>Ga0118677_10001258_pt1 | contig 54512 bp, 36 predicted proteins | sample AliMusrvi5mmetaG_FD_86154 | JGI IMG/M metagenome (GOLD analysis project Ga0118677, IMG submission 86154)
TCTCAGAACCCCCGGCTGCGCCCCCGGCCACGGTGGACAATGGCATTGCCCGCTCGCCGGGAGATACCACCGGACTCACTGGCAATGGCAACGGCAGGCCGGGTGGCAGCGAGTTGAATGGGGGAAATACCCAACGGGACCGTTTCGCCCCGCCTCCGGGTCTCCAGGGCACGAATGTGAACGATGGTACCAAGGAGCCCATCAAGAACATCCGTCTCGACGGGGCTGAAGATGCCACGATCCTCGAGAAGGAATCAGTCTATTTCGATTTCGACAGTTCGGCCGTGAAAGTGTCTGAGAAGCACAAGATTGCGCCCGTGGTCGAATACCTGAAGTCGAATCTGAACCACAAGATCCGCATCAAAGGCAACTGCGACGAGCGTGGTACTGAGGAATATAACCGTTCGTTGGGCGAGCGCCGTGCTTTGGCCCTGCGGGCCGAATTGCTGGGGCAGGGGATTGACCCCGACCGCATCGACACCGTCACCAACGGCAAGGACCTGCCCAAGGCCCTCGGCCATGACGAGGCCTCGTGGCGCGCGAACCGCCGCGGCGATTTCGTGGTGCTCCTCCCGCTGCCTGCTCCGTAAGCCGCGGTTGCCCTCGCGGGCATGCCATTCCGTTTTCTACCAACCCAGGGTGCTCCCCTGGGTTGTTTGTTTTTCGGCCCTGCGGAGCGCCGGCCTCCGGCCGGTTCAGACCGACCGACTACCACCCCGTGCAGGACCCGCCACGGGATCTCCGGGGGGAACACGTAGCCGGCCGCGGTTTCGACTCCGGGAGCCGTAAGCCGGCCAGAGGCCGGCGCTCCGGCCTCCCCAAAAAAGGGGATAGCCATCGGTGGCGTACCCTGCTATACCAACCCAATGCAACGATCGGATTTCAAGTCTTCGCCTCGAGCGTTTACGCTCATCGAATTATTGGTGGTCATCGCCATCATCGCTGTATTAGCGGCGATTCTCTTCCCGGTTTTCGCGCAGGCGCGCGAAAAATCATTCCAAACGAACTGTGTGAATAACCAGCGGCAGATCGCGATGGCGATCATGATGTACGCACAGGAGCACGACGAAATGTTCTCCCTGGCTAGTTCAGTCTGGAACGACATCGGCCAGCCGGCGGCAGTGCTGGTCTGCCCAACGAAAGGCGAGGCTTTCGGCAATTGCTATGGTTTTGTCGCCGGCCTGGGCGGAATGTCAATCGGCAACATCACCGATCCTGCGCATACCGTTGTGACGGCAGACGCCGTGGTGCCGACCACCAATTTCAACCTGCTGAATAGTTGGACGGACGTCGACCTCCGCCACAGCAGCTCATTTATCTGTTCGCTGGCCGATGGGCATATCGTGGCGGTGAAATGCAAGAACAATGCTTCGGAATCGACGACGCTCGAATCCAAAGGTGGTTTTGGACTGAAATTCATTCCATCCGGGTTTGGCGTAACGATTCCATTGCAGAATGATCCGAACCAGAATCTAACAAACGGTCAGTCCAATATGACGGCTTTCGGCACGGCGGGATGGTGGTCGCCGATTGCCGGATTCGCCGTCGGTGCCCCTACTTATGGATATTTGAATCCACCGGTCACGGTGATCAGTGCGGCGGGTTCTTGCAGTTCCGGTTACTGCGTTCCCTTCTACTCGAGTAATGCATCGCTGGTGGCGACGCCGGCCGCCGGTTCGTATCTGAGTGGTGGTGGAACAACTGATACCTATCAATTTTCTGGTCCCGGCCCATCGTTCAATGTTTCACTGTTGAGCAATACGACGACAAGTCCACAGGTCTATACCGCGAAGACTCTCGGGGCTAGTCCCGGCATCGCGAACCCTAATCTGGTGGAAACGGTGCCGATCACACTGAACGATACCAATACCCATGTGGCTACGTTTCTCATGGGCTGGCATACCTATGGCGGCTTCCCTGGCGTCACGATTTCCGCGACTGAAACGGCCACCGGGAAGACATGTGCTTCAAAGCAGGTCTATTACCAGGGTAAACCGATGATTGCACAACTCTCATTTGCGGCGGCGGCACCCGGCGACACCGTCAACCTGACCGCAACCTTCACGGCCAATGCGAGTTACGGTTATATTGGGATAATGGCCCTGTTATTTGACTGAAGCACCGTAAAGGCGGTATTTTGGTGCGTGCATCTGATAAGGAGACGATCATGAATTCCGGAAAGACACGAGGGTTTACCCTCATTGAGTTGCTCGTAGTCATAGCCATCATCGCCGTACTGGCGGCGATCCTATTCCCGGTCTTTGCCACCGCGCGGGAGAAGGCACGCATGACTTCGTGTATGAATAATCAGCGGCAAATCGCCACCGCGCTGATGATCTTCGCACAGGATAATGGAAGTAAATTTCCTACCTCGAGTACCGTGTGGACCGGTCTGGGATTGACCGGCAAAATCTTCAAATGCCCTAGTTATAAAGGAACGAGTACATCTAACTACGGGTATAGCTACGGCATTTCAGGCCTGTCGCTCGGTGATGTCAAGACGCCAACGACCACGATAATGTTAGGTGATGTAAAGATTCCGAACTCGAAGAATGACAATAATCTCTACACTCCCTACGATCTTGACCCTCGGCATAACAGTACCAATGCATTTATCGTCGCCTGTGCCGATGGGCATGTGGTCGCGGTCAATCTGGCCAGTAAGATGAACATGGATCAAGGCTGGGCCATTTTTGCCGCCGGCCTCTCCCCCGCAATATCCCCCGGTGTGGCCATTCAATTGCAGAATGCGCCCAACGAGAGGATGGTAGGTGCTTACGCGACATGCGATGCGACCGCTTGGGGCAAAGCGGGATATTATATGCCGCATTGCTATGGCGCTGCGCCGAATTTTGCGGCGCCGTATATTTCACCGTCCTGGGTGAGCAACACCGCGCTCACTGCGACAGTATTAGACTCGTCCAGCAATCCGACGAATTGGCAAAATTCCAGCGACTATGGCGGAAATCATATCTATTTCACCGCCAATATTGGTATATTAAACAATTATAACGTGACGGCACCGATGTTCACTACGCCAGCCGCTGCCAAAACGATCGATCTGGCGCTAACGATGATGGATACGGCGCCGCATGTCGTTACGTTTCCATTATGCGAGCATTCGGACGCCAACAATCAACTGATACAACTGAGCGTTACCGAGCCCAAAACAGGCTTTACCGCTTCGACCAATTCCGTAAAATTTACCGGGACACACCCCATGCTCGCGCAGATGTGTTTTCGCGCCTCCGCGATTGGCAATGTTATACATGTCATAGTCACGCTGCAGGGGACCCAAAACCACTGCGGCATGGAGGGCTTCCTGTTCGATTAGCCACTGTTGATGATCCGTCAATTCAGCCCCTTCCCCCCTGGGAGAAGGGGCTTTTTTTCGCCCGATGGTGAGCTTCGCCTAACTGAATATCTTTTCATTCCGTGTTTCATTTCTACTCATCAAGCGACGATCTGACTCTGCGTCATCAGCGTAATCTGCGGTCCCCGTCCCTATCGATAACTCCTAGCGCGAGATCAACCGCGCCAGGAGGAAGGCGGCGCCGGCGGCGAGGCCACCGATGAGCAGGGTTTGCACGGCGCTGCGAAGGGGGCGCATGCCGGTATAGCGTCCTTTGATATAGCCGAAGATCAACAGCGCGGTCAGCGTCACCAGCACCGAGAGATGCAACCCGCGCTGTACGCTGCCGGTAAACATGTATGGGGCCAGCGGGATGATACCGCCGACGACATAGGCCAGGGCGATCGTGATGGCGCTGGTCAGCGCGCGCCACGGTTCCGGCTTCTCCAACCCCAGTTCGAAGCGCATCATGAAATCGACCCACGAAGCTGGGCGCTGCATCAACGCCGTGACGATCGGTGCGCTTTCCTGCTCGGTGAGCCCGTAGGACAGCAAGACATCGCGCACTTCCTGCTGCTCGACGTCCGGCAGTTCCCGCACCTCTTGCTCTTCGCGTCGGCGCTCGCTGGTGTAGAGTTCCGCCTCGCTTCGCCCGGCCAGATAGCCACCCAATCCCATCGAAATCGAACCGGCAACGATCTCCGCTAATCCGGCGGTAATGACGATCACGGTGCCGGTCACGGCGCCGGACAGCCCGGCCGCCAGGGCGAACGGCACCGTTAGCCCGTCGGACATCCCCAGGATGATATCCCGCACCATCCCATTTCCTCGTGTATGCTGCTCATGATGAGTCACATCCGGCATCCAACACACCTTTCTGCTTCCCCTTCCTCAAGGGAAGCGGGGCAGGGGGAACAGTTAAGGACTCGACACGACGCGATAGGTTAAGTATAGTGTATCCAGCGCTGAACCTGTTCTCTGTTCAACTGCAATGCAAGACGCGGGAGGGAATGCCCATGCGAGGATTGCCAATATTCACACTCGTGCTGCTGACCTGTTTATTGGTCTGGATTATTCCGCTGCGCGCGCCGGCGCAACCAGGGATGGAACCGCTGCCGATTGCGCAGGAAACGGATGTCGAACGGTTAGCCGATCTGCTCGATGTCCGTGATGCCAATGTGCGTATTCAGGCGGCGACGCGCTTGAAACAACTCGGTGACATGCGCGGCTTCAACGTATTGACCCGCATGCTGAAAGACACGGACCCGACCGTGCGTTTGCCGGTGGTGCGCGCGTTAGGCAACTTCGGCGACGCGCGCGCCGCTGATCTGCTGGCGCCGCTGTTAAAAGACGCCGATGCCGGCATCCGCACTGAGGTGGCATTCAGTCTGGGCGCGTTGCATGACGCACGCGCGGTTGCCCCGCTGCTCGATTTACTCACCGCAACCGAGTTGCGGACGCGTGAACGCGTGATCGGTTTATTGGGACCGCTGGGCGATCCCCGCGTGGTGCCGGCGCTCATCACCGCCTTGAAAGACACCGAAGCGCCCGTGCGGCTGGCGGCCGTGCGCGTGCTGGCCAATATGAATGATACCCGCGCCGCCGAACCGTTGCTCGCGATGATTACCGATAGAGACATCACCGTTCGCCGCGAAGCGACCGCGTTGTTGGGACGCTTGGCCGCGCGTTGTACGGATGCCGCCGTGCGGTCACGCATCATCGACTCGCTGCTGGCGGCGATCAAGTCACCGCAAGTGAGTTTGCCGCTGCGCATTGCCGCCGTGTCGGCGCTGGGGGAAGTTCACGACCCGCGCCTCGTGCCCGTGTTGTGTCTGCTGTTGGATGACTCGACCCAGCTCATCCGCTTGAACGCCGCGCAAGCATTGGGCACACAGCAGGACGTGCGCGCGGTGCCGTCCTTGATGGCGCGTGCCCACGATGCCGATCCCGCGGTGCGCGGAGCGGTGCTGACCAGCCTGGGACAAATCGGTGACCCGCGTGCGGCGGATCTCTTGCTGGCGGCATTAGGGGATGGTAATTCCGCGATACGCGGTGCGGCGTCGCAGGGGATCTTCAATCTGCTGCCGGATGACTCGGCACGCATCGCCGATCGCCTGGCGACCTTGCTCACCGATGGCGACCGGGAAGTCCGTCGCAATGCGGTCACGCTGTTAGGGAACCTGGGCGATCCGCGCGCCATCGACGCCACCATCGTCTTGCTGAAAGATGCCCAGCCCAATATACGCGGCATGGCGTTGCAGACGCTGCTACGCATCGACGACCCGCGCGCGACGACCGCGTTGATCACCGCACTGCCGGATATGGACGATGAAGCCCGCAATATGCTGGTCTATCCGTCATCGCCGGGAGGTAGTTCGCGCATGTTTCTTATCGCGCAAGCGATGCTCAAGCAACCGAAAGCGCCGCTACGCGAATGGGGGATTCGACTCCTGCAGCAGAGCAGCGACTTGCGGGCCATCGATAGCCTTAGCGAGGTATTGAACGATCAGACACCTTCCGTGCGTATTGCCGCCTTGCAGATACTCCCGCGTTTTTGCTGGCCGTATGAACCGCAGAGCCCGCAGTTGTTAGCATCGGTGACCGCATTGGCGCATGACACGGACCCGGCAACGCGGAGCGCCGCACTCGGACTGCTGGTACCGTTACGCGCTCCCACCGCGCGCGAGCTGTTGTTAGCCGCCTTGCATGATCCCAACCCGCAAGTGCAAAGCGCGGCTGCCAGTGCCCTTGGTTCGATGGCGTCTATGCTGGCACGCAACGATGAGCAGATCGTCATGGCGTTATTGGAAGCCGGCAAAGCGACCGACTCCGGCGTGCGGCGCGCGGTGATTTCTTCCCTGCAAAGTTATCGGAGCGACCACCGTGTTTCCGACATGCTCTTTGCCGCCAGTCAGGATCCGAATACCGAAGTGCGGAATGCCGGGATATTGAGCTTTATTAGCAGCAATGATCCGCATGCCACGGAAGTCGCGGTGGCGTTGTTAAAAACGCCACAGGACTTGCAACAGTGGGGATGGTGGCTCGGACGCATTAACGATCCGCGGGTGACCGATGCTCTGCTGGCATTGCTGCCGAACGCGACGGCGGAAATGAAACCACTCGTCATCAATGCGCTCGCGCAAAGGGGAGAACCACGGGCCGCGGCGTCGGTGTTGGCGATTCTCAAAGAGCAGGCGGAGGCCGCCAATCCGACCGACTGGAATCAAGCCGCCTTCGCGCGCCAGCCGCAAGTGCCGGCGATCTTTCGCGAGTGGCAATCTCAGCAGGCGTTCCAAATGTTGGGCGCATCGGCGGTCGAACCGCTGACGAAATTGCTCGCGGACGAGCACCGATCGGCACGGGTGTTGGCGTTGATCGGACTGGCACAGCGTAGAGATGCGCGGGCGTTCGATCCCCTGCTCACCAGCCTGCGCGGTGATGATGCCGTGTTTCGTTGTTACGCTGCGCGCGGGTTAGGGGCGCTGGCTGATGTGCGCGCCCTCACGCCGTTGCTGGCCAGTCTGCATGACGCTGAACCCGGCGTGCGCGCGGAAGCCTGCCAGGCATTAGGACAGTTGGGTGATACCCGGGCAACCACGTCGTTGCTCGATATGCTGCCAGATCCCCAGGCGGATATCCGTTTTGCCGCGGCAACGGCGCTAGGTTTGTTGAAAGATGCGCGCGCCGTCACCCCGCTGATCGGTCTGGCCAGGGGTGATCTCGACGCGGGGGTGCGCGGCCAGGCGATTGAAGCGCTGGGGCGACTGCGGGATGCTCGTGCGTTCGAGGTGTTGGTTGCCGCGTTGCGCGATCGTGCGAATCGCATGCGCGCCATCACGGCGCTGGGTGAGTTGCGTGATCCGCGCGCACTCGATCCGCTAATGGCGCTGGCGAAAAGCAAGTCAGGCATACAATCAATGTATGGCGTTAATGCGCAGCAAGTGGGTATGATTTACCGCTATGCCAATCCCAGTAACGGTGACTTATCGCAGCAGGTCGCGGTGGCTACTGCGCTGGGAAAGATTGGTGATCCCCGTGCCATCGATGCCTTGCTTTACCTGCTGAGGGAGTATGGCGGAGGCTATCAAACGTATCAATTCATCGCGGCGCTCAGTGCATTCGATGATGCCCGCGTTATTGAAACCATCTTGACCGGCTCGGATGTGCAGCGATACGAATATTCGATGTCGCCATTACTGACGAAGGCTGGTTTGCCAGTTTTCCGGACGTTGTGTGTCGCGTTGAAGGATAAAGATGCTTCGATTCGCCGTCGGGCATCGCTGGTAATCGCCGGCATCGTCACTCGCGATAAATCGATGGATGCTCCCACCGGCGAGGCGCTACTCGCCGCATTGCATGATGAGGATAGTATGGTGGGCGGCAATGTGACGAAAGCATTGCTGGCGGCCAACGAAACGCGGGCGGTGCCCGAGATTGCCAAATTGCTGGCCGATCAATCCGGACCGGCCTATATTCCCGTGGTCGATGCGACGCAAATAGCGACCGATCCGCGTTTGCTCGCACCCTTGCTTACCATCGCGACGCAGGCGGACGGCAATAGTAACTGCCGGACGCTAGCGCTCCACGGGATTGCGAATATCGCCCGCACGCATCCCACCGCCCCGGAGATCGCCGCGGTGGTGGCGCCGTTGATCGCGGTAGTGAATGAGCACTATGCGCCCATTCGCGGCGCCGTGGTGCAGACGCTCGGTTCTCTTCACGATCCACGCGTCGTGCCGGCGTTGCTGCCGTTACTGCAGGAGGAGCAGCCGCATATTCGCCACGCCGCCGCGCTGGCCCTGGCGGAAGCAGGCGATCAACATGCTATCGAGCCGCTGCTGAGCTGGATAAACGATTTGACGGTGCCCAATCGCTGGGAGTCCGTGAAGGCGTTGGAGCACTTTAACCAACCGCAAGTCGTCGATGCACTCATCGCGGGTCTGCGCGATCCGGCGTTTTATGTCACGCTGGCACCCGATCAACCCGGCAGCGTGCGCGAGCAAGCAGCACTATCGCTGGGCGCGCTCAGTGATCCGCGCGCGGTGCCGGCACTCATCGAAGCACTGGACTACGGCTACCTCCCCGGTCGCCGCCGCGCCGCGGAAGCGTTGGGGATGTTGAAAGACAAACGCGCCGTCGCGCCGTTGATCGCCGCGCTACGCCACTTCGCCGGCGACGCCGCGTCGGCTCCCGCCGCCGCGCTGAAAGCAATCACCGGGCAGAACTTCGGATTGGACGCCGACCGCTGGCAGGTGTGGTGGGATGGGGTGGGGAAGCAGTTATAAGCGTTTAGCATATTGGAGCGTGCTTTTCATGCGATTCATCACGAAATTCGTGCAGGCACTCCTATCAGGTTTGTTGCTATGTTTTCTCCCGATGAAGGTGGCAGCACTCGGTGATACCGTTGCCGGGATTCATGTGATAGCCGCTATTTCTTCCGCAAATGGGACGGCAGTCGCCGATGAGGCACATGCCGCCGTGCCAGGTCGGGCAATTCCTAATCAGGGGCTGTTTGTTGATGCGCGAACGGTCGATGAATTGCTGACGGCATTGGGTGATCAGCAAGATCACATACGCTTGACCGCGTTTCAGCAACTGGAAAACCAGTTACCGAAGAGCCAGGACCGCATCACCAATCGGTTGGCGGAATTGCTGACGAGTGCGGATACGCAAATCCGCTGCTTTGCGGTGACAATGCTGGGCAATTTGGATGACCCACGTGCCATCGATCCGGCCATCGGTCTGCTGGAAAATACAGATGATGCGCAGTGTAAGCAAGCGGTGAAAACATTAATGCATTTTGATGATCCTCGTGTCAGCGCAGCCTTAATCTCGCTGGCGCGCAATGGTACGGATGCCCAGCGTAATAGTATTTACAATAGCGCGCCTTTTAACCCGCAAATGCTGAAGGTTGCCCAGGCATTATTTACCGAGGACAAAGCTTGGCTGCGCATTATGGCTATCAAACTGTTGACGCGTTGTAACGATCAACCGGCGATGGAGATGCTTACCGCGGCATTACATGATGGAAACGCGGAAGTGCGCACTTCCGCGCGGAATCAGCTAGAAATATTGGCTTCACAAAACGCGGCATCGAATGACAAATTGCTCCCGGTCGTGATCGAACTGACGCGCGATCCTGATTCCAAAACACGCGACCGCGCAGTGCGCATGCTCAACACGCTACATAATCCTCGTTCACGCGATGTCCTGCTCGCATTGTTGCAACGTGATCCCGACCGGCAAGTTCGCGAGCAAGCCGCGTTTGCACTCTATGCATTGGCAAGTTCCCTGCCTCGCCATGATCCGCAAATTGTCACCGCCTTGCTGGAGGTAGTGAACGAGGATGATAAATGGATCCGGGAGGGAGCAGTCTGGGCATTAGCGGGTTACACATTCGATCCACGCGTGCCCAGTGTTTTAATCGCTGCGCTAAACGATCAGGCGATGGAAGTTCGCCGCACGGCAGTAATAGCTTTAGGCAAAAGTGATGATCCCCACGCAGTGGAAGCGATTATCGCAACGCTCAATAATATAGATTTTAAGGTTGCCCAAGAATGCTTGAGCAAAATCGACAACTGTAAAGACCCTCGTATGGTCGATTACCTGCTCACTAATATTCACAACGTGCCCTGGAGGTTACAGGAACAGCTGGCTGTCACCCTTTGTAAAGCTGGCAATCCACGAGTTATCCTGCCGCTGCTGGCGATTCTCAGCGAGCAATTGGCAACCCTCAACACTGAGAATTGGGATAAGCCCGTTTTCCTTCGTGATCAACGTCTACCACTGACTATGCCGTGGCAGCAATACCGCGCTATATCCTTGCTGGGCGTATTGGCAGTCGAACCACTGATACAGCAATTGTCGGATGAGCGACGTGTCGTGCGCTTCTTTTCCCTATCCGCGTTGACGGAATTAAAAGACGCGCGCGCATTTGATTCGCTGCTGACGGCGTTGCAGAGCGATGATCCTGTACTCAGATGTTACGCCGCGCGTGGATTGGGATATTTGGAAGACGTGCGCGCGTTGACACCGCTGCTTGCTTGCTTGAAAGATGAGGTGGCGGGAGTACGCGCGGAAGCAGCACAGGGGTTGGGACGGCTCGGTGATACGCGCGCCGTTAAACCGCTCCTGGTTATGATCCATGATCCGAAAGCCGATGTGCAGTATGCTGCCATTGTGGCATTAGGTATGTTGAAAGACGCCCACTTCGACGTGATAGACCCATTGCTGACTCTGGCAAAAGAGAGTGCTGATATTGGCGTGCGTATCCAAGCGATCAAGGCGCTGGGGGAGATTGGCGATCCTCACGCAGCCGGCATACTGCTGCCCATGACCGATAAAAGTCCCGGCAGATTGTCCACCAACGAATATACTCTCAAACTAGCCGCAACCGATGCCTTGACAAAAATCGGTGATCCCTGCGGTATCGTTTCCCTGAAAAGCTTTCTCACCGACGAAAATATCAACATTAGCTATTTCAACATCCCAATCGGCAGATATAAAAATCCCTTTTTGGTTCACCTACTGCTGGCGATGCCGGATAACTGGCGAATGCAGCATGAATATATTGAAGCACTGAAGGAGATCGGAACAGCGGCTGTGCCGGAACTGTTGTCAGCCCTGCGAAGCAAGGATTTACTGGTCCGTCGTCGCGCCGCAACGGCACTTGCCGGCATCTTGTCGCAGAGTCGAACAGTGCAGGCGTCCACGCGTGATGCATTACTGGCCGCGTTACGCGATGATGATGCCGCAGTCGGCGGTTATGTCGTGAAAGCGTTGCTGGTGATCGATGAGCCGCGCGCTGTGCCGGAGATCGCCAAATTGCTGGCTGATCAATCCGGCCTTACCTATCTGAAAGTAGTTGAAGCAGCTCAATTTGCTGTCGATCCGCGCCTGCTCGCGCCACTGCTGACCATCGCAACGCAGGCGGATGGCAACGGTATCTGCCGAACCGAAGCGCTCCACGGCATCGCGAATATCGCTCGCGCGCACCCCGACGCAGCGGAGTTGAAGTCAGTGGTAGCGCCGCTGATCACGCTGACGAGTGCGCGCAATGGGTCACTTCGTGAAGGCGCAGTGCAGGCGCTCAGCGTTATTCACGATCCGCGCGTCGTTCCGGTACTGCTACCGCTGTTGCAGGATGAGAAGTCGGTTGTCTGCCATGCCGCCGCAAAGGGGCTGGCGGAATTGGGTGATCAACGCGCGATTGCATCGTTGCTAACCTGGATGAAGGATTTGAACGCCGTCAATCGCTGGGAAGCCGTAAAGGCGCTGGAGAAATTCAAATCGCCACAAGTCATTGACGCGCTTATCGTCGCACTACACGATCCGGCGTTTTATGTCACTATTGCTCCCGATCAACCCGGCAGTGTGCGCGAGCAAGCAGCACTATCGCTGGGCGCGCTCGGTGATCCACGCGCGGTGCCGGCGCTCATCGAGGCACTGGACTACGGCTATCTCCCCGGTCGCCGTCGCGCCGCCGAAGCGCTAGGTATGCTCAAGGATAAACGCGCCGTCGCGCCGCTGATCGCCGCGCTGCGTCACTTCGCCGGCGATGCCGCGTCGGCTCCCGCCACCGCGCTGAAAGCGATCACCGGGCAGGACTTCGGCACTGATGCCGACCGCTGGCAGACGTGGTGGGATGGGGTGGGGAAGAACGGGTGAACTATGGACCGCCGGCATGCTGCCGGCCGGTGGTGGTTGCCTTTCGGATACCATCGTCCGGCAGGATGCCGGCGGCCCATAGTTTGTCTTTACCGGTGTATATCCGGCGAGATCTGCGTCATGCGGGTGCGGATGGTGAAGACGCCGTCGCCGCTGAGGATGCCGCCGCGGGCGAAGAGGCGGCCTTTTTCCCAGTTGGTAAGGCCGAGTTCCGGGCGGCAGAGGGCATATTGCCCATCGACCCAGCGGGTGAAGCCGTTGCCGGTGAAGGGGGCGTTGCTGGTGGCAAAAAAGTGGGCGGCGCGCTCCGCATCTTCCGCGATCAGCCCGGCGATGAATTGCGGGCTGTAGCGATTGAAGAGCGCCACCGCTTCGTCGAGGTCGTCCACCATCTTCAGCGTGACTTCCGGCGTTTCTTCCCATTCCCACTCGCGCGCCATTTCTTCCAGCGCGATGGTCTCGGCCTGCGCTTCCAGGATATCGCCGCCCGCCCGCCGCACCGATACTTGATTGGTGAACCATTCGGCGGGGACAAACGACTCGTCGCCCGCCACCACGTGCAATTTGCAGCCATGCCCGCGCCGTTTGCCAGCGCGTTGCAGACTGTCCAGGAAGCGCCCGATTACCTCCGCGCGGCGGCGCGGAATGCAGCAGACGTTGAGCGTGTTGCAGACTTTGCGATCGAGCGAGTGGTATACCGCGGCGGCGAAGCGGTCGGCGTCGGCGCTCACATCGGCGATGATCCACGCGCCGCCGGTGCCGTGTAGACTGACCGGCACACCCGCCTGGCGCGCCACGCTGCCGAGTTGCGCCACCGCCCGCCCGGAGCCGCGCGCCACCGCCAGCGCGAGGCGACGGTCGGAAAAGAGCGCCCATCCGGCGGCATGCCCGGCGCTTTCCACCAGCGTTACCGCGCCATCCGGGAGTCCGGCTTCTTGCAGCGCCGGGTTCAGCGCGTGGGTCACAATCGCTCGCGCGGTGCCCAGCGCATCGCTGCCGATGCGAAAGACCACCGTATTGCCGCCGCGCAACACGCCGGTGGCGTCGGCAAAGACATTGGGACGTCCTTCGAAGACAAAACCGATCACGCCCAGCGGCGCCACCACCTGTTCCACCTGCCAACCGTCGTGCGGGATCGTTTCCAGTACCATCCCACGCCGGGACGGCGCATCGCGCCACTCGTGCAGGCCGGCGATCATGTCGCGCCGCATCTTGTCCCCGGCGACCAAGCGCGTGGTGGAACGGCCTTTAGCCTTCGCGCGCGCAACATCCTCATCATTCGCCGTCTGGATCGGCGCCCAACAGGCGTCATCCGCCAACCGTCGCGCGAATGCTTCGTAAAAGGCGGTGATCGCCGTGTCGCTGACCGCGCCCATGCCGGCAAACGCGCGGCAGGCGCGCGCGACCGCGTCTTCGGCAAGACGAAATTGTTCCGCGGAGATATGCAGCAGATCGCCGGATTCTTCCACTACCAGCAACCGATCGCCGGGATGGAATGCCTGCGCAATCTCGACCGGCACCCGGGTGAGCTTATTGCCCCCGAACACCACCGGCATTCCCGCCGTTAACTCATTCAGAAGTAGATATTCAGCCATAGCAACCTATTATAGCAGTTCGGCTGCTGATGGGGCTATGCGGTGGGTAGTGGGGGGGATGCAACAGTTCCGTAGACTTTGCGTTGACCCTTAGTCGCGTGGGGATTCAGGTTAATGAAACGTCTCGGCTTTGTGCCGGACGATTTCGCCTTCGATCAGGTAGATGACATCTTCCGCGATATTGGTGGCATAATCGGCGATACGTTCCAGGTGGCGTGAAATCGAAAGTACGTGCACCAGGCATTCGACATCGTTCTGTTGCCGGCGCATTTCGTTCTGGATGTGGAGATACATCTGCCGGTTGAGGTCATCGACTTCGTCATCGCGTGCCCCGACTTCCCGGGCCAGATCGGTATTCAACGTCACCAGGGCATCCAGACTCAAGCGCAGCATGGCCTGTGTTTTATCAGACATCATGGTGAAATCGAAGGGAATCTTGATCGGAGTATGGCGCGAGAGGAAAAACGCGCGCTCGGCGATATTGACCGCCTCATCGCCGATGCGTTCCAGATCGTTATTGATTTTCAGCACCGCGATGACGAAACGCAGATCATTGGCTACCGGCTGGTGGAGCGCAAGGATCTTGAGGCATTCTTCCTCGACGTCCACTTCCATCTGATCGATTTCGTTATCTAAATCGATCACCCGCGCGGCCAGCGATTCGTTGCGTTCGGTCACCGAGAGCACCGCTTGCTCCACGCTATTTTCGACCACCGCGCTCAAGGCTAAAATGCGTTTTTTGAGTTTTTCGATTTCGCGATCCATATGTCTCATCATTTGCACAATACCCACTTCGTCACTGCCGGATTTAACGGCTGCACTGAAAACTTGTTATCAGTGCAGCCGATATCTCCTTTGTCTTTCCGTTCCGCGGCATCTTTTCCTGCTAACCGAAACGTCCCGTGATATAATCTTCCGTCCGTTTGTCGCGCGGATCGGTAAAGATCTTGGTCGATTGATCGAATTCGATCAACTCGCCCAGCAGGAAGAAACCGGTTTCATCGGAAACGCGCGCGGCCTGTTGCATATTGTGGGTGACAATGACGATGGTATAGTTTTCCTTCAGCGCCATCATTAATTCTTCGATGCTGGCGGTGGAAATCGGGTCGAGCGCCGAACAGGGTTCATCCATCAACACCACTTCCGGTTGCACGGCCAGCACACGCGCGATGCACAACCGCTGTTGCTGTCCACCGGACAGTGAAGTGCCCGGCTGGTACAGGAGATCTTTCACTTCGTCCCAGAGTGCGGCGCGCTGCAAACTATGTTCAACCAGCGCAGCCAATTCAGACCCGCGCGCCAGACCATTGATGCGTGGGCCATAGGCGACATTATCGAAGATCGACATCGGGAAGGGCGTCGGGCGTTGGAAGACCATGCCGACGCGTCGCCGCAAGGCCACCACATCGATATCCGGACCATAGATATCTTCGCCATCGAGCAGTATGCTTCCCGTGACATGCGTATCGCCGATCACGTCGTTCATCCGATTGAGCGTGCGTAAAAAGGTGGATTTACCGCAACCTGACGGACCGATCAACGCGGTGATGCGGCGTTCGTGGATGGGCAAACTGACGTTGCGCAGCACTTGCTTGCGCCCGTAATAAAAATCCAATCCGTCTATCTGCATTTTCAGCGGAGGCATGGATATCTTCTCATATTCCCGTGGCAATACCACGGCCGGTTGAGTTATCGTCATAATTACCTCACAATGCGCAATCGTCCCCGCGTGGCGTAGCGAGCGGCAATACTTAATATCAACACTAGCACGACCAGGACGAATGCGCCGGCCCATGCCTGCGCATGCCCGACATCATACGGGGCGGTGGCGCGGAGAAAGATCTCCATCGGCAAGCTGGCAATGGGTTGTTTAATATTGACGCTGAAGAAACTGCTGGTGCCGGCGGTGAACATCAAGGGCGCCGTCTCGCCGGCAACGCGCGCGATGGCCAGCAGCGCGCCGGTGATAACGCCGCCGCGCGCCGCGGACATCACCACGGTGAAGATGGTGGTCACCTGCGAGGCACCGAGCGAAAGCGCGGCTTCCCGCTGTGACACCGGCACCATCCGCACAATCTCTTCCGTCGTGCGCGTTACCGTGGGAATCATCATCATGCCCAGCGCGAATCCGCCGGCCAGAGCGGAAAACGTCTTCGTATGCGCGACGATCAGGCTATAGACGAGGATGCCGACGACGATGGAGGGTACGCTGGCCAGCACGTCGGCGGTGAAGCGGATCACATTGGCCGGACGATTGTTGCCGAATTCGGCCAGGTAAATGCCGCCCAATATCCCGAATGGCAATCCGAACAGGCCGGCTAAGCCGATCAGGATCAGTGTGCCGACAATCGCGTTGAGCATGCCGCCCCCCGCTTCGCCGATCGGCTTCGGCATCTGGGTGAAGAAACCCCAGTTGAGCGCGGGCAACGCCTGTACCGTTACGTGATACATCACCAGTACCAACGGCGTGACGGCAATCAGCGTAGCCAGAATCGCCACCACCCACATCAGGATATTGGCAAACCTGCGCTTGTAATGCCACCAGCGTGATGGCGAGGTTCGGCTCGTCATTCCTGCACCTCCAGGCGCTCACCTTTGCTGACGCTCCAGATCATCAGTCGCGCGACGGCGTTGATGATGATGGTAATGATGACCAGTACCAGCGCCACGTGATACAAGGCGGAGAGTTGCAGCGGATCGCTCGCTTCCGCGAACTCATTGGCCAGCAGACTCGGCATGGTATTCCCCAGGCTGAAGAGCGACAGCGGGATGGTATTATTGTTGCCGATGACCATGGTGACCGCCATCGTCTCTCCCAGTGCCCGTCCCAGCCCGAGGATGATGGCACCCAATATGCCCGACCGCGCATAGCGCAGCACGGGACCGCTCAATGCTTCCCACTGGGTGGCGCCCAGCGCCAGCGCCGCTTCACGCTGCGCGCGGGGTACGGCTTGAATCACTTCGCGCGAAATCGAGGTGATAAACGGGAGGATCATGATAGCAAGGATGACTCCAGCGGTAATGACTCCAAATCCCAGCGTCTCTCCCTGAAAAAACGGAATGAAAGGAAACCGAATTTGTAGCCAGACTTCTACGTGCTTGATCACCGGTACGAGTATGAAAATACCCCAGATTCCGTAGACGATACTCGGAACGGCAGCCAGCAATTCAATGAGAAACGACAGGGGGCTACGCATCCAGCGTGGCGCCAGTTCCGATAAGAAGAGCGCTGCTCCCAGACTGACCGGCACCGCGAGCAGCAAGGCCAGCAGCGAAGTCAGCGCTGTGCCGGCGATGGCGAACAGCACGCCAAACTTGCTGTGGACGACATCCCAAATGGAGGTGGAGAGAAAATGCCCGCCAAAGGTGACGATCGATGTTCGCGCGCCTTTCGACAGGATCCATACCAGCAACAGAATCAGTATGGGAACGGCGATGGCAAAAAAGAAGGTACCCCAGCGGAATATCCGGTCGGCGAAATTTGCGCCGAATAGACCGCGCCGTTTTAACGAATAAGAAGGTTCCGAAACGGAAGCCATAACATCATGCTCCAACGCATACTCTTGCGCTCACAACGATAGCATACCGCAGAAATGTTAGGATCATGTTAGTATTCCGTTAAGCACGCATGCGGATGGGAATATCCTTGTGTATAAGTGCTCGCTGCCTGTTGCTGACCAACAGGATTCTGCAAAAAGCTGCAAGGGTGCGGTAGCGATGCCCCCATACAGACGACAGTAGAGACGCGGAATCCGCGTCTCTACTGCCGGTACCAGATTTACCTCGCTTACTTACCCAGGAGCTGTTGTCCAGCAGCCGTGATGGTTTTTAGTTCAAACTCATCGAGGGTGACTACGGTTTTCGGGAGTGGCGCATATTGCAGCGCTTCCGCATATTTTTGCCCATCATGTACCGCCCACGAAAGGAAAGCGACCAGCGCTTTGCCTTTTTCGGCATTCGACTGCGCTTTATACAGCATGATGTAGGTGAAGCCGGCAATCGGATAGGCTTTCTTGTCGGGAGAATTGACGATGGAGACACGAATGTCTTTCTTCATCTCGTTGACATAGCCTGCCGCCGCGGCGGTGGTGGAAGCAATGGTCGGCTCGACAAAATTCCCCGCTTTATTTTTCAGATCCGCGTAGGGTAAGTTGTTTTGCGTCGCGTAGGCCAATTCGACATAACCCAGCGAACCGTCACTCTGCTTTATCACCCCGGCGACGCCTTCATTTCCTTTGCCACCGATGCCGACCGGCCATTCGACGGATTTACCGGCGCCGACTTTGGTTTTCCAGGCGGGGCTGATGGCAGCCAGATAGTGGGTGAAGATGTAGGTCGTACCGCTGCCGTCCGAACGATGGGCGATGATGATCTGCTTATTCGGCAATTTTACCTTCGGATTTAACTTCACCAGCTTGGGATCATCCCATTTCGTGATGGTGCCGAGGAACATGCCGGCCATCGTTTCGGCATCGAGGTGTAAACCTTTTCCTACCCCCGACAGATTGTAAGCAATGACGACGGCTCCGGCCACCATGGGAATCTGTTCGATCGGAGCGGGCAGGGCTTTCAATTCTTCGTTAGACAGTGGGGCATCGCTGGCGCCGAAGTCGACAGTCTGCGTTTGCAGCGCTTTGATCCCGCCGCCGCTACCGATAGACTGATAGTTGATGTGCACGCCGGTCGCCTGCCCATACACATCGAACCATTTGGAATACAGGGGATACGGGAAGGTGGCGCCCGCTCCGCTTAGATCGGTTGCCCCGGCAACGGCGAGGGCAATGAGCAGCAGCACGGCGCTGATCGCAAGGCGAATCACGCCGTTCTGCGCGCTGGTGTTGTGTACCATTGAGTCGAAACCTCCGTTAAACTGATGCGCAAACTAGGTTACAGCGATATTATCACCGCGCCTTGTTTGCTTTTGGTTAGCTTGGGATGAGTTTTACACAAAGATGCGAAATCGCAACACGCGATCCACGTCCCGCCGAGTCCGTTGTCCCGGCGGGACGTTCATTCACGCTGCCATTGGTTAGAATTTTGAGGCGATACCGATGGCTAGCTGATTCAGATGCGGGCTGGTCGCGCCGCCCGCGGTGGTGTTGATGGTATATTCGGCTTTGAGATCGGTCAGCGGAGAGATGCGATAACCGGCGCCGATGCCGACGCGCGTATACTGGGTGATCGCTACCGGGCTGTCGACCATGACGGTCGGGGCGCCGTTCAGTTGGATGCGGCTGTAGCGTGAAGCAACGTAGATTTTCTGCGTCACGTTGTACAGGCCTTCGAGGAACCAGAAACTGGCATCGCGATTGGTCGCGCCGGCAAAGGCGTCATTGAGGCGGCCATAGGAGGCGGCAGCCTGGAATGCCGGCAGTTCGTTGCTGCTGGGCACTTCCGGCTTGAGGCCGTTCTTGCCATATTGATAGCGGGCGTCAACTTCCCATAAGCGACGGGTCCAGCCGGCGGCGCCGGCGGGGATCGCGGTCAGGTTGCCCACGCTCAAGGCCGGCACGGCCGGTTTGCCACCGGCGGCCGCGGGCAGAAGTTCGCCGGAATTGTAGAGACTGGCGGAGACATACAGATCGTCCATCGGCGTCACGCCGACTTTCGCGCCGGTACCCAACGCGCGGCTGGCCGAGCCGGGGTTGCCGGTGTTGTTGAACATGTCTACCGAGTAGAAGACCGGAATGCTGGTCGCGGCGATACCGCGGAAGTTCACGCCGGCGTCGTAGCCGCTCACATGGGCGGCGGAATTGGTGATCAGGATGCTCTCGGCCGGGTTGTCCGTCCAGGTTTCGTCGCCGATATCTTCTTTCATTTTACCCAGGCGAATCGTTTGATTCGGGGCAATCCCCGCCCAGTTGTTCAGGTCGAGGTAGAAGTAATCCAGCGCATTGGCGGACGCTTTGTTGAGTTTGTTCAGGTCGAGACGCGTTACCATCGTCACATCTTTGCTGGGAAGATAGGTGAAGCGGAGTTTGGCGTCCGGGATATCCACCGCGCGATTGGGATACGCGCCTTCACTTCCCGAATCGAAGAGTCCCACAAATACCCGGCCATCAATTTTGATGAGTGATCCGGGCATGTTGTCCTGCACACTGGGTGCGGGCGCAGTCTGCGCAAACGCGGCGGCGACGGTGAAAACTGCCAGCAGGCAGATCCCGAGGGTCCATGACATTTTCATAAACGGATGCTCCTCTAAAGGATGTTAGTCCGGTCAACGGCGCTCCCGTCGTATTCCAGGTCAGCGCCAGATTGAACGGCCACACATAGCATGCCGTCCGAATGTTAGAATAGCATTAGGATTGTGTGAGCGCCTAATAAAGTTAACTATTTTTTAACCTGGCGGAGACAAAACTCATATTTTCAACCGTAACAAGGTCGCTCGACCGGTAACGATTGCGCAATGACCGCGGAATCGGGGGAGAATGGGTTATCGACCAACGGCTGACCGGAACGGTTGGCAGAAATGCCGCGAACATGTTAAGATTAAGTTAACGCAGGGGGAGCACTCGACCGGATAGATATTTTCCGGATCGAGCGGTTCTTCACGGATATCCCGGAGGCACTAGCGTGGCACGCATTAATTTTCTTCCTCGCGACGAACGATTCTTCGACCTTTTCGAACAGGCTTCGGCCGTGGCGGTCACCAGTGCGGATCTTCTGCAGCGCATGCTGGCGGATATCGAACATGCCGAGCAATATCGCCAGGAAATGGTTCACCTCGAGCATAAAGGCGATTCCGTCATTCACGAAGTCATGCAGAAGCTGAATCGCACCTTCGTTACCCCCCTCGATCAGGAAGATATTCGCGCCATCGCCAGTCGCCTCGATGACATCATCGATTACACGCAAGCGGCCGTCGAACGTATCGTACTGTATCACGTCGAATCAGCGCTTCCTGGCGCGATCAAACAAGCTGCCGTGCTGACCCAAACCGTCAAAGAAGTCCAACTCGTCGTTGGTAAACTGCGTGATATGCGCCAGCGCAAAGAGATTGTCGATCACTGCATCGAGATTAACCGGTTGGAAAATGTCGGCGACTTTATCTACCGTGAAGCGCTGGGCAGTCTGTTTCATGACGGCGACTTGCTGGAATTGATGCGCTGGAAAGAGATTTTTGAGCAGATCGAAGATGGCCTCGATCAGTGCGAAGACCTTGCCGATGTGATCGAAAGCGTCATTGTCAAACATTCGTGATTCCGTGTGGAAGGTTGAGCATGGTCGCAGCTACTGAAAAACAGCTATTATGTGCCGGCTGCCAACAGGCAATCGACCAGGAACATCCGCAGATTACCTGTCCGCGTTGCCAGTTACCGTATCATCGAGCCTGCTGGGAAGAAGGGGGCTGCCGTACCGACGGTTGCGAAGGCGCTGAATCGACGTTATCGGAAATCCTGCATGCCGAAGTGCCCCCCCAGGCCGGGCCAGAATCGGTGCTGGCAAATCCGTTCATCCCCTGGTTGATCGGCGGGGCTATTGCGGTCATACTGGCATTGACCGCGATCATTGCCCTGGTGCAAGGCGTACCCCCCAAAACCGTCCTGATAATCGGCGTGGTGATGGCCGCGCTGACATTCGACTATGTGAATGGCATGCACGACGCGGGCAACGCCATCGCGACCGTCATTTCCACCCGTGTGCTCACGCCGATCACCGCGTTGATTATGGCCGCGGTACTGAACCTGCTCGGGGCGATGATTCATGCCGGCGTGGCTGCCAGCATCGCCACGAAATTTGCCAACGTACAACCGCATGACCCGCATCAGATCACCCTGGTGATGATTTTATGCGGGCTGATCGGCGCCAGTGTCTGGAGTTATCTCACCGCCAGTTGGGGGTTGCCGGTCAGTACCTCGCACTCGTTGTTTGGCGGCCTTATCGGCGTTTTCCTTATCGGCCACGTGCCGTTGAATATGAAATATCTCGGCCAAATCGGCATGTGGATGGTGCTGGCACCGGTGCTGGCGTTTTCCGCCGGCTGGTTGTTGATGGTGGCACTGATGTGGATGTTCCGTCACGTCACCCCCCACAAAATCAATACGCACTTCCGCATTCTGCAAATCTTCTCGTCGGCAATGATGGCTTTTTCGCACGGGTCCAACGATGCGCAAAAAGCGATGGGGATCATTACCATGGCGTTGGTGTCGGGGGGCTTCATTACGAGTCAAGCCGGGGGCGTCGAAGTGCCGTTATGGGTGAAAGCCTCCTGCGCGCTGGTGATCGCTCTCGGCACCGGCTATGGCGGGATGCGGGTCATTCAGACCCTCGGACATAAAATTATCAAACTGGCTCCGGTGCACGGATTCGCGGCGGAAACCGTCGCCGCTGCCACCATTCAACTGGTCACCTTCCTCAAAATTCCCATCAGCACCACCCACGTCATCTCATCATCGATCCTCGGCATCGGCGCCTCGAAACGTCTGTCCGCGGTCCGTTGGGGGGTTGCCGCCAATATCGTCGTCGCCTGGGTCTTCACCATCCCCACCTGTGCCATGGCCGGTGCGTTACTGTATGCGCTGGTCCGGCTGTGTGGAGCACATTGAATAGGGATGAACCTAGGCGCAACCGTATTTGCACGACCTGTGCAGTCAGCGCGGTGTCTCTCAGGCACTCTAACCTAAGTTATTTGCCCCCGTTCAGGTCCCCCTGGCGCGCGAGGACGCTCGCGCGCAAGGGAGACCTGAATGGGTACCGTTATTTTTCTGCTTCCCGCGTGCGCTCCCCGTTATCCGCTAATCCCTTTTCAATCGTCAGCGCCATCCAGAAGGGGCCGGTGATCATGTTCGGGTTGGGCCAGCCGGCGTGGACGGCGAGGACGATCGCTTCGGTGGGGGTGAAGGAGGCGTGGAACGAGGCGAGGGGTTCCCCTGTTTCCCGCAGCGAGGTGGGAACGACATAGCGCGAGACCAGGGTGATCATCCCGAGCGCAACCGGGAACGCGTTGCGACGGAGATCGACGATGACCGCGCGACCACCCGGAGCCAGCACGCGATAGATCTCACGCAAGGCGGCTTGCGGATGCTCCCAGTGATGCAGCGACAGCGTGGAAACCACCACATCGAAGGAAGCATCGGAAAACGGCAGTTCCGCCGCATCGGCTTGCAGAAAACGCGCATTGGCGCCTAATAATTCCGCCTTTTCGCGTGCCGCCGCGACCAGATCACCGGACAGGTCGATGCCGGTCACCTCCGCCGTTTCCGGGCGTTGCGCCATTTCAATCGACAGTTGGCCGAGTCCACTGCCGACGTCCAGCACCCGTGCCTGGGAGAACCCACGGAGTGATTGGCAGGTGAGAATCGCGCGCAGCAACTTAAACTGCGGCCATTTCGCGACCATGCTCCAGGCATCCACCAAGTCCTGGCGATCGATCGCCGCCAGCGAGGGCTCGCGCGTCGGACGCTGCTCGCGTTTCCCCAGCCAATACAGGCCACCGACCACGGCCGCCAGCACCCAGAACTTCCCTCGACAACGACAGTGACGCATTACTTCGCCTCCTTTACACAGTAAACAAAATGATTATACAGCATATTTCGCGAAAAGATGTCCCGCTCTTTCCTAACCCCGATGACTCCGAGTACAATACTCGGCGTGGAATACGCGGGGGATTATCCGATTGCCGTCTCCCTATCTCGGGAGGAATTCGCTGAGCGCGTCCGCGCCTTGAAGGCGCGGCTGTCGGTGTGCGACTTGTGCCCGCATCGCTGCGGGATAGATCGTTTGCGGGACGAAATGGGACGCTGTCGAGTTGGGGCGCAGGCACATATCGCCGCCGCGTGCGATCATCATGGCGAAGAGCCGGTGCTCTCCGGGACACGTGGGTCGGGGACGATCTTCGTCGCCGGCTGCAATCTGCGCTGTGTGTATTGTCAGAATGACCGCATCAGTCAGGGGAAGCCGGCGGAATATCCCGCCGCGACCGCGGAGGAACTGGCGGCGACGTATCTGCGCTTGCAAGCACTCGGGGTGCATAATCTGAATTGGGTCTCGCCGACCCAGGTAGTTCCACAATTGGTGGAGGCATTGGCGTTAGCGATTCCGCGTGGATTGCGGTTGCCGATCGTGTATAATTCCAACGGTTATGATAGCATCTCGGTATTGCGTCTGCTCGATGGGGTAGTGGATATCTATCTGCCTGATTTGAAATATGCCGATGACGTCATCGCGCAACGCCTGTCCGGCGCCCCTGGGTATCCGGATGTCGCGATCGCCGCCATCGCCGACATGTACCGCCAGGTGGGGAATGTGCAACTCGATGATGACGGCATCGCCCGGCGCGGTGTGATTGTGCGCCACCTGGTGTTGCCGCATCGACTGGCGGGCACGCGTGAGATTCTCCGCCGATTGGCGGAAGAAGTGTCACCGGATATCACCGTCAGTCTGATGGCGCAATATTATCCGACTTTTCTCGCTGGCAGCGTGCCGGAACTCAACCGCACCATCACCGCCGACGAATATGAAGACGCGCTCGAGGCCTTTGCCGATGCCGGACTGGAAAACGGCTGGGCGCAAGAACCACACGCTGCCCCCGAAAACTATCGCCCGGATTTTGCGGAAACCCATCCGTTTGAACCGCGCTAATAAAACAGGAGATTCACCGTTCGTTAGCGAATATGCGAGCAGTGGAGGAGACAACTATGCGACATTCGATCACCCTCACCGGCGCGGTAGCCATCCTGTTGTTCGCCATCCCGTTTGTCCACGGGCAAGCGCCCATGCGTGGGCTTGGTGGACAGCCCGCGGAAGCCATGTCTTACTTGACGGTGATGTCCGGGAATTTCATGCCGTTGAGTTATAAACTGCAAGAACTCGACACGACCTGGCGGAAGATGCGCCTGGCTGCGCAGGGTGGGGGAGAGCCGGAACTCGCATTGTCGGCGCAACTCGATCCTGGCTTCTGCGTCTATTATACGCGCGGCCAGACGGTATTGATCGGCAATGAGACCTACCTCGTCGCGTATTGTCCCCCCGCAAAACCGCCGTCGCTGCGCAAAGCCGGCACGCCGGCGGAAATCAGGCCCCCCGATGTGCTGGGACCGGAGACGGTACTGAGTCTTTCATTGCTGAACGTCCGCACCATCGGCAGCATTCTTTCCATTCGTCCAGTCGAGGGAGTGAAGAACGCCGTGGCGCCACCGCCGCCGGTCGGGGAGAATCCACCCGCGGGCGCAAATCCGCCGCCCTTTGCGGTGGTTCCTCCTCCGCCGCCACCTCCGCCCGCCCCCGCGGTCGATACGGAAAAATTGCAAAAACTCTCACTGGACAATATGCGTCAATTAGCCATGAAAATCGTCTTGTGGGCGCAGGACCATAATGATAATTTGCCCGCGATGAAAGACGTGACCACGCTGAAGGGCAACCTGAAGGCGGAGGACAAATTGTATCTACAGCCGGGCTCGAAGGACCCATATCAGTTTAACAGTAGTCTGGGGGGCGTGCGATTGGACGATATTCCGGCTCCCGCCCAGATGGCGCTGGTCTATGAAGCCAATGGCGACGCCGATGGCAAACGCGCTGTCGTGTATCTCGACGGTCACGGGGAACGTGTCACCGACGTGAAATGGGAAGAGATCAAAAAACGCTCCGGCATCACCGAGCCACCGGCCCCCGCACCGGCGGCAGCCGGCGGCGGCGCGCTTCCGGCGGGGCAATAAACGGGAGTCGGCAAGCTGGAGAGCAGGATGCGTGATGCAGGATAGCAGGATATATGGGAATTATGACGAGGTGAGATGGCACCAAACCTCCCATTTGTCGACTATTGGTCGTTTCTGTCGCCTGCTGTTATACTAGGGGCACATGAATGCAGAAAATAATCCGGCGCCTACACCGGAGCCGATGGACCTTTTAATCAGCACGTTGCCGCCGCGGGTGCTGTTGGATATTCTCAAAGCGGATGATGTGCTCTCACGCGCGGTGCTGCAAGGCTTCCCGGTGCGGGTGCACTCCCTCGCGCATCAGGTGGTGCGGTTGCGGCTGGCGCGGGAAGCGGAGAAAGCCCCGGAACTGGCGAAAGAACTCTACACGCAATGGATGACGGTCTTCGCCGATTTGATGACACAACTCAATGACCCCGCCTATGAGCCTGCTGCATCTCAACTGCAAGCGCTCACCACCACCTACGGCGCCGAAGTGCTGGAATATGGCCTGATGCATGCCGAACGTCCGGAAGTTCGTGATTGGAGCGCGCGCCTGGCGGAAATTCGCACGGTGACGCGCATTGTCGGACCGGCGCCCGCAACCGCTCCTACTGTCTCGCGCAGCGATGAGAGCAGTATGGTTGTGGCGGAATTGCGCGGTAAAATTTCCACCCTCCAACAGCACCTGCAGACCATCGAGGAAGCCAACACCGCATTGCAGCGCGAGTTGAATGCGGTCAAGCATCAATCGCAGGAAGCGTCGCAGGAGGAAGCCAGCCTGCGCAAGCGCGCGGTGGTGGCGGAAGAACACGTCGAGCGCGAGCAGCGGCGCGCGCGCAAAGCGGAAGAAGAATTAGAGGCGTTAAAGAAAAAGCTGCGCCAGGCGCAACAGGAAGTGGCCGGATTGCCGCCGCGCCGAAAATCGACGGTCGAAGCGGAAGTGGCGTCGCTATTGCAGCGCGCGCTGACCTTGCTGCAAGTGCCGGCGGAACAACCGGCGAAGCCGGTGACCTCTTCGGCGCCTTCCGCCTCCGTGTCTGCCCCTCCCACGCCGGCCACGCAGCGACCAAAAGGCCCGGTGGTCACCGTGCCGACACCGCATGGACAGCAAACCTATACCGTCGCCGCCGTGGTGGAAGGGCTCACGCGCAATGACGAAACGCTGATCGAGCGCGTGCGCGATGGGCTGGCGCGGTTGGCGAATCAACCGGTGGAAGAACGCGCGATCAATGCTGAACTGCACAAGGCCGGCGTGCCTGCGACCATCCTGCACGGCCCACTACGTCCCGCGGTGATCGACGGCAGCAATGTCGCGAATATGAGCCCGCAGAGCAAAGGCCGGCTGGCCTACCTGGAACAGATCCGCCGCGCGGCATGGGAAGAGGGCTATTTCCCGGTCATCACCGTGGTCGACGCCAGCCTGCGCCACCAGATCGATCAGCCGGATCAGTTGATGGAGATGATCGAACGCGGGGAGATCATCATGGCCCCCGCCGGCACCTCGGCCGATGAACTACTGATCGAAGAAGCCGCCAACCGCCACGCCACGCTGATCACCAACGACCGCATGGCCGACTGGCCCGCCGCCAAAGCCATCGAAAAACGCCACGTCGAAGCCGACCGCAATACCGTTCGTTTGAGCAATTTTCACCGCACCGCGCGGTGGTTTCCGTGGTGAGCGGCCTTTCAGATTGCCGGCTGACGTAAATGTTCTATATTACGTATCGCCTTCTTCAGGCACACGATCATGCCGGATATCTCCAATATGACGAAGAGAAGATTAAACACGAGTGCATACAAGTGCATGCGATTGCTATCATGCATGAAATGAGCACTTATAGATGAATTAAACGGTATCATCCAAATTGTCAGCGATGTGATGAGCATCGAACCGAGAATAAGGGTGGTTAGTGTCAGTGCTGTTGCCGCGCTTGAGCGTTTGCACAACGTCGAGAAATAGATTCCCAATGCACCACTGAACAGCAGGAAAATGCCGGAAACGGTAATACTCGGATGAGTCGCCTGCGCCATTACAATTGGGTTCTGATCTGCTGAAAAAATCTTCATCGGTGATAGATGGATTGGGCCGATAACGCATAACACACAGATAGCCAATAGCTGCGGCAGCAATAAGGTTAAGGAATAGCCGCACGCGGCGAGATATTTCCCCACGATGATATCGCGCCCTGATAACGGCGTGATGAGCAGCAATTCCAGCGTGTGTTGCTCGCGCTCCTGCGTGATCGCGTTCGCGGTCAACGAAACGATCATTAGAATACACAAGTATGATGTTGGCAGCAGCAGGAGAATAACTACTTGCCAACAGCGCATAGCCAGGCAAGTGGCATACAGCAACATCATCACGCTGATATACACCATCGCGAACCAGCGCATCTTACGTAGTCGCGAACGATACTCTCTCACCACCACCGGTGAAAACGACGAATCCAGCAGGAATGACTTCAGCGACATTGGCATCCTCGTAATATGATTGGACGGATTGGTCGAATAAATGGGTCAGGCAAATCGGACGAGTCTGACACCTGACACCCAACACCTAAAACCGCAATCCCAGCCAATACGGATCCACCAGCGTGGCCAGCGCCCCCCAGGCGCTGCCGAGGATGGCGCCGGCAATCACGTCGCGCGGGTAGTGCACGCCGACGTAAATCCGGGTAAACGCGATCAGCACGGCGAAGGAGTAGAGCAGAGTGCTCCCGGTCGCGTCGAGTTGGAAGCGATGTGCGAGCAGTGTCATCAAAAAAAACATCTGCGTGGTGTGCCCACTGGGAAACGAACCGCCACGTTCCCGCCAGCCGACAATCCGCGTGCCCTCGACGGCGAGAAAGGGACGATCACGATGTGTGAGCAGTTTCACCATTTCCACCGCGAGCCAGAGTGTGATGGTGCCCAGAGTTATTTCCATCGCCAGGCTGCGGTAATGCAGCGCGAAAAACAGCCCGGCGAGAAAGAAGGCGGCGACCATGCTGCCCAACTGCGTCACTTGCCAGATGATATTGTCCAACCACGCGGCATGGTAGCCATGTAGATTGAGAAATAGGAATATCCAGGTGTCAAAGCGTTGCCCGGCCGACCACACCAGCGACACCGCGATGATGGCAAAGGCGCAAATCATTCCCACCAGCAATCGTTGCCGCCACAACGCCGCCCACAGCGCTGCCTGCGCCGTCTTCGGCATCCAGAACAGGAAGAAGAGCAGGCCAATCGACAGGCTCACCAGCAGGATTTGATGCCGGTAGTTGTACCAGAGCTGAGCGATACGCGATTGCCCCTCGCGTTCCATCAATCACCACCTTTTTGGGCTGTTGGCTACTGGCTGTTGGCTGCTGGCAGTTGGCTTATTGGCTGCCGGAAGCCAAAAGCCAGAAACCAACATCCCGTTTAGTTTACCAAAGGTGGCTGCAGATGTGAGAGCAGTGTGTCCCATAACTCGTGCGACTTTGCCCAGCGAGCGGCAAATTCTCGGTAGCGGGTGTCGCGGAAGGTCGCGCGGTCGGCGTGCAAGGCCTCGATGCCGGTGGCCAGGCGGGAGACCCCGCGCGTGTTGCCGGCATAGTCGAGCGCTTTCTGCCGTTCTTCGGCGAGAAAAGTCGGCAGCAGTAGTGCCCACACGTCGCAGTCGTGGATGTCCCCCAGCAACTCCTGCATCGTCCGCGCGAGTTTGATGAATTCTTTCAAACCGTCGGTATAGAGGGGGGCAAAGAGTTCCAGCGTATAGCGAAGGTGCTTGGCGGCGATGCGCATGGCATGCAGTTCTTCTTTTTTCTCCGGCTGAGTGACATAGGGCTCGTAGCTGAGCAGCTCGATCAGGTGGTCGGTGATGGCAGTGCGGGCCAGTGCGTGCAGGGCGTCGGTGGTGTCCTCCTCCGGCGACAGCCGATCGCGCACCCGCAATCGGCGCAGTGCCTCTTCCATTTCGCGGGTGGTCTGATCGGTGTCCAGGCGCGCCAGTGCGCGAGTGACTTTGTGCTGCACCGCCGCACGGGACTGGCGCAGACGCAGCAGCAATCGCGCCAGGCCGGGTTTCATCCGTTCATCGGTGGCGCGCGTCGTGAAATCATCCACCACGGCCAACTGCACATCGAGGTCGCGCGCCGCACCGAGCGCGCGGGTGACGCGCCGAATATCTCGCAGCCAGTTTTCCGCTTTCTTCGCGGGAAAACAGTCGGCGAAGATGCTCAGCGCGGTACGCAAGCGTCGCGAGGCCACGCGCATGCGGTGGACAAACTCAATGTCGTCATCCGCGGAACGTACGCCCTCGAACTCTTTTGTCAACGCCTGCAACCGCGCCAGCAGCGTCTCTGCCGCAAACGCATTCATGCCATAATCACCGGTTTCAGTCAAAGTCATCGTCAGCACCTACTATGCAAATCCACTTCCATTGTAATGCGAATTTGCCAAATCGGATAGTTGCTCATTATATTTGCTCATTTTATTTTCACCGCAGAGGGCGGGGAGGACGCAGAGGATGCGATCACGGATAGGTATTGTTTTTACAGAAACACGTTGTGATCTCGCTGAACGAAGAGTAAATACGTTTGTCTATGCGGCGATGATATGGTGTTATTTCCGAATGCTATACCGATATACTTGCATGGCAATAAAATACATGTTTGTCAAAAGACTCGATGATGCAAACCATCCCCTTTGCTAGTTCTCCTGATGAAAACATATTTATGAATAAATAAGAAAAAAGCTTGCACATTCCCTTGAATCTATGGTATATACTTGGTGTGAGCGATTACCAGTCTCGCAAATAACCTGTGTTCGAGTATGATAACCCCCCCCCGCGTTATCCGACTCCTTTACCCCGTGCTCCCTTCGGGTGTGAATTTCAGCCAGCCTGTCTTGCGTCTGTCCGGGACGGTTGATTTGGTCGCCGGCCGTTCAACGCAGCAGGTCGGCCACTGGTTCACGCAGATGTGTCTTGATCGCTGTGGCTGTAAAAGACAATCGATGTTCCGCGGAATTACCCATCGGCCTCGAGCGTCTTCCAACAGCTTTTCAGGAACTCGTGTCCCCGTGGGCTCCTGACAGACGACCAGTCGTACCGGTCCGACGTTGTGGTGATGGGAAAGGTCACCGCTGGCACGCGGATCGCTTCACCACACTATCACAGTAAGGAGAAACGGTAACAATGAGACGAAGCTTTACCACACTGTTCGCGATGGCGCTCCTGGCGACGGCACTGCTGTTCCAGCCCGCGCACGCTGCAACGTTGACTGCTGTAAACGTTGTGGCGACACCTACACCCGGGACAGCCAATCAACCGGTCACCGTCTCGGCGCAAGTGACAGGGGGCAATAGCCTGCTCTATCAATTCTGGGTTGGTGATCCCTCCGCAACCTACTGGACGCTGCTTAAAGATTACAGCACCACCAGCAGTGTCAGTTGGACGCCGACGGCGGCGGGGATATTTCCGCTGGTAATCCGGGTGAAAGAGTTGACCAGTACCAGTCTGTTCGATCTGCAAAACGATCTCTTTTTCACCGTCTCGGCGGCAACCGGATTGAGCGCGGTCAGCTTGAGCGCGTCACCCGCTTCACCGCAGTTGACGAATACCGCGATCACGCTGAAGGCGACGCCGACCGGCGGTACCTCACTGCAGTATCAGTTTATCGCCACCAATGCCAGTGGGTCCGCGGTGATCCTGGAGAATTACGGCACCGCCGCCACTTGCGCCTGGACACCGGCCACGGCCGGCACCTACTCGCTGCAAGTCTGGGCGCGGCAGGCCGGAACCACGCAGGTTTCCACTATTACCAGCAAAATGAGCTACACCATCACCTCGACGGTCGGTACAGTGAGTCTGACCGCCGCACCGGCGTCGCCACAGGTGACGAACACGGCGATCAAGCTGACGGCCACCGCGACCAATGTGACCTCACCGCAGTATCGCTTCACTGCCGCGAACGGCAGCGGTGCGGCGACGGTCTTACAAGATTATTCCACCACGTCCACCTGCACCTGGACGCCGACGACCACCGGAACCTATACGCTTCAGGTATTGGCGCGGCAGACCGGGACGACACAGATTGCCAGCATTACCAAACAATTGAGCTATACCATTACCGCGCCCACGCCGGCGCTCAGCGCGGTGAATCTGACGGCATCGCCGGCGTCTCCGCAAGCGGTGAATACTGCGGTGAAACTGACCGCGACCGCAACCGGGGGCACTTCGGTGCAGTATCGCTTCACCGCGGCCAATGGCAGCAGTGCGGCGACGGTGTTGCAGGACTATTCCACCACGTCCACCTGCACCTGGACGCCGACGACCGGCGGAACTTATACGCTGCAGGTGCTGGCGCGGGAAGGCACGACCACGCAGAATCCCAGCATCGTCAAGTCGTTGAGTTACACGATCAGCGCGGTGTCCACGCCGGCAACGGCGCTTAACATGTCGGTGAGTCCGGCAACCGGCACCGTCAATGTGCCGGTGACCGTGACGGCTACCGCCGTCGGAGGCAGCAATCTGCAGTATCAGTTCTGGGTCGGCGATCAGACCGCGACGCAATGGACGCTGTTGCAGGATTACGGTACGGCGAACACCTGCCCGTGGAACCCCACGGCTAGTGGAGTCTTCCCGCTGGTAGCGCGCGTGCGCACGGTCGGAAGCACGAGCACCTATGACGTGCAGAACGACGTCTTTTACACGGTGAACGCCGGCGCGGCCGGTTCCAGCGTCAGTCTCACCGCGTCGCCGCTGTCCCCACAACCGATCAGCACACCGATCACGCTGACGGCGACCGCCAGCGGTGGCACGAGCTTTGAATATCAGTTCTCCGCCACGCTCAACGGCACCGCGACGATTATTCGCGCGTATGCCGCCACCCCCACCTGCCCGTGGACGCCGACGGTGGCCGGAGCCTATACCTTGTCGGTGGCTGCGCGACTGGTGGGCGGCACGCAAAATCCGAACATGGTCAATACGTTGAACTATACGATCAATCCGGTGACCATCTCCGGTGTGAGTTTGACCGCATCGCCGACATCACCGCAACCGGTGCAGACCGCCATCAAGCTGACGGCGGCCGCAACGGGTGGCACGAGCTTGCAATATAAGTTCCAGGCCACTTCGAGCGCCGGTGTCACCACCGTATTGCAAAATTACGCGGCCACTGCGACGTATACCTGGACGCCGGCCACGGCAGATACTTATACGTTGCAAGTGTTTGCCGAACAGACTGGCACGACGCAGGACCCGAATGCGACGGCGACACTTACCTACACGATCGGCGCCGCGCAACCGTTGACGGGATTGACGGCATCACCCGCCTCACCCCAGCCGGTGAATACAAATGTCACGCTGACCGCACAGTCAGCCGGCGGCAGCAATTTGCAGTATAAATTTACCGCGACCTCGTCGACCGGCACGGTAACGACGCTGCAAAATTATGCCACGACCTCGACGTGCGCGTGGACGCCGACCACGGCGGATACCTACACGTTAACCGTCTATGCCCAACCGGTCGGCGGCACGACCACTTATCAGGTGAGCATCACCTACACCGTCACCACCGTACAGCCCGTGTTGACGGGGTTGACGGCGTCACCGGCGTCACCGCAACCGGTGAATACGAAAATCACCTTGACCGCGCAGGCGGCCAGTGGCAGCAACTTGCAATATAAGTTTACCGCGACCTCTTCGACCGGCACGGTAACGACGCTGCAAAATTATGCCACCACGCAGACGTGCGCTTGGACGCCGACGGCGGCGGATACCTATACGCTGACCGTCTATGCCCAGCCGGTAGGCGGCACGGCCACCACGCAGGTGAGCATTCCGTATACCGTGCAGCCCGGCGGTGCCGCCAATTACTATGTGGCAACTAACGGGAATGACTCCTGGACCGGCAAATTGATTGCGCCGAATTCCAACAACACTGACGGTCCCTTCGCAACGCTGGAAGGTGCCCAAGCGGCGGTACGCAAAGTCCGTTCGAGCGGACTCCCGCAGGGTGGAGTGACTGTTTGGGTGCGCGGCGGAAGCTACTACCGCACAACCACCTTCGCGCTCACTTCGTCGGATTCCGGCACCTCGGCGGCGCCGATCACCTGGCAGGCGTATCCGAATGAAGTACCGCGTATCACCGGCGCGAAGACGGTCACCGGCTTCACCGCGGTGACGGATTCCACCGTACTCAGCCGCATTCCCGCGGCGGCGCAGCCCAATGTGGTGCAGGCCAATCTGACCGCACAAGGGATCACCGACTTCGGGAGCTATCAACCGCGCGGCAGCTTCTATCCCACCCGTACGGCGGCGATGGAGATGTTCTTCCAGGATAATCCGATGACGTTGGCCCGTTGGCCGAATGTCGGCACCTGGGCGAGCATTACTTCCGTGCCTGGCGGTACCAGCGGCGCCACCATCGGTTATTCCGGTAGTGAGCCGTCGAAATGGTCCAACGTGTCGGACATCTGGCTGCACGGGTTCTGGACCTGGGACTGGGCCGACTCCTATGTAAATGTGACGGGCATCTCGAACGGGGTGATCACCACCGCGTCGCCGTACGGCGGTTCGTATGGCTACAGTGTGGGTGGGCGCTTCTACGCGCAGAACATCCTGGAAGAGTTGGATACTCCGGGCGAATATTACGTGAACCGCTCGACGGGTATCCTCTACTTCTGGCCGCCGGCGTCATTGTCCAGCGGACAGGTCACGGTATCGATGTCCAACGTACCGTTGATCACCATGAATGGCACCTCGTATGTCAATCTGAACGGATTGACCATCGAGTCGGCACGCTGCACGGGGATGACCGTCACCGGCGGGTCGAATAACAACATCGTCAACTGCACCGTCCGCAACATGGGCAACTATGCCATCGACGTGGAAGGCGGTTCGAACCAGGTGGTGCAGAATAATATGATTACCGGTGACGGCGATGGTGGCATCATCATCAATGGCACCGGGCTGACGGCGACCAACAACGAAATTGCCCATTATGCCCGCTGGGTGTATTGCTACCAGGCCGGCATCCATATCGAGGGATCGGGCAATGAGATCTCGCACAATAAAATCTATGACGCCCCGCATAACGCGGTGCTGATGGATGGTACCAACCATATGTTGGAGTATAACGAGATCTATCAGGTGGTATTGCAAACACAGGACTCCGGCGCCGTCTATACCGGCGGCAGCGGGCCGAATACCGTCCGGTACAACTTTATCCATGATCTGGGTAAAGGGCAGATTAACATGGCTCGCACGCCGTTTGCCGCGGGTATCTACGATGATAATGGCGGCGGCAACCTGTCGATCATTGGCAATGTGCTGGCCAATGGGTATATCGGGATCCTCTTTAATGGAGGAAGCGGCAACACCATCCAGAACAACGTCATCACCGGCTTCGGGGACGATGTCTGGTATGATGGCAGTGGCGGCAGCCCATCGGGAAATAAGATCAACACCAATGTGTTTGTCGATAATGCCCCGGTGTGGATGAATGGCGCATCGTCATCAGGCAACACCATCACCAACAACCTGGTAGGGGTCAATCCGCTCTTTGTGAGCCCGAGCACCAATAACTACCAGTTGCAGTCCAGCTCTCCGGCCTATACCAGTATCACGGGATTCCAAACGATCCCGTTCAGTCAGATCGGCCGGAAATAATCGCATAGCGTGTATCGAGAGGGCCGGCGTCATGCCGGCCCTCTCCCCGTCTGCTCCGCAACACCGTTGTTGCCGTCTGTTCTCCAGCACGTTTATCGCTTCCGTATCCCCGCCCATCTTTTTCTTCTCAACACTTTCCAGTTGCGCTTTTATTCCGACAACGGCCAGGAAATTGGATCGCAATGCTCCTTTCGCCACCTCAACCACACGTAAGATAAAGGGACCAATAATTGTGTTCGACCCGGCGTTCACCTACAAGGAGGTGGGTATGCAAGGATGGAGCAAAGGATGGTGGATTGGGTTGCTGGCAATCGGTGTTGCCGGCATGGGATCGGTCAAGGTCAGGGGTGAGATGACGACCTTAACACTGCATCTCACGGCATCGCCAACCTCCCCGCAACTGGTCAATACCAATCTCACCCTGGTGGCATCGCTGAACAGCAATTCCGCGTTGGAGTATAAATTCCTGGCCATTTCCGGCGCCGGCCTGACGACGATCCTGCAGAACTATTCAACAAAAGTTACCTGCGCCTGGACACCAACTATGGCCGATAACTATTCCCTGATTGTCTGCGCGCGTCCCCTCGGCAATGTGACCGCTTCACCATATCAAGCGAGTATCCCCTTTGTCGTGATCAGCAAGGCTAATAGTGCGGTCACCGATACGGTGAGCACCGATACTCCCAACTGCTACTATGTGGCCATGAATGGCAACGATGCGTGGTCGGGTAAATTGTCCGCGCCAAACGGGGATAAGACCGACGGGCCGTTCGCCACACTGGAGGCGGCGCAGAATGCCATCCAGGCACGCAAAGCGAGTGGTCCGTTACCACCAGGCGGCATTACGGTCTGGATCCGAGGAGGGAGCTATTTCCGCGGAACACCCTTCAGTCTGAGTGCTGGAGATTCCGGCACCACCGGCGCCCCCATCACGTACCAGGCGTATACCAATGAAGTCGTTCGCATCACCGGCGGCAAAACCGTCGTCAATTTCATCCCGGTGACCGATGGCACCATCCTCAACCGTTTACCGGCAACGGCGCAAGCCAACGTGGTGCAGGCCAACCTGACGGCGCAAGGCATCACCGATTTCGGGCAATTCACGACGCGCGGCAGCTACTACCTTCCCGCGACGGCGGCGCTGGAACTCTTCTACCAGGATCAACCGATGACGCTGGCGCGCTGGCCGAACCCGGGTAGTTGGGCCACGATTACCGCGGTTCCCAATGGCGCGTCTGGGGCGACGATCGGCTATACCGGCACTGCGCCGGCGAAGTGGTCCAACGTGCAGGATAGCTGGCTCCACGGGTTTTGGAACTGGAATTGGGCCGATTCCTACGTCAAGGTGGCGAGTATCGATACCACCAACCAGATGATCACCACGGCTTCGCCGTACGCCGGAGCCTATGGCTTCCGTGTCGGGGGACGTTTTTACGCGCAGAACATCCTGGAGGAATTGGATCAACCCGGCGAATGGTATCTCGATCGGCAGACAGGCATGCTGTATTTCTGGCCGCCCGCACCGCTGGCGTCAGGGGAGGTGACAGTATCCATTACCAATACCCCGCTGATTACCCTGAATGCGACCAATTATCTCTCGCTGAATGGTTTGATTGTCGAGTGCTCACGTGGAACGGGCATTACCGTGACGGGCGGCGCAAACAACAGTATCGTCAATTGCACCATTCGCAACATGGGTAACTATGCGGTCGATATCGAAGGAGGCTCGAGCCAGGGGATTACGAATTGTCTGCTCACCGGCGAGGGGGATGGCGGGATCATCATCAACGGCACCGGGCTGTTTGCCAACAACAATGAGATCGCCCATTATGCGCGCTGGGTGTATTGCTACCAGGCAGGCATTCACGTACTTGGTTCAGGCAATGTAATTTCACACAACAAAATTTATGACGCCCCCCATAACGCGATTTTGATGGATGGCGCAAACCAGACGCTGGAGTATAACGAGATCACCCAGGTCATCTTGCAAACGCAGGATTGCGGAGCCATTTACACGGGGGGCAACGGCCCGAATATTATTCGCTACAACTTTCTCCATGACCTGGGAAAAGGCCAACTCAACACCACGCAGACTCCCTTTGCCGCGGCCATTTACAATGACAACGGCGGCAGCAACCTGACGGTCACCGGCAATATCCTGGTCAACGGCGCTATCGGTCTGCTCATCAATGGCGGCAACGGTAATACGATTACGAATAATGTCATCAGCGGCTTTACCGACGTCTGGTGCGACGGCAGCGGAGGGTATCCGTTTGGCAACCTGATCAGTACCAATGTACTGGTCGATAACGCACCGCTGTTCAGGAATGGCGCCTATTCGTTGGGCAACACGATCCAGAACAATCTGCTCAGCGTCGATCCACTGTTTGTGGACCCGGCACATTACAACTTCCAGTTACAGGCCAATTCACCGGCATATTCCCAGATCACGGGATTCCAGACGATCCCATTCAGTCAGATTGGTCGGAAATAATCACATCGCGAGTAGAGGGGGCCAGCACTAAGCCGGCCCCTTCCCGCATCGCCGCGCTGGTCATCCGCGACATCGACCATCCGCGCCAGCCCACAATCAGCAACATTTGCAACAGTGTGCCGAGAACTATCCTTTTGTGACCGGTTTCATCGCGCTGTTTTGTGCATAATGCCATTATCCACCACAGCAGCATACATGGAGAACCGGATGCACACACGATGGTTACACTGGTTGATGATCGGATGTCTACTCGTCGTCTACGCCGTTGCTCCCGAGAGAATCGAGGCGCAAACCTTGAATGCTTCCACCCAGGCCAGTGGCGCCGTCAATTATTATCTCGCTACCAATGGCAATGACGCCTGGTCGGGGAAACTGGCCGCACCGAATACCGCCAACACCGATGGTCCATTTGCTACGCTCGAAGCCGCGCAAGCGGCTATCCGGAAAATCAGGGTGAGGGGGTCACTGCCCACGGGTGGCGTCACCGTGTGGATACGCGGTGGCAGTTACTATCGCAGCAATACCTTCACGCTCACTTCGCAGGATGCCGGCACTTCCACCGCGTCGGTGACCTACCAGGCGTATGGCAATGAAACGGTGCATATCACCGGTGGGAAAACCGTAACCGATTTCACTCCGGTGACCGATCCGACGATCCTCAACCGACTGCCCGCGGTCGCGCAACCGAACGTTTTACAAACCGATTTGAAGGCACAAGGCATCACCGATTTCGGGCAATACGTAACGCGCGGCAGTTATTATCCGACCGCGACGGCGGCACTGGAGCTCTTTTTCCAGGATCAGCCCATGACCCTGGCACGCTGGCCGAACCCGGGAAGCTGGGCCACGATCACCTCGGTGCCGAATGGGGCGAACGGTGCGACCATCGGCTATGCCGGCGATGAGCCGGCACAGTGGTCCAATGTGCAGGATATCTGGCTGCATGGCTTTTGGACCTGGAACTGGGCTGATTCTTATGTGAACGTGACCGGTATCAATACCGTCAATCGAGTAATCACCACCGCTTCTCCCTATGCCGGCACCTACGGCTATAGTGTGGGGGGACGCTTTTACGCGCAGAACATCCTGGAAGAGTTGGACCAGCCGGGGAATGGTATTTGAATCGGCAGACCGGTATCCTCTACTTCTGGCCGCCGTCGTCGTTGTCGGGAGGCGCGGTGACGGTATCGATGCTCAATGCACCGCTGATTACCTTAAATTCCACGTCATATACCACGCTGAAAGGGCTGATCTTCGAGTGTTCACGCGGAACCGGCGTTACCGTCACCAGCGGTGCCCATAACAGTGTCGTCAACTGCACGCTGCGTAATCTGGGCAATACCGGGGTGGATATCGAAGGCGGCTCGTATCATGCGGTGACCAACTGTGTGCTCACCGGCGAAGGTGATGGCGGAATTATCGTCAACGGCACTTCGTTGTCTGCGAACAATAACGAGATTGCCCATTACGCGCGCTGGGTCTATTGCTATCGACCGGCGCTCCGGGTGCTCGGATCGAGCGTTGGGGTGGCGCATAATAAAATTTACGATTCGCCACACAGCGCCGTAGTGCTCGATGGGCAATCGCAAGTGGTGGAATATAACGAGATCGCCCAGGTGTGTTTGCAGACGCAGGACGCCGGGGCGATTTACACCGGTGACGGCACGACGACGAGTAATACCTTCCGCTACAACTTCATCCATGACATGGGATTGGGGGGCATCAATAATGCCCAATACAGCGCCACGGTGGCGATCTATCTGGACAATGCGAGCAGCAGGGTCACGGTTCTCGGCAACGTGATCGCCAATTGCAACGTCGGAGTGCTGGTCGGCGGCGGGAGTCGCGATACAGTGCAAAATAATATCATCACCAATTGTGCGATAACCGTGCATGTGGACGGCCGCAGCGGCACACCGAAATTCGATACGATCACCACCAATGTGCTCTATGGGGGGAATTTCGAGTTTTTGAACAACGTGCAGAGGTCTATCACCCTCACTAACAACCTGATCAACGTGAATCCGCTCTTCGTCGATCCGGCGCAGAACAACTACCAGTTGCAGCCGAATTCACCGGCATATTCCCAGATCACGGGATTTCAGACGATCCCGTTCAGTCAGATTGGGCGGCAATGAACCTGCACCTGCACTTACACTTACACTTGCACTTACATGAAACGGATTAGTGCAAGTGTAAGTGCAGGTGCAAGTGCAATATACGCGACCGTACAATGACAAGAATCGCTACATACCCAGCCACATTATCACCGGCGCTTCAACTATACTGAAGTTGAGGATGCTATGCGTAAGCTACTGTTCGTCTTTGTTCTCTTTGCCTGCCTGGGAGCGGGATGCTATCTGTATATCCGGCGTGCCAACGCACAGAGCGTAGCGGCACCGGGATCTACCGTAAGTTCGGTGAACGCCATGGATGATTTGTTGACGCCACCGCATCGATCGCCGATCAAGAAGACCCCGGTCAACTATTATGTGGCAACCGATGGGAACGATGCGTGGTCAGGGAAGCGCTCTGCGCCGGCGCCGGGTGGCGGCGACGGGCCGTTTGCCACGCTGGAGGCGGCGCGCGATGCCATTCGCGACCTTAAGCAAGTTGGTTTACCAGTGGGTGGGGTGACCGTCTGGATTCATGGCGGCAGTTACTTCCGCGCGCATTCCTTTGCCCTCACCGTCCAGGATTCCGGTACCGCGGAGGCGCCGATTAGCTACCAGGCCTTTCCGGGGGAGACGGTGCACATCACCGGCGGTACCCCCGTATCGGGCATGACGCCGGTGACCGATCCGGCTATACTGGCGCGGGTACAGCCCGCCGCGCGCGCGCACATTTTGCAAGCCGATCTGACCGCGCAGGGGATTACCGACTTCGGGCACTATGTGCCGCGCGGCGGCATCTTTCCCGCCAAAACGGCAGCGTTGGAAGTCTTCTTCCAGGACCAACCGCTGACGCTGGCGCGCTGGCCGAATACCGGCACCTGGACGACCATTACCGGTGCACCGAACGGCAAGGACGGCGCCACCTTTTCTTATGCCGGCGATGAGCCGGCGAAATGGTCGCATGAGGCTGACATCTGGCTGCATGGCTATTGGACGTGGAACTGGGCCGATTCCTACGTCAGTGTGGCCGCCATCGACCCGACAACGCATGTCATCACCACGAATGAACCGTATGGCGCGTATGGCTACCATACCGGTGGGCGCTTTTACGCGCAGAATATCCTTGAAGAATTGGATGAACCCGGCGAGTGGTACCTGCGCCGGGCGACGGGGATACTGTATTGCTGGCCACCGGCGCCGTTCACCCCGGGATCACTCACCGTCTCGCTGACCGCGGTGCCGCTGATTACGCTCACTGGAACCGCGTATATCACGCTGGCTGGTTTGACCGTCGAATGCGCGCGGGGAACGGGCATCACCATCACCGGCGGCACGCAAAATCGTATCGCCGACAGTATTTTGCGCAATTTCGGCAACTACGCGGTGGAAATTACGGGCGGTACGCACCAGGGAGTCAGCAACTGCGTCATCACCGGCACCGGCGACGGGGGGATCGGCCTCACTGGCGGCAATGCCGCCACGCGGACAATGGGGCATTTGTATGCCACCAATAATGCCATCGCCCATTACAGCCGCTGGGTGAGCTGCTACCAGCCGGCGATTCGTGTGCGCGGTTGCGGGGCGCTCATCGCGCACAACACCATCTTCGATGCGCCGCACAACGCCATATTGCTCGACGGCAACCAGCATGTGGTGGAATATAACGACATTTCCCGCGTGTGCCTGCAGACGCAGGATGCCGGTGCGCTCTACACCGGTGGGCGGGACAAGGCGACGCGGGATAATATCGTGCGCAATAACTACTTCCACGACTTGGGTGCCGGCGCGATCACCACCGGGCGCTATCAGGCTACCGCGGCAATTTATCTGGATGATGGCGGCAGTGGGGTGACCATGGACAGTAATATCATTGCGCGCTGCAACGTCGGGGTGCTGATCGGTGGGGGCAATGACAATGTCGTGCATAACAACATCATCATCGATTGCCCGGTTACCGTCCATGTCGATGGGCGCAACGGTCCTCCACGCAATATCGTCATCAGCAATAACGTATTCCGCGCCGGCAAATTTGAATTCTGGGATGGACTGAACGAGCAGTCTATAATTGTGTCGAATAACCTGACCACCGATCCGCATTTCCTGGACCCCGAGCATGGCAATTATCGGCTGCGGCCTGACTCTCCGGCATTCGCACTGGGCTTTCAGGCGCTGCCGGATGGTCGTATTGGGCGGGAGTGACAGTTCTTTGAGTTGAATTATGTGGGGGACGCGCCTTGCTGCGGCTGCGGCGCTACTACGAGCCCAGTTGGCATCGGCGTGAGTGGCTACTCGAACGCGGCTTGCTGCGGTTGCGGTGATACTACGAACTAAGCGGGGGTGATTTCTACGCTATCCGCGAACACCTGACGCATGCGGTTGCCGATGTGGTCCTGGGCTGGTTCCGGCGGCGCGGTGGCTTCGTCGGAAACCGGTGTTTCCGGCGGTGTGCTGGGTTCGCTCACGGTGGCGGGTTGCGCCGGTATGGGTACCGGTATGGGAGTCGGCACGGGAGTCGGCTCGGGAGCGGGTGGGGGAGGAGGCACGGCTTCTCCCTGCATATCGATCTGGATCACGAAGGCGGTTTTGAAGTAGGCTTGCAGGCATTGCTCCAGGGTCTGGCGCACTTGCGGGCGGTCTTTCATCTGATCGCGCACGAACGCGCTGCTGGTAGCCAGCGACAACGTGTTGCCGATCAGGCTGGTGGGCCAGCATTTCTCGACGATGCGTGAGCGCAAGGCTTCTAATTTCGGCGAACGTCCCATCCACTCGATAAATTGCGGCCAGATTTTCTTCACGCGCGGCAGCGTCCACGGATTGTCATCCGCAGCAACTGCAGGAGACGGCGCGGTCGATGCTGGGGCAGTCGGCGCGCTGCTCACCGGCGGTGGGGAGGCTGGGCGTGGTTCCGGTCGTGGCTCGGAACGCGGGGGCGCGGGAGCCTCTACGCCGCGGGGAGCCGTTCGTTGCGCCGGTTGCGCGTTGACCGCTGGCGAGGCGCTGACGACCGGCGGGGGATCGTCGTTCATAATCCGCAGGCTGTAGAGTTCGAGCAGCAACCGTTGCTGGCTGTTCCAGCGCAGTTCGTTTTCCGCTTCGCACAGCAGGGTCAACGCGCGCATGATTGCCGCCTGCCCGCTTGAGCGGGCTTGCTGCGCGAGTATCCCGCGTTGTTCCGGCGTCAATTCAATCAGTGCTTCCGCGCCGCCGATGGCCGCTCGCAGCAGATTGCGCCAGTGTTGAATGGTCTCGGCGACCAACTGCGGCACGTCTTTGCCGGCGGAGATCACCTCATCGACCAACCGAAACAGTCCGTTCGCATCGCGCTTCAATAGCAGATCGGTGTATTGCACCAGCAGATCGAAATCGATGCCGCCGAGAATATCGCGCACGTGATGGGCGGCGATGTCGGTGCCGGCAAAGGAGGCTGCTTGATCGAGCAGGCTCAAGGCATCGCGCAAGCCGCCGTTGGCCGCGCGCGCCAGCAAGGTCAGCGCCTCTTCTTCGATCGTCCAGCCTTCCTGTTCCACGATCCAACGCAGGCGCTCGACGATATCGGCGATGGTGATGCGGTGAAAATCAAACCGCTGGCAGCGCGACAGGATCGTCGGCGGCAACTGATGCGGGTCGGTGGTGCAGAGGACAAAGATGACGTGCGGCGGCGGCTCTTCCAGGGTTTTCAGAAAGGCATTAAAGGCATCGCGGGTGAGCTGGTGGACCTCATCAACGATGTAGAACTTATAGCGCAATTCGACCGGCGGATAGTTGACTTGTTCGCGCAGTTGGCGCATATCGTCGATGTTGCGATTGCTGGCGGCATCGATCTCGATCACATCCATCGCCGATCCCTGACGAATCGCATTACAATACGCGCAGGTATCGCAAGGGGTATCGGTGGGACCGTTGACGCAATTGAGCGCCTTGGCCAGCACGCGGGCGGTGCTCGTTTTGCCGGTGCCGCGCGGGCCGCAGAACAGATATGCGTGCGCCACCCGGTCGCTGCCGATCGCATTGGCCAGGGTCTGCGTCACGTGACGCTGCCCCATCAGGTCGCCAAAGTCACGAGAACGATATTTACGGTAGAGGGACTGGTAAGCCATAGCACTCCGGTCGGCTGTCGTCGGCTCGTATTGTAACACATTTTCTCGCCATTCGTCCTCCACGGCAGGAGTTCGGCGGGGAAAAGGCGTAATGAAATTTGGGTAACCGTTCAGGGTGTCCTGGCGCGCGAGCGTCCTCGCGAGCACTCTGGTGGTTTCGATACGACCCTCCGTAGTCTACTCAACCACCGGAGTGCTCGCGAGGACGCTCGCGCGCCAGAGGGTCTAAACGGTTACAAATTTTGTCGCCAATCGGGCGGTTGGCAGTTGGCTGTTGGTCTTTGTTCTTTATTTATCTCATGCCGGATAATCTGCGGTGACCATATGGCCAGCAGGCATATTTCTACGGAGGCACGACATTGACGGTCGCCATCGGGCATCTTTTTCATATTTCCGCGACCTGCGCGGCGCGTGAACGGCTGGAAGAGGCGGAACGCTATTTTCTGGCGGGCAATTTAAATGAAGCGCTGGCCGCCGCGCAGCAGGCCTGGCGCGAACACCCGCAGGAGCCGGAGGTATTTCGCACTCTGGCTTATTTGCATGTCGCGCGTGGTGAATTCGCGCCGGCGGAACAGGCCGCGCAGCAGGCGATGACGATCGATCCCGATACGCCCGCCTCTTCCGCCACGCTGGCACAAGTGTATCTGGCGTTCAATCGACTCGGGCAAGCCGAGAAGGCACTGGTGCCTGCCCGCACGCGCTTTCCCGAAGAATTGGCGTTGATCGCGCTGGAAGCCGACCTGCGTTTTCGCCTGCAACAGGATCAACTCGGGAGCGAGTTGGCGATCTCTGTATTGCGGCAAAACCCGCGCGACGGCTATATCAACGCGTTGCTGGGTCATCACTATTTGCGCACGCGTAATTATGCCAATGCCGTGCAGATGTATAACGTGGCGGTCGAAATGTATCCCCAGCGGTGGGATTATCTTCGCGACCTGGGCACCGCATTATTGCGTTGCGACGAACCGTATCGCGCGCAGGAAGTGTTGATTCAAGCCTTCCGATTAAATCCCGCGGATAACTATCTGAACCAGCAATTATATTTCGCGCATAAAATCACCACCGCCGGTCCTTCCGCCTATTGGACGGCCTCGCTGTTTTTCTATGATCACGCGACTACCGGCTGGTTGCTGCATCTCCTCGGGTGGGGTGCGCTGCTGGTCGGCATTATCAACGGCTACAATGCCAGCACCGTGAGTCACCCGCCGCTCTGGCCGATGTTGTCTTTCGCCGGCGGCATTATCCTCGTCGTGCTCACGCAATCCGGTCTCACCATGCGCCAACGGCAAGGCGCGCGCTTCGACGCCACGCTGCGGCAATGGATCGAGCAAATTGGGGAGCGTAGTTAACGAAAGGATTCCTACCGGGGCTACTACCAGGGCAGCATTTTCGTGCCATTCGTGTGTTTCGTGGTTCATCCCATACCTTGAGGAACCATTATGACCGAGACCTACAACCCGATGATTCGTGACTTGCCACCGGATGAGCGACCGCGGGAACGGCTCGAACGGTATGGCGCCGACGCGCTGGGGCTGTCCGAATTGATCGCCATCCTGCTGCGTGTCGGCAATGCGCGCACCTCCGCCCTGCAACTCGCGCAGCATTTGATCGGCCGTTTCGGCTGTTTGCGTGGGCTGGCGATGGCGTCGGTGCAGGAACTCAGCAGCATCAATGGGATCGGGTTGGCGAAAGCCTGCCAGTTGAAAGCCGCGTTCGAATTGGGGAAGCGGTTGGCCACCACCCCGGATGCCCCCAAGGTGATCGTCACCGCACCGCAGGACGCCGCCAACCTGGTGATGGAGGAGATGCGCTATCTGACCGAGGAGCATTTCCGGGTGATCTGTCTCGATACCCGCAACCAGGTGATCAAAATAATGGATACCAGCATCGGCTCGCTCAACGCCAGCATCGTGCATCCACGCGAAACCTTCCGTCCCGCCATCATCAACAATGCCGCCGCGCTCATCCTGCTGCACAATCACCCCAGCGGTGACCCGACCCCCAGCAAAGAAGACCTGTCCCTCACCGCGCGCCTGGTGCAGTGCGGCGAAATGATCGGCATCCCGGTGTTCGATCATCTGATCATCGGGGATGGACGGTTTCTGAGTTTGAAGGAGCGGGGGTTGATGTGAGAATTATAGCTGATGAAATGTTATCAATACGTTGGTAGCTTGTTACATTGGAAAAGAGGTAACTATCCAATGGCTACCATTATTTTAAGGGGTTGGAGGCTAGGGATTAGGCGCTAGATCGGTCCGGTTACGGAGTAAGCTTGGCACGGCTTGGAAGCCGACGCCCGTCGCCCCGCGTGACCAGTTCACACGGGAAGGTTGGCGATGCTTCACCGTGCTCCGGACAGGATGCCAGATTTCGCCGGTGATGCTATCAGCGGTGACGGAGCGCGACTGGCGTCGGCTTCCAAACCGTGCCAAGCGTTCAGCATGATGCTGATTATTATTGGCGTTAACTGAACCGTTTGGGGACAGGCGCTATCTATCGCGTTGTCGCACCCGCTTCATCAGCCAGCGCGCGGCGGACATTTTCCATTGCGCTATCGACTTCGTTATCGGCCAGCGTGCGGTCGGCGGCGCGGAAGGTGAGGCGGTAGGCGAGGCTGCGATGGCCGGCGGGGATGTTGGCGCCTTGATAGAGGTCGAACAGTTCGACCGATTCGAGAAACGCGCCGGCGGCGGCGCGGATGATCGCGCGCAGGGTATCGGCGGGTTGTGATTCACGGGCGATGAAGGCGATGTCGCGGTCCACCGCCGGGAAGCGCGAGAGTTCCGGCGTGGGACGTTCGACGGCGGCCAGTTGCATCATCGCATCCAGATCGATCTCGGCGAGATAGGCGCGGCGCGGCAAATCGAAATTCGCGGCTACCCGCGGATGGACTTCACCGAACAGCGCGACGGTCTTCTCTCCGACGCACACCCGCGCGGTGCGGCCCGGATGCAGCGTGGGGTGTTCGGCGGAGACGAACTGCACGTCCAGCACCGCCATATCGGCGAAAAACTGCTCCAGCATCCCTTTGAGCCAGAAGAAATCCACCTCCGACTCGCCGCCGTTCCAGCGCGAAGTCCACGGACGTCCCATCAGCGCGATGCCGGCGGTACGCTGCTCTAACGGCAGTTTTTCGGCGTCCTGCACGCGGGTGTCGATATCCACCCGGCGCTCGTGCGGCGCGTAATCGAAGCGCAGGCTGCCGCCGGTGGCGCGGAAGATGCGGCCAATTTCGCACACCTGCACGTCCTCGATGCTGCGCCGGGCGTTGTTCCGCAGCGATTCGAGCATGGAGACCAGCATGGTGGGGCGCAGATGGGTATATTCATCGGATTTTGGGTTGCGCACGCCGACGATTTGCGCACGCTCCGGCGTCGTCTCATCCAGCCGCATTAACTCCAGCAGGCGTAGATCGATGAGGCTGTAGGACAAGCCTTCGAATAAACCCGCGCCGGTGAGCAACTCGCGGACGCGATTTTCGAATACCATCTCCGGGGCCAGGCGTCCGGCGCCGATAATATGTCCCGGCACGGTGGTGGGAATATGCTCGTAGCCGTGAATGCGCGCTACTTCCTCGATCAGATCCATTTCTTCGATCAGGTCGTGGCGGAAAGTCGGGATGCTCACGTCGAAGTGATCGCCGGCTTCGGAAACGCCCAATTGCAAGCCGTGCAAGACGGCCTGCATCTCTTCGACGGAGATCGCGGTCCCCAGGACGGCATTGACCCGTGCCGGGCGCAGGGCGATCACTCGCGCCGGCGGCAGTGGTTCCGCGACATCGATCACCCCGGTGGCGATTTCACCGCCGGCCCATTCCAGCAACAACTGCGCGGCGCGGTCGGCAGCGCGAATCACGCCGGCGGGATCGACGATGCGCTCGAAACGATAGGACGACTCCGTGCTGAGGGTATTGGCGCGCGCGGTTTTCCGAATGGCGGTGCGGTCGAAGTGCGCCGATTCGAGCAGAATATTGGTCGTAATCGGGGTTACCTCGGTATGCAGACCGCCCATGATGCCGGCCAGCGCAATGGCGCGTTCGGCATCGGCAATCACCAGCATCCGCGACGACAAGACGCGCTCGACGCCGTCCAGCGTGGTGAAGGGCTCCTCGTCTCGCGCGCGGCGCACGACGATGGTATGATCGGCCAGCGTGTCCAGATCGAACGCATGCAAGGGTTGGCCGAGTTCGAGCATCACATAATTGGTGGCATCGACCACGTTGCAGATCGGACGGATGCCCGCTTGGGTCAAGCGCTGTTGCACCCAATCCGGCGAGGGACCGATCTTCACCCCCTGGATCACCCGCGCGGCATAGCGCGGGCACAGATCGGGGGCTTCGACGATCACCCTGGCCAATGGATGGATATCCGGGCCGGTCTGCCGCACGCAAGTCGGCGGATGCGCCACCTGGCTGTGCAGCAATGCCGCCACTTCGCGCGCGATGCCGACCATGCTCAATGCGTCACCGCGGTTGGAGGTGACTTTGATATCCATCACCGGTTCGCCATCGACTTCGAGCATCTCTTCGACTTCAAAACCAGACATGGTGAGCCGGTCGGCGATCTCGGTGGCGGAAAAAGACGCGGGCACTAACTCGCGCAGCCAGGAATACGGAACTCGCATGCGGACAACCTCGACAGTAAGAACGAATTGGCGATTTGCGATTGTCGGATGCGAATCAGCGCGGGCAATAGCAAATCTTATTTAGCATCGGTGCGTTGATGACGAACTACTACCGGCACGACGCTCTCGGTCGCCGTTGCCAGCGATCGGAGTTGCGACGCGTGGCGTGTTTGTACCAGATGGATGGCGATCATTGCCGTCAGGCACGGTACCACGAGCAGCAGGAGCGGTAGCCAGGACTCAAAGGCGACCCAAAACGGCGGCAAGGCCGTTATGACACCAGCAAATCCGATCAGCCGCAGAAACGCCGGAGGGAAAAGTGTCGGCAGGTATTCGGCAAAACCAAATAACAGCACACCGACCAGCGCAGTTCCGACAGCGATCCCTACCATCCATGGTATCTGCATCAACGCGCGATCCTTCCGCACAGATTATACCTGCCCCGGCGCTCTCTCGCAAGCGTTCCGTTCGCCGCAGCAAGTTCCGGTGTCATTATCGTCGCCTGCTCTCCGTGGGAAACGCCGGAATTGTGGAGAAAACGGGCGGGTTGTCAATCGCGCTTGACCGATTCGCGCCAGAGGGCGTCTTTGAGGTTTTGTACCGTATGGCGTCCCAGGTCGTTCAGCGAGAGATGCGCGGCGTCGGCGTCGGCGGGGAGCAACGTGATGACCGGGATGTTGCGCAGGCGGACGTTGGCTTTCTGATCGTATAGGTCGAGATCGACGTCGAATTGCTGAATGTAGTCATGCAGCAAGCGGTGATTGATGGCTTCCACCGCCGCGGTGGCGCGGGCTTTGGCGTCATCGTTGCCGGCGGATGCCGTGAAGGTGATCAGATTGACGGCCCCGAGTTGCACGCTGAAGCCGGGTTGTTTGTCGGTCGGGGCAATCACCTTCGCGCGGAAATTCACCACGTTCCACAGATTGATGGGGATATGGAGCGCGGTGTATCTGGCTTCCAGCATCGTTTTGCGCTCATCCGAGTAGGGGTGAGTTTTAAGGTAACCCATCTCGACCGCGGCATGATGATGTTCCATTTGCGCAAAGCCCAGGATCACCGAATAGAGCCCGACCGGATCGTAGACATGCAGCTTGTAGAGATAATCGAGGCCATTGCGGTCGGCTTCCGCTTCCTGCTCGGTGGTGTAGCCGTTGAGCAACGCCTGTTTGACCATCTCGCTCATCGCCATAATCTGTCCGGCGTTGAATTCGTTACCCCGACTGGTATACACCGCGACAATCATCGTCGCCAGTTGAGTCATCCCGATCTTATTCGAGCGCGCCATCTGTTTTTTGATGTGGTAGAGGGAATTATGCGCGATTTCATGCGCCATGACGCCGGCAAGTTCGTGATCGCTTTCCACCGCATCCAACAGGCCTTTGGTGAAGTAGATCGTCCCGCCGGGAATCGACATGGCGTTCAGGTCTTTCGTGTCGAGGATTTTACAGTGGTAGACCACGTCGGGCCGCTGGGTCATCGGGGCAATTTGCCCGGCGATGGTCTCCAGCTTCTTGATCATTGCTTCGTCTTTGACGAGTTTAATATCTTTTTCGATGCTCTCGGCCGTCTTGCGCCCGAGCTCAGCTTCCGCCGGGGTGGTGGCGGTGGCGGAAAGCGGGGCATTCTTCGGCGCATCCGCCGCGTGCAGCGGCAACGCGGCCAGGCAGAACACCAGTAACAAGCAGATAGACAACAAGCGCATGTGGAACTCCTAATCCTTACTATCTTACCACGCACGACAGGGCGGTAACCATGATTTTCGCAGGATACAGGATAGAGGATGCAGGATTCAGGATATGGAGCGCCGGCTTTCAGCCGCGCTTCAACACACCTTTTCATGTCTTATCGGCAGTTTTAAATCCGCTTAGCAGACACACTATCCGGCAATAACTCAGTGACGGAGGCGGCGATGCCTTCGGCATGTAAACCTAACCGGGTGAGTAAGATCGCACGTGGCCCTTGTCCGATGAAGCAATCGGGAAGACCGAGGCAACGGACCGGGGTGGTCACGCCACGCACGGCGTATAATGCCTGCACGGCGGTACCGAAACCTCCGATCAGGCTATTTTCCTCCAGGGTGACCACCAACCGAACGCTGGTCGCGATATCCAGCAGGCATTCCTCGTCGAGCGGTTTGACGAAGCGTGGATTGATGACCGCGGCGGCGATGCCGTGTTGTGCGAGCAGGTTGGCGGCGCCCAGCGCGCGCGGCAACATGGAGCCGACCGCCAGTAACGCCACGTCGCGGCCTTCACGGAGCAACGCGGCGCGGCCAGTCGCAATACCGGTCAGATCACCGGTAGCGGTCAATTCGGCTTTTCCCTTCGGATAGCGGATGGCGCAAGGGCCGGAGTGGTTGAGCGCCGCTTCCAGCATGGCATCCAACTCGGCGGTGGTAGTCGGCGCCATCACCGTCATCTTCGGCATGGTCAGCAGGTAGGATAAATCGAAGACGCCGTGATGCGTCGGGCCATCTTCACCGACCAGGCCGGCGCGGTCCAACGCCAACACCACCGGCAGGCGCTGCAGGCAGACGTCGTGAATGATTTGATCGTAGGCGCGCTGGAGAAAGGTGGAATAGATGGCGGTGATCGGGCGTAATCCCTCACAGGCCATCCCGGCGGCCAGCGTGACCGCGTGTTCTTCCGCCATGCCGACATCGAAAAAGCGCCGGGGATAGCGCACGCGGAAAGCATCCAGTCCGGTGCCTTCGCACATCGCCGCGCTGATGGTCACCACGCGCGCATCGCGTTCGGCTAGCCGGCAGACGGCGTTGCCGAAGGCTTCAGTAAAGGTATCGCCGCTGGGGGGAACGATCGGTTCACCACTCTCCAGGTCGAAGGCATTGGTGCCGTGCAGGCGCGAGCAATGTTGTTCCGCCGGCGAGTAGCCCTTGCCTTTCGTCGTCAGCACATGCAGCAATACCGGACGGTCCAGCCGCTGTGCCTGCTGAAGAATTTGCAGCAAGGCGGAAATATCGTGGCCATCCACCGGACCGAGATAGGTGAATCCCAGGTCTTCGAACAACATGCCGGGGAAAAAGAGCTGCTTAACGCCGGCCTTCAGGCGATCGACCATCTCGACGACCGTACCGCCGCCGGGTAGACGCTGCATGAGGCTTTCGAATTGTTCCTTGGCCCACAGATAGGTCGATTCACTGCGGATGCGGCTGAGGTAGCGCGCCATCGCTCCGACGCTGGACGAGATCGACATCGCGTTATCATTGAGCACCACCAGCAGATCGGTGCCGGAATGCCCGGCGTCGTTCAGCGCTTCCAATGCCATGCCGGTGCTTAGCGCACCATCGCCGATAATCGCCACCACTTTGCCGGCGATATTTTGCAGTTTGCGGGCGCGCAGCATCCCCAGCGCGGCAGAGATCGAAGTACCGCCGTGGCCGGTGTCGAACGCATCGTGTTCGCTTTCATCGCGCTTGGCGAAACCGGAAAGGCCATCGAGCTGGCGTAAGGTGGAAAAGCGGTTCCGCCGTCCGGTCAACAACTTATGCGTGTAGCATTGATGACTGACGTCCCACACCAGCCGGTCGCGCGGGCTGTCGAATACGCGATGCAAGGCCACGGTGAGTTCGACCACGCCGAGATTCGAGCCCAGATGCCCACCCGTTACCGCCAGCGATTGCACCAGAAACCGGCGAATTTCTTCCGCCAGTTCCGGCAACTGCTCGCGCGGTAAACGCTTCACATCGTCCGGAGATTGGATTTTATCTAATATCGGCATCGTCGCCTGCATTGCTGAAAATTCTGTAAGGCTATGATCATTCGGCACCAGTATGCCGGTTCCCTGCGTGGATATGCAATAAAAAACTTTCAAGCGCAAGATTTTCTGAAACTCGTGCCCCCGGCATAAATGTCGGGGCGTCTCTCAATAGCCCGGCGGATTACTGCCAGGATACGGAACCGTATGGTAGGTTAGTCTACGGAGTGGCCCCCATCCCCAACCCTTCCCCCGCTGCGGCAGGGGAAGGGAGTACCAAACCCGTTGACCTGCTCCCTTCCCTTGCCGCAGCGGGGGAAGGGTTGGGGATGGGGGCCACGCGCCTTCTGGAACTTTTGCGTTGACCCAGGTAGTAAGATTAACCGAAATCCCGATACCCGGACCTCAATACCCTCCCAGCAATCCGCGCGCTTTGGCTATCCGATCCGCCAGGTGGAAGATTAACAGGCCGAGGGTGAAGTATACCACGCCATTCAACAACGCGATACCGAATTGCCAGGGATCGAAGGCCGGCTGGGTGGTGAGATGTCCGAATGCCGTGGGAGCCATCAATTGTCGCAACATCCCGGCGCCCGGCGCCAGCGGGATCAGGTCGCCGACCCATTGGAGCGGTGGACGCCAGTTTTCCACCGGCACCGCGACGAGGAACAAGACCACGAATTGCGCGAGTTGAATCACATTCTGGATACGTTTGAACAGCAGTGTCATCCCGGCCAGGATAAATCCCAGGCCATAGGTGCCGAGGAGAATGGTAATCACCAGCGGAATTACACCGGGCGAGAAGTGCAGCGTGCGCCGGGTCACCAGCAGGATAATTCCGAGTACCGCCGCGATCATCAGCACGATTTGCACCAGCAAGTCGGCCAGGGCGCGCAGCAGGAAGACGACTTTGGGATCGTAGGGGGAGAGGAATAGTTGCTCCAGCGTGCCGGTTTGCGCTTCGTTCTGGATCGTCCAGGCCATGATGCCCAGTGCGAACAGCGACATGCCCCAGAGGATATAGGTGACGATCAACGCGTCGAGGTTGCTGCCGAATTGCATGGGGCTCACGCCGCCGCCGACGACGGTATGCACGCCGAGGATGAGTGCGAGAAAGATCGCCGTCAGCGTGACAATGCCGGTCACCGCTTCACTGGGATAACGAATAAAAATGATCCAACTGCGTTTTATTTCCGCCAGCAGTAGGTTAATCATGCGGTGGTTCCCGGATCAATTTCAGAAAGATTTCGGTCAAATCGGCCACGTCCAGCTCGATCCGCCGGATGGGCAGCGGTTTGAGGAGATCGAGCACCTGATAGAGACCTTCCGGACTGCCCACATACGTCACCTGTCCCGCCTGCACTTCTACATCCGCCATGGCCGCCAGCACCTGCTGCTGCGCGGAGGGCAGCTCTCCGTCGATTTCAATGGTATAGGCCTGTCCGGAGAAACGGCGAATAAGTTCCGTGGTGGTCTCCTCGGCGATGATCTCGCCCTTGCGGATAATCGCCACCCGGTCGGAGAGTTCCTCTGCCACGTCGAGTTGGTGGGTGGTCAACAGGATGGCGTGACCTTCGGCGGCAATTTCACGGATCAGCACCTTCACCGCTTCCGACGCTTCCACGTCCAGACCCAGTGTCGGCTCATCCAGCAAGAGCAGTTTGGGGTGATGGATAAACGCGACGGCGATCGAGAGCTTTTGCTGCATCCCACGGGAGAGCGTCTGCACCGGGGCATGGCGTTTATCCGCCAGTTCCAGGCGTTCCAGCAATGGCAACGCGCGCCGGCGGGCTTCGTGCGGTGACAGCCCGCGCAATACACCGAAATATTCCAGGTTTTCCAGCGGAGTTAAGCGCCAGTAGACGTTGCGATTGCCTTCCAGCACGGCGCCTACTTCGCGCAACGCACCGGGATCCCGGAACGGGTCTTTGCCGGCAACGCTCACGCGACCTTCATCCGGATCGATCAAGCCGGCGATCATTTTGATCGTGGTGGTCTTCCCCGCGCCGTTCGGTCCGAGGAAGGCCTGCACCTCACCCGCGGCGATGCGCAACGACACCCCGCGCACCGCCGCCACGGCGCGGCCACGGGTTCGGAACGTTTTGCGAAGTTGGCTGGCTTCCAGAACGATCATACGATATCAATCAAAAAGGTAGTTTGCCTGCTGGAACTATGGGGTGACGCGTCTGCTACTACGCTCGGACGCGCCTTGCTGCGGCTGCGGCGCTACTACGAGCCCAAGGCGCGTATTGGTTTCAAGCTACAATTTCTCTAACGGCGCATATGATAACACAATGGTTTTTACGCCGATGCGAGGGAAACTGACGGTGACTTTCGTTTGTTCGCCGCTGCCTGAAGTGGCGAGGACCACGCCTTCGCCGAAGGTGTGGTGTTTGACGCGGTCGCCGGTACGGTAGCCGGAGGTCGACGCGGCGGGACGGGCGGTCTGAATGATCGCTTCCGCCTGTGGCGACGGGGTGACGACCGCTTCCGGATGGCGCGGCGGGGTGTTGCTAACTTCCGGGCGGCGCGGTGGAGTGAACACTGGGTCCGGGGACCGCGGCGGGGTGGGGGAGGGAACGTTTG
>Ga0118677_10001260_pt1 | contig 54393 bp, 46 predicted proteins | sample AliMusrvi5mmetaG_FD_86154 | JGI IMG/M metagenome (GOLD analysis project Ga0118677, IMG submission 86154)
ATATACGATAATAATCGGAAATATCCGTTTATAATCATGTATAACATTGTTTTGTAATTGAATAGAAAAAAAACAATATTGGTAAGTCCAATTTGAGAATTCATATATAAAAAACGGCTGAAAAATATAATATTAAAGATCGAAAACACTTACGATTTCCGATGCTAACAAACAGTTATATAGACCAAAACTAAACCACAATGATGGATTACAAGTGAAAGACAACAAAATTAAAAATCATTTGAACAATCACCTAAAGGTAAAACTTGTAAAGCCTGACGCTTGACAGACTTTTTTCATATCACCTTTATGGGAACAACACAAAATATTTTTTTCATATATCTAATCCTTGCAGATGCTTTTAAAAAAATATTCAAAATCCAAATGTTTTACACATCCGTTGTATTATTCAATAACTTGTTTGCAACATGTACTTATCCTGAAGTAATCCATTTTTATTGTTTTAATATTAGCCTAAATGCACAATGCGTTTTGCTTTAGATACCAAAATAAACCATTATATTTATTAATCTATAATTTATCGGATAGTAATTAAAAATGATGGGAATTATTTGCTTGCTCTGAGTATAAGTGTTACTCTTTATATCAATTATTCATAGACTAACTTAGTTGTATTTAATTAAATATCTTCAGAATAAATAATACTTTATTATACCGTTCAATAAAATTAGTGTATAATTTTCATGAAAACACCATAAGTACACATTTATTAATTGAATTAAATAGCAGTAAATTTTACAATCTTATCAATAAAACGTCTAAATAAGGTGTGATTTTTACTTTTTTTTAAATTTTATTGCTCGGTTGATTAATTATTATTAATTTGGCTCTCGAAAGAACAATTTAATTTTACAAAATCTAATGTAACATTTTTTTGTTTTTAATCTATTAAAATGTTCAAATTTAATGTAATAAATAAATCATTTTAAGCAAATCATTCGGAAAAGACACTAGTAATTTGACTAAAATCATACAAATCTGATCGTTTTGAATTGTTTCTTATGATTCTAATTTTAGAATTCGTATCATTATTATTAACAATAACATATATCAATTAATTAAATCAATAATATATTCTATATGCTCAGGCTTCTATTCTTTTTACCATTGGAATTAAAACCCGAATACCTATTTGGGACCAACAAACTCATTAAAATTGAATCTTTTGCTAATAAAGAGATGATTCATGATGATTTGGGAAAGTCAATTCAAAAAAATCTTTCATTGTGCTTGAAAACTTAAAAAATAGACATTTCTAATGTATTATAGTTAAATGTTTTAATTTTGCTGCGAATTCCCTTGAAAGTAAAATATTTGATACAATACAAATCCAACAAGCCATTGATAGTTTTTAAATCCCAGCACCCCACATCCAAAAACGCTGAGTATTTAAATTTAAGAACAATAAATACTATTGGCATATAAAAATTTACAACAATTACTTATTAGCAAGAAAGTAATTGCAAAGTCTTCGCCCAATAAGCGGATAAGTTATCCTGATGGATTCATTGTTTCACCGATAGCGAACTGGGGCATTAACGCATTGAGATCAACCATTGTTACTGAATTTTAATTTCGAAAGTAAAAATTTAGAATGAGTATAAATTACTTACATTCGTAAAATATTTATTTACTCGTAAACTTATTTGACGTTTCTGTATTATATTTGTCGCATTAATTGTCCACTTCTGGTTCATTCGTATTATTTTTTATACATTATTAAATTATTTTTACACTTCAAATTTGTTATTGCTTTATGTTTCTGTTCATACATTGATTACTCCTCAATGTTTTTTCATCTAAAAAATACTCAATTTTTACACTCATCAAAAAATTAAAATTTAAAATCATGAAACTCAAAAATTACTTTTTCGGTTTTTTAATTATCATTTTTGCCGTCAGTTGCAATGAATCAATTATCCAACCTGACACGAATTCATCACAGACAAATTCATTAAAAGCGCTTTCGTTATCTTCGAATCACTATGTATCAACTACAGGTAGCGATAGCAATCCCGGCACTTATGCACTGCCATATCTTACAATTCAAAAGGGATTAGATATAGCAATAGCTGGCGACAGTGTTATTGTGAAAGATGGAACCTACACAACTTCGAACGCTACTCAAATGGTGATTTCATGGGGTAAATCGGGAACCGCAACCGCTCCGATCGTCATTAAAGCAGAGCATAAATGGGGTGCAATACTTGACGGAAAGAATAATTTCACTGCAAACTGCTTCGATCTTGGACATGCTTCAAGTTACCTTATAGTTGACGGGTTTGAGATTAAGGGATTTCAACATGGTGGTGTTTTATTAATAGAGTCCAGTAACAACATTACGATTCGCAATAATAAAATTCACACAATTGGAAAACAATGTTACGATAGTGATAGTGGTCAGTTAGCTATTTACTTAAATACATGTGCCAATATGACGATTGATCGAAATGTGATCTATGATATCGGTCGGTTTGCACCAGGAGAAAGTAGTTGTACGCCCACAACTTCATATTGGAAAAATCATGATCATGGTATTTATATCAGTTCGGACGTGAATGGTTTGACCATTTCAAGAAATATAATCTATGATTGTACCGCAGGATGGGCGATTCAATTTTATAACAGTGCAACAGCGAACGTTACCAATGTTTCAATAATTAATAATGTTTTTTCAGATCCTAATCCAAACCGAGTCGGTCACATAATCCTTAGTCAATGTCATTTGATTAATTTATTAATAGCAAATAATATCTTTTACAATCCTTTGACAAATGCAATAAATATAGACGGTTACGGCACTGCTGAAACCTCTGTAATTAAAAACAATATCACTTTTGGAGGAACAATTTCAAACGCTACACTTTCGGGATTGACATGCGCAAATAACCTGAATAATACAGATCCAAAAGTTGTTAGTCCAACTACATATGATTTCAGACTACAATCAACAAGTCCTGCTATTAACGCCGGGGTTACTACCAGTTTAACTTGTGACTATCTTGGCAATCTCATGACTGGACTTCCAGATATAGGAGCCTATGAGTATCAAGGTTTATCTTCAACTGTTTATTACAATGTTCAAGCCTCAGCTACGGCAACTAAGAATGATTGTGGAACAGGCTCAACAGGTTCAACAGTTACTTATACTGTTTTAGCAAAAAAATACAGCTCAACCGTTAGCCAAGCCGCTGCTGATAATCTTGCAACAACTGATTTAAATACAAATAAACAAGCATTTGCCAATGCAAACGGTACTTGTACTGCCCAACCTGTTATCTATTACAATGCGCAGATCTCTACCACGGCTTCTAAGAATGATTGTGGAACAGGTTCAACTGGTTCAACGGTTACTTATACTGTTTTAGCAAAGAAATACAGCTCAACGGTTAGCCAAGCCGCTGCTGATAATCTTGCAACGACTGATTTAAATACAAATAAACAAGCATTTGCCAATGCAAATGGCACTTGTACTGCCGCCCCCATTGTCCCAATTGGGTTAACAACTATCGGAAGCCTTTCAGAAAAAGGGGATAAAGGTTTTTGGTTAGCAAGCAGCTTTACAGCAAGTTCGAATATTACAGTAAATAAGATGAACCTCTATGTTGGAACTGCGGCAGGAAAAGCAAGATTAGGAATATATTCGAGTATTTCCGGACAACCCGGTGTACTTCTCGCACAAACAAGCGAAATATCTCTCGCTAATGGATGGAATAGTGGTGTTTTAGGTTCATCTCAAAATCTTGTTTCCGGCGCAACTTATTGGCTGGCTATTGAACTTAGTTCATCGACAACTACAATTTATTATAATAGTGTTACGGACAAGCAAAGATACATATCATATACGTACAACCTTTTGCCATCTACTGCCCCGGTTAAATGCTCTTCATCTAATGGACTCTTTTCAGTTTATGCAAATTAAAAATTCACTGTTCTGATTTGACATTATTCTCTGATTCTTAATAGGAGTAGATCTCAACCATAAAAAGAGGCTGTCTGAAAAGGCAACCTCTTTTAGCTACATTTAAACTACCGAGCAATTAAATTACCAATCACAATAGTAGGAATCAACCTTTATTTTTTTAAGTAATTGCCAAGATAAAATATCGTATTTAATTCACTTATACTTTCGCTATACTTTCTTCGTAAATCAAATAAGGTTTGTTTAACCTCTGTGTAATGTTTCTGTATTATTTATTACAGAAACATTACACAAAGATTACAGCAATATTACACAAACACTGAAGCGGGTAATGCGAAAGTATATTTTTAGTAATGGATAGATACCAATCCTGACGGAAGGCAATGTAAATTTTCGCAAAGATTAATTCCAATTTATCGGTCGATTTTGAGTTTTGGAATACCACATTAATTGATTCCCATTACTTAGTTAAAGTATCACAGTTTAAGTTTTAATTAATTGTATTTAAATCGTTTGGATTATAAATCACTACATCACTGTACGTTTTTACAAATATTCGAGGTTTATTGTAATTCAAAGGAATATATAAATTAGCATCAATGATATCTATTTTTTTTACCCAAAAATAGATATACTTATTTTCTGCTGATCGGATTGACAAATATCACCGATTCTTTTGGCGTCGGCTTGTAATGTTTCACGAATCTGTAAGCAAATGATATTTCAAAAAATGCATTTTATGGCATAGCAAATTTTGATATATTTCAATTTTTCTATTCAACTTTGCTTTTTGGTGATACTCTTCAATGCAGACAATCATTCATACACCATCTATATATTTAATAATCTACTATTTAGCTTAGTTCAAAACAACTAACATGTAAGAATGAATAACATTGGCAGAAACGACTTCCATGATAAATCACTGGTTATCAAAATGTAACGTTTTAATATTAAACCAGAGCATATTAATCAGCCAACCAATTTCAGATGGCTCTATTGTCTGCAAATAAAGACATATATATATATCATTATCTGATAATTGAAACTTATTTTGAGCTACGATATCCAATAGAGTCACAAGGGGTTTGAAAGAAAATTCTGGGTGGTGCAGTAACAGTTGAAGCACAATCCTTATTCAGAGGTTTTTCAAAGTAAGACAAATTGTCGACTTTTTATAAGATGAAAAAAATGATGCGGATGCCATATTTAAGCTGCTGGAATCTGCCCGAATTGGAAATCCGTTTTAGGTTGAGATGGAAAACTCATTCAAGAAATAGGATCGACGCTGATTATGCCATGCAAGTACCAATTGAATAGAATATCCAAAATTACCAACGTTTTGATGCTTAAAAAAGAATAAACATACGAGAAAAGAGGAGTTCGATAAAGAACAATTTTCAGTAAATAAACTCCACTAATTATCAGTGAAAAAGATTGAATACCACCAATTCCATTATGCACATTTATCTAATCCATTAAATTTCAGTACCTGTAAGCCTCGATTAAAAGCAATGAAAAAAAACCAAAAAAAATGCCATCAACCTATTTAAAAATAGGTTGATGGCAAAATTATTTTTTTTATATTTGTTCAAAAGCAGGTTATTTAATAACTTTAAATTGGGAGGTGAAACCTTGCGGAACTCGCAAACCTCTTTATTTTTTTATATTTGGCAGTGGTGATTTAAAAAAATAATTATGAAATGCAAAATTCTCCTCTACGGATTCTTTTTTCTGATCTTTGAATTTAGTTGCAAAGAAGCGCTTATAAAAGCAGAACCTTCAACCCCTTTAATAAACACATTAAAAGGGCTAACTCTTTCAACAACACGCTACGTAGCAAATACGGGAAACGATAACTATATCGGGACTGCAACAGCTCCATTTCTAACAATTCAAAAAGCGTCTTTGGCAGCCCTTCCAGGAGACACTATTATTGTTAAAGATGGAACTTATACTACATCTATTGATGAAATGACTTTATTCTGGGGCAGCGGTACTGCAGACAAGCATATTACTTATAAAGCGGAGCATAAGTGGGGTGCTATATTAGATGGAATGGGAATTATTGGTCATTGTTTTGATTTTTCTGGCGGTGTATCCTATATAGATATATCGGGTTTTGAGATTAGAAATTTTAGATGGAATGCCTTTAGTATAAATAATCCTCAAAACCCCAATACAAATATTACAATTCGTGATAATCTTATTCATGATATTGGAAGGGAATGTACCGATACCGATAATGGAAAGACAGGAGCCTATGTGCATGGAGGAACTGATATTATTTTTGAAAGAAATGTTTTTCATGATATAGGTCGTTATGCCCCAGGTGAAAATGGGTGTTCTATAACCCTCCCCTATTACAAAAATCATGATCATGGTGTTTATATTGATGGATGTAATGGATTAATAGCTCGCTATAATATATTCTATAACATTCAAAGAGGATGGGGAGTACACCTATACAGCGGTGCTGGTTTACCCTCATCAAATATTTCAGTCGTAAATAATACTTTTGCCTATGGAAACCCCTATAAAGACGGAAGTCATATTCTAATAGCTGGTGCGCTTTCAAATTCAAATTTTAAGAATAATATCTTCTATGGACAGGTATCATCCGGAATCTCATTGGATGCAATGAGTTCATATTCTAATGTATCAATAAATAACAATATTGCATATGGAGGTGATGGGCTTATTGTAACAAATACAGCAAGCGGCGTAACACTTTCAAATAACATTACCAATACGGATGCCCTAATGCTGAACCCTGGCAATTTTGACTTTAGGCTTCAATCTGGAAGTCCAGCCATAAATGCCGGCGTAAATTTGGGATTAACATCAGATTTTTTGGGTAATCCAATTATTGGGCCACCTGATATTGGAGCTTTCGAATCCATCGTTTCAAGTGATGTTATTGGGCTAAATTCGATTGGGGGTATGACAGAGAGAGGGGTCAACGGTTTTTGGTTAGCAAACAGTTTTGTTGCAAGTTCAAATATCATCGTCAACAGAATGAACCTCTATGTAGGAAATGCATCAGGAAGTGCAAGACTTGGAATATATTCCAGCAATTCCGGAGAACCTGGTACTCTAATTGCTCAAACAGGCGATATGGCACTATCCAATGGTTGGAATAGCATAGCACTTGGGTCAGCTCAGTATCTTACATCCGGAGTTACTTATTGGCTATCTATTGAGCTTAATTCATCAACTACAAGACTGTTTTATAATAGTGCAATAGGTGTGCAAAAATATCTGTCATACGTTTATGGACCATTACCAGACCCTGCGCCTTTAAAATGTTCTTTAGGAACAGGGGTTTACTCGCTTTATGCTGATTATAGCAATGGCACATCATCATTGGCAACAGATGTAAGCGTTAGCACTTCAAATGTAAGTGTGAGCCCTTCAATGGCAGGTATATTTGTAAATGCAACGCAACAACTTACTGCAAATGTTTCGCCTTCGAACTCTACGAATAAAACTGTAATTTGGAGCTCTAATAATACAACGGTTGCAACAGTAAACAGCGTCGGTTTAGTAACTGGAGTTACTGCTGGAAATGCCACAATTACAGCAACATCGCAGGATGGAAATAATATGGCTAGCAGTGCAATTACTGTTATTTCGGCAAATACACTGGTAACCGGTGTAAGCGTGAGCCCCACACAAGCGAGTATTTTAGTAAATACAACGCAGCAACAACTTACTGCTACGATTTCACCGTTAAATGCAACTAATAAAAATGTAATATGGAGTTCAAATAATACTAATGTTGCAACGGTAAACACCGTTGGTTTAGTAACGGGAGTTACAGCTGGAAATGCTACAATTACAGCAACATCGCAGGATGGAAATAAAATAGCCACCAGCACAATTACAGTTATTCTTCCAATTTCACTGGTAACAGGAATAAGTGTAAGCCCAGCACAAGCAAGTATTTTAGTATATGCAGCGCAGCAGCTTACTGCAACGGTTGCGCCGTTGAATGCGACCAATAAAAATATAATATGGAGTTCAAATAATACATCGACCGCAACAGTAAACAGCCTTGGTCTTGTAACAGGAATTGCGGCTGGTGATGCCACAATCACCGCAACAACTCAGGATGGGGGTTTTATAAGTGCCAGTGCAATTACAGTCAATAACCTCCCAGCACCACCTATAGGACTTAATACCATAGGGGGTATAACAGAGAGGGGTGTCAGCGGTTATTGGTTAGCAAACAGTTATACCCCAACTTCAAATGTAACTATAAACAAGCTCAACATTTATACGGGTACCGCTTCTGGAAATGCACGAATTGGAATATATTCCAGTAGTTCCGGAGAGCCAAGCACTCTTATTGCTCAAACAGGCGAAATCCCGCTAACCAATGGTTGGAATAGTGGAACATTGGTATCCTCTCAAGACCTTATATCCGGTGTAACCTATTGGATAGCTATTGAACTAAGTTCTTCAGCTACTACACTTTATTATAATACGGCATCGAACAGGCAAAGATATATATCAAATACTTACGGGCCATTACCCGTTTCTGCTCCACTTAAATGTTCCTCTGGTACTGGTATTTATTCTGTTTTTGCAAATTAAATTGGCGTTGTTAACTTTATTTCATTGTCTATTTTACTGTTGAGATCATATATACCTTTAAAAAGGTAGTCCAAATATGCACTTTGGGTTCGCCCGCTTATGCAACAATAAAAAAACATAACCGGGAATTCAAATATTTCTGTCTTTAGAAATTGGATCATTTCTTTATCACAAAGAAATGATTCACTTTCTTTAGTAAGAAATGGTTAAGAGATATGAATGGTCACATTTTCTGTCAGTTATATAACAAGGAGTAATTCAGTTTATAAAAGAAATATAATTGCGAAATAAGGATATTTAGCCTCGCAAATATTAATCTATTCTGTTCTTGTAATCAAGATAATCAAATGACTTTAAAAGTTTAAAATTGCCTTTCTCGCACCATATACCTATTGATGGATGAGGAACACCATTAAACATCGTACTTTTAACCATCGTGTAATGAATCATATCCTCAAAAATAATCTGATCACCCGGTTTCAATTGGTAATCAAATGACCAGAACCCAATAAAATCACCTGCCAAACATGAATTTCCGCCCATTCGATAGGTTGGTTTACCTTCAACAGGTTCGTGATATGCACCGCGAATGCGTGGTTTATATGGCATCTCAAGACAATCAGGCATATGAGCAGTGAATGAAATATTCAGAATTGCTGTTTTTATTCCTTTATTCTCAACTATATCCACAATTTCAGCCGCCAATACTCCCGTTTCCCAGGCAAAGGCACTGCCTGGTTCAAGTATTACTTCAATATTATTCCAACGTAGGCGAAAGTCTTTTAATACCTGAACCAGTCTTTTAGTATCGTATCCTTCGCGAGTTATTAAATGTCCTCCACCCATGTTGACCCATTTAATTCGACTCAAATATTTGCCAAATTTAGCTTCAAAGGCAGCAAGTGTCTTCTCAAGGTCAAATACAGAAGATTCACAAAGTGTGTGGAAATGAAAACCTTCAACACCATCAGGCAATTCATCTCCAAGCTGATCGGCCAAAATACCCAATCTGGTACCAGGAGCACATGGATTGTAGAGAGCAGTTTCAACTTCCGAAAATTCGGGATTTACCCGGATTCCAACAGAAATTTTACGCGAAAAGTTTTTTACATCTGGAAGAAAACGTTCTAACTGAGACAATGAATTAAATGTGATATGCGAAGAATTTTCCAATACCACCTTAAAATCTGAATACTGGAATGCTGGAGAATACGTATGAGCCAGTATTTTCATCTCATCTGATGCCAGTTTTGCTTCATATGGACCACTTGCAGCAGCACCTGAGATGTATTCCCGAACAATTGGAAAAGCTTTCCACATCGAAAAGCCTTTAAAGGCAAGTATGATATCAACTCCAGCCTGTTCCTTTACGGCTTGAATCAAACGAAGATTTTTGCGCAGCAATTCCTCCTCAATGATATAACAAGGATTTGGTATTTTAGAAAAATTAATTGCCATTATTTACTTTTATTGTTCTATATACTTTCACAATATATCATTTCAAAATTATAGCTTTCACAACTTCGCTTCCAATACGCTGATTCATAACACGCATAATATCATTTCGCATCATAAACAGCTCATTCCGAACAATTGATGACTTAAGATGAACGTAAAGCGTTCCATCTTTAATATAGATCGACGAGGTAGCTCTGGCTATTTGTTTTCCAATTATCGATTCCCATAAATTTACAGCTTCGATCTCTGCAATCTTTCCGTCGAATTTCCGTTCTTTTAAATAATCCTTGATCGCATTGCCAAGGGATTGAACCTCACTTCTTCTCATGGTCAAAAATCGTTTTTAGTCATATCAATGAAATTTGCCCGTCAGAAACTATAAAAATCTTAAAATCAGTGCCACCAACTTCGCGTATAATTCCATCAAGATGCTCACGATTTGTATCCGTTATAAAAATCTGACCGAAATTACTATCTGATACTAACTTGACAATTTGTCCGACACGATCACTGTCCAGTTTGTCGAAAATATCATCAAGCAGCAGAATCGGTTTTATCGTATTGACAGAACGAATAAAATCGAACTGTGCAAATTTAAGTGAAATAAGATAGGTTTTATTTTGTCCTTGAGATCCTAATTTTTTAATTGAAAAATCTTCTATTTTTAGATCTAAATCATCTTTATGAATTCCAAAAGATGTGTACTGTAAAATCCGATCTTTTGCAACTGAATCTTCAAGTAATTTTCTAAAATCCTGATCCTTTAGCTGTGACTGATATTCGAGCCGTACCTTTTCATGTCCTTGACAAATAAAATCGTAATATTTCTGAAAAACTGGTAGTAATGCGTCCAGAAATTCAACCCGTTTCTTGTAAATTTTCTCTCCTGCAATGACTAATTGCTCACTCCAGACATCAAGGCTGTCTGCATCGAACTGACGATTAGTTGCAAAAAATTTCAAAAGATTATTTCGTTGAAGCAGTGCCCTATTGTATTTCAGCAACCAATCGAGGTATTGCCGGTCATATTGCGAGATCACACTATCCATAAACCGCCGTCGTTCTTCACTACCTCCTTGAATTAATGTTGAATCTGCAGGTGATATCATGACCAAAGGAAGTAGGCCAATATGATCGGACAACCGCTCATATTCTTTCTTATTACGACGGAAAATTTTCTTATGACCCAATTTAAAACCACTGTAAATATCTTCTGTTTCTCCGCCACAATCGTACTTTCCCTGCAGCACAAAAAAATCTTCAGTATGACGTATATTCTGACTGTCAGGAAGATTGAAGCAACTTTTACAAAAGGAAAGGTAAAATAAGCAATCAAGAAGATTCGTTTTGCCAACTCCATTATTGCCAATAAAACAATTCAGCTTCGAAGAGAATTGTAAGTCGGCCTGAACCAGGTTTTTATAATTAACAACAGCGAGATTCCTAATAAACATTGAGGCAAATTGGTTTTAACTGATACAAATTTAACGTTTTTATTTGGCCCGACGAAAAATTACTCACTGTCAAGTCTGATTTTGAAAAGAAAAGCCAGATAAACAGTTGATTTTTCACAACAAATGGTAAAAAGCATTTTTATAATTAAAAAATGCTGTGGTTTAGTAAAAACGCTTATTTTTGCAATCAAATTGAAAAAAAGCAAATTCTTAGAGACAAAATAAAATGAGCAAGGAAAAAACACCAAAACCGATTGAAAATTTAGAGGAAGTTGAGCACGCGTTGACAACGGCCGAAATATATTTCGAAAAAAATTCAAAAATTATTTCTATTGTTTTTGGGGCAGCTGTAGTTGTTGCCCTTCTTTTACTTGCGACACATCGGTTTTACTCTCTTCCACGGGAAGCTAAAGCTAAAGAGCAAATGTTTGCTGCAGAACAGTATTTCGAAAAGGATTCTTTTAACCTTGCAATAAATGGTGATGGCAACTACCCTGGATTTCTGGACATCATTGACAATTATGGAAGAACAAAAGCTGGTAAACTGGCAAGATATTACACAGGCGTCTCAAGTTTACATTTAGGGAAATACCAGGAAGCTATTGATTATCTGGAAGATTTCAAAACAGATGACCTTTTGCTTGCTCCTGTTGTTAAAGGAGCCACAGGAGATGCCTACTGCGAACTTGGTAACAAAGAGAAAGCAGTAAAACTGTACATGGAAGCAGCACAACTTAATCCTAATGCATTTACTTCGCCAGTCTATTACCTGAAAGCTGGTAACCTTTATGAAACATTAGGCAGTAAAGATAAAGCTCTGGCTGCTTACAAAGTCATCAAGGAAAAATATGCCGAAAGTAATGAAGGGAAATCTATAGATAAATATATTGCACGGCTGACTGCAAATTAGTCAACTACTGCTCTAAAAGGTAACTCCTCCCCGTCTTTTCGGGGAGGTTTTTTTTTGATCACTAAAATCATTTCAATATCTTTGACGACAACGAAAAATACATCAAATGATTATCGATAGAATTGAAAATGCATCACTTTACTATACTCTCGGTTCTGGGATAGCAGATGCTCTTGAATATATAAAGAAAAACGATCTGAGCAAAATTGAGTCAGGCAAATATGAAATTCATAAGGATAAAATCAAAATGATTGTGAATGAGTATGAGCAAAAATGTTCTGACAGGGTTACGATGGAAGCGCATCGCAAAAATATAGACGTTCAGTATTGGGTCAGCGGATCGGAACTTATGGGTTATGCTCCCCTTCTGACTCAAAGTGTGCTTGAACCATATTCAGATGAAAAAGATTGCGGTCTCTATGCAGCCGATGGATCTTTTTCTAAACTTGAAAAAGGAATGTTTGCCATTTATTTCCCGACTGATTTACATACAGCGATTATTGATCCTGAATGCGATTCGAAAGTACGGAAAATCGTATTTAAAGTCACAGTTGAATAGTTGATAAACACTTTCACCAAAGCCTTGATTTACAATTTATGAATCAAGGCTTTGGTGTTTAGTAAAAACTTATCATGCAGCTATTTAAACCATTTTGTTTTTTCAAGCTCTTCAGTCGCTTTCTTTACGGCATCACCAAAATTGTCGCAGATTAAATCATTCCCTATTTCTTCGGCTAAACCGCAGTCAACAAGCGTTTGACGAACCTTTGGACGCACACCAGAAAGCACAATCGCCACTTTTCGTATCTTGAAATCCCTGATTACCTCCCGAAAATTACGAATTCCGGTTGAATCAATAAACGGGACATACCTCATCCTCAGGATTAACACTTTAGAATCAGCAGCAAGTCCCTGCAAAGTTGATTTGTAAGCCTGAGCTGCTGCAAAAAAGAAAGGACCCGAAATTTCATAAACATCCACACCTTTGGGTAAGGAGGAATAATTCTCAATAATATCAGTATCAATATCAACTAATTCAATATTACTCAGCTTCGACATTCGCTGAATAAATAACATCGCGGAAAGTACCATTCCCACCTCAAAAGCCATGGTCAAGTCGACAAATACTGTCAGTATAAATGAAGTTATTAGAATAAGTACATCGTATTTCGATCCTTTAATTATCATTACAAATGAACGCCATTCGCACATATTATAAGCTACCAAAATCAATATTCCGGCAATACAAGACATGGGGACTAACGGAATATATTTCCCAAAAACCAACATTATCATTAACAACGTAATTGCATGTACAATGCCGGCAACAGGTGTGCGTCCACCGTTCTTAATATTTGTAGCAGTACGTGCCAATGCGCCAGTAGCAGGAAATCCGCCAAAAAACGGCGTTACAATATTCGCGATTCCCTCTGCTACTAATTCCGTATTAGAACGATGCTTGCCGCTTGTCATCCCATCTGCCACAACGGCCGAAAGCAATGATCGTATGGCAGCAAGGAGCGCTATTGTAAAGGCTGGCTGAATATATGCCCTAAGTGAACTAAACTCGAAATGAGGTGCATGAAAACTGAAGGTATTAGGAATATCGCCAAAAACGGATTGAATTGTTGCAACTGGCAACCTCAATAACATCGCAGCAATAGTAACAATGATAATGGCTAAAAATGATCCCGGCACCTTTTTGAGTAATTTACCACCTAAGATTGAAATCAATATTGTTACTAACGTAATAATTAGCGCGTAATAATTAATTGGCCCTAAATTCGAAAAATAAGTTGACCAGGTTCCCACAAATTCACTGGGTAATTGATCTATTTTAAGTCCCAGTGCATCTTTCATCTGATAGGAGAAAAGAATCAATGCGATTCCACTTGTAAATCCAACAATTAACGGATGAGGGATATATTTCATGATCGTCCCTAACCTTAAAAGTCCAAAGCCGACAAGGATCAATCCGCCCATTATTGTCGAGATCATTAATCCATCCAGTCCATACTTTTGAATGATACCATATATAATTACGACAAATACACCTGTCGGACCGGCAATCTGAAACCGACTACCTCCAAGAACGGAAACTATAAGCCCTGCAATTATTGCTGTAACAAGTCCTTTATCAGGTGTCAATCCGGAAGCTATAGCGAATGCAATAACTATTGGAAAGGCGAAGATTCCGACAATAAAACCAGCATAAAGGTCTTTTTTAAAAAGCTGCCTATTGTACCCTTGTTTTAAAACAACGTAAAGCTTTGGTTTAAATATTGAATTCATTTATAAATAATAATGCGGCAAATATAATTTTAAAATCCCCAATATACATTTATCCCACTTAAAAAGCATCGGAGCCGGGATAAAAGTACTCTTTAGTGGCTTTTTCTTCATTAAAGAGAAAATACTTAACAACTGCTGAAGTGCAAAGTTTCCCATCATTTCCAAGCAATTCAGCCTCAATAGTTGCAATTCTGGTTCCTGCATCTTTAACCTTGGCACGCAAAGTGATCTCTCCTTCACTTACCAGAACAGGGCCACGGTATTTGATATCCATCGATGAAGTCACACCTATTGTATTGCAACGGGTCTGAACAGCCCAGCTCGCAATTTCGTCAAGTAGGGTTGCCTGAATACCTCCATGGACCACATTCCGAAACCCTTCGAGCGATTTACGAGGCTTCCATTTAGCGGTTACATATTCACCCTCATCCCAAAATTCAAGGTGAAGTCCAATCTCATTATTCGGCGAACATCCAAAACACTGATAATCTTTGCCGCCTGATTTGGCATAAGGATTTTGTATTTTTCTCACTGACTATATTTTAAATGACTTCAATAATTTCATTATTTGAAATATACCACAGGTATCCTTTAGGATCGGCAAATCCCATTTTACTAAAATCATTCAAATATCCACACACCTGGGTAAAATCTTTATCTGATTTAGAACCGGTTTTATAATCAACGACTACTAACTCTTTGCCTTTGATCATTACCCGGTCGGGGCGGTGCCGCTTTTCATCACCACGCAGGATATCGCGTTCATTCAGCACTTTCCAGCCACCACTAAACCATGAATGAAACGGTTCGACATCCAACAAATCTTGTATTATTTGAGAATATTCTTCGCTGGTTTTTGTATCAATTTTCCCTTCAGATACCATTCGTTTGAGTGAAGGCTTTACATCTGCCACAGTGGCAATCTTTTCGAACAATTCATGCAATAGTTTTCCACGTCCAATGCGCTCTGATTTTTGGGTATCATACAAATCGAAATAGCGGTCGCTGTGAATCCGGAGTTTTAACCTGTCACCTCTGGCCGAAAGAATCAGACCTTCCAATACCTGATTTCCCTGAACAAGCGTTTGTGCGAACGAATATAAAACCTTTTTGACTGCGCCAATTTCAAGTACTTTTGTTTCAGGATTGTAAAATTCGGACAGATCAATGTATTTTTCACGATCATCGGAATCGAGCATCGGGGGATTTTCGATTACACCCTGAATCAAAGCTGATATACTTTTATAAGGGGTATTTAATTTAGATGCGTAAGGACATATGATGAATAACGAGTTAACTGCACGTGTCAATGCCACATAGAGGAGGTTCAGATTATCGACTGAACTGTAAAGCATCTCCTTAAAATAAGCATCCGAAAACAAGGTGCGCTGTAATCCGCTTCCATACCGGACGAGCACAAGATCCATTTTATCAAAAGGGGCCTGATTGGGATGACACCACAGGTAAGGCGCTTTGTTCGCCATAGGTACAATCTCCCAGTCGCACAGCGGTACAAACACTGTGTGAAACTCAAGGCCTTTTGATTTATGAATTGTAAGAATCGAAATAGCATTCTGACCTTCAGAAAGAGTGATGGTTTTGCCGCTTCCTGACAATTCCCACCAATCGAGAAAACCGGCTGTTCCGCCTGCATTGTCTTTGCCATATTGGAGTACAAGATCGAAGAATGATTCGAGGTAAACCAATTCTCCTTTAATTTTATTAAGACTGAAATTCTGCGCAATGCGGCTTGCAAGTTCAAATAAAGGTAAACTCAATAATGACGTATCGAAAGAATCATTGCCAGCAGTACGAAACCACGGTTTAAATAATTCCGGTACAGCTTGATTAACGGCGAACCAGGCATGGTAATTATTTGCAGAAGGAGGTGTCACTCCTTCAATCAATGGAACAAGATAGTTAAAATAGCCATAAAGAAGATCGGCTTTCACAATGTCGTTTTCAGAACCTGCAAACAACCTGAAGAAATTGAGAATAAATTGAACAGCTGGCGACTGACCGATAATCAGCGAATCGTTGGAGATCACATCGTAACAATAAGTACTACCAGCATTATTAATTTTCCGATCGAGCAATGCTTTGGCAATCATCGATCCTTCCCTTTTACCCCGAACGAGAATCGCAATATCGCCGGGCCGGACACCATTTTCCTGCACAGCTTCGATTTGAGTGATCATTTCAGCAATCGCTAATTCTCGGTAATCGCTTTTTTTCTTGCTGTCCTCATTGTCGATAAATTGCAACCTGACATATCCTTCGACTGAGGCTTTGCCTGAGAATTTTTGATAATGATCGCTATAAGCTTTCTCAATAATCCCTTTCATTTCGGGCAACTCTTCGAATGTATGACCAGAGTCTGTTAGGGAATTCTCAAAATCGTTGTTCAGCAGGCGTGAAGATTCCTTGAATAGAATATTATTGAAATCGATCACCTTTTTGGCGCTTCGCCAGTTTGTATCGAGCGAAACAACAGAAGTCCCAAAATGGGACAAGTCGTTTTCAACCTGGGTCGCCAACAGGTTCCAGTCGCCATTGCGCCAGCGGTAAATCGACTGCTTAACATCGCCGACAATGATATTCCGGTTCCCTTCGCTCAGCGAATCTTCGATCAAAGGTTTGAAATTGTGCCATTGTAATCTTGAAGTATCCTGGAACTCATCGAGCATAAAATTCCGGTAGACCGATCCCATCTTCTCATAGACAAAAGGAGAGTCGCTACCTGCAATCACCTTGCGCAGAATTTGCGTTGAATCGTTTAATAAAATAAGGTTCTTCTCTTTGGATACCTCCTGAACTTTCAATGCAATATCGGTTAGCAAACCAAATGAGAAAAGATTCGCAAGGATCGCTTTTGCAGTATTGGCAAAAAGACCCTCTGTATTCATCAGCTCAATAGAAGTCACCAGCAGCTTGTTTAAACCCGCATCATAAACAGCTTCAATTTTATCTTTTAACGCTGGTTTATCGGTTGCTTTCGACCAGGCTTCAAGGTTATCGCATGCACCAAGTGTGCGCGATCCCGGAAGTTCAAAGTTGCCATCGACCAGTTTATTAAAATGAGTGGCAAACGACGATTTCCCATACTTGAAGTTTTCGATGCTCAATCCCTCCGATGCAATTAGGACAAGGCCCTGTTTTCCAACCTCAATTAACTTGTGTTCGTAATTATCGAGAACCAACCGAAGTTCCTGGTTGTATTTGATAAGGTAGCTTTTGTCGGCAAGTTTCTGTAAAAGTGGCTCACTAAATAGCTTAAACTCTTCCTTAAAAAGTTCTTTTCCGCGTCCGATCAGGTCGTCTCTGAAATTCCAACTCCTCCCCTCCCGAAGATTTTCATCTGCATATTCGAGCATCCAGCTTTTCAAACCCGGATTCGTATCCATCCCGAGAAAAAGCCTGTCGACCGCCTCTTCAAGCACCAGTTGCGCATCTAATTCGGTGCGATACGAAGCATTGAGCCTCATCTCGCGCGAAAATGCCCTGATCACACGCTGGAAAAAACTGTCGATTGTACTGATTGAGAACCTCGAATAATCGTGCAGGATCAACCTCAATATCATAGCTGCTTTTACACGAATCTCCTCCTCTTTTTGATGAAACTCCGCTTTCAGGTACTCCAGGTGTCCCGAAGGATTTCCGGAAGCCAACGCTGATAGATCTTTCAGGATACGGTCTTTCATCTCAGAGGTCGCCTTATTTGTAAAGGTAACTGCCAGAATATTTTTGTAGGCACCGGGACGCTCGAAAACCATCTTCAGGTATTCGCGCACAATCCGGAAAGTTTTACCCGATCCGGCCGATGCTTTGTATATTTCGAGTGATGACATTGTGAGAATGAATATATGATTGATTGTTTCTATAGACGCACGGCATTAGTGATGCATTGCCGTAGAGACACACGGCCGTGCGTCTCTACATGTCGTGCGCATCCCCCAATTTAAACCGAACCCGCAGGATTCCGTCTTCGCACGAAGTGGAAACCAATTGAAAAACACCAATCTCGGAGCTATTTTTCACATGCGGACCAATGCATGGACAGGCATCGTAATCGCCAACTGTCACTATCCGAACCTCATCACCTGCACCTTCGGGCAAACGACTCAGATTGAATTTTTCGGAAGCCTCAGTCAATGTCAGGAAATGCTCCTTCACATCAAGATTCCGCTTGATCACCTCATTCACCTGTTTTACAAGCTCAAGTTCCTCAACAGGAGAGAGCGAACGGTCGAAACGGTAATCGCATTTTGATTTTTTCTTTTCGATATGGCTCGAAAAAGACCTTTCACAACCGAACATCCGCACCATTGTCTGATTCAAAATATGTTCGGCTGTGTGCATTTGCGGATCGTAACTCTTCATCGCTTAAAATGATTTTTTATAAAAATAGGAATTTAATGCAACAAAGAAAATTTAACTTCGTCCTTTACTCAGAAAACAAATAAATTGGGAAACAAGTATATCAATATTCACGAGGATTTGCTCGACCGTTGCCTTGATGGCGACAAGAAAGCACAATTTGAGATTTACCGGCTCTATTACAAGTCGATGTATAACTCAAGCCTGAGGATTGTTGGTATACCCGAAGAGGCAGAAGATGTTATGCAGGAGTCGTTCCTGACCGCATTCAGAAAGCTAAAGATTTACAGTCGTGAAGTAAGTTTCGGTGCATGGCTTAAAAAGATTGTGATCAACCGTTCGTTAGATTCATTGAGAAAAAGGAAGGTGCTTTTTGAAGAACTTCATGCAGAACTTCCGGTAGCGAACGAACCGGAACCTGAAGTGGAGTCGATCACTGTGGAAGAGGTAAAATCGGCGATTAATTCATTATCCGATGGATACCGCACAATCCTATCGCTGATTTTGCTGGAGGGATACGATCATGAGGAGGTGAGTGAAATCCTTGGAATAAAGAATGTCACCTCAAGGACACAGTTTTCGAGGGCACGACAGCGATTGAGGGAAATACTCACAGAGAACAGAAGAAGAGCAGAGAAAGGAGAAAAGTTATGGATGAATTAGATAAAATAATCGTTGAAAACCGTTCAGAATTTGAGGAGGAACCTCAGGATGGACATTTTGACCGCTTTGCGGATCGGTTAAGGCTTGCAGAATCGAAACGTAATAGATTTCAGCTTACACCTTTTCTGAAAGTTGCTGCGGTGCTTGTGATTATCTTGTTATCGGCAAATCTATATGTCCATTTCAGAAATTCAAAATCAGCAATAAAGGAAACAGCTGCTGCTAAAAGTGATTTTGGTGAAGCCTCATTCTACTATACAAACAGCATTAATAATGGAATAAGGGATCTTGAAAAAATGGCCAACGAAGGAATCGGATCGCATAAAGAACTGGCTCAGATTAAACATGAGCTTTCAGAAATGGACAGTTTATTCGTGAATTTGCAGGCAGAATACAAGGCCAATCCCAACGATGAAAGGATCATCAATGCGATGATTGAATATTATCAAACCAAGCTCGATATCGTGAATACTATAAAAACAGATTTGGAAAACGTAAAACATTTAAAAAGTAAAAAACATGAAAACCCTGAAATTTAGCATTTTGATTGCAATGATATTGATGATATCATTCAATGTCGATGCCGAAAGAATATCGAAAAGAGTGTATAAGAACTTTCCCGTCAACAAAGTTCAGAAGCTCGACATCAACAACAAGTATGGAAATATTTACATTGAGAACAACCGTACCGATTCGGTGATTGTCTCTGCGGATATCTGGGTAGAAGGGACTTCCGACAAGGCCCGGCATCTTTTGGATAACATCAATGTGACTGTGAATTTGAATGGAAGCACGGTTGTGGCAGTCACGAATATTGAAAATACGATGAATGGCAATAACCAATTCAGCATCGATTACCATGTTTCAATTCCAGCCGATCGTGAGCTGGCAGTTGTTCAGAAATACGGCAGTGTCAATATGAAAGATCTGACTGCCAAAGGAACTTTCGAGATCAAATACGGAGAACTGAATGGTCAAAAATTGCTTTCACCCGATCTTACAATGGATATTGCTTACAGTAAAGTCAATTTAGATGCGACAAAAGATCTTATACTCGTACTGCACTATTCAAAACTCAGACTCGAAAAAGGGAATAACCTCAAAGCAGAAACCCGCTATTCGGGGATGAACATCGGCCAATGTAATCAGATCGATGGCGATTCGAAATATGACAATTTCAGCATCGAAAGCATCAATACATTAATAATGAATTCAATGTACACAGGAATAACGATCGATAAGCTGAACTCTAAACTCACTTTGATCAATGGTTATGGTGGTGTTACTGTAAGGGAGATTCCGGCCGGTTTCGAAAGCATTACGATCGAGAATAAATATGCCGGAATAAAACTGGGAATTGCATCCGATGCATCCTATAAATTAAACGGCAAAGTACATTACAGTGATATCAAACATCCCGACGGCAAACTCAACAGGATGCGTGAAAATACAAGTTATGAAGTGACGGGCACAGTTGGAAACGCCGAAAACCCGAAATCTTCGGTCCGAATCGAAAGCAATTATGGAAGTGTGAATTTAATTCCCTGAACCTTATTCGCTTTAAGTATCATTATTTTTCAAAATTCTTTAAATACAACATTGAACAGGCCGGAGATGATCCGGCCTTTTTGCGTATTCTTTGCAAGAAATTACAACTGGTTTTTTTATTTCTTAAGTATACAATTACATGGACAGCCACTGCCAAAAGCGAAAAATTGGTGTTCCGAACAGCAAATTGGTGTTCCGAACAGCAAATCCGGAGTTAAAAGCATCGACCTTGTATAACGGAGCTCCGGTTTTGGAGTTCTGAACAGCAAATCCGGAGTTAAAAGCATTGGCTTTGTATAACGGAGCTCCGGTCTTGTATAACAGAGCTCCGGTTTCGGAGTTCCGAACAGCAAATCCGGAGTTAAAAGCATCGGCCTTGTATAACGGAACTCCGGCCTTGTATAACAGAGCTCCGGTTTTGTTCCTAGAAGCATCGGCCTTGTATAAAAGAACTCCAGTTTCGGAGTTCCGGCCAGCAAATTTGTCATTCCGAATCAAATCCATCAAGAAACCTATTGCTAAATGGCTGGTAGTTTTTAAATTTGGGAAAAATAATGTTTTATGAAGGACTCTGCTAAACTTATTGTTTTTCTGCTATTTATAATGACATCGTTTTCTTCGGGAATCCATGCTCAACAGTTCCAGATTAAGGTCACCCTCGAAGGACTCAAAGACACCAATATCTTCCTTGCCCACTATTACGGGAGTAAGATACTTAAGATCGATTCCACGCGACTTGACAAGAAAGGAACCGGATTGTTTAAATACAAAGAGGAAAGATCCAAAGGGATTTATGTAATCTATTTAAATAAAGACAAATACTTCGACTTCCTAATGGGAGCCGATCAGCAGTTTTCGATGCGCACCTCTTTTGAACCGCAGGCAAAGCGCATTTTCGAAGGGGCAAAAGAGACCGAAGAGTTTCAGCAATACCAGGAATTTCTTTCGGGGCAAAGGAACAAACAGCAGAAACTGCAAAAGGAGTACGAATCGCATAAAAACAATCCCGATTCTGTAAAAATCATCACAACTGATATTGAAGCGCTCAACAAAGTGATGGAAGATTATTGGGAGAAAAAATCGGATGAATTTAAGGGAACCTTCTTTGCAGATTTTCTGCGCTCGATGATCTTCCCGCGACCTGCACCTTTTGTTGCTCCATCGGATTGTAAAAATCCGGATTCGCTGAAATGGGTGATGAATTACAATTTTATGGTCGCCCATTACTGGGATAATTTCAATTTTGCACAGCCCGGACTGATCAGATCTCCTTTAATTGACAGCCGGTTGGATGGTTATTTTAAAAATACGGTACTACAGATTCCCGATTCGTTCCTTAGACCTACCATTGCTCTGATTGAAAAAGCCAAAGCCAACGAGGAAATGTACCGATATATCTCCTTAAACAGGCTAAACGATGGGATCACCTCCGAAGTAATGGGGATGGACAAAATGTTTGTGGCTATTGCCGAAAAATATTTTCTGAATGGCAAGGGGGCGTGGCTCGATTCGGCAGCATTGGCCAAAGTCAAAGAGAAAGTAAGGGTGACAAAACCCAACCTGATTGGTAATCTTGCACCAGAGTTGAAACTTCCCGACTCGGAAGGGAATTATTTCAGTCTGCGCCAGATGAATTCGAAATACACGATCCTGTTATTCTGGGAACCCAGTTGCAGCCATTGCAAGAAAACAGTTCCGCTTATTTACAAGGATTTGTATCTTCCATTAAAAGATAAGGGAGTCGATATTTATGCTGTTTGCACGCAAAACAAAAAGGATGACTGGCAAAAGGCAATCGGTGAATATAAGATCTTCGACTGGACAAATGTGTGGGACCCCTCGGTCACCTCCAATTTCCATTCACTATACGATATTTACAGCACCCCTGTTATGTATATCCTCGATCCGACCAAGCACATCATCGCAAAACGGCTGGATGTCGATTCGGCGTTGAAATTCCTGAACCATTTGCTGGAAAAGAAATAAACCAGAATACCCTTAGGATAAAATGGAAATCAATTGAAGCCAAATGAAAATAACGTTGAAATAGATTAGATCCTTTTTATCGTCAATCAAAGTCCTTTGTAAATATTCCAGATCCAATTCAATAAAACAATCGAGATAGCCAATATCGCCACCTTTTTCTGTTTCAGAAACTTTTCGGAATTTATAAAAGCCCGAAATAAAGTATCCTGTCTTGTTACCAAATCAAATAAAATCCAAATTGGTGATATAAGCATGACTGACACTAATATTAATCCAAATGGATTCCACACTAACGCAGCTGATAAATCTCCTTTTAAAAGCGCTAAAACAGACCGCGTGGATCCACACGAAGGACAGGGAATGGTTGTTATACGTTTAAACAAACACACTCCCAATTCAACATTATTAGAGACACTTTGATTGTACGTGATCAGAATCCACAAATACCCTATTGCACAAGCCGTCGACAAAAAAGCATACAACTTGTTTCGGTTCATAGGCTAGTATAGAAAATGTTGCATCGTCTGCATGTTCTTTTCGCGGGTTGCTCTTTGAATCATAAACCAGTCAACAACGGTCCAAATACCCATTCCACCGCAAGTTAGAAGCTTGGCAATGCCCAATCCAGTATCGCCAATAATAAAGCGGTCAACACCGAAATGACCAACCAATATTGATATAATTAAACTTGTAGTCGGATCTTTTAATTGTACAGTTGAAACCATTGCCCACTTTGAATCATCCATTGCAATGAGCCTGTCTCTGATTGCGCTAAGTTGATAACTTTCGAAATACTTAGCGCTCGTCATAATAAACATGTCAACTTTCTGTGCATCCATTTCTTTTCATTTTTTAAAATTGCTACTCTTAAGGCTTTTCGGTACCGCCCCGTTTATGGAGGTTTCCGAACTCCACTTTAAACTAATTATTGGTATTCAGTTTAAACCATTTTTTGACTAAACAAAACTATTAATTAAAAGCAATTTCTGAATCACGAAACACAATTAAATTATTACATTTTGTTATCCATATAATTCTTCCAATTCGAGTTTCCTGATTCTCGCAATGATTGCACCTTTTGTCCGGCCAAAATGTTTTGCGATATCTTTGATATTAATTCCTTCACAATACATTACTGTCAATTCATCATCCATCTTTTCAGTCCATTTTTGATAGGCATCTTGGTGCTTTTCTCTGATAATGTCAACCGAATAAGACTTTTCGGTTGATAAAGTATTACCAAATTGCTTTTGAAAGGATGTTTTTATGATTTTTGCCCGGTCATTTTCCATTTTATCTTCTTCGGATTCTACCCTTAGAATGCGAATCTGCGACGAAGAAGGAAAGTCCTTAGGCATCAGTGATTCAGGAATATGGATACTGTTTTTCGTCCGGGTAATGGCTACATAAAGAAGGTTGATCTCTTCGTTTAACTTCGAAAGGTCTTTCCCCTCTACTTTTTTTTCATTTTTCAGCTTTTCCAATTTTTCTTCATTGATGAAGTCGTTTACAATTTGGATTGAATCATATTCCATCCCTTTGCACCGATGCACAGTCGAGAAAACCATTTCTGCATTCTCCTTGTCATTATTTCCAATGTGCTTGTTTTTGATCGCTTTTATGATATCGGAGATATCATTCCCGTACTCCTTCACGATCTCAACCATCATTCCAAGCTGAACCTCTTCCGTTTTCTCGATATAATCTTCCAACTCTTCAAGGTTCTTCATCTCTTTGATGAGTTTATCCTTGATCAATGGACGTTTCCCATTGTAGAGATTTAAAACATCATAAAGAGAAGTCCCTTCATCGGCATAAGTATATGAATTGATGTTACCTTCAAAATAGATTTTCTTCACATTTTTTTTCTCAGTAACGTATTCGATGGCTTTAAGCAAAAGGCCAAGATTCGTTCGTGCAAGAATTGCTTTTACTTTAATCTCCTTGGATGTTCCTTTTCCTAATATTGCATGTGGCAGATATTTCTGTAAATGATTTTTCCATTTCAACACTTCCATCGCCAAGTTCGCAATATCCTGACTAAACCTGAAACTGGTGGAAAGATAATAGGTCTTGAAATCAACTTTCTCCAAAGAATTTACTGCAAAACGCCAGCTGTATATTTGTTGATGCGTATCGCCGACAATAACTTTTGTGGCTTTCTGCTTTAGAAAGATGTCGAGCATCGCTGGAGAAGCATCATGTCCTTCATCGAATAGTATATAATCAAACTGCAATTTCGGATCTGACAATTGAAATTTCTTTAGATAAAAGTCGTGTGTAATTTCAATTTCGCCTTTGTCCATTTTGCCCAATAGAATCCGACATTGATTTTCGATATATTTGTAAAACGATTTTACAAACACCCTTGCTTTGTCGTCAGAAATAATATCGAGGTAATTCAAGTCCTGAACCTTTTGCTTGTCGCTGTTGCAGAAATAGGTAATTAACTTGTTGATATGGTTTGCAATGATGAATTCGGTATACTTTTCTTCGTTGCCATGCAGACCAAGCAATTCGACAATTTCGTATGTTTTATAACTCTGCGCTCGTACTTTGTAATTACTGTACCTGACAATATACCCATAGGCAAGCGAATGAGCGGTTTCAACTGTTACGTTACTAAGCCCCTTTTCCGTAAATTTTTTAATGGCATCAATTTTTACAGACTTGTTGAAAGCAAGGTATAGAATCTTGCTCTCTTTTGGTCTGGCTTTTGCGTACTCAATAATTGTTGTTGTCTTTCCCGATCCGGCAACCGCATTAATTTTAATATTACCTGTCGAATTAATAATAGCGTATTGCTCTTTAGTCAGTTCCATTTCCTGTCTATCTCTTAAATCACAATTTTTGTCTTCACCTGAATTACAAAACTATTGATAAATGCTGAAATTCCGATTTAGAAATTGATCGAATATGGTATTTTTTTGCCCAATGTAATAATCAGGTCAGTCAAAACGACTAACTTTAGGAAAACACAATCTACGAGAAAGTGAAAGAGGAATTTGTTGAATTGATCAATAAGCACAAGGGGATATTGCAGAAAATCTGCAATATCTATTTCTTTCGGAATCCCTACAAAGAGGATTATTACCAGGAAATTATGATCCGCCTTTGGAAAGCATACCCCAACTTCAGAAATGATTCAGCCTTTTCAACCTGGCTTTACAGGGTTGGGCTAAATTCAGCCATTGATATTGTCCGCAAACAAAGCCTGCAGCCACGACACATTGAACTTTCTAAATTCGAATACAGCATTCCCGAAAGTGACTCAACTACAGAATCTGATCAGAAAGATAAACTTTACAGTGCAATCAATCAATTGTCGGTTATTGAAATGGCAATCATCCTCTTACACCTCGAGGAACATAGTTACAAGGAAATTGGTGAAATCATTGGCATATCTGAAAGCAATGCTGGCGTCAGAATCAGCAGAATTAAGCATCAACTTATTAAAATACTCGAAAATGGACAACGGTGAATTAAAAATGATGTGGAAAAAAGCAAACATCCAAAGCCAGGGAAAGATAGATGACGGCGCAAATATTGAAGAAATGATAAAGACGAATCATTGCAAAACGATTTCAAAAATCTTATCCGACATTAAACTGAAAATCCTTTTGTATTCGTTGATTCTTTCTGTTTTTATTGGTCTGATGATTTATGCTTTTATATACCTTGGGATCAATTTTTCGATCGGTTCAATCATTCCATTTACCGTAGTCGGACTGTTCCTCCTGATATCAACATCGATGGAGATTACCCGCCTTTTCGCGTTAATGGGAAATGCAGACAACCTTCCGGTTAAGGAATCGCAGAACTACTTTCGAAAAAGGTTGAACCGGATGAAAACCATTGACTTTATATCCTATCTGATCCTGTTATACCTTATGGCAATCCTGGTATTAAGGGGATATATCCAGGATATTGGAGGATTTAAAAATTTATCTGGCACGAATGAATTTCAGCCGGTCATTTTGATCTTCATTTTGATTCTTCTGGTTTCACCCTGGTTTATAAGACATCAGAACAATCAGCGATACAGAAAAATAGATTCAGAACTTAACGATTAGATGGATCAGTCGAAGAATGAATTCGGAATTGTATAATTGTATATCGGTATTTTCAAATATCAGAAATTAAGAAATTCACTGGTTTATTTCTTTCTCTCTTTTATGGCTTTGATAATATGAAACAGTAGTAATCCGGATAAAGCCCCGATCGCCCAGATCGATACAAACTCGACTGTCCTTACACTTCCATTTGCAACTAACCGGGAATAATTCCCAATTGAAATAATTAAAAGAACCACTGTAATTCCGATTGCCCGTGTTTTCATGTTTGATCTTTTTTGTTGTTTTTATTGGTTTATCACTATCGTATTCATTAATGTTCCCCTGCCTATTATTTTTCATGAATCTGTTATTTGCCTGTTTTGCTCAATGCAATTTCCTTCCAATTATCGAGTGACTTCCCGAATTTGACTTTTTTATCGTCTGCCGAACCCGGAATAAGTAATACCTGAATAGTTTGTTTTTGATTCGGTTTCAGTTTGATCTCAAAACCGACAAGCGTTTTTCCCGGATTGGGGGCATCGTAACTCGTGGTCGGTTCTGCGGACCATGTCTGCATTGTTACATTTGATGGCGTATTTACCCTTAGAACCAATGTATGACCTTCCTTACTCAGGGTGATACAATTTTTTCCCAACACGGGCGTGGCCGAAGTCATCATGGCCCAGCGAATTGTGGCAGGTTTGCCGGTGGCAATCACTTCATCCCTGATCACAACAAATTTCTGATCAACAATCGCCACTCCCCTTTTTGTTTCAGCAAGCTGATTTTCGTAAACAGAAGAAAGGTCAGAAATGGCATACATAAAATCAGGCTTGTCCGAAAACTGATCAATTCGGGCATAACCTTTCACAAGCTGTAACTGATGATCCACTGTCAAAGTATTGTGTGAATAATTATTAATTCTGAAAATACTCCACCGTTGTGCATCCTGTGTGCGACCAAAGACCTCGATACCCTTCGACTCCAATGATTCATATTCCTGCATTCCAAGATCAGTAGCCCAGCGTGAGCCATCCGCTTCCATCACGAAGGAGCCAATGTCCATATGGCCATGATTAACAGATGCAGATCCTGCTTTGAAACCCAGATAAATGCCATTCCGGTCGGTCCATGATGTGCGCATCAGGCATACAGGATTGGCCCCCTGCCCTTTCCAGAAATTCACTTTAGGTTCAGTCACCTTATCGAGCGAAAGGTCTTTTCCCCAGATCATCAAAGCCGGAAGCAGCCTGTCGTTTGTAAATTTGGAAAAATCATCTTTTAGCAATAAGGACTTTTCGACCCATAACTGCGACAGATCGTTATTGCGCTGGGCGAGCCAGAACAAAGCCGGGCTTGGATATCCGCCCGAACCGCTATCTCCCCAATTGTAGCACAAACCCGTAACACCTGTCATGTTCTGAAAGAATCCGGCGGTTTGCAGAAAACCCGGGGTTTTATTTAATCCGAAGTCGGTAGCAAAAATTTTTTCGATGGCGCTCAAAAACATCACATTAAATGAAGTTCCATATCCCCAGTAGCCATAACCTTCGGGATAAGCGCCATCAGGTTTGTATTCACCCATGGGAAGCCTGATAGATTCAATGGCGCGTTCGATCATATGTTTTGAAAGTTCAGGATAGTCTTCGGCAACGGCCAAAGCACCATAAGTCATCCCGGCATTGCAAACCTGGTTCCAGTTATTGACTGCTGAAACCCAGCTGTTATATTTGGGATCGAGCGATGGTATCAGACCTTTATTCACAATTGCTTCACGGATGATCTTTTTTGATTCAGCAGATAGTTTTGGGTAGAGCCAGTCGTAACCAATCGAAACAGCCATTGTCATTTCAGCAACATCGAGGAAATGAGATGGATTCCAGTCACTGAATACTGAGATTGCCAATAATTCTTTTTCACATCGCAGGAAGTATTTCTCCTCACCGGTTAATCGCCAGGCGTACGAAAGGTAAAACACGCGACGCAAACCTTCACGCGACTTATCAAGTAGTCGCCGTCCAATCTGGATTCGTTCAACAGGAGGCAACAAGAGCATGGCATCGCATTCTTTTTTTATGGCTTCATGCATTTTCTTCAAAATAGGGCTGCCAGAAACCGATTGATCAACTTCATTTTCCTCTCCTTTCAAAAGCAAAACACGCGGATGCTTCCTGTCGGTAATTGATTGTAATGAAATCGATTGCTGCGCACAGTTGATTCCTGCAAGACAAGTAAACAGAGTCAACACTATAACACCTTTTAGGCAAATCATGTAAAATTAGTTTAGAAAAATCTTCCTCCAAAGTTAAAATAAAAAAACGCTTACTTTAAAATATCAAAATACATCAAAATAACTGCTTACAGATCGAAAGTTTCAAATCAATCAGATTGTAACACAAATCAAGGTTCTGGAAAAAAATATTCCTATTTTTGCAAAAAAATCTTATGCGGCATTGCGGCTAAAGATTTAAAAGACAATAGTTTTAAATAACTAAAACAAACATTAAAATGAAAGTATTTAAATTCGGAGGAACGTCTGTCGGATCAGTTGAAACGATGAGGACAGTGATGAACCTTATTGCCGATGGAGAACAAAAGCTTGTAGTATTATCTGCAATGGCCGGGACAACAAATAAATTGGTTGAAATTTCAGACTACCTTTCAAAAAAGAACAAAGAATCGGCTTTGGGTATCATCAATTCCCTTGAAAAAAAATACTACAATGTTGTCTTTGATCTCTATACAACGATGGAGATGAAAGAGCAGGGGAAACGGATACTCGAAGAAAGATTCGACTTTATCAAATCGTTTACTTCAGGTGCATTTCCTGAACACGGGGGACGAGCCTTGCTTGCACAGGGCGAGTTGATTTCGACGGCTTTGTTCACTTTGCTAATGCAGGAATCAGGTTATAATGCATTTTTATTACCAGCACTCGATTTTATGAAAATCGACCACGATAAAATGCCAGACAGCTATTTTATTAAGGATAAGCTCAATGCTCTTATAAAAAACTCACCGAAAGCCGATTATTATATCACACAGGGATTTATCTGCCTTAATGAAGCGGGTGAAATTGATAATCTTCAACGCGGTGGTTCCGATTATACGGCAACTTTGATCGGAGCTGCAATTAATAGCGAGGAGGTTCAGATTTGGACAGACATTGACGGATTTCATGATAATGATCCGCGCTTTGTCGAAAATACGAAGAAAGTTGACACCCTTTCGTTTAATGAAGCTTCAGAGCTGGCCTACTTTGGCGCTAAAATCCTTCATCCCCAAACTGTATTACCAGCCATGATGAACGGCATTCCTGTCAGATTGAAAAATACAATGAATCCACCAGATCCCGGAACACTTATCACTTCACATAGCAAGACAAAAGGGATTAAAGCCGTTGCTGCCAAGGATGGCATCACTGCCATAAAGATCAGGTCTGGAAGGATGTTGAATGCATACGGGTTTATCAAGAATATTTTCGAAATATTCGAATTCTTCAAGACATCAATTGATATGATCACTACCTCGGAAGTAGCTTTGTCATTGACAATAGATGATCCGAAACACCTTGATGAGATTGTAGCTGAACTTAAGGAATACGGGAAAGTTGAAATTGATAGAAATCAAACTATTGTCTGCATTGTTGGGAATATGATTGCTGAAGAAAAAGGGTTTGCCGCAAAAGTATTCACAGCACTTGAGAATGTTCCGATCAGAATGATTTCTTATGGTGGTAGTCGCAATAATATTTCGATTCTTGTAAATACGAACGACAAACAAGCAACGCTACAGGCATTAAGCAATAAGCTATTAAATTAAAACCATCACACAATTACGAAATGACTGGTAATAAATCGTTATCAGTCATTTTTTATTTAAAGAAATTCAATATCATCAAGTCTATTAACCACCTTGGCTCCAGAACTCAATTGCCGTTCTTTCGACTGGTGTCATTTCGCCACAAGCACACAATCACAACCTATAGCCTGTGCCACTTCGAAGTCGTGAATGGTTTCTCCGACCATGAGTGTCCGTTCAGGATTCAGACCTCGTTTACTAATAAGCGATTTGCCATTCGCAACTTTTGAAACAGCATAATGGTTGTTCAATCCACACAAATCTTCAAAAAAATGGTTAATCCCATTATCATTAACCGTCTTTTCGAATTGTTTCTGTTCCATAGCCGAAAGAATAAATTGCCTAAAACCATAACCACTCAGCCGGCTTAATAAGGGGACTACCTCATTATGCAGGCCACAAGTATCAACAGCTTTATTGTAGATTTTAATAAACTGCATCGCGGGAATTTCGAAAGGTTCTTTTAACAAGTTAAATCCAATCTGCTCATAATAATCACGAACCGGAAAGGTAAAAATCTGGAGATACCGTTCAACTGAAAGAAGCTCAAGATTTCTGTACTCTAATATCTGATTCATGGTGTCAACCATGACATCAACGTCGTTTAGTAAAGTACCATTCCAATCCCAGATGACTGAATCAAATTTCACATTGCATCTTGTTGATTGCAATTTTCAATACTGCAAACTGGCGTGGAATACATTTTCAACCACAATTGCATTGCTTCCTCACGGTCTTCGTTTACCAATTTTAACCGTTGATGGGTTAGTTCAATAAATTGCCGTTGCTCCTCAATAGTATACTGGTCGACATATTTATTGCAATTATAGTACAAATCGTAGGCAATATAGTTGTTTGGAAAAAGTTTATAGTTTGTGTAAATCTGCTTGTCAATATAATCGGCAAGGCGTTTTAACCGATCATTAATGTTTCCCTCTTTTGAAAGACTTTTAAGCGCTTCCCTGCTGATTGGTTCGCCAAATTGAATCTGAATTCTACCTTTCTGGTTCTTTAAGCCACTTACCATGCTAAGTAAATCATCTCTTTCTGATTTATGAAATTCTGGATCTGCCTGACGCTTTAATAGTTCTGCCACTTTTTCGTTACCGCATGGCTCAATTTCGTAAGCAATTGACATGGGTACAATACGTAAACTCTTAAATCCCCTGACAAATTTTCCTTTGTTAGACATATTCAGCATCTTCAGCAAAGCAGGTGAGGTCATATCCAGACCGTCTTTTGAACGCCCTTCACGCTGAGCAATCCATATTGAATTTCCGTTGTTAGAAATTGTTTGTCTGATGTAGGCAGAAAGAAGATTCGAAGCTTCAAGCATCTGCCTAACGGGAATATTCCGCTTTACAATAAACGAACGATTTACCCTCGATATATCTTCAATCCATTGATAAACTAACAAATTACTTCCGATTGCAATCTCAGTTGACTTATAACCGAATTTGTACATTTCGACATTGAGCAACGCTGAATCCAGAACAATATCGCGATGATTGGAAATAAACAAATAGCTTTGATCTTTCTCCAAATACTCGAGTCCACCAACAGTCAATCCTCTGGTACTGGATTTAAGTATACCCTCAAGGAAAGGAACCATAAATCGTAACTGAAATGACTCAACATTTTGTGTCTGCTGCATGGCATCTCTGACTTCTTTAATTTTGATTTCATCAGCAGCATAAAGGTTATTTAGTACCCTTGTAAAAACCGGATCAGCCAATAACCTTGTCATGATTGCAGGAACTTCTTCATCGTAATAAGGTCTTATCTCATCGAACTCGTTCGAAACCAACATATTTTCGTAGTTTAAATTATCTGTTAGAAGTCAAAACAAAGTTACAAAAATAGCTGTTCAACTGAATAACTCATGAAAAATCTTAGGTTTGACTAAAAAAATAGATTAACTAACTGATTTTAAACTTTAAAAAAATCATATTGCCGATTCGAAAAGTTCAGAATCGAAAATAAAGTTGCCCTTTCAGTTCAAAACGTGTGTTTCCTGAAGTCATGTCATTACCAGAACCCCATGATGGAACCCCTTCATGAATTGTGCAGCCACCCTTTAGATACGCTGTAACTCGAGATACAGGAGTCCATTTAAGATTAATGTAGAGTCGATGCCCTTGACCATGAAATTCTGGAATTGAAAAAGTGTACAGAAGATCGTTTTCGTATGTGTATATTCGGGAATTATATCCGTCTGTGTTGAAGTAAGCATATCTGAAATACAAATTCAACTTCTTAAATGGAGAATAAAGAACATCTTCGAAAGCCAGAAACCCATCTTCGTGCACTTCATTAAAAGTATACCTTGCGAATTCAAATCGTGATCGTAAAGTAAACTTTTCGCTAATGACATATTCAGCTTGAATTCTCATTTTGGTTGTCATCTCATCATAATCGGCTACAATACCAGTCCCGACATTAAATTTTTGAGGTTTCGACTCATATTTTCCTTTCAGATAAACAGATAATTTTCGAGACAAAGCTATATCAATCTGTGCCATATAATCACTGCCGCTTTCTGGTGCCATCGTGCTATAAGTCAGCCATGGGAAATGATACATATCAACATAGCAAGAGATTTTAACTTTAGGGAGAGGGTAAAGCATTACTCCTGTATAAAGCCCGGACTCGTTGCGATTCCCTGAGCTTTCCGACAGCGAACTTCCATAAAAGGTATGAAAGCCCGGATTAAAATATCGGTAATAAACCGCAAAACTTATCTGAGGATGCGCATGCCAGACGAATCCATGAACAAACCCTGGTTTCAAACTCTTTGACAAACCTCCTTCCCCAAATAACTGAATTGTTGGTAGTGCAAGTTGATAATCGAGTCCAAGATTATAGTTCTGTGTACCCGAAAAGCTTTTGGCTTTGTAAGGAGAACTACCGGCATCCATTGGTAAACCAAACTGTTGAAATGCAAACAATGCTCCAAATCTGAATTTTCTGAATCTCAATTCGCTGTAACCACCGGCAACTTGTTCGTTAACGCTCTTTTCATCTTGTATTTCAGAAGAAGTCCTGTGATATCCTGAAGTCTGAAGCGACGTAAAATTCTGTTCCCCGGATTCTGAATCAGAAATAATATTTGCATCGCGATTCTTGTTCGAATAAAAAAGCATGAGTTTATAGCGTCCGTTACCAACTATAGTTGAAATGCCTCTGAAAAAGCGATTTTCGTCGGTAGATGTGTAAGGTCGGATTCCCTGCCCTGATTTCATAATTCCCAAAACGTTGCCAGATTTCCCTAGTCCGGAACCTGTCCAATAGTTCACTCCTTGACCAAATCGGAGCAGGAAATCGCCAATTGTTACCTGACGCAGTAGTCCTTTACCCTTCCATGAGATAAAACCGGAATAATAGTCAAATCCAAGTTTATTGCTTTCTCTAAATAAATCTTCTCCGGCATCATTGTCCGTAATGAAACCAAATTCAAATTTTCCTGGAATTTCAAGATGATATCTGCTATAGATTGAAATCGGTAAACCTGGATAAGCTGCTCCTTTATTTTCTGAAACAGAATTAAACCCTTTTGCAATTGGGAATGATGATTTAACTCGCATCATTACTCTTTGAAATACTTTCTTATGTGAATGAAAAATAGAATCATTAGGTACACTAAACTTGATAAACGGGGTTAATGAAGCAATAACTTCAGGAGTCATACCTTCGACAGCTGCCAGTTCATAGAACGAAACAAAGAAACCATACTGCTTCCGGTAATCAATTATATTTTTTATCTGCCTAAAGTCCAACATATTCAGCTGTTCCAACTCTTCTTCCGAAGCCATATTGATATTTACAGGATTTTCAGCATTCCGCGTAATATCTTCGAGCACAACCGAATTCGTTATATCCACTTCATCCGATTCGGCAATCGATTCAATGGCTTGTTCAATCTGTTTCTCCTTCTGTTGTTCCTGGTTCTGCGAGAAACATTGAAGGGAAATCATCATGAGAAAAAGTATCAGATAAATTAACCTCTCTGTCATGTTAAAGATTTAAAGCAAGTGAAATGGAAGGTGTGTACCCAAGTGTTTCGTGATGAACAATTGCAAAATCAACAGCAACATATCGGTTCTTATAACCAAGTCCGGCAGAATGGCGAATTGGCTTGCCAGATAGTCCGCCACGAAGAAAAAAACAATCTGAAATCTGGTATTCAATACCCATTCTGACATTCAAAGGAACTTCAGCACAATATGCTAAGGAGCTCACTAAAGCAAGGTTTTCAGATGGCTTTAAAGAGATACCCGCGGTAACGCTGACAGGCAGATTTAATTTGAAGTTAAGCGATTCTATAGAAGCTTGCGAAGGATTGAAAATATGAAGCCCGATGGATAGGTTATTCGCCGCTTTAAAAAACATCCCGAATTCAATCAGAAAAGTTCCTCTGTTACTCCCCTGTTCTGGAAAATCAATCGTATAATAGTTAAACTGAATTCCCGCTGAAACTCTTTTACCCATGGTCTTTGCCATGGAGAATCCCAAACGCGATTCGTTATAGCCCGGAATACCTTTCTGCTGCAGACTGATTGCAAAATTGGAAACTGGTGTAGGCAAAACAAAAGCGAGCGACTTTGATGCAAAACCATCGATCAAATAAGGCTGGCGATAATCGTTTGCAACGGTGACACGTTGAATCCAGGCAAGGGCTGCCTGGTTATGAAAAACTGAAAAAGGGGAAATAATTGCGACAGATGCATTACCAAGTGAAACTTCTCTCGCTCCAACCGGAGTATCATCTCCGATTGAATAACCCTTCGAAAAAAAAATGAAAAACGTTGCGAGGGTTAGTATTCCAAATTTCACAATTGCCCCTTTCATCCCGTTATTTGAGTGACCGAAGCGTATAATTCCTCCAGAATGAAAATTCTTAACAAATAATTCACATAAACAAAAGAGGAGGTAGTCGTTTGATCACCTCCTCTAAAATACGGAAAATATTATTAAAAAACCGGGACTTTTTTAGTTCGTTTTGTAGGGAAATTTCACCTTTGATAATTCGGAATTTGCCTCAACGATTTTGGCTTTAAGACTCTCCTTATAGGCAATCAATTTGGCCATCAGCTCTTCATCACCCGAGGCAATAATCTGTGCAGACAAAATTGCTGCGTTTACAGATCCATTAAGCGCCACAGTTGCTACAGGTATTCCGGGAGGCATTTGAAGGATTGCTAAAATTGCATCCCAACCTTCGAGACTTGCTTTTATGGGCACACCAATCACAGGAATAGGAGTCATTGCAGCAATGACTCCAGGCAAATGGGCAGCCATACCCGCTGCAGCGATAATGACTTTAATACCACGCCCATAAGCTCCCTTTGCAAACTTCTCCACCTCTTCGGGAGTACGATGAGCGGAAAGGGCATTCATTTCAAACGGTATCTCAAAATCGTTCAGAATTCGGGCAGCTCCCTCCATAACAGGAAGATCAGAAGTACTCCCCATAATTATACTTACTTTTGGATTCATAATTGCTTTCAAAGATTATTAAAGTTATTATTCTATAGCTGAATGTGAATAAGACAAAATTAAACTTTTTTGCAGAATCGATGTCAATTAAGCTAACCTTCGGCTGTAAATTTTCAGCTTCCGAGCAAAAGAATTTCTATCTTTGTTCGCTTAATTCGGGCTTCAATCACGCAGTTTGGGTTATTATTGATGATGAAAGCAACTTTGTATAATTTCCCATTCAGGGATAAAAAAAAGACGAATGAAACGAGTTAAGCTTTGGGATAAAGAGTTTGAAATATCTGTACCTAATGCAGATATCCAAAACGCTATCTGTCAGATAGCCGAGAAAATGAAGACTGACCTTGCTGGGAAAGAGGTACTTTTTATTTGTATTTTAAATGGCGCATTTATGTTTGCTTCCGAATTAATGAAAGAGGTTGAGCTAAACGACGCAGAAATTTCATTTTTAAAGCTGGCATCCTATTCGGGAATCAATTCAACTGGTGAGATTAAAGAGTTGATCGGATTAAATGAAGTAATTACCGGACGTACTGTCGTAATTATCGAAGATATTGTTGACTCTGGTCATACCATCAAAGAGGTAATTAAGCAATTGATTGATAAAGGAGCCAAAGAGGTTAAAGTTGCCACACTGCTTTTCAAACCTGACGCGTTGAAAGTTGATATTAAACTGGACTATATCGGTATAGAGATTCCAAATGATTTTATTGTCGGGTTCGGACTCGATTACGATCGCAGAGGTCGTAATTTAAAAGATATTTACACACTCGTTAAAGAATAATTTAAGAATTAATTTTGATAAAAATGCTTAATTTAGTGCTGTTTGGCCCTCCTGGTGCCGGTAAAGGTACGCAGGCTATTTATTTAGCCCAGACATTCAATTTAGTTCATTTGTCAACTGGTGATCTTTTGCGACAAGAAATCGCTGCAAAAACTCATCTGGGGCGCATTGCGGACGAGATTATCAGTAAAGGGGAGTTAGTTCCCGACTCAATGGTCATTTCAATGATCGAAGCAAAGTTGAAAACTCCTAAAACTACAGTTGGTTTTATCTTCGACGGATTTCCAAGAACAGTGAATCAGGCTCTGGCTCTCGATGAGCTTCTTCGGAAACACAATTCGAAAGTGTCTGTCATGCTTTGCCTCGAAGTAGATAAAAATGAGCTGATCGATCGTCTGCTTAAAAGAGGCTTAACGTCGGGAAGATGTGATGACGCAAGTGCTGCAACCATCGAAAACAGGATTAATGTTTACAATGAAAAAACAGCCCCTCTCATCGATTATTACGAAAGTCAGGGGAAATATCATCCAATTCAAGGGATTGGAGCGGTTGAGGAAATTGCTGAAAGATTAAAAGAGACGGTAGAAAAACTCTGACCTTCTATCGTTAGGAAATAAAAACTTTGCATGAAAGGGTACAGATCACCCTGCTGCAAAGTTTTTTTTTGAATATATCCGAATGAAAGAAATACGTTTATCTTATTGATATTGATTTCTTCGCAAGCTATTTATAATCATCTTTTATTATCTCGATTTAAGAGCGTACTTTTGTAAATCTATTAAGATTTTAAAAATGGATTCGAATTTTGTCGATTACGTAAAAATAATGGTCCGCTCGGGACATGGAGGTCCGGGATCGAGGCATTTCAGACGCGAGAAATTTTCCCCTAAAGGTGGACCGGACGGAGGTGACGGAGGTCGCGGAGGTCATATTATCCTTCGTGGAAACAAGCAAATGTGGACGTTGCTACATCTTAAATACCGGAAACATATTATCGCAGAATTCGGAGGTTCGGGAGGTAAATCGCGCAGTACAGGAAAAGACGGTGAAGATATCATTCTTGATGTTCCGCTTGGAACTATCGTAAAGGATGCTGAAACCGGTGAAGTGCTGTTCGAAATCAATACAGATGGAGAAATGGTGATTGTCGCCAAAGGTGGGCGCGGCGGACTTGGAAACGTAAACTTTAAATCGTCGACCATGCAGACTCCCCGGTTTGCTCAACCTGGTGAAGATTTCGATGAGGGATGGAAAATCCTCGAACTGAAAATACTTGCCGATGTTGGTTTGGTGGGTTTCCCCAATGCCGGAAAATCGACATTACTTTCAAAAGTATCGGCAGCAAAACCCGAAATAGCCGATTATCCTTTTACAACACTTGTACCAAACCTTGGAATAGTAGCATATCGCGGCGACCAGTCGTTTGTGATGGCAGATATTCCGGGCATTATCGAAGGAGCACACGAAGGGAAAGGCCTTGGATTGCGTTTCTTACGCCATATCGAGCGAAATTCGATCCTTCTGTTCCTGATTCCTGCCGATAGTAAAGATCATTACAACGAATACCAGATTCTTTTAAATGAGCTTCAGCAATTCAATCCTGAATTGATCGATAAACAACGTATTATTGCCATCTCAAAAAGCGATCTGCTCGATGAAGATCTGAAGCGCGATATCAGTAAAGAAATGAAAGGGATTCCGCACGTCTTTTTCTCCTCTATCGCCGAAACCGGCATCGTTGAACTGAAAGATTTAATCTGGAAATCAATAAACAGCTAAAACAATACAACCATGGAATTTCTCAACCTGCTTAAAAGCTGGGACAAAGATCTTTTTCTTTTCCTCAACGGTATGCACAGCTCGCTTTGGGACTATTCCATGACTTTATTTACGCTTACCCCTACATGGCTACTTTTTTATGGAACAATTATTGCCATCATCATTAAGAAACATGGTAAGAAATCGCTGTTCATATTTGTGGCTGTCGCATTGATGATTCTTTGTGCCGATCAATTTTCAGGAATTCTTAAACACACAGTGCAGCGTTTAAGGCCTTCAAACGATCCGGCGTTTAGCCAGCTTGTTCATGTCTTTTTCAAAAAAGGGGGTGAGTTCGGTTTTGTTTCGGCTCATGCAGCCAATACCTTTGCAATGGCAACATTCACATCCTTATTATTTCGAAACCGAAAGTATTCGATGTTTATTATCCCCTGGGCAATGATCATTTCATACAGCAGGATCTACCTGGGTGTTCACTATCCGGGCGATGTAATTTGTGGGGCTATTCTTGGAATAATTGTCGGCATCGGAATATTTAAGTTAATGAAATATGCCGAACGAAGGTTGAGCCCGGTTAACCTTTTTGCGCGCAATCCACTCAAAAACAGAGAAGCAGGCCGGATTATCGAAGTAGGATTTTTCACTATTATCATGTGTATAGGGATAGTGGAAATACTTATTCAAAATGACGTGATATCCCATTAACAGAACCCATAACTGCATATTCATTCGATCCATTTCAAATCATTGTTGTATCCGTTTGATCACTTTGACCTTGGAGAAGATTAGCTACAATTACTACGATTTTTATCTACAACTATGAAACCTTTCGGATCGTTACAAAAGCCATAAAATGGGTTAAAACACTGAAATTAAAACAGTTAAACGAAAACCATCATCGATATAGTTAAATAAAGAATTAGATTCATTGTCATTTAAACCAGACAAATGAAAGCTTAATCAATCAGTTTTATGAAACACTGCTCAAGGAAGAGGTTTTAAAAACTAAGTTATTAGGCAGAGCTGAAAAATCGGAAAATGATATTCAATCGTGGAATTTATTTTCCAGGGCTGATGTAGAATAAAGGGCCAATGAGAATCTTAGGTAATCAATCTCATTCAGCAATTTTTCTGTTTACAAACAACAATCCAGCAATTTTCAACGCAAAACCTTCTTAACAGGCTTTTCTTTTGGTTCCATTGGTCCTCGTTTGTAGATGATAAGGCCATTAAGGAAATTACGCAATAACTGGTCGCCACACTCTTTATAATTCTGATGATCTTCGGCACGAAAGATCGCTCCCAGTTCGCTTTCTGATATCTCAAAATCGACCAGTTTAAGGATGGCAATGATATCGGTATTCTTAAGTTGGAGCGCAACGCGAAGTTTCTTGATGATATCGTTATTCGTCATGATGATTATAAATTTACAAGTTAATCGCAACGGTCGAAACTCATTGGTGGATCTGTATTTCGAAAAACCATTACCGTGCAAAGCTACGAAAAGAACTAAAAAAGCCACCCTTTGTGAGGATGGCTTTTTAATATTTGATGAACAGCGATGACTACCTTGTGAAAAGCAATTCGCGGTATTTTGGCAATGGCCAGATTTCGTTGTCAACCACTTCTTCCAATTTATCGATGTGATAACGGATGGTGTCAAGATATGGACGGACAGTTAACTCATAAGCAAATGCCTTATCTTTTCCATGTTCGATCAGATTGGCCACTTTACGAGCCTCTGTCATTTCTACAACCTGTGCTTTGATTGTTGAAATATGAACCGAAATATTCTTGATCAACTCGAGACGTGCACCTGCCAAATCTGTGAACTCAGCTGGTGAGAAGAGATCTTTCAACCCTTTTACATTTTCGATCAAGGAAGTCTGATAAGCAATCGCAGTAGGAATTATATGATTGTTAGCAATATCTCCAAGCACACGCGATTCAATTTGAATCTTCTTGGTATATTTCTCCAATTCAACTTCAACACGTGCTTCAATCTCAATCGAGGTAAAGATACCAAGGTCAGCGAATACTTTACGTGATTTATCGCTAAGGTATGCGCCTAATGCTTGTGGAACACTCTTGATATTGGTCAGACCACGACGTTCTGCTTCAATAGCCCATTCCTGACTGTAGCCGTTACCGTCGAAACGAACTGCTTTACATTCAGTAATATATTTCTTAAGAACCTGGAAGATAGCTTCGTCTTTCTTCACGTCTTTTTCGATCAAAGCATCAACATCTTTCTTGAATTTGATCAGCTGCGATGCAACTACCGAGTTAAGAGCGATCATTGCAGAGGCACAGTTGGCTGAAGATCCTACTGCACGGAATTCGAACCTGTTACCGGTAAACGCGAAAGGTGATGTGCGATTACGGTCGGTGTTGTCGAGTAATATTTCAGGAATACGTCCGATGTTAAGTTTGAGTGAAGTCTTTTCGTCAGGAGTCATCTTACGATCATTCACATTCTCTTCGAGCAAATCGAGCATACGGTTTACTTCTGATCCAAGGAATGAAGAGATAATTGCCGGCGGCGCTTCGTTTGCACCTAAGCGATGAGAATTGCTAGCAGAAACTATCGACGCACGTAACAAATCCTGATTGTCGTATACGGCCTTGATGGTATTGACAATGAAAGTAAGGAACTGAAGGTTAGTTTTTGGATTCTTCCCCGGAGAATAAAGATTCACACCAGTATTTGTAGAAAGCGACCAGTTATTGTGTTTACCTGAACCGTTGATTCCCGCAAAAGGTTTTTCATGCAATAAAACATAGAAACCATGATGACGCGCAATTTTATCCATCAGTGACATTACCAACTGATTGTGGTCATTGGCAAGATTCACCTCTTCGAATATTGGGGCAAGCTCGAACTGATTTGGAGCAACCTCATTGTGACGCGTTTTGCAAGGAATACCTAATTTATAGGCTTCATTTTCGAAATCCTCCATAAACATAGCTACACGTTCGGGAATTGATCCGAAATAATGATCTTCCAACTGCTGATCTTTAGCAGAAGAATGTCCCATCAACGTACGTCCTGTAAGAATAAGGTCAGGACGTGCATAGTATAAAGCTTCGTCTACAAGGAAATATTCCTGTTCCCAGCCAAGGTTGGCCTGAACCTGAGTAACGTTTTTGTCGAAGTACTGGCAAACATCAACTGCCGCTTTATCAACAGCATTTAAGGCTTTTAAAAGAGGTGCTTTATAGTCAAGTGCTTCACCTGTGTATGAAATAAATACAGTTGGAATAGAAAGAGTTGTGCCAACAATAAATGCAGGAGAAGAAACATCCCAAGCAGTATAACCACGTGCTTCGAAAGTGTTACGGATACCGCCACTTGGGAAAGAAGAGGCATCGGGTTCTTGCTGTGCAAGTAATTTACCAGAGAAACTTTCGACTACGCCACCAAGTTCTGAATGATCAATAAAGGCATCATGCTTTTCAGCAGTACCATCGGTCAAAGGATGAAACCAGTGCGTGTAATGAGTTGCACCATTTTCCATTGCCCAGGCTTTCATACCTATTGCAACCTGATCAGCAATTTTGCGATCGATGGTTGTTCCATTGTCAATTGCATCGATAATTCCTTTATACGATTCTTTTGACAAGTACTTCTTCATTTTAGGACGGTCAAAAACAAGCATTCCATAATAGTCAGACGTGAGGTTCTCTTCACGTTTTACAGAAACAGGTTTTCTTGTACAGAGAATTTCAAGAGCTTTAAATCTTAATGTTGCCATACTATTTGATATTTATCGTTTAAATATTCTTTTAAAATTTTCAGCCAAATTACACTTTTTTCTAATACACCCCCATTTTTTCATATAAAATTCTGTCATTTCACAATATTTTAACATTGAATCGTAAATAAACAGCTATTTTAAGCATTCTCACTTCTTTTTTTCATCCATACAATCAGTTTTTGTGCATTTCAAATTGATCAAAGCAAAATTGGCAAATCAAATTTACTTGATTTAAATAAAGGTGGTCGAAAACGAAAAGATGGTTTTGAAATGAACAGCTTAAAGTGAAAAAAACAGGTTTACTTACTGAACATCGTTCTTGTGATTCAAATTGCTAAAATGATGGTAAAATTGCACAATGGTTCTGATTCCATTGTAAAAGTTCTCAAGAGAGAAATTCTCATTTGGTGAATGAATAGCATCCGACTCAAGCCCGAATCCCATCAATATTGTTTTTATTCCAAGAATTTCTTCAAAGTCCGAAACAATCGGAATACTTCCTCCGCGTCTGACCGGAAAAGGAAGAATTCCGAAAACATCTTTATAGGCAGCTTCTGCCGCATGATAAGCTGGCAGATTAATCGGACAGGCATATCCTTTCCCTCCATGAAGCGACGTCACCTCAACAGTAACCGATTTGGGAGCAATAGCTTCAAAGTAGGTTTTGAAAAGCGCTGCTATCTCATGGTGATCCTGATTGGGAACAAGCCTCGAACTTATCTTGGCATATGCCTTTGAAGGTAGAACTGTTTTTGCACCTTCGCCTCTATAACCTCCCCAAATTCCGCAAACATCAAATGAAGGGCGGATGCCAGTTTGCTCCGAAGTTAAATAGCCAACTTCACCTTGCAAAGCATTAACTCCAATCGCTGAGCAATACATTGCTTCATCAAAAGGGGCTTTTGCAAGCAATGCCCGTTCTTCAGCTGACACTTCCATTACATCATCATAGAATCCTGGGATTGTGATACGCTGATCAGCATCTGTCATTCCTGCGATCATTTTGCAGAGTTCATTCACCGGATTGGCGACTGCTCCGCCAAATATTCCTGAATGAAGATCCCGATTGGGGCCTGTCACCTCCACCTGCCAATAAGCAAGTCCGCGAAGGCCCACTGTGATTGACGGAATATCGCGCGCGATCATCCCTGTATCGGAAATAAGGATTATATCCGCCTTCAATAACTCCTTGTGCTCTTTACAAAAAGAGGCAAGGTTAACAGAACCCACCTCCTCCTCCCCTTCGATCAGAAACTTTACATTACAATTTAAGATATTAGTCCTAACCAGGTATTCGAATGCCTTTGCATGCATAAAAGATTGACCTTTATCATCATTCGCTCCGCGTGCCCAGATTCTTCCGTTGCGTACTTCAGGTTCGAAAGGATTTGATATCCACTTATCAAGTGGATCTACTGGCATTACATCCATATGCCCATATATTAATATTGTGGGTTTTGCAGGATCAATCATTTTCTCAGCAAAAACAATTGGATTACCCTTTGTTTCGATGACTTCTGCATGGTCAACACCTGCTTCGTTCAGAATTTTTACCCAGTATGCAGCGGCATTGTCCATCTCATGTCGGTATTCACTTAAAGAACTGATCGATGGTATCCTGATTAATCCAAAGAGCTCCTCAAGAAAGCGCTCTTTGTTTTCTTCGATATAACTATTTATAGCATCCATATTTTTTCTTTCTATTTTTGAACAAGATACACATTCAAGACAAAATAAAATGTGAGATAAGTAATGAAAATAAATAGATGTCGTATTTTCCTAAACAAAACCCAAAAATGGATTGTATTGAATGTCCTTAAATATCACTTTCCAACGTTGCTTAAATAATATTTTCATACTACCCACTTCATGTTTTGTGTAATGTTTCTGTAATCTTTGTGTAATGTAACTGTAACTTAGTATACAGAAACATTATAAAAGACTTATACAAATCTTACTTAAATTACGAGGAAAATATGGCAAAATAAGAAATTGAAACATGACATTTTATCCTGGCAATTACTTATACATGGGTTCTATTTCATTAAAAATTTCCTTAAATTTATACTTTAAATCAACATTAACATCTCATGCATTTTAAAACTGATTCTCGTGCTAATTTGATTGCAGTTTTTGTGGTTATTTTCATCTCTCTACAGCCAATTCTGTCATCATTTTGCCTTGGTCAAAAAACGTCAAGACCCAAACCCGGCCTGTGCGATCGTGCAGGTTTTCTGATAGGTAGCGCTGTCGGGATGGGATGGCTCAATCGCGATTCAATGATGGTCACATTATTAAAAAATGATTTCAACAGCATCACGCCCGAAAATTGCATGAAACCTGCATTGATACATCCTAAACAAAGTCAATACAATTGGACGGATGCAGATAAACTGGCTGAATTTTGTAAAAAGAATAACTTCCGGTTACACGGACACACTTTGATCTGGCACAATCAGGTTCCGGATTGGATGAAAGAGTTTAAAGGCGATTCAGCAGCATTTGAGGCGATCTTCAAAGAGCATATCCAGACAATCATCTCACGATATAAAAATAAGGTTTCAAGCTTCGACGTTGTAAATGAAGCCATCGCGGATAACACTGGAAAATGGAGAAAGACTTTCTGGCTCGATCGCCTTGGCAAAGATTACATCGCCAGGGCTTTTAAATATGCCAAAGCAGTTGCCCCTGACGTCAAATTGTTCTATAACGATTATTCCTTCGAAAGCGAAAGCCTCAAACGGGAACTCGCATTAAAAATGGTGAATGATTTTAAGAATCGGGGTATTCCGATTGACGGGATTGGAATTCAAATGCATATCAGGGTTGATCAGCCTGTATTGAAAGAAATCGAAGAAACGTTAACGAAATTCGCAAAGACAGGTTTATTGATTCATATTTCGGAGCTTGATATCAGTTTTAACGAAAACAATAAAGAACCGCAATACAAAACTTTTAATCCTGCAATGGCTTCCTTGCAAAAACAACGTTACGAGGATGTAGTGGGTGCTTATAACCGCATCGTCCCCATATGCCAACAATACGGAATAACAATATGGGGATTTGCAGATAAATACAATTGGATCAGACCTTTCTTTAAACATCCGGACTGGCCTGTAATCTACAATGATTCTTTGAGGCGGAAACCGGCTTGGGATGGTTTTGCAAAAGGCTTAACAAACAAAAACTAAAGATCAGTATAATTAAAGAGATCGTTAAAACAACAATATTCAAAGACAATATTTAGTGATTCATTTTTTTTTATATTTGGCATTGAATTTAAAAATCCTAATACTGTAAGTTCATGAAATTACTTAAAGCTAAATTTTCTACATACGATGCGCCCCAAAAAGTAAAGGCAGCAGGACTTTATCCCTATTTCAGGGAGATTGAATCTGACCAGGATACTGAAGTTGTCATCAATGGGAAAAAGGTTTTGATGTTCGGATCAAATAGTTATCTGGGGCTTACCAATCATCCCAAAATAAAGGAAGCTGCAAAAAAAGCGATAGATAAATATGGAACAGGTTGTGCCGGTTCACGTTTTCTGAACGGAACACTTGATATTCATATCGAACTCGAAGAACGATTAGCGCGACTGGTTAAAAAAGAATCTGTGGTGTGCTACAGTACCGGTTTCCAGGTTAATCTCGGTGTCGTTTCAATTCTTGCTGGTCGTAATGATTATTTGATACTCGATGAACTTGACCATGCTTCGATCATTGAAGGTAGCAGGCTTTCCTTTTCAAAAGTTTTTAAATATGCACATAATGATATGGACGCGCTCGAGAGCAAGTTGAAATTATGTGATCCTGATGCAGTCAAACTGATCGTAGCCGATGGTATCTTTTCGATGGAAGGTGATATCGTTAAGCTGCCTGAAATAGCGAAGTTATCGCAAAAATACAATGGCTCGATTATGATTGACGATGCTCATTCACTTGGGATATTGGGCAAAAATGGAGCAGGAACTGCTTCTCATTTTGGACTGACTGATAAAGTCGATCTCATTATGGGTACCTTTTCCAAGTCACTTGCTTCATTGGGTGGCTTTATTGCGGGGGATGAAGATGTCATTAATTTTATCAGGCACAATTCACGTTCATTGTTATTTAGTGCAAGTATGACTCCGGCTTCTGTAGCTACTGTATTATGCGCCATTGAAATCATGGAAAGTGAACCAGAAAGGATTAATCATCTTTGGGATCTCACAAAGTATGCCAATGAACGGTTTAAAACATTAGGTTTCGACATTGGGAAATCCGAATCTCCAATTATACCCCTATTTATCCGTGATGATATAAAAGCCTTGAAGTTGTCACAATCTCTTATGTCGGAAGGTGTATTTGTCAATCCGGTTGTTTCACCCGGAGTTCCCAAGGAAGACAGCCTGATCAGGTTCTCTTTGATGGCTACCCATACTTTCGATCAGGTGGATATTGCCATCGATAAAATAGCAAAATGTGCAAGGAAACTTGGTGTTATTAATTTGACTGAGGTACTTCGCTCTTAGGGTTACACGAATCTATGATTTAAATTCAACAGGAAATTACCAGATAAAATTTACCTGCTATTGTCAGTATTTTCTTTCCACTGGCTTAAAATTTCACATCTATTAAGCATGAAAAAGGTTATCTTTATTACAGGCATATCCTCCGGATTTGGGAAATCAACAGCAGAATACCTGGCACAGAAAGGTCATGTGATCTATGGTACAAGGCGCAAGGAAATTGAAACCGATGATCGGATAAAAGTTTTAAAGGCAGATGTTACAGATATTGAATCGGTGAAAGCCGCCATTGAAATAGTACTCTCGACGGAAGGACGTATTGATGTATTGATTAATAATGCAGGAATGGGGATCTCAGGTCCGATTGAAACTGCTTCAGCAGATGACATCCGTCTTCAGATGCGTACCAACTTTATGGGTACTGTGAATGTGATTCAGTCGGTTTTACCAACTATGCGTAAACAGCAGGGAGGAATGATTATTAATGTAAGTTCCATTGGCGGCCTGATGGGACTCCCTTTTCAGGGATTTTACTCTGCGAGTAAATTCGCCATTGAAGGGATGAGCGAAGCGTTAAGGATGGAGTTAAAACCGTTTAATATTAAAGTTATAGTTGTTAGACCAGGTGATTTTTCGACCAGTTTTACTTCAAACCGTAAAATTGATGAAAATCTGATCGGGAATAATCCTTACCAACAGCAGTTCCAAAAATCAATGTCGATTATTGAAATGGATGAAAAAGGGGGAATGAAGCCTGATTATTTTGCCCGTAAAATAGGAGGAATTATCGATATGAAGAATCCAGGCTCCACTTATATCATTTCAACTGCGGAACAAAAATTAGCGGTGGTTCTCAAGCGCCTGTTACCCGGCAGCCTATTCGCAGGGATTCTTGGATCTCATTATGGGATCAAATAGCATTAAGAAAGAAAGGCGCAATCAATGCCGTCATTAAACCCATTATTCCAATAGCCAGACCGCCAATGGCCCCTTCGATGGCACCAAGTTCCATCGCGCGGGCGGTTCCTAAACCATGTGCCGAAGCTCCTAAAGCGAGGCCAATTGCAATCTTACTGTCAACTTTTAAAACCCTTAAAACCCAGGGACCGGCAATACCACCAACTATCCCAATCGCAATCACTACAACTGCCGTGAGCGAAGGAATACCACCAAACCGTTCCGAGATCGCCATTGCGATGGGTGTTGTTACCGATTTGGGCGCCAGCGTTACAGCCAGTGTATTGGAACTGCCAAGAACTTTTGCAAGTATTAAAACACTGCTAATTCCGGTGATACTTCCCACAAAAAGGGCCGTCAGAATGCTTACTGCATTCTCTTTAATACTTGCTACCTGCGTGTAAAGTGTATATCCAAGGGCCACAACCGAAGGCCCCAACATAAAGTCGATCAGGTGCGAGCCTTTTTGATAGGTCAGATAATCAATATCGAAGAGAAGGAGGAGTGCTATGATTATTGCAATGGTAACTAAAACAGGATGCAGTAGGGCAAATTTGGTCTTTTGATAAATCCAGCCTGCCCCAACGTATATTCCGAGTGTGAAAGCCAATATGGAAACCTCCGAGGTTAAAATTTCTCTCATCGCCTTCTCCTTTCCATCCATTGCTGGGTGAGACCAACAGCAGCAATTACACATACAGTACTCACCAGGGAGATAAACAAAATTTCGTGCCACGATTTTGCAAGGATATCGAAGGCAACCATTATCCCGACCCCTGCGGGAACAAAAAACAGCGCCATATTTCCGGTCAGGACATTCGCCGTAGCTGCTACCCATTCAGGTTTAATAATTTTGGTTTGAAGTCCGACAAACATTAACAACATTCCAACAACACTGCCAGGAACCAGTTCGTTAATGGCGATACTAATAAGGCTTCCAATTCCCAACAGCCCAAAGATGACAAACAAACCTTTTACCATTACACTCAAAATTTAATGGGTGCAAATATAGAAATAATAAGCATGTACTTATTTTAGACTGGCAGCCCGCAGGTTCATTTGACAATCCGGCAAATTTGTCATTTATTCCTTATCTATTTCTAAAATTATCCCAATACTCCTTTGGATTTACAATCTTTGTCCCTTTAAAATGACTCATTGTAAAATCGTTAGTATTACCGGTAATTAAGAAATCAGCTTTTGATTCAGAAGCCAATTCAAGTAAGCGATTATCATTTTGGTCATCAATAATCTCAAATTTCTCTTTAGGGAAAAAGTAGGTCGCTTTGCTCTCAATCCGGGTTAAAACAAGTTCTGCTTTAACCATAAAATCAGGATACCTCATAAACTTTGGTCTATTTAATACATCCAGATATTCTTCAAACAATTCGTCAGAAATACAAACTTCAACTTGATTCTCAAGCACACAATAATAGATGATCAAATTCGGATAACTCCGCTGTATCAATGCGGAAACCAATACATTTGTGTCAATGATTACTTTTTGCATTTCTTACGGCTTTTACCTCATCAGATATTTCACCCATCGACATCCCTGACAATTTGTAACTTTCTGCCAATTGGACGCATTTATTCAGTGCTTGTTTTGTGATCTCCTTGTTAACAAGCTCAACAAGTTCAGAAAATGATAAACTATCACCATTTATTCCAAACTGGTTATAGTCCGAATCTGAAATTGATATACTAAGTGTTTTCATAATTCATGTTTTAACCAAATTAAATCAATATTTCATATCAATATCAATACTCATTAAATCATTGATTATTTTGTTCTTTCAATAATCACATACTTACTTTCACAAAAATACAAATAACTTTAAACCGAAAAATCTTCTGCACTTCTATCCTTTTCAATTCTCCCATCAAATTCAAAAAATTAATGGGAGGATTGATTCAGATAGATCAGCAACTCATTTCACCCGCATTTTTCTTTGCCGAAAGGAGATTGTAGGCTCCTTTTATCACAACTTTGGCAGTTTGGATATTGAAGCCTTCAGGCAATATCACTTCGATAAACCCGCTGTCGGTAACTCCTTTGTGAATCTCGATCATCCTGTATTCGGTAAATGGCTTGCCTGCCTCTTCCTTGTTCTTATCGAAAATAAAGATGTAATCCTTGTCGTCGAAGCTAACAACAGCAGCCGAAGGCAAAGCCGCCACTTTATTGCCTGTTGCTTCGATCATGGCATTTACATACATTCCTGGCAATACGTTTTTGCAAACTCCCGGAACACTTGCATATACTTTATAAGTCTTATCTGCGCTGATTGATTTGCCGGTCTGGTAAATAACCGCTTCATGTTGTTCTGATTCATTATTGATAAAGAAACTGATTTTCTGACCTGCTGCTACTTTATCCGCATCTTTTTCAAACAAGGTAAGCTCAAGAAATAACTTGTCGCTGTTCACAATCTCGAACATCACATCTGCGGGAGCCACAAATTTCCCAATATTGATATTAACCGCTTTTACAAAACCTGAAATGGGCGAAACCACCGCAACAGAACTGCTGATATCGTCTTCGTGAAGGTTCGCCGGATTGATGCCGATCAATGCAAGTTTCTGCTCCAGCGCTTTTACCTGTGCCTTGAGGTTTTTATAATCGGATGTAACCTGTTGCAGGTTTTGTTCTGAATAGACATCATTCTTAAAGAGTTCGGAATGTCGTTTATAATCAGCCTCGGCAAATTCAAACTTGTTTTTCGCTTCGAGGTAATTCTGCTGAATATCCACGAACTCCTGGTTTTGTAGAATCGCGAGCGTTTGTCCTTTTGAAACAACATTGCCGGGCATTAACGTTGTACTTTTGACAAAACCGCCCATTGGCATACATACCGTCGCCATGTTCTGCGGCGCCACAGAAACGATGCCACTCACCTTTAGTTTCCCACTTAAGGACTTCATTTCAATTGTACCCGTTTCGATATTGGCCAGTTTGATCTGGTCGCCCCTTAGCTCGACAATATCTTCGGGAAGGACTTCTGCTGGTTTTGATTCCGCAGCACTCTTGGTTCCCCCACTGCAGGATACCAATGCAAGGAAGCAGGCGGAGATCAGTGCTGATGATATGAATTTAAATTTGATCATGATTTTGTTTTTTTAGGCTTTAGGTTTTTAGGCTTTAGAAAGAAAGATTAAAATCCTTCAGCCTAAAGCCTGTTATCCTAAAGCCTTGCTTTTTTAAAATATTTTACCTGTGATAAAGTCGATTGAAATAATGGTTTGATTATAATTGTTCAGCGCATCAAGATAGTTTTGCCGGATACTTAATGCCCTGTTAAGGTTCAGAATGTAATCGAGGTAATCCATTGCCCCTGCCTTGTAACTTCGCGTTGCCTGATCGATGATGATATTGGCTTCGGGAACGGCTTGCTTTTCGTAATAGTCGACACTATTGCTAAACTTTGTGTATTCACCCAGTAGCGAATTGTAACTGCCCGAAAGCGATTTCGAATAGTATTCGGCGTTCGTTTGCGATACAAGTTCCTTCAGTTTAGCCACCTTTGTTTTGGAGGAATATGGGACAAACCACAATGGAATCGCAATGCCTGCCTGTATTCCAGTGAAACGGTCGCCGGCTCCGAAAGTTCGCGGCATTCCGTTCACCTCCTGGGTACCTTGCATCGTCTGACTGAAATAGCCAATGCTGAAATCGGGCATGAGCCTGCTCTGCTCCAGTTTTTTTTCGAAGTGTGCCACATCAACCTGCTGACGCGCATAACTTAACGAAGGATTTCGCATCACTGCCGAACTATCGGCTATTGGTGCAAAATCGATGCGGCACAATATCGTATCGACGGAAGTAATGGCCGAACTGGTGTTCAGGAGTGCCTGCAACTTCCGGTTATAAATGATCAGATCGGCCTTTACCTGTTGCAGCTGGTTCTTCACTTCAAGACTTTGTGATCGGGCATTGATCATTTCGAGCTTGTTTGTTTCACCTACTTTAGCCCGAAGTTCTGCTGCCCGCAGAAAGCCTGAATACAAGCTGTCCTGGTAATAAAACAGTTTCTGTTTCGAATGTAAGTAGGCCAGCTGCCAGTAAACCTGTTTCACCTGGGTGGCTATTTCAAGCTGCGAAGCCTTTAACTGCCATTCGGCGCTTTTGATATTTGCATTGGCAAGCTTGTTTTGGTTCACGTAAACAGTCGGGAATGCAAACGACTGCGATATTGTATAACTATTGTCTTTTGCAGAGGAATTGAACTGTCCGGATTGCCCATCAACAGAAGTTTTTGGGATATCCCAGGCTGCTCCCTTCAAAGCTTTTTGTACATCGACGGAATAGGTGGATGCACGGATTGAGAGGTTGCTGTCCAAAGCCAGCTTTATCGCGTCCTTTAATCCGATCAGCCTGACCGGTTGTGCGTATAAGTTATAAGATGCAGATTGACAAATAAATAGCAAAACAATGATTGACAATACTTTTGCAGGTTTCCCTGAAAATGGGAAACGGAATTTACGTGTCGAGAACAGAATATAAAATACAGGGAGGATGAACAAAGTAAGTATTGTTGCAGAAATCAATCCACCAATAACAACCGTCGCCAAAGGTTTTTGAACTTCCGCCCCGGCGGAATTGGACAAGGCCATGGGCAAAAATCCCAAAGAGGCAACTGCCGCAGTCATGACCACCGGACGCAATCGGGTTTGTAATCCCTTGATTACCCTATTTTTAATGTCAGTCATCCCCTCCTTTTCAAGACGGTTGAATTCGGCAATCAACACAATCCCATTCAGGACCGCTACACCAAAGAGTGCAATAAATCCAACACCTGCCGAGATCGAAAAGTTCATGTCGCGGAACCATAAGGCAAAGATGCCGCCGATGGCAGAGAAGGGTACTGCCGAATAAATGAGTAGGCTCTGGCTCACCGAATTGAATGTGAAGTAGAGCAACACAAAAATCAGCAACAATGCAACCGGAACAGCAATCATCAACCGTTTATTGGCGGCTTCGAGGTTCTTGAACTGACCACCATAGGTTACATAATAACCTGTCGGAAGCTTAATCTTCTGATCAATTTTATCTGTAACATCCTTAATTACAGTCAGTACATCACGGCTCCTGACATTGAAACCGATGGTGATCCTTCGTTTGGTATCTTCGCGTGAAACCTGCGCAGGACCCGACTGTAAAGGGATATTGGCAACTTGTTCAAACGGGATCTGTCCCCCATTGGGCAATGCAACCGAAAGGTTTTTCACATCGTTAAGGTTTTGACGGTAATTTTCGCCAAGCCGAACCACAAGGCCGAACCGTTTTTCCTCGTCATAGACCACCCCTGCCTGACTACCTGCAAAAGCAGCCTTCAACACCCGGTTCACATCGGCCACCGAAAGTCCATATTGAGCCAACCTGTCCCGGTTGTAGTCCACCTGGACCTGTGCCAATCCTGTCACTTTTTCGACATTGATATCTGCGACCCCTTCAACAGGTTGGATCAACTTCTCTATTTCAGATGCTTTAGAGGCCAGGGTTGTGAGGTTATCCCCAAAGAGTTTGATGGCAACATCCTGTTTCGATCCGGTCATCAGTTCGTTAAAGCGCATCTGGATCGGTTGTTGGAACTCAAATTTGACACCGGCAAGTACGACAAGCTTTTCTTCCATTTTTGCCACAAGTTCCTCGCGTGTTGAGGCAGAAGTCCATTCACTTTTGTCTTTCAGAGTAATGATGTAATCGCCTGTTTCCATGGGAGTTGGGTCAGTTGGGATTTCGGCGGAACCAATTTTGCAAACTGCATGTTTGATTTCGGGGAAATTGTCGAGCAAAATCTTGTTTGCTTTTTCAACCATTTCAATTGTATTTGAGAGAGATCCCCCCTGAACCGTCATGACCCCGGATGCAAGGTCATCTTCCTCCAGTTGGGGAATAAATTCATCTCCCAAACGGTTGAACACAGCCAGACTGAAACTGAACAAAAGGATTGCAGAAACAG
>Ga0118677_10001264_pt1 | contig 54211 bp, 52 predicted proteins | sample AliMusrvi5mmetaG_FD_86154 | JGI IMG/M metagenome (GOLD analysis project Ga0118677, IMG submission 86154)
GTAGTTCACGATCGCTTAGACTTGTAGTGTCGCTGTATTTTTTACACTCTACCCGGAATCGCCGCCCATGCTGCCCCGCCGGACCAGCATCTCCTCCGTGCTGAAAACCGGACTTGGCGACTGCGATAGGAACGCCAAGAAGTCTACCCAGCAAAGCCGCCGCTAGATTTTCAAGTTTGGATGCTCTACTTTCACTCTGCAGCTCGTGTTTGAGACTTTCTTGGTTGACCAGGTCTATTGGGCTAGGTTGCATCCTGTCTTGACCCTTTGTAAAAAAATCATTTGTGACACTATCAGAGGAAAGATCACTCCCGTTCCTTCTGTTTGAAAAACGGTGTTTTCTTGAAGCCAGGAAACGGTGAGCCAACTGTGTCTGCAAAACTTTTGGATATCGTTCTTGGTTGTTATTGGATGACTAAAGAGATGAAAGGCGAGCCTGGTGAAGGAAAATATTTCTCTTCTCCAAACAGCGCTATTACCACTTATGATTTTGGTGGTATTTCTATCCGCGCTAAAATCTTTGTTCTTGGTACTGGTAAGCCACGATACGCTCAATATGGTGATAAGCCATTTGAGACAACCGTCGGTAGAATTTTGTTCAACAGTACTTTGCCAACTGACTATCCTTTTGTAAACAAGGAAATTACTAAAAAGACTTTGTCTGCGATTCTTGATGATTTGATTAACAAATACGGTATCTCTAATATTCCAAAGGTGCTAGATAAGATAAAAGCATTTGGTTTCAAGTATGCTACCGCTTCTGGTGTAACTTGGGGTATTGATGACTTAAATATTCCAGTGGAGAAACCACAAGTTGTCGCTGCTGCAAAGAAGAAATCATTGGAAGTTTTGAATTACTTCAATGAAGGACTTTTGACTGACGAAGAAAAATTAAGAAAAAATATTGAAATCTGGCACGGTGCTAAAAATGATTTGGAAAAACTTATTCCAAAAACTTTGGATGCTAATGGTTCTGTTTCTGATATGTGGGTGTCTGGAGCTCGAGGTTCCCTTGGAGCAATTACTCAGATGGCCGGTATGAAAGGTTTGATTCAGAACACCGCTGGAGAGACTATTGAGTTCCCAGTTATTGGTTCCATGAAAGAAGGTTTGACTCCAATTGAATACTTTATTACTACTCACGGATCCAGAAAGGGTTTGACCGATACCGCACTTAACACTGCTAAGGCCGGATACCTAACTCGAAGATTGTTTGATGTAGCTCAGGATATTGTTATCACCGAGGCAGATTGTAAAACCAAGGAAAGTATTTGTATTAAGAATGCTTCCGAATTTGAATCTGGCGTTTCTGTATCAAAGCATATTCGTGGAAGAATTTTGGCCGCTGACGTGGTAGATAAAGCTGGTGAAGTTATATTTAAGAAAGGACATTTACTAAAGAAGGATGAAGCTCAAAAAGTGGAAACGGAAGGAATTGGTGAAGTGTATGTTCGTTCACCTCTGACTTGTAAAACTGTTCACGGTGTTTGTGCGGAATGTTATGGTTCTGACCTGGGCCGTGGTGAATTGGTTGGCCTTGGTGAAGCCGTGGGAACGGTGGCCGCTCAAGCTATTGGAGAGCCAGGAACACAGCTTACCATGCGTACTTTCCACTCTGGAGGTACCGCCTCTGTTGGTGGAGATATTACTCAAGGTTTGCCTCGTGTGGAGGAAGTCTTTGAAAAGAGAAAACCAAAGAGCCCAGCCGTGGTGTCTAAAACTGATGGTGTGGTAGTTTCCGTCAAAGATATGGGTAAGGAAAAAATTATTACCGTTCTGCCGGAACTTGATGAGAAATCAAAAACCAAGAAAGCCGCCGAGATAGAATATGAATTTAGTTTCAAGAGAATTCCGCTTGTTAAAACTGGTGATAAGGTAAAGAAAGGTCAATTATTGACTGATGGCTCGGCCGACATTGATGAACTATTCAAATATGGTGGTAAGGAGAAGACTATGAACTATGTAATTACGGAAGTTAATAAACTTTACGAATTACAAGGTGAAGCCGTATCCCGAAAGCATATTGAAATCATTGTGAAGCAGATGTTCTCCAGAATGAAAGTCAAGGATCCGGGTGACACCACTGTTTCAGAAGGTGATGTAATTGATGAGCTGGATTACCGTCTGGAGAATGAAGAGGCTGAAGCTAAGAGTGGCAAAGTAATGCGCGCAGAGCCCGTGGTGATGGGTATCACTGAGGCTTCTTTGGCCCGCAGGTCATTCTTGTCTGCCGCTTCCTTCCAGCACACTAACCGAGTTCTTATAAATAACGCCGTTCGTGGTTCTGTGGATCGTTTAACTGGTCTAAAGGAAAATGTTATAATTGGTAGACTTATTCCCGCCGGTACCGGTCATCCAGATTCTCCTAAGTTTAAATTAGTTGAGGAATTTATGAAAGAGCTGAATGCGGAGAGAGGAGAGTAGAACCACCCCCGCCTCAGAAGGCGACCCCTCCTAAGAAAGGAGGGGTTTCCCACCTAAAATGTTATAATTGGATTGCTTATTAAATAATCAAATCTAAATTATGAAGAAAATATCACAGTTGGTCTTGGTTCTCCTTTTTGTTTCTTTTGTCGTGCCTAGCATCGCTATGGCTTCTTGGTGGAATCCATTTTCTTGGTTTCATAATGATATATCTAAACAAGATAAAACATTAGAGTTAGAAAAACAGATACAGGAATTACAGGCTAAACTGGCAAGTACCACGAACCCACAGACTTCAGGTGAAATAGCTACAACCACAAAAGCAATTAATGCGGGTAGCGTTGTTTTGAATCCAAATGTTAGTATCATAACTAAACCTACTGTAAATCTATCCGTACCTGATTCTATGATTCAGAATAGTGATAGTGAGCCGGTAATTACAAATGATCAAAAATGTCAAAATAGTTACGGTAGTAACAGTGTATTTTCTGGTAAAAAAGACAAAACAGGTGGTATTATTTGCGATTGTAATGCAAGTTCATATTGGAATCAAGATCAAACTAAATGTGAATCATATAGTGGGCCACCGAGATTATTTAAGGATGGAGAGTTATCCCTTGGTAGTTACAATGGCTTAAATGTATTAGATTACGTAAAAAATCCTAAGGCTTCTTTAGATAAACCCGTTATGATAATGAATGGCATAATTATTGCCTTTAACCAAGGGTCCAGTAATTATATTGAAGTGGTTGATGGAGATGATCTATCTTCTTCACCTAAAAGCATAGAATTCAGAGTTGAAAGTAATAATGAATATACCATAATTACAAATGAACTTGCTAAATGGGATAAAGTTATGATTTATGGCTATGGAGCAAATAATGTTAAATTTAATATTGTCGGTAACGGCGGCTCCTATGAGAGTTATGAACCATCTATCGATGTCGATGCTGTATTTAAATGTAATAGTTCGAGTCCTTGTCAATCTAAATTTAATCATGGACTTACCAAAATCTTTGAGAAAAAATATAAGTAGGATAACCTCAATGTTCACATCCGTAGAAATAATAATTTATGAAAATAAATAATCAAAAAGGTTTCATCATCCCACTCGTGATCGCCATTGTCGTTATCTTGGCCATTGGCGGGGTATTTTTCTATAAAAATAAAAAGGTAGATGCGCCCGCTGTAACTGGGACAAGCACGTCTCCAGTGATTGTAAATAATGTAGATAAGACCGTTACTATTAACGGCATTGCAATTACACCGCTTGAGGTAACAAGTGACAGCCGATGTGCAAAGGAGGTGGTGTGTGTTTGGGCGGGAACAGTTACACTTAAAGTGGAGTTAAAAGGGTTGACTTCAACACAAACTGTTTTGACTTTAGGTAAGCCATTTGTTTTTCAAGGGTATAATATAACTCTAGAAAAAGTGAATCCAGTAAAAACACTCAAGCCTATTTTACCTGCTGAGTATACTTTTGAATTTTCTGTGATAAAAATACCTGTCGCTTCTTGCACCCCAAACTGGACTTGTGGTTGGGCACCATGTAGTAATGGTTACCAAGGCATGACAGCTGTGGACTCTAATAATTGTGGAGTATCTTCCTCTAACGTTCAGATTGCCTGTCCGGCATTGGCTAGAGCTTGTGACCCTGGTTGTAATTGTCCCACCGATTATATTCAAGAAGGGAATACTTGTAATCCTAAATGTTATTATAGCACGCCGAAATGCCTAATAGCATCAGTGATGTGTACGTCAAATAAAATTATTTCTACAACCACTAACCCCGTCGCTTGTACGATGGACGCTATGATGTGCCCAGATGGAACTTACGTTGGCCGCTCTGGTCCGGATTGTAAGTTTGTGTGTCCTAACTCGGCTAATAGTGATTTTTATTCTCCACAAAAGGGCACGGTATTTAATTTTGGTGACACTATTACAATAAGGTGGAACCCTAAAGCTATTGATGCTTCGACGATTGTTCTTCGCTGTAATGATTCAACACTGTGCCCGGGAAGTAATTACCAAATATATCGTCGACAAGATATTAATGATCGGGCGTCAATTGATGGCCTTTTTTCGTATCTTATTCCAAGTAATTATTTGGGGCCAATGCCCGGGCGATATAAATTGATAATCTATTCGTACGATGAAAAGACCAGTATTAAAAGTGAAGAATTCATTATTGCCGCTCCTCCAGAAACAGCTCCGCGTGTCCTGCTCTCGCAGTATTTTCAGAATGTTTCCGGTTATAAAGATAATTATAAACCCGGTGAGGCTATAACCGTTACTATTGATGCCCGAGATTATACTGGTGTACCAGCTTCGCCCGATCGAGGTTTTAACATTCAGGCACATATATTCGATGCTAATAATTATCCAGGGCCCTCTTATCAGGCTGTAAACGCCTCTTATGATCAATTGACTAATCTGTGGAAGGTGGAGATGAATGCTCCTACTGATAAATCTGTGATATATAATCTACAATTTTCACTTTATTGCAGTTATCTTGAATTAAGCGCGTCAAACAATTCAAGTTCGGTATGCGTACAGGAACATGGTACTGGGCCAGATAATCAATTAGACAAGACAATCAGTTTTGTTGTTAGATAATAATTATATAACATTATTAATGTCCACATCTGTTGAAAAAATTAAGGAGAGATTGAGTATTGTGGATCTTTTGGGTAGCTACTTGAAGCTGGAGAAGGCAGGGAAGAATATGAAAGCGCGGTGCCCATTTCACAATGAGAAAACCCCGAGCTTTTTTGTGTCGCCAGAAAGAGATTCTTATTATTGTTTTGGTTGCGGAGCAAAAGGGGATATTTTTACTTTTGTTCAGGAATTTGAAGGCGTGGATTTCTTTGGTGCCTTAAAAATGCTCGCGGAAAGAACGGGAGTGACTTTGGAGCGGGGGAGTTTTGAAAAGAAAGATGATAAGGAGGCAATATTTAATGCTTTGGAAGCAGCGACCCAATTCTTTGAATCAAATTTACCAAAATCGAGTAGTGCACAAAAATATTTGGAGAAAAGGGGATTGACGGAAAAAACGATTCAGGAGTGGCGGATCGGCTTTGTGGCGGATGATTGGCGTACCCTTTATGATTATTTAACAGCTAGGAAGTTTACGGATAGTGAGATCGAGCAAGCGGGCTTGATTAAAAAAAGTGAGGTCCAGAACAAGGGTGGGCAGGTCAGCACCTATGATAGATTCCGAGGACGAATTATGTTTCCTATTCGGGACAGTGCTGGGCGAGTAGTGGGTTTTACGGGTAGAATATTACCTGAGGCTGATGATGGAAAATCTGCCAAATATCTAAACTCACCAGAAACCGCTGTCTTTAATAAAAGCCGAATTCTTTATGGTTTTGATTTAGCTAAATTAGCTATTAAGAAATTTGATTATTCCATAATTGTGGAAGGACAGATGGATATAATAATGTGTCATCAGGCCGGTTTTCAAAACGTGGTGGCTACTTCTGGTACGGCTTTGACCCCAGAACATTTAACTCTTTTGCGCCGAATTTCAAACCGGGTAATTATGGCTTTTGATGCGGATAAGGCCGGCTTTGCGGCCGCCACTAAAGCCTGGCAGTTGGCCCTTTCCCTTGGTATGGAGGTAAAGATTGCTGAGTTTAAAGAAGGAAAAGATCCGGCGGAGGTAATTTTGGGAACAGACGGCAAAGAGAAATTCAAAGAAGCTCTGAAAGACTCCATGCATATAATTGATTTTTATCTAGCTAAAATCTTGGCGGAAAAATTGGATGAAAGAAAATTAGGTAAGGAAGTACAAGAAAAGATTTTGCCATTCCTAGCTCTGATCGAAAGCAGTATTGAAAAATCACACTGGGTCAAAAAGATTAATGAAAAAACAGGTATTGCAGAAACTGCCATCTGGGAGGATTTGAAAAGGGTAAAAGTAGAACCAGGAGTAGCTGGTGCCGAAGTAAAGTCTGGTGAATTTAAGGATAAGGTAGTACTAGCTAAGGCAGATTCTATTGAGCGGAGGATATTAGGGGTCATAAACTGGCTTGAGAAAGACGCAGAAAAGATAATTGATATTAATGAGACAAAAGACAAAATAAAGGTTATTATAGGGGATGAAAATTTTAAAAAGTGGTGGGAGGCGCCAGAACAAATTTTAAATGAAGCCACCTTTGAAGCTGAGCAATATTATGACAGGAAAAAGATAAAGGTGGTATTGGACGAGCTTTTAATGGAATTAGAAAAGGAATATGTGACCAAGGCCTTGAGTAGGGCCAAGACGCCAGAGGAGCAAAATTTATTAATTAAAAGACTTTCTAAATTAAAATAAAATATGAAGAAAAAAATGATAAACCCTTCGAAAAAACTCAGGACCTCTGGAAAAATAAAGAAAGCGGTAAAAAAAGTAAAGAAAGCCGTAAAAAAGTCTTCCGCTAAGAAGGTCCTCAAAAAGGCGGTTATCAGATCAGCAAAACCAATTAAAAAAAGTGGTCCAGAAAAAAAGAAGGATTTTGAAGTAAAAACCTTGAAACTTTTGGCCAAGGGACGAGAAAGAGGCTTTGTCACCTATGATGAGATTTTGAAGGAATTCCCTAATATTGAAACGGATGTGATGTTTTTGGATGAGCTTTATAACCGGCTGTCTACCACCGGTGTGGATGTGCTGGAGGGAGGCGGAATGCTTAATATTGAAAAAGAAGAGGAGTTAATCAAGAAATATGCCTATGGAGGCCGAAGTGCGGATTCTTCTTATGATTCAATCCAGATGTATTTGAAAGAGATTGGTCAGTATCCTTTGATTTCTGCCACGATGGAAAAGGATTTGGCACGAAAGATTCAGGTGGGTGATGAGGAGGCAAAAAATCTGTTGGCCCGGGCAAACTTGCGCTTGGTGGTTTCCATTGCCAAGAAATATGTGGGCCGTAGTGCTGATTTAACTTTGCTTGACTTGATTCAGGAAGGAAACCTCGGTTTGTTCAAGGCGGTAGATAAATTTGATTGGACTAAAGGTTATAAGTTTTCCACTTATGCTACCTGGTGGATCAGGCAGGCAATTACCAGAGCTCTGGCTGATCAAAGCCGAACTATCCGTGTGCCAGTGCACATGGTGGAGACAATTGCTAAATATAAACAATGTGTGAGAAGGCTGTCTACGGATTTGGGGCGTGATCCATTGCCGGAAGAAATTGCTACCGAGATGGGAATTGAAATTGAAAAAGTTTATAATATTGAAAAGATTGATCAAGATACCGTATCCCTAGAAACACCAGTGGGGGATGATGGGGATGATGGAAAGTCTACCCTTGGGGATTTTGTGGCGGATGATAAAATATTGTCACCGGATCAGGATTCATCCAGAAGAATTTTGACGGATCAGGTGAAGGAAATTTTGAGTGACCTATCTCTGAAAGAAAGAAAAATTTTAGAAATGCGCCATGGTTTAATTGACGGTATTACTCACACTTTGGAAGAAGTGGGTAAGGAGTTTGGTGTTACTCGTGAACGTATCCGCCAGATTGAAGCCAAGGCGCATGAAAAAATCCGTGTTCATACCAAGATAAATAGATTGCAGAATTATTAATTGGGGTTTTCTGTTTATATGGATTATGATAGGATAACAAGATGAACGAGAAACAGGAAAAGGGTCATATTCACCCCATGACGCAATTTATAAATCGGGCCAATGCCATTTTTTACGAAATGGGTTTTACCTTGGTGGACGGGCCGGAACTGGAGACGGAACATTATAACTTTGATGCCCTGAATGTGCCCAAGGATCATCCGGCCAGAGATATGCAAGATACTTTTTGGATTAAACAAAAGGAAGGTGAGATAGAGAGAAAATTAATGCGCACTCAAACCAGCGCTGTGCAAATTCGTTATATGCAAGGCAGACAACCACCTTTTAAAATGATTTGTTTCGGCAAGGTTTTTAGAAATGAGGCCACAGACGCCACTCATGAAATGGTTTTTCATCAGCTGGAGGGTTTGATGATTGATAAGGACGTGACCATGGAAGATCTGAAGTCCACCCTTAATATCTTTTTTGATAAATTTTTTGAGCGCAATATTGATGTGCGTTTTCGCCCCAGCTTCTTCCCGTTTGTGGAGCCTGGTATGGAGGTGGATATTTCCTGTTTTAAATGTAATGGTGGTAAGGATTTAAAGGCCGGAGAATCTTGCTCAGTTTGTAAGGGCACTGGCTGGGTGGAGGTGGCGGGTGCGGGCATGGTTCACCCCAAGGTTCTAAGTGGCGTAGATGTGGATCCTAAAAAATGGCGAGGTTTCGCTTTTGGTATGGGGGTGGATAGAATCATAATGCTTAAATACGGCATTGATGATATTCGCCTGCTTTATTCCGGAGATTTGAGATTGGTAAATCAGTTTTAACACATTGAATATTGTGCGAATATAATTAACGAATAAATAAAAAATGAAAGTATCTTATAAATGGCTAAATGAATATTTTGACGGAAAATTGCCACCGGTAGAAAAGCTGGAAGAAGTTTTAACTATGAACTCATCTGAGGTGGAGGGTATAGAAAAAGTGGACCGGGATTATGTTTTGGACGTAAAGATTTTACCAAATATGGCGCACAGTTGTCTTTGCCACCGGGGGATTGCCCGAGAGTTTTCCGTCTTGCTCAATTTACCCATGAAGAAGCATTCTCGTGACTTTTCTTTTCCCGCCTCTTGTCAGATAAATAATTCAACGGAACCGGGAATTAGTATTTTAAATCTGGAAATTAAAATTGAAAATCCTGATGATTGTAGGCGCTATATTGGCCGGGTTATCACCGGAATAGAAATCAGGTCTTCTCCAGAGTGGTTAAAAAAACATTTGGAAGCCGTTGGTCAACGATCCATAAATAATTTGGTGGATGCCACCAACTTTGTAATGCTAGAGCTTGGCCAGCCAATGCACGTTTTTGATGCGGATAAAATAGGTGGCAGTTTGATTGAAATTAAAAAAGCAAAAATAGGTGATAGTTTGAGGACTCTGGATGGCAAGGAGATAGTTTTGGATGACAGTATATTGATTATTTCCAATAACAGCAAGGCGCTGGCTATTGCCGGTATCAAAGGCGGTACCTTGGCGGAGATTAGTGCTGATACCAGGAATATTGTATTGGAATCCGCAAATTTTGATCCGGTTCTGATCAGAAAAACGGCACAAAAAATAAAAATACAAACCGATGCCTCAAAAAGGTATGAGAATGATCTAACGCCAGAGCTTGCACATGAAGCCATGGATATTCTAACTAAACTTATTACGGAAATTGCCTGCACTAAGGATACCAAGGTTGGTAAGATGATAGACAATTATCCTCGGTCGGTTATTAAAAATGAGCTTGGAGTTTCTGCTTCAGAAGTGGAGAAAGTTTTAGGCCTTAAAATAAGCGAAGATGAAATTATAAAAATATTTAATCAGTTTGGTTTTATAAATAAAAAAGAAGGTGAGCAATTAATAATTGAAGTGCCAGCGGAGCGTCTGGATCTGAGAATCAAAGAAGATCTAATTGAGGAGATAGGTCGAGTTTATGGTTATGATAAGTTAGATGGTAGTAAGAATATTATTACTGGCACCAAAGGAAAAATAAATAAGCAGTTTTATTATGCCAATAAAATTAAAAAAATATTATATGATAGGGGATTTTCAGAAATCTACGGCTATGCTTTTGCAGAGAAAGGGGATATTGAATTGGCAAATTCTGTGGCACCAGAAAAGAAATTTTTACGAAATAATTTGACGGATAATTCCAAGGAATATTTGGAATTTAACGCCCGCTATGCTGATTTGATTGAAATGCCTCAAATAAAAATATTTGAAATTGGTAAAGTGTTCTTAAAAGATGATGAGCATAATAATTTTATTATTGGAGTTAAAACACCCACCAGCGTTAAAGGATTGAAGAAGGACCAGGAAGTGATTAAAGAAATAATTGTTGAACTGGAAAAAGAATTAAATATTAAATTAGTTAAAATAAATAAGGATGAGACGGTGGCGGAATTTAACTTTGATGAAATGGTAGCAAAACTGCCGGAGCCAAAAGAATATGATATAGAAATGCCAGCTGTGGACAAGGACATGCGTTTTAAAAAGATTTCTGTTTATCCTTTTACCGTGCGCGATGTGGCAGTATTTGTACCGGAAAATATTAAGCAGGAAGAGGTGTGGAACTTGATCAAAAATGAAGCTGAACCTTTGCTTATGAAAGATCGCCTATTTGATGTCTTTACCAAGAAAATGCCAGATGGCAGCGCCAAGACCTCCTACGCTTTTAGATTAGTTTTGCAGTCATATGATCATACTTTATCGGAAGAGGAAATTAGCGGTGTGATGAGCAGAATAACAACTAAATTAAACGCTCAAAAAGACTGGCAAGTTCGGTAGGGATTTGGTATAATAATGGTAAATAAAAGCATAGATAGCTTTTTAATTTTTGTAAAAAACACCTAAAATATGGCTAAAGATAAAGCAGAAAAAGAAGTAAAAGGTAAAGAAAAAGAGGCTCATTATGGAGCGGAGCAGATTACTGTTCTGGAGGGTTTGGAGCCGGTCAGAAGGCGCCCGGGTATGTATATTGGTACCACTGGTTCTGATGGTTTACACCACTTGATTACGGAAATTTTTGATAACTCCAGGGATGAGGCCATGGGTGGTTTTGCTAATAATATTGAAGTAGTTTTATTGCCGGGAAACAGAGTTCGTATTACTGATAACGGCCGCGGTATTCCGGTAGATGTTCACAAACAAACAAAAGTTTCTGCCCTGGAAACTATTATGACTGTTCTCCACGCGGGAGGTAAATTTGGTGGTGAAGGTTACAAAGTATCTGGAGGGTTACATGGTGTGGGTGCATCTGTAGTAAACGCTCTGTCTGTTTATATGAAAGTGACTGTTCATAAAGATGGTGGAGTTTATATGCAGGAATATTCTTGTGGTAAGAGAAAAGCGGCCGTCAAAAAAATTGGTAATACAAAATTCCATGGCACCATTACTGTCTTTGAACCAGATGCTACTATTTTTAAGGAAGGCGTGGTCTTTGATTGGAATAAAGTTTTTGGTCATATGCGCCAGCAAGCTTATTTGGTCAAAGGCTTGAAGATTTCTGTAATTGATGCCCGGGAAGCCACCGGTAAGTTTGATGAGGCTGACGTATTTTATTTCAAGGATTTGGGTGTGGAGGCACCTTCCCAGACTTTTTATTTTGAAGGCGGTCTTTATTCTTTGATTAAATTTTATAATCAGTTTCAGAAACCAATCCATAAAAATATTTTTTATGTGGAGAAAAAAGTAGAAGGGGTGGAGTCCGTAGAAGTCGCTCTTCAATATGTGGATGATATTTCCGCCCGTGTAGTTTCTTTTGCCAACAACATTTTCACTTCCGAAGGCGGTACCCACACTACTGGTTTCAAGGCCTCCCTTACTAGAATTTTAAATTCTTATGGCCGGAAAAATGGCATAATTAAAGAGAGTGAAGATAACTTTACCGGTGATGACGTGTTGGAAGGTTTGACCGCCGTGGTTTCCGTAAAGTTACGCGAGATCCAGTTTGAAGGCCAGACCAAAGCCAAGCTGGGTAGCCAGGAAGCCCGTGGCGCCGTGGAGGACGTTTTTGGTGGAGCTTTTGAAGCCTTTCTTGAGGAAAATCCTGAGGATGCTAGAGCTATAGTGAGCAAGGTGATTTTAGCTTTACGCGCCAGAAAAGCCGCTAAGGCTGCCAAGGATTCCATTTTACGCAAAGGCGCTTTGGAAGGTATGACCTTGCCTGGAAAACTGGCTGATTGCCAAAGTGATGATGCCGCTGAATCCGAACTATTTATTGTAGAGGGAGATTCCGCCGGTGGTACCGCCAAGACCGGACGTGATAGGAGAACACAGGCTATCCTGGCTCTTCGTGGAAAAATATTAAATATTGAACGCGCCCGTTTGGACCGCATGCTGGGTTCTGAGCAGATTAAAAATATTGTGCTGGCCCTCGGTACCGCCATTGGTGATACTTTTAATATTGAAAAATTACGTTATCATAAAATTGTAATTGCCACTGATGCCGATGTGGACGGTGCGCATATTAGAACCTTGCTCCTGACCTTATTCTATAGATTTTTCCGTCCGCTTTTGGATGGGGGATTTATTTACATTGCTCAGCCACCACTTTATAAAATCAAGCAAGGCAAGGAAATCACTTATGTTTATTCTGAGGAAGAAAAAGCTAAGAAATTTGGTAAGGATATTCCGATGGATATAGAGGTGATAGAAGGTAGTGAGCCAATTCCAGAAGAAGAGGCCGAAGCTCTGAGCGAAGGTGCTGAAGCTTCTGAAGTAAAGGGTAAAAAAGGAGAAAAGAAAGCTGAGAAATTACATGTTCAGCGCTACAAAGGTCTAGGAGAAATGAATGCGGAGGAACTTTGGGAAACCACTATGGATCCAGCCAGAAGAATTTTGAAGCAAGTAAATATTTCTGATGCTCAGGAGGCTGATAAAGTTTTTGATATGCTCATGGGTACGGATGTCCCAGCCCGTAAATCCTTCATCCAATCAAACGCTAAGTTGGCTAATCTAGATATATAATTATTTAAATAATTATAACAAAAATACAGTACTAACCGGAGCACGCGTAATTTTTCTGCTGAAAAATTCGCTCACTCTCAGGCCGTCGCCTTCCGAGAGTCTCCTCTAGCACTGTATCTTTATTATAATTATTTCTTCACGCTATCGACAAAAGACAAACCCATTTTTTGATTCTTTGATTCGAATAAAAGGATTTTGAAGGTGTAGCTCTTACCAAGCTCTAATTTTTCTTTCATTTTTAATTCGGAACCAAATTCAGAAATGTGAACCAAGCCGGAAATACCTTCTTCAATAGAGGCCAGAGCGCCGTGCTTGTTGAATTTGATAACCACACCGGTTACGTCATCACCCTTTTTATATTTCTTCTCGGCTTCTACCCAAGGATTTTCTTTCAAAGCCTTGATGGAGAGGGAAATCTTGCCATCTTTCACTTCAATAACTTTGACATTTACCTTCTCACCTACCTTATAAAAGGCGCGAGGATTTTCTACCAAAGTCCAGTCAATTTCTGAGATGTGAACGAGGCCTTCCAAACCATCCTCAATTTTTACAAAGATACCAAAGTCCACAATACCGGTAATCTCGCCGGCGCAAACTTCACCCACTTTATATTTATCCACCATTTTTTGCTTACCTTTCTTCTCAATATTTTTCTCAGAGAAAATAAGTTTGCCTTCTTTTGGCAAGGCGGTAATGATGGCCACGGAAATTTTCTGACCCACCAATTTTTTCAATTCATCTAAAATCTTATCCTTATCACCGTCATTAATTCTAGGATAATGCTCAGTCTTTAACTGAGAAGCGGGAAGGAAACCCTTGATGCCTTGCCAGTTGATAATCAAACCACCTTTGTTTGCTTCCTCTACTGGTAATTCCAAAACAGTTTTATTCTTAATGGCTGCCTCCGCCTCATCCCAAATCAGGGCCTGGCGAGCTTCCTTGAGTGATAATTCAATATAACCATCTTTGTTTCCAGCATCCACCACTTTGGCAGCTACCTTATCACCAATATTTATTTTCTTGATAATATCTCTAGCGCTAATAAATTCCTTACCAAAAATAATACCAGTACCGTATGGGTGCAGGTTTATATAAACGCAAGATTTTTCCACGCCAATCACGTCACCCTCTACCACATCACCGACGGATGGGGGAGTTACGCTCTTGTCCACTATTTTAGTCATCAAACTATCCTTTTTAAGTTTGAGGGCTTTTTCTTCTGCTGTTGTCTCGTCAACTACTTTTGCTTTTTTTGCCATTTTTTTTAAATAAAAATCGCGCACATATTTGGCGCGAACTTCGCCAAAAAGGTCTAAAGCCAAACCGCCGGCCCTAGGGTTATCTTTTTGCCTTGCCCCGCGTAGCTCTTTTTAGAGCGAAGTGGGGTGAACTAATAACTCAGATAGTATACATTATATTAGGAAATTTAACAGCTTGACTTACCTAATATAATATGCTAATTTTTACAACGGAAAACCACGAAAGGAGTTTGGTATGAGCTATGATTTTGACCGGCATCATCGAAAGCGAAAAGGAAAAAAGGACCTACGGAAGATGAAAAAAGGGAATCGGTTCAAGCTACACTGTCAGCACATGCGGGACGGTAGGCAGTGTCTGCTAGAATTGGGCCACAAGCGGAAATGCAAATTTCCAAATCCTCATCCTCAGGTAAAGGAATTGTGAGCAGGTCTGTTTCGGGCGGGGGGAGGCAGGACCTTTCCTCGCCTTTTCTCATGCCTAAAAATCAACCACCCCCGTCAGCAGACTGACACCCCCTCCTAAGAAAGGCGGGGGTAAGAATTAGATCAATTCTGCTTCAATCCTTTTGATCACATTATTTATTTCACAATTAATTTCCTTATTCCAGAATCTGATAACTTTAAATCCTAGAGATTCAAGGTAATTACTCCGTTCAGTATCAACTTCTTGTTTTCTTAAATGATGTTCACCATCTATTTCAATAATTAGTTTTTTAGCTGGACAATAAAAATCAGCGATAAAATTTCCAATACTATGCTGACGTCTAAATTTGTAACCTAATTTATTGTTACGTATTTTTTGCCATAAAACATTTTCCTCTGGTGTTGGGTTATTTCTTAAATCTCTTCTGGCTTCAAGTAGGGTGCTTAAATTATTTACATGAGTAACCATTTACGCATAATAGCATATTCTTCACCCCGCCTTTCTTAGGAGGGGTCGCGTTCTGACGCGGGGGTGGTTTGGTGTTGGAATGGTGTTTTTAACGGTTGTATTAGCAATTTATTTTTGCTATAATTAAAGAGTTATGATTATCACTTATCAAGGAGTGGAGTTTTTCAAAGTTCAATTTGGGGATACTATCCTCGCTTTTAACCCAATTTCAAAGGAAAGCAAATTTAAGAATACCCGCTTTTTTGCGGATGTAGCTTTGGTTAGCGCTAATCACGCAGATTTTAATGGTGTGGAAAATTTATCCTATAATGGCAAGGATCCGTTAGTCATTTCCGGCCCCGGTGAATATGAGACCAAAGGTGTTTTCATAAAAGGCTTTCAATCCAAGACAAATTACGGCGGTAAGGAAAGAATTAATACGGTTTATACGGTGGTGCTGGAAGGTATGACCTTGTGTTTTCTTGGTGCCCTCGCTGATGAGAAACTTTCACCAGAATTCATGGAGGCGGTGGAGGATATTGATATTTTATTTCTACCGATCGGTGATGACGGTGTGCTTGATGCCAACAAAGCAAATAAATTAGCGGTGGCCCTAGAGCCAAAAATAATTATTCCAATGCATTATGATGAAGTGGGTATAGCCGGGGCCTTGAAAAAGTTTTTGAAGGAAGCTGGAGAAGAAGGCGTCAAGCCGGTAGATAAACTTACCTTGAAGAAGAAAGATTTAGAGGGTAAGGAAGGCGAGGTGGTTATTTTAAGTCAATCAAATTAATGTCGGATAATAAAAAGAAAATTTTTTCCCTGGTAGGTGCGGCGGTTCTAACCTTGATCATCGTTGGTTTTTGGTATTCCTTGACCAAAGATTCTTCCGGTAATAAAAATGTCGTGACTGGGGAGGATAAATTGAGCTCTATCAGTCCAATGCAAGTTATTAAAGATGAATTTTCCAAAGCTTTTGCCAATTTTAATGAAGCCACGGGAAATATTAGCACCACGAGTACCAGTACTATCCCAATTGAAATTATTCCCGCCACCACTACCGCTAGTAGTTCAGAAGAAATAAGTACTTCTACTAATCAAAGCACAACTTCAGAGAAAATAAATTAAAATCATGGCAAAAAAAGAAAACGAAAAAGAAATAAAAGAAGTGGTAGAGGAGAGAGGAATTTCCAAGAGAAATATTTCTACGGAAATGAAGGAATCATTCATTGATTATGCCATGACGGTTATTACTGACCGTGCTTTGCCGGACGTTCGTGATGGTTTGAAGCCCGTGCATCGTCGTATCTTGTATGCTATGCACGAAATGAACTTGACTGCCGGGGGTAAGACCAGAAAGTCCGCGGCCGTGGTAGGAGAGGTGCTCGGAAATTATCACCCACACGGTGACGCCTCAGTGTATGAAGCGATGGTCAAGATGGCACAAGATTTTTCTCATCGTTACCCTTTGATTATCGGTCAGGGAAATTTTGGAAACATTGATGGAGATTCCGCCGCCGCCATGAGGTATACAGAAGCCAAAATGTCCAAGATTTCCGGTGAGCTTTTAAAAGATTTGGAAAAGGAAACTGTGGAGTGGCGCCCTAACTATGATAATACCAGAAAAGAACCCGCTGTTTTGCCAGCTGCTTTGCCAAACTTACTTTTAAATGGAACCCTGGGAATTGCCGTGGGTATGGCCACAAATATTCCACCGCATAACTTGAAGGAAGTGGTGGATGCTACTGTTCACTTGATTGATAACCCGGAGGCCACTACGGAGGATTTACTGACTTTTATTAAGGGTCCGGATTTTCCCACTGGTGGTGTCGCGTATAATCAGACAGACATTAGCCATGCTTGTGCCACAGGCCGTGGCGGCGTGGTGGTTCGTGGTGTGGCCGAGATTGTAGAGGATAAAAAAGGTAATTTTCAAATTATTGTTACTTCCATTCCTTATCGCGTGAACAAAGCGGATTTAATTATGGCGATTGCGGATTTAGTACGCGAGAAAAAGATTGAAGGTATAAAAGGTCTGCGTGATGAATCTGCCAAGGATTTACGTATTGTGATTGATTTGAAACCAAGCGCTCAGCCCCAAAAAGTCTTAAATTTTATATATAAACATACTCAGCTAGAGGAAACTTTCCACTATAACCTGGTGGCCTTAGTTGATGGTGTGCCTCAGACTTTATCTATCAAATCATTTTTGGATGAATTTATTGATCATAGAAAGATTGTGGTCAAACGCCGAACAGAATTTGACTTAAGAAAAGCGGAAGCGCGTGAGCATATTTTGCTCGGCTTGAAAAAGGCCTTGGATCATATTGATGAGATTATTAAACTGATCAAGAAATCCAAAGATGTTGAAGATGCCAAGTTGAATTTGATGAAAGTCTTTAAATTCTCCGAGATTCAAGCGCAAACTATTGTGGATATGAAAATTGGTCGTTTGACCGGTTTGGAAAGACAGAAAATTGAAGATGAATTGGTAGAGGTTCAAACTTTGATAAAATATTTGAAAGATCTTTTGGGTAGCGCCAAGAAAATTTTGGGCGTGGTCAAGAGTGAGTTACAAGAAACTGCCTTGAAATATTCCGATGAACGCCGAACCAGGATTGTCAAACAGGGCGTGGGCTCTATGTCTGATGAGGATTTAATTCCAGATGAGGAGAATGTTTTGGTTTTGACTACTGGTGGTTATGTGAAGAGAACAAGCCCGGATGATTATAAAAAACAAAAAAGAGGTGGCGTGGGTGTGGTGGATTTGGATACCAAAGACGAGGATTTTGTGGTGAATTTCTTAACGGCTACCACTCACAATGATATTCTTTTCTTTAGTGATAAAGGTAAGGCTTATCAAGTGAAGATGCATGAATTACCAGAAGGGAAGCGCGCCACTAAAGGCAAGGCTTTGGTAAATTATCTTTCAATTTCCCCGGAGGAAAAAGTGACTTCGGTTTTGGCTATGCCAAAAGAATTAAAAAATTCCAAACTTGCCTTGATGATGGTGACCAAGCAGGGAACGGTGAAGAAAGTTGATGCCGCTGCCTTCCATGATGTACGTAGAAGCGGCTTGATTGCCATCAGCTTACATGATGGAGATGAGCTTACCTCCGTGCAGTTTGTGGCGCCAACAGATGAGATGATTTTAGCCACCGCCAAGGGTCAGTCCATTCGCTTCAAAGAAAGTGATATCAGGGAAATGGGCCGCGGAGCCGCCGGTGTCCGTGCCGTTAAGATGAAAAAAGGGGATTTTGTTGTATCTACTGATGTGGTGAAAAAGACTATGGTAAATCCATCTTTCTTTGTCATTAGTTCAAACGGTTATGGAAAGAAAACCGCCTTGAAAGAATATAAAGTGCAGAACCGTGGTGGGTCCGGAATAAAAACTATGAAAGTTACCGCTAAGACTGGTGATATTATGTCAGCTAAAGTCATGACGGATGAGATTGATGAAATTGCCGCAATATCTAAAAAGAGCCAGGTGATTCGTGTTGAAACAAAAGAAATTCCTACTCTCGGCCGTCAAACTCAAGGTGTTCGTATTATGAAATTACGTGAAGGGGATTTTCTTGCTTCTATTACTTGTCTATAAAACATATTAGCAGTATAATATCTACATGTTCTCTGATCCGGAAAATAATATAAAACAATTCGGCATTTCTTCCGGTATGCAGGTGGCGGATTTTGGTTCTGGTTCCGGTTTTTATAGTATGGCTATTGCCCGCGCGGTGGCGCCTTCTGGCAAGGTTTTTGCTGTGGATATTCAAAAAGATTTGCTAGATAAACTGAAGAACGGCGCCAAGCAAAATCATCTGAATAATTTAGATGTTATCTGGGGTGATTTGGAACATTTGGGCGGAACAAAATTACGTGAGAGCTCTATGGACGCCATCACTATTTGTAATTTATTTTTTCAGATTGAAAACAAGGATGCATTGTGCTTAGAGGCAAAGAGGATTTTAAGGCCAAACGCTAGAGTATTGGTGGTGGACTGGGCCGGTTCATTTGGTGGTATCGGGCCGGTTGAAAAGGATGTAGTTACTAAGGAAAAAATGATCCAGATCTTTCAGGAACATGGTTTTGTCTTGGACCGGGAAATCCCGGCGGGCGCTCAGCACTACGGTCTAGTGTTTAGAAAAGCTGTTAGCCCTGATTTAAAGAAGAATTAATTTTATAAATAAAATGAAGAACAGTAAACTTTTTCAATATATCTTTATCGGAGTTTTTATACTTTTTATTATTATTGGAGCAATTTTGTTTTCAACCTATAGATCTTCAGATAAAACGTTAACAGAAATTAAGGTTAGTATCTGGGGGACGTTGTCGGCTTCTTCTTTTTCCGCCTTCACAGAGGATTATTTCAGTAAGGCGGGCTTGAAATATAGTGTAAGCTATTCAGAAAAGAATCCAACCACCTTTGACCGAGATTTAGTGGAAGCAATTGCTAGTGGAGTAGGTCCAGACGCCATTATTCTACCCTCAGATCTGATAGTTCGTTTTGCCAATAAAATTTATAATATTCCTTATGCTTCCTTGCCGGAACTAACCTTTAAACAAACTTTCATTCAAGAAGGGGAGCTTTATTTAACTAGCAATGGTGTGATGGCCTTGCCTTTCAGTATTGATCCTCTGGTTATGTATTGGAATAGGGATATATTTAATAATGTTGGAATAACCAAGCCACCAGTCAGCTGGACTGAGGTTATCAGTTTGGTTCCTAAAATGACTAAAAAGGACCAGGCCCAAAATATAATTACCAGCGCAGTGGCTTTTGGCGAGTATCGAAATATCATTAATGCCAAAGAAATATTAAGTGCCCTTTTAATTCAAACTGGAAATCCTATTATAAATATTGATTCGGATGGTACTTTTAGCAGTGTTTTAGGTGATAATTTTGGATTAGATACTTCACCAGCTTCATTAGCTCTTCAATTTTACACTAGTTTTTCTAACCCTAGCCGGCCGGTTTATTCCTGGAATAGATCTTTAATTAATTCCTTGGATATGTTTACTAATGGTGATTTGGCGATGTATTTTGGTTTTGCATCTGAATATTCAAAAATAAAAGAAAAGAATCCGAATTTAAATTTTGACGTTGCCATTCTCCCACAAATTTCCGGTGCTAAAACTTATAGCACTACCGGGAAAATGCTTGGTTTTGCCATCATGAAGAATTCCAGCAATCCGGCGGGAACGTATACTGTTTTAAGTTCCCTGGTTAGTGCGGCGGCGGTTCCTAGCTGGACCAATATTTTTAATTTACCATCAGCCCGGAGAGACATTCTTAGTCAGGCGGACAAAAGCGCAATTAAAACAGTGTTTAATCAATCCGCTATTATGAGCAAGGGTTGGTATGATCCAAACAGTGTAGAGACAGGCGCTATTTTTCAGGATATGGTAGAATCATATACAACCGGTAGGCAGGACCTCAGCAGTGTTATTAGCGTTGCCTCCAGTCAATTAAACAGCTTGCTAGGAAAGTAATAATTTAAGAAATTTCTAAAACAAAATGACATATTTAAAAAATAGGAAAATTATTGCCGGTACTGTTGCTTCTTTTTTATCCGTTATCATTTTAATGCCGTTTTTGATGCATGCTGCGGATAAGGGATTGGTTCCTTGTGACGGTAGCGCACAAGACCCTTGTAATTTTGATCAGATGATCGTGATGATAAATGGTATAATAAAATGGATTATCAGTATTGCTATGGTTATTTTTACTATATCCGCTATCTACGGCGGTTTTCTTTATATGACTTCCGGGGACAAGCCTGGTAATAAAGATAAGGCCAAAACTATTCTCTGGAGTACTCTTACTGGATTTGTTATTATATTAGTGGCTTGGCTGATTGTCTTCACTCTGTTAAAAACGGTAGTGAGGAACGGCACTGGTAACAGTATTTTTAATTTTATTGGTAAGTTTTAATTTTAATTAAATAAGTATGAAAAATTTTTTAAGAAAGTATAAAATCGCCCATCTGGTTGCCGCCTTTTTTGTCTTTATGCCGGTTTTCTTGTTTGCCGCCAGCGTGATAGAGAATCCTCTAAAATCCAATGATGTTAAAGTGATCCTAAAAGATATTATGGACATGGTGGCGATGGTAGGGGGGGTGATAGTTGTTCTTTTTATCATCTATTCCGGTTTTAAATTTGTAACCGCTCAGGGTAATGAATCAGAGGTGACAAAAGCTAAGGATATGTTTTATGCCACAGTGATTGGTGGGGCCATACTTTTGGGTGCGGATGTAATTGCCAATGTGGTGGTAAATACAGTGGAGACAACCACTGGTGTTAAATTTACAAAATAATTATAATTAAATGAAAAAAATAATTTACATAATTTTCCCCACCATTATTTCCGTACTAGCTATTCCGGTGTTGGCCGCTCCACAAACCACTTTTGCCGGCTTGATAAATGAAACAATCATCAAGGGTATTTTAGGACCATTGGTTCCGCTTCTGATTAGCTTGGCGGTGGTGATTTTCCTTTACGGTGTCATTGTTTTGATTTTCTCTGAAGGAGGTGAAAAAAAAGAAGAAGGTAAGCAGTATATGCTTTGGGGTATTATCGGTATTTTTGTTATGGTATCTGTCTGGGGACTGGTGAACCTTTTAAAGGGTCAATTTGGTCTGGATAATGTTGCGCCACGAATACAACTAAAAGTTCCTGGCCAGCAAACCCAGGATTGGGATGCATCAACAAATAATGATGGTATACGGACATAGCAACCGTGTGGATAACCGTTTGCGTCATTACCAGGAAAAGGTTATAATTATGAGGTAAAAATAATCAAAGGTCGTAAAAAATTTACAAGTTTAAAATTTATTAATTTAATATAAAAATAATTATGAAAACATTAGCAAAAGTAGGAGCTGGTTTGTTAACAGCTACAATGCCGTTGTTTGTTCTAGCTAATCCTGGTTTAGGCTATTGGCAATCATTAGCTAATCAAATCACAACTATCCTAAATAACCTGGTTATTCTTTTGATTACTTTGGCTGTGGTTTGGTTTATTTGGAACGTTGTCCGCTACACCATGTCAGATGATGAGGAAAAGAAAAGTGCTGCTAAATCTCAAATGATTTGGGGTATTATTGCTATAGCGGTTATTGTCTCTATTTGGGGTTTGGTTGGTTTATTGCAAGGTTGGTTTGGTGTTAGTGGTAATGGGGCTGCTCAGGTTCCAAATTTACCAACATCATTCGGGACAAACAATTAAATTATATTGAGTATTCGAAATATTTCTAAATGTCTCTAAACCTAATTCAAAAAGTATATGCTGCGTCGATAGGTGATCCAGGCACATCATTGGCTGGTTCTACAGTTGGTGATTACAAAACCTTACTAAGCAGTATTGCTACCAATATATTGGATCCACTAATTGGCCTGATGGCAGTGATTGCTCTTCTTTATTTTCTCTGGGGAGTGCTTCAGTTTATTCGTAATGCGGAAAGCTCAGAAGAAAGGAAAAAAGGTGGTCAGCATATTCTCTGGGGTGTCATAGGACTATTCATAATGATTAGTGCCTACGGAATAATTAATTTGATTTTAGGGACACTAGGAAAATCGTAATCTAGTCTAATAAAATAGAAAGCTAAAAACGCCCGGGACATGTCCTGGGCGTTTTGCTATCCATTACCTTAATTAGTATCATCCTCCTGGCTGATACTATTGTTATATAAGGTTTGGATTACTTGGGTTTGAGATAAGCGTCTCGCCATCCGAGGTCCGGCCTCGCGTCTGACTTGAAGCTAATACAATACCCATTCGATACCGTCTGTTCTTTTTTAAGAAACCACTTTCCGCTGAAATATGGTTCCTCTTGAACCCACATGCCAATCCCTCCTGGTACTCTCTTATCCAGTGAGAATAACACGGAGTGTAGTTCGTTACTGCTGATGTACTCCAGTCGGAACGTCATCGCTCCCGAGTTATCAGTTATCACGAACGCTCTGCCAACTGCCTCAGGTTTTCGGTACCTCGAGTCCTCCTGCCCGCCCTCCTCAGGGTAGTCCTCCTGACTGTACTCGTACTCGATCCGAGTGGGATCCACCGTCCCCGTAGCCAACCTCGCACCAACTCCTTTTAAGGGGAAGTAGGTCAGAATCAACTGCACCGCCACCACAACGATGAAGAGGATCACAAACAAGCTGTAGCCTGATGACCTTTTTCCTTCCTTTTTGTCATCAGCTTTCTTTTCTTTATCCGCCAGCTTACCATCCTTTTCGCTGTCCGGTGGGCTGATTTTTTTGATCCCGGTCCTGATTGCTATCGTGGCCATAACTATCGCTAGTGCAATCACGATTACTGCAATCAACCATTCTTGCCATCCATACGTACTCTTCCCATACTTACTCCACATAAGTGCGGAGATAATAGGCAAGGGAAGCAGGGCTAGGATAATGACCGTACGAATCTTGGACTTCTTGAGCCAGCTCTTGGCCGCTAGCGTGCTTTTGTCAGCCGATAGCCCAATTCGCTGAAAGCGAGGTTGTATTTTTTTCTCCCATAACCATGCAGAGAAATCTTTAAAATCCCTCGCTTGACTGCGGAGCTTAACCTTGAGTCTTGCGACCCAAATTTTTCGCTTCCGCTTCCTCTCCTCCCTGGCTCGCTCACGTTCTAGCGCCCTATCTTCGCGCGCTAGCTTCACTTGCTCCCACCAATCACTTAACCGCTGTGGGGTCAGTTTCATTTTTTCCTCCTTTTCCTGTTTGGGCCAGAATGGAAAGGGCACCTCCAAATGAAAGGGTTACTCCAGGCTTGACATCAGGCATTGCTTCAGCAACGGCAATAGCTCCTGCCTGATCACCCATTTGTTTGAATCCTTCCACCCTTCCGTTTCTCACTTTATTTTGTGCATTGCCAACTGCCTCCAACGCTTTAGCTTGCGCGTCTCCTTTTTTCTCAATGTCATAAGCGGCAGCATCTGTCTCGTTCTTTTTAGCTTCCGCCTGTTGTTTCGACAACCAAACCAACCGACTCTGCCTTCGTATCTCAGCCTTCTCTTCTGGCGTTCCAGAATAGTCCCAGCCATTGTACGCAAGATTATAGAAGGCTACGCCATACTTTTCCAGTATTTCAGCATTCGCCTTCCAGAGCATCTCAATAAGCAGAGCTCCGCCATCCTCTCCCAGATTATCCGTATTGTATTTACCACTGTAAGCGGTACAAACTCTACGAATTATCGCATCCACACCTTCAGTCCATTTGGTCATGATAAACGCCTGATTGACGTTTACAATCACAATTGTACTGAAGATGAAGAAATCGATTGCCACCATATCTGGCCTGGGCTTATGGACAAGTGTTGGATCAGCCGCTCCTTTTCCAGTTTCGCAATTCTTTATTACCCAGCCGGCATTCATCATCACCGAGAAGGAGGCAATCCTCTTTTTTCTGGCGACGAATCCAAAATCAACTTCCTCTCCTCGTTCTTGATTTGGTGTACTTGGTGAACTGAGCATCTTTGTGACGTCATTCCACTCTGATGTAAAGGAATAAAGTTTCCCCATTGGGGGAATACCGAGGTAGTGTATACCCCAGAGTTCATCAAGCAGGCCCGTGAAGGTCTGAGCGGAAAGACTTTGAAATCTTTCCGGCCGCTCAATCTTACCTGTGGCAGGATCGAGTTTGATAAATTCTTTATTCTTGGGATCTTTTTCATTAATGAAATACAGCATTCCTGTTTCTTCATCAACATCAAAGCCCCGACAGTTTGAGATGTACCGATTAGGGTTTACACCTCTCATCACTATGATGATTTTGTTCGGGGGACAAACCGAGAAGAATTCTCGGTTCACCTCATCGGGATTAGTTGCCATGATGTAAATCTTGGCCACAACCCACCATAACAAAGCCACTTCAAACACTAACGAAGCCAGAACAATAACTATTATGATCATTTGATCATCTCCTTGCGCAGAAGCGCGATACCGACGTTTACGTTAACTGACATTTTATTTCCAAACCTTATATTTCAAAGATCCGGTGGGGGAACATCCCCCGTAGATGAGACACAATGTCCCATTTATTTCCACCTTTAATACTATCATAATTAATGTCAAAAGTCAAGTTAAATTCGAGACAAATTTTGACCAAGGTTTAACCTTAGTCTAGGGCCTAAAATAAGGCTAAAATATCTGTTTGTGCGCGGGAGAGGACTTGAACCTCCATGCCTTGCGGCACTAGCTCCTAAGGCTAGCGTGTCTACCGTTTCACCACCCGCGCAATATAATGTTTTGTCATCACAAGTATTTTTCTGCTGAAAAATCTCGCGATCCCGCCTCGGCACGCCTGCCTCCGGCTCGGACAATGTAAAACAAAATTATCGGAATAATTTTTTATATTTACATTGTCCGCCCAGTAGGGATCGAACCTACGACCTTGTCCTTAAGAGGGACCTGCTCTACCAGCTGAGCTATGGGCGGATATAAATTGAAACATCAAAATACAAATTTGATACCAGTATAAAATACCAGAAAAAAGTAATTAAATCAACTGTGCTGGGGGTGGGAAATCTCGACTTACAGTCGCAGTGCCGCGTTTGGTTACTTTTAAATTGTGAAATTTAAAAGTAGGCTCAAACCGCGTTTCGATTCCCAACGTAAATGCTACCCAGCATTTACTCTCCGGGCACAAAATAAAAACCCTGAACGGGTTATTATTTTGTGCCCGGAGTGGGAATCGAACCCACATCCCTTACGAGACACGATTTTAAGTCGTGCGCGTATACCAGTTCCGCCATCCGGGCATATTTAATTTTTCTGATAACCTTCGTTATCATTGAGGCCTGGGGCGGAATTGGACCGCCGTATAAAGATTTTGCAGATCTTTGCCTTACCACTTGGCTACCAGGCCGAAGCTATATATTAGTTTTTTATTATGATTTCGTCAATTCTTTGGCGGTGTTTTTCTCCCCGGTCTATATCAAAATGAAAAAAGGGCATTCGGCCTGTCTTAACCTTTTCATTCATATAATCCCGAAAGTCTCCCAGTTGTCGGCGGGCAAATTCCAAAGCCGCTTCCTGTTTACTTTCCGGTAAAACGGTAAAAAGAATAGTGGCTTCCTTGGCTTCGTGACCAATTTTTACATCAGTCACGGTTATCAAGGATTGACCGGAGGATTCACGTTGTAAAAATTCCGCCGCCCACTTATGGATCTGATCTCGTAATTTTTCATCTTTAAATGTAGTAGTCATATTGTTTTCTTGTCTCGAGTTTTTATCGAGAGATTATTTTAAAAGCTTCTAATTTATCTCCTGGGGCTGGGGGAATGGTGGACTGTATCTGACAACCAAATTCTACCCCAGACCGTACTTCACTGGTTTTTTCTTTCATTTGTTGTAATTCTCGTATTTTACCACGGCCAACTTCAATTTCCTGTCTCATTATTTTTATTTCATCACCCACTCTTATTTCACCTTCCTCTACTCTGGCGCCAATCACATTTTTATCTTTGGTGGCACTAAAGAATTTAAGGACTTTGGCTCGGCCGGTCATCTCCTCCACGTTTATTTTTGGCGTTCTGGCCTCAGCCATTTCTACTAGCCATTCCGTCAACTTATAAATAATATCAAAGGTTTTGATTTGGATGCCGGATTTTTCGGCGGAAGAAAGAGCTTTTGGATCAACTTTAATATTAAAACCTAAAACCAGGGAGTTTGCCTTGCCGCCCAGCATATGAATATCATTTTCGCTAATGTCACCAACTCCAAAATTAACTATTTTTATTTTTATACGGTCATTTTTTATTTTTTCCAATTCATGCTCAATCCCTTCAATTGATCCAGTGACATCGGCTTTGATCAAAACATTAATCACACCGGTATTTTCTTCACCACTGTTATCTCCCTCAGCTGAACAGACGGTTGGATTAATAGTAATTATTTCCTGAAAGGAATTAACATAGTCCAAAGCCTCTTCTTTATTATCAAAAGTAAAAAATTTATTACCAACTTTTGGTAGGGTATCAAAGCCAATAATTCTGATCGGGGAGGAGAAAGTAGCCTCAACAATCTTTTTACCAATAAAATCCTCCATAATTCTGGTGGGTGCCAAGGCTTTGCCACAGGCCACAAACATACCACTTTTTATTGTCCCATCTTTTATTATCATGGTTGCTAGGATCCCTTTTTTCTTATCCATATTGGCCTCAATGACTATTCCCTCCGCATTTTTACTCTTATCACCCTTAAGCTCGTTTATCTCAGCCACCAAAAGCATCAAATCAAGCAGTTCCGGCACACCCTGGCCCAGCTTGGCAGAAATAGGAACAAAAGGGACAGAGCCGCCATAACCCTCAAGGTAAATCTCATTCTCTGCTAAGTTAGCCTTTGTTCTTTCTATATCAGCCCCAGGTTTATCAATTTTGTTTATTGCCACTATCATAGGAGTATCACTTTCTTTGATACATTGATAGGCTTCAATAGTTTGTTTTTTGACGCCATCTTCGGCTGAGACAACAAGTACGGCAATATCGGCCGCACTAGCGCCTCGGCGGCGAATTTTGGCAAAGCTTTCATGACCTGGTGTATCTAGAAAAGTAATTTTCTTACCGTTATGAATTACCTCATAAGCAGAAATCTTTTGAGTGATACCACCGGCTTCCTTATCTACAATATTGGTTTTTCTAATATAATCCAGGAGAGTGCTTTTACCATGATCAATATGCCCCATGATACAGATCACGGGCGGACGTTCTATTTGCTTTTGTGCATCCTGCTTGTCCATATTGATTTGTAAAAATTATATTTAAACGAAAAACGTTCATGATTTTATTTTTTGATAGAATCTTGGGCTTTGTTCATAGCCTCTCTTTCCTCAATCGTCAATTCACCCTGTTCGGAAATTAAATTTTTGATTGGTTTGGAAAAAACACTGATATGATCTCGGGAATACATACTGGAAATAATTACTCCGTTCTTTTTCTCGTTTAGAAAAGCGGTGGCAAAACTTTGATTTCCACCGGAGCCGTCACCTTTGAAAGGATTAAAGCGAACAGTTTCCACGCCGGAAACAGTTTTCTTTAGGCGGGTGTCATGATTACTAAAGGTGGTTTCAGCTGTGCTTTGGAATTTTTTTAAATCTGTAATTTCCTTGGTAATCAATGATAGGGACTCATCTAAATTCTTAGATTTACCAACCAAAAGTTTGCCTAATTTATTTTGCAACCAAATAACCCAAATAAATAAAATAATTATAACGAGAGCCAAAGCCCCCAGTACGTATATTTCAAAAGTCATACAGTTAAGGATTATACCTTAAAACTGTCGCATTTGCAAAGAGCTGGCCTTTTGGGTAGTATGGCAGGATGAAAAGAATGATATATCTGGATAATGCTGCCACAACTCCGGTCAGAAAGGAAGTGTTTTTAGCTATGAAGCCGTACTGGAGCGAGTGTTTTGGCAATCCTGGTTCTATTACAAAATTAGGAATAAAAGCTAGGCAAGCAGTAGAAAATTCTAGAAAAACTATTTCGGAGTGCTTAAAGGCTAGGCCGCAGGAAATTATTTTTACCTCTGGTGGCACGGAATCAAATAACTTAGCGATTTTTGGTTTGGTTAATTTCATAATTAATAATCCCTCGAAAAATCTCGGGATAAATCAGATTACTGATTTACATTTTATTACTACCAATATAGAGCATAGTTCAATCTCCGAATGTTTTAAAGAATTGGAAAGAAGGGGAGGGAAAGTTGATTATTTGACAGTAAATGAAAAAGGTTTGGTGAATCCCAGAGATTTGCGAAAATTAATTAAACCCAATACGGTATTGGTTTCCGTGGGTTATGCCAATAATGAGATAGGAATCATTCAGCCGATCAAAGAAATAGCTAAAGAAATCCGCCATGCTAAAAAAAGTTATCAAGGCTCGGCCTTTGGTAATTCCAAAAGCCTAGCCTTGATTTCTACGCCCATTTTTCACACCGATGCCAGCCAGGCCGGTTTATATTGTAATTTAAATATCAATGAACTTGGTGTGGATTTGATGACTTTGGATGCACAGAAAATTTACGGACCAAAAGGAGTGGGAATTTTATTTAAAAAAGCGACGGTAGAAATTTCTCCAATTATTTTTGGCGGAGGACAGGAAATGGGTTCGAGGTCGGGAACAGAAAATGTGCCATTAATTGTGGGTATGTCAAAAGCATTCAAAATTTGCCGCCAAGGCTCGGCCTTTGGTAATTCCAAAAGCCTGGCCTTGGTATCCTTGCGTAATTATTTTTGGACTAAAATTCAAAAAGAAATTCCGGAGGCTGTTTTAAATGGTGATTTCGAAAATCGCTTGCCAAATAATTTAAATATTTCTATTCCAGGAATCGATTCAGAATTTACGGTGCTTTGTTTGGATGAAGCGGGGATCGTTTGCTCTACCAGAAGTGCTTGTACTCATGACGAAGACGGCTCATTTGTCGTCCGCGCTGTTTACAAAGGCTTCGCCTTCAAAGGCGAAGCCTTTGTAAAGTCTACCTTACGCTTTTCTTTGGGCAAGGAAATTACTAGAAAAGACATTGATTATGTTGTTTCAACTTTAAAAAATATTGTGAAAAAACAGAAAGATTCAATCATAAATTAAAACACTTGCATATTCCTAAATTAGTTCTATAATACGAATATGGATATGGAAAAACTTACAAAACAGCAAATAGTTTTGATTACTCTCTTGGTGAGTTTTGTAACCTCAATTGCAACTGGAATTGTTACTGTGGCCTTGATGGATCAGGCTCCGGCGGGCGTAACTCAAACTATAAATAGAGTAGTTGAAAGAACTATTGAAAAAGTGGTCACGCCACCTACCACCGGTAATTCTGCCGCCGTGGTTACCAGAGAAACCGTTGTCGTAAAAGAGGATGATAAGATCGTTGAATCGGTTGATAAAAATAAGACCAGTGTTGTCAGGATTTACACTGATGTGGCTAATTCTGGTGATGTTCAACAGAAAACTTTTATTGGTTTGGGCACTATCGTTTCAAAAGAGGGTTTAATTGTAACTGGAGATGTTTTTGCTGACCCTTATGGTAAATATCAAATAACTTTAGATAATAATAAATTTTTTGATGTGATTGTTTTATCCAAGAAAGATAGTGACCAATTATATTTTTTAAAGGTTAAGCAAGATCTTAAAAATCCGGTCACATTTACTCCAGTGTCCTTTTCAGATTCAAATAATTTAAAACTTGGTCAAACTGTTATTGCTTGGGGTGGGCAGAGCCAGAATTCAGTCTCTACCGGTATTATCTCTAGTTTAGTGGGTGGGCTTGCGAGTAGTACTACCGCTTCCAGTACAGCCATGACGGATATCACCGCTATAAATACTAATATTAATTTAGCTGATACTATTTCTGGTGGACCGTTACTGAGCTTATATGGAGAGGCGGTGGGTATTAGAGTTAGTTCTGGTATTTCTGATAAATATACATTTCTACCATCAAATTTAGTTAAGAGAGAAGTGACTGCTGCTAATATTTAGTTTTGTTAATTTGAAATTTAGCTCTTTTTTGCTATGATACAAATATGCCGCCATTTAATAATTTTACAACTAAAGCGAAGGAGGTAATCAGGCGCGCTCACGAGCTGGCTATTGAGCGTGGGCAAAATCACGTGAATCCTGTTCATTTGTTGATTGCGTTGATCATGCAGGAGGAAAGCATGGTCTCTTCTATTTTAGACAAACTCGAAGTTGATGTCATGGCGCTGACGGATTCTTTGTTGGAAGTTATTGATAATATGACACCTAGTACAAACATATCCTCACCAGCTATGCAAATATATTTAACGCCAGAGCTGGCTTCGACAATTGAATTTTCCGGTAAAATTGCCCAGGAACTTAAGGATGAATTTATTTCTACGGAGCATCTTTTTATTTCCGTGATTGATACTCCAAGCGCCGCCAGGGATATTTTAAATCGCTTTAAAATAGACAGAGTCCGAGTCATAAAAACCCTGGAGGAATTAAAAACTAATAATTTAACCGAAGCACCTGGGACAAAAAAGTTTAAGGCAATTTTGAAATATACTAGAAATCTGACTAAATTAGCCAAGGAAAATAAATTAGACCCGGTGATTGGGCGGGATGCGGAGATTGGCCGAATTATTCAGATTCTCTCTAGACGAACAAAGAATAATCCTATTTTAATTGGTGAAGCTGGGGTGGGTAAGACCGCTATTGTGGAGGGCTTGGCACTTAGAATGTCCACTGGTGATGTGCCGGAGTCATTGAAAGATAAGGAATTGGTTTCTCTAGATATGGGGATGCTTATTGCTGGAACAAAATATCGAGGTGAATTTGAAGAGCGTCTAAAAAATATTATAAAAGAAATTGAAAAGTCCGAAGGTAAGATAATTGTTTTTATTGATGAAATACATACTATTGTGGGTGCCGGTTCAGCAGAAGGTTCACTGGATGCTTCAAATATGTTGAAGCCAGCTTTATCTCGAGGCGAGTTTCGAACTATTGGTGCCACCACCACCAAGGAATACCAGAAGATAGAAAAAGACCCAGCCTTGACTAGGCGTTTTCAAACTGTGTATGTAAATGAGCCATCCATTGAAGATGCGGTGGCAATTTTACGTGGTCTAAAAGAAAAATATGAGTTGTATCACGGGGTTAGGATTACTGATGACGCTATTTTAGCCTCGGTAAATTTGAGCTCACGTTATATCACGGATAGATTTTTACCAGACAAGGCAGTGGATTTAATTGATGAAGCGGCTTCCTCTTTAAAAATTTCTCTGGAAAATATGCCACCAATCTTGGAGGAAACACATCGAAGAGTTTTGCGTTTAGAAATAGAAAGAGAAGCTTTGAAAAAAGAAGCGGACGCCGGTGATAAAAAAGCGAAGACGCGAACTAAAATAATTGAAAAGGAGATTGCCGATCTGAAAGAAAAAACTTCTGAGATTGAATTAAAATGGAAAAATGAAAAGGAAACAATTGTTGATATCAAGGCCCTGAAAAAAGGTTTGGAGGTGGCCAGGATTGAAGCCGAGGCGGCCGAGGCGCGGGTGGATTTGGCCAAAGCAGCAGAAATACGTTATGGCCGAATTCCGCAGATGGAAAAAGATTTAGTCATAAAAACAAAAAGATTAAAATTACTTCAGAGCTCCAGACGAATGCTAAAGGAGGAAATTGGGGAGGAAGATATTGCAGATGTGGTTTCTCGTTCTACCGGCGTGCCAGTAAATAGAATGCTTGAGGCAGAAGCGGAGAAATTGAATCGGATGGAGGAAGAGTTGAAGAAAAGGATTATTGGTCAGGACGTAGCTGTGAAGAAAATTTCTGACACGGTTAAACGTTCCCGGGCCGGTATTTCTGACCCCAATCGCCCTATTGGCTCTTTTATTTTCCTTGGCCCAACCGGAGTAGGTAAAACGGAGCTGACTAAAGCCCTGGCGGAATTTATGTTTGATGATGATAAAGCCCTTATCCGGGTGGATATGTCTGAGTTTATGGAGCGGCACTCTGTTTCCAAATTAGTGGGTTCACCACCAGGCTATGTGGGTTATGAGGAGGGTGGTAATTTAACAGAGATGATTCGCCATCGTCCATATTCTGTTGTTCTTTTTGATGAGATTGAAAAAGCCCATCCGGAAGTATTTAATATTTTACTTCAAGTGTTGGATAACGGCCGTCTGACAGATGCCAAAGGGCGCACTGTGAACTTTAAGAACACGGTTATTATTCTTACTTCAAATATAGGCGCACAGTATATCGATAAGATGGAGGAGATTGGTTTTAGCATGGATAAAACAAAAAAGGCGGAATATGAAGACGTAAAAAGTAAGGTGATGAAGGCCTTAAAAGATAATTTTCGTCCGGAATTTTTGAATCGCCTGGATGACGTTATTGTCTTTGATATTTTGAGTGAAAATGCAGTGTCAAAAATTGTAGATATTCAATTAGAAATCGTCAGAAAAAGATTAGAAGAAAAGGAAATAAAATTAGTGATTAATAAAGAGGTAGTTACTTATTTGGCGCGAGAGGGCTATAACCCGCAGTACGGCGCCAGACCGTTAAAACGTTTGATTCAGGATAAAATATTAAATCTCGTTGCTTCACTCATGATTTCCAAGGGTGTAATGTCTGGAGGAATAATTACTGTCGGCCTAAAAGGTAAAGAATTTACTTTTGAGGTGAAGGGGAAGAAGGGAAGGGTTGAGAAAAGGGGAGTAACTCAATAATTCCTTGTCAAGGTGAATAGTACATAGAACTGTTGGGCTTGACCCTCAGATGTGCTTTTGTTATTATTATATGGTGAATACACCAGCCATCTCAAAGAAGCAAATTACTAAACTTAAAGCACTCTACATAAATGAAGGTAAGTGCATGCTCGATGTGGCTAAATATTTTGATGTTTCTACAGATGCTATCCTGTATGCAATGAGAAAACATGATATTCCGAGGAGAAGCTTTAAAGAAGCGAGTAAAAAATCCTTTGAGAATAAGAAAATGACCTTTAAGAGGAGAAACATTCATGGAATAAGGAGAATCACATCGGAAATTATTTTAGCTATGTTGTATTGGGGCGAGGGTTTTAAAGGTAATGAAAACAGTAAAATGACAACACTTGATTTTGCTAATAGTGATCCTGAAATGATTGAAGTATACATGAAGGCGTTTAGAAATACATATGAATTTGAGGAGAAAAAACTGAGAGTTTTGTTATATTGCTATTCAAATCAAGATATTCCACGGCTAATAAATTTTTGGTCTAAGCTAACGAGAATTCCTAAAGGGCAGTTTAGCAAGCCTTATGTCAGAACTGATTCAAGGGTAAATGCTAGAGTGATGAAATATGGTTTGATACATATTCGCTATAGTGATAAGAAGCTCTTGCTTGAAATCAAAAATCTGATAGACTACGTGAAGGGCAAATATTGCGCAGGTGGCGGAGTGGTCAATCGCATTTGACTGTAAATCAAACGCCTTCGGGCTACGTAGGTTCAAATCCTACCCTGCGCACAAATAAAATCGTTAAAAGGCGATTTTTTTGTGCTTGGATATATGACCTATTTATTTAACAGTCTTGCTGATATTGTCCAGAGACGTGCGAAAGTCTGCCATCTGGCGGTTAAAGGCGGGAATTATGCCGACCAAATTCAGAATCCATCCAACAATCAGTATAATAATGATTGTACCAACTACATACCCAGCGCCAGAGATACAGCCATGCCAGAAGATCTGCCATATATTATTTGCCTTTTTTCGCATTAGCACTAGTTCGTTTTCTATTATTTCTAAATGAATTTTTAGTTCTGGGTCTATCATATAATATTTAATTAATACTGCTGAACAAATTTTTGATCAAAAACCTCTCGGATCCGTTGCCAAATACTTCTTTTATGCCATTCTGTAAGATCGATCTGTTTGGCATGGCTTAAGTCTTGAATAAAATTATTTTCAAGTGTTACACCCAACACTTTGTCAGAAACCCCAAAAATATTTTCTTCATTGAGCTTTCTACTCCGATTGTCCATATTTGCGGAACCGAAGATAGACCAGCTGCCGTCTATGACTATAGTTTTACTGTGAATAAAAGTTGGTTGATATTCATATATTTTTACTCCGGCGCTTAAAAGTTCTTCGTATGAATAATGACTGGCATAATAGATTGATTTGGTATCATTCAGATTATTTGGCACAAGCACCCTTACATCGACTCCGTTTTTTGCTTTTTCTATCAAGGCATTACGGAACGATGGATCTGGAAGGAAGTATGGGGTGGTAATATATATTTTCTGCTCTGCACCAAGAAGAGAGAGTAGAACGAATTTTTGTAATGTCAAACTATCAGGTGAGGGGGTGGCCGCAACCGGTATATAGGTGAGAACACTATCCTGCGTGGAGGATGTCTTTTGAACTGATGACGCTTTAGGATAAAATGTATCTCCAGCTAGAATTTCTCCAGTCATACTTGTCCAGAGTTCACTAAAAATACCTTGAAGATCACGTGCCATTGGGCCTGTCACCCGGAACATTATGTCTCGATATTCTTTTGGATTACCCGCATTACCGAGCCATGAATCATTAATTGTCATACCGCCTGTGTATCCTATATTCCCGTCAATAACCAGGGAACGTCGGTGATTGCGTGTCTGATTCTTTGCCAGATCCCACGGGGCAATTGTGAACGAATGGAATATTGCTATTTTACCACCCAAATCTTTAAAAATTTGGAATTGTTTCTCGGGTGTATTGCTACTACTGCCAAAAGCATCAATCATGATTCTGACTTGCACGCCTTGTTTCAACTTTTCATCTAGATGTGCTAAAACCTGATCGCTCATTTTTCCGTCAGTCCAAATATACACCATTAGATTTATAGAAGAATGGGCGCTGTCAATATCAGTGAGGAGTGACTTCAAAAAAGCGTCCCCATTATTGAGCGCCGTTATTGGATCTCCTTGTCGAAGTGGTAAAGCCATAGAATTTGAAATCATTGCACTAAAATCTGGGCTTGAGACCGGAGGCATTACTCCGGTGACCTTGAATGTGGCAGGACCATTTGCAATCGGCAAAAACAGCACGGCAAGCATAGAAAAAAATGACAAAACCCCAATAATAAAAATAGTTATTTCCCACTAATTATATCTCATATTATATAGCATGTTTATTGTTATAAATAAATAAAAATTAACCAGATTACTCCAGATATGATACAATATTACACATGAATTTTGGATTAAAAGTGTTTATCAAAAAACGCCTTGAACGGAACGTTTTCACCGGTCTTCCCTTTACAATCTTTATTATTATCTTTCTTATTCTCCTGGGGACTTTTATTGGTATCACTAACTCCATTGTCAATTCTCTGCCTATAGTCAAGCTTGATAATAATTTCTCCTATTATCTCTATCATCTCCGCATACCATTTCTCGCACAGGTGTTTTATGTTATTACCTATTTTGCAGACCAGATTACCATCTCCATTATTGGTGCCATTGTTCTTCTCTATCTTTATTTCAAAAAGGAACTTGCATATCTTTATGCGCTCATTCTTATTTTTCTTGGAACAGAAATAAGTGCCTATCTAATAAAAGTATTCATTAATCGCGGCCGACCGATCGCCGATATTGCGTACTATATAGAGAAGTCTGGTTCCTTTCCCAGTGGTCACTCGGCGATCGCTATTGCCTTCTACGGTTTTGTAACATATTATTTAATTCACCATATTTCTGGACGAAATGTGAGACATATTATTCTCTTTGTCGGCATCTTACTCATTGTGTTGATCGGATTTTCTAGATTATATCTGGATGTACATTTCTTGAGTGATGTTCTGGGAGGTTTTTTGATGGGTGGCCTCTGGCTTGTGGTCGGGATTATTTTCCGTGAACGACATTTTTATAATGCCTCACTTCCGAAAGGAAAAAACTAGGTTGTAAACGATCCACAGACTGATTTCATTAGTTCAGTTTTTTAATGGGAGAATGTTTGAATTCGTCAATAAATAAATGCTATAATACTTATTAAATTATATGCATAATTATGCTTGGAAAGAAGATGGTATTGCTGTTGGTGATGAAAAGGAAACTTTAAATACGGAAATCCCAGCAAGGGTGCGGAATGATTTTGTTGAATTTGAAGCTTTGGAGCAAAATCGTCTGGAATTATTTGATCGTATTGAAAAGGAAACCAGTGAATTGGCACCATATATACGTCAGACTTTGGTAACGAGGGTGATAGAGCATTCTCCAAAAGATGGAGTGGCGTTAGCCTCGTTGTTAGGATTACCACCAGCCGAGATCATGACGAATTTATTAAGTAACGTTTCTTCTAAAAAACATTTTGAATTTGCGGTCACGTATATGAAAGCTTGGGATAGAAATTTTAGTTATATTAGTTTAGAGGAAGCAGAGAAAGTTAGACTTGATTCTTTGTTTTCAAGGTCAATTTTTAGTGATATAAAATCCTCTGCTTTTGATTTAGAAAATAAATGGCTAGAAGGTTTGCCAGTACAAGTTAGACCATTAGCGGAAGCGGTTGATAATTATTACGCACAATTCCTAGCCAGAAGAAAATTTATACCAATTGATGAAGAGAGGGAATTAGTAAATATGGAACCTTTTTCACCAAGAGGAAGAATCAGAGATCCCATTAACGAACCTACCAAGACAGAAAAATCAGGCGAACGAGTTTTGCGATGGTTGGATGATGCTATGCGGGGCAGTTATTATAGTGACCCAGTGCGAAAAGCTTTGTGGCAGAAAATGTTTGGAAACGAAGAATATGATGCGGAAAAATTAGAAAGCACAATTGAAAAACTACAGCTGAATCAAAGTGTGGCGCATGATATTATGCACGAGCCTTTGGTACCCAAGACATCAATTCAAGTTGTTATTTTAACCTATGATAATCCTAAAATCAGGGGTTCTGAGCGATCAAAATTATTCCGGAGACTTGATGCTGGGGATTCTGAGGTGATCAATCAAGTAAAGGGTTTTCTATCCAGCCTTGGTCCATCAGCCGAATGGAAGCCTTATAATGTGATGGTAAAAGGGGAAGCTAGCCATGCGCAGTCCACCTTGATTGAAGAACTTGATGCTTCTCTTGTAACTCGTTACGGAGAGGGTGTAAAAATTATTCTTAATCCTGAAACTGGTAAGTATGAGGTGAAAGATGAAAGAAGTGAGGCTGAAACCCGGATTGAACAGAAAAGATATAAGATAGATGATTTTTACTTTCATCGGGATTTTATTGATAATGGAGGGAAAACCTTTCATGTGTTTGTAAGTAACTATCGTAAGTTCAATTTAATTACAGTTGATGGTACATGGCTAAGGCTTCCGAGAGGTTACTCTGTAAACGATATTAAGTTTGAGGATGATATATATAAAATAAGTGTAGTTTATGAAGATAAGAAAAGGGGAATATTAACTTATCCCCCCAAAGAATTTTTACCAGTTCCTGACTTTACCCCAACAGCCGGAGAACTCGCAGTATATGAAGAGAATCATGAGATTAGTAGATTATACGGGTTTGAAAAACAATTTTCTGGGTTAGACAATGCCGTACATTATTCTCATCCTTTAGTGAGTCACGGTATTCCGGAAGATATTATTATATATAAAGGAGTTGTCCTTGAGTTAGAACCCGAAACTGTTATTAGTAGCGTAAGAGAGACTCGTGATGGAAAAATTCAAGTGAGATGCTTGGGAATGGGCGGTCATGTTGAAGACAAAATTTTTAATTTATCAGATTGTTTCTCTGTCGAACAAATTTTTGGTCATATTAATGACGCTAACACTGAAAGAAATGAAGTGGAGGTAATGCTGACAAAGCAAGAACAACGGGATTTGGAATTATTGAATTTGCTGGCTGAGGTGCAGGCAGGGAAGTTTGATCGAAATGCCGTTTTTGATTATTTTATGAAACATTATCCGACGAACGAAAGGATGTCACAAAAAAATAAAACGCTGAATTTTGTGGCACATTCTAAAGGGATAATAAAAGTTTTGAATGATACCTTGAGAGAGAAACCTAAATTGTTTTTAAATACCATGGGGGCTAAGGAGGACAATATTTCTGATGCTTATGCGGAGCACCTTTTGTTGTCATTGTTTCCGGAAATTAGGACTAATCGTGAACAGGCGGAAAGGGCTGAAAAGGAAAAAAGCGGACGTTTTGGACGCGGTATTTTTGGTCGTGAAGCTTTAGCTCAGATTATGGAGAATCCGGAAGTGTCAGCCCGGGCTCTGCTCTCCGGTGCCGAATACACTGCTTTTGAAGGCGCCGACCCTATGAGTGGAAATGAGGTAGAAGTGATGCGTTTACGTGAAACTACCACGGGGATGCTTGTTTCTGGTATTTATGGCCGTTATAATTCAAGTAGCCGTAAATGGGAGAAAATACCATTGGATTTGAGCAAGGAGAATTCTGGGGCGACTCGAGAAATTACGATGGAGATTCCGAATACTCGTGGTTTGCATGAAGTGGTGCTTCCCCGTCTGAATAATGGTCAAATTTTGCCGGACAGAATTAAAGGGGTGGATCAGACTGGAAAAGAGGTAACCCTGGAAACAAAGATTAATCGTTTTGGTGAAAGTGTAGTGACTGTGCTGGCTGGTATTCAAAGAATCCTATATTCTCAAACAGAAGATTTGGTGCCAAAGGTGCCAACAGATTGCCGAGCCGAAGAGTACGAAAAATTCAAACGTCAATTAAATCAGGCCGGTGGTGAAGTATTAACTGAAAAACTAGCTCGCTTACCGGATGATGTAAAATTGTTTTTAAATTCACTACGCTCTCGTCCACCTAAAGAGCAAGTCCAGGCCGTAGAGGCTTTTGTCCGTCGTTATGGTTATTATGATTTTGATAATTCTGAGGTGATTAAGGAAAAGGAGGGAAAAAGTTTGGAAGAGATTTTTTCTATTATGGAAATTCGTTTGCAAGAACTCCGTCGACGATCAGGTCAAAATGAAATTTTAAAAAATAAAAAATATGCCGGTGTTTGTGCTGACTTTGCTTTATTCTCTTCAGCTATGATGCGCGAGTTAGGATTGCCCTCTGGGGTTATTTCTGGTTTTCGATTATCTCCTGGAGTAAAATCTGTTACTACTAAACACGCCCATGGTATTGCCTTTGCTTTGTGGCCGGGTGTTAATGGTAAAGCTGAGATAATTGAAGTGGACGGTACCCCACATGGTGTTAATGATGAACAAGAGGCGCTTTTAGCTGCTTTTCGTAAACCTTCTTTACTTGAAAAGGAGGAACTGACGGAACAAATGAGCCAAATGATTTTCAGGGCTAATGAGGTAAAATTACGAGAATTTGAGAAAATCCTAGCGGAAAACGATTTAGAAAAAATTAAATCTTTGAGTAATGGTGAGCTGGAGGGGGTGTTGAATGCATTGCTCGCCAATGTTCACGAACCGCATTATCATATTATTCAAACTATCTTAAACGCTGGACGTTACGGTGGTTTTGATGTTAGAAAATTTAAAGAAGATAAGGATTTGGAAACCGAACTAGCTTTTCAACATTTTCTTGAAAATGAAATTACTCGAGAACGAAAGACAGTAAAGGATGTAACTGCGGGAGCAAAATTTTCACGCGGATCCGAGCTCTTGAATTTAATCCATGAGTTTGCAGAGCGTTATGTAAAAGATGGTAAGGGTAATGTGTCTCAACAAGAAGCATTTGAGATTCTTAAAAAAATCATTGAAACCGCTGGTAATAAGCTTGACCCTCTAGAAGCCCGAGCGACAATTGCCTCCATCCAATATTTGGAAGCTTTAAAAATATAAATAAATCTATTTTAATACTACGCAAATTTTAAAATATGGGCCAGCTCAAATTTTGGATTGGTCATAATTTTATGATAGAACCAAGGGGCCAGAACGGCTGCAAAAAAGGTGTTTCCTAATAGGTGGCGGATGGTGAAGGGGACTTGACCAATAGCGGCGGCAATAATACTTCCGCCAAATAAAAGTGGACCCATCAATACTCCCGTGATTAGATCAAAAAAGAGGGTGCCAATTATACTGATAATAATAAAATTTTTAGCAGAAGCGCTGCGATTTTTAAGGAAATAGGCCCCAAATACACCCACCAAACCATAGGTGATAGAAGCCACAATAGTCCAGCTACCGGTTTTGCCCATAATGATATCAACCAAGGCAATTGATAAAGCGCCATACAGGCCACCAACCCATGGTCCATAGGCTTTGGCGCCCGCTAATTCTGTGGCCATAAGTGGTGAAATATTCCATAAACCAAAAAATGGAGAAAGAAGACGAAAAATAAGTGTACCCAGGAAGCCAACTATATATTTTGGTAAACCTGTAAACGAATTTTTTAATTCATTATTCATATTATTTTATTAATTAATTTTTTCTATTAAATAAACCTGATCATTTTTTCTAACAATTGATTTGATGCCTATTGCTATGCAGTCACCAGCCCGGGCTTCATTTATGGTCTGATGATCTTTTTCTAGGGAAATAATAGTTTCCTCCACACTACCGATAGTTGGGCCTTGGATAAGCAGGGAAGCACCAACTCTCACCTTAGTTTTTCCTTGAATTAATATTTCAGCCACTTTAATCTTATTATAAAAGTGAAGGATTTTTCCGATATAAATCTTCTTCTGTGTGGCTTGGCTACCAGAGCAACCCGCCCATTCATTAATAGGTTTACCCAGGAAGAAACCACTACTGCTACCACGGTGATAAACAGTATCTAACTTCTCACCTAGTTCTTGTTTTAATTTAGCTAGTTCAATTTTAAATTTAGCATCGCGTTTTTTAACGGAATAAACAAAATCAATAACCGTTCTATAGGTTCTTGTTACAGTCGCCACATATTCTGGGCTACGATTTCGCCCCTCAATTTTTAGGCAGTTAACATTTAAATCTAGTATTTTTTCGATAAAATCCAAGGTGCGCATGTCTTTTGGGCTCATAACATAATCCTCTCCAAGTTCCAATTCCTTATCTCCTTCCACTTGTCTGATAAAATACTTTTTTCGGCAGGGTTGTTGGCATTCCCCACGGTTTGCGGATTTTCCGTAGAGAAACTGAGACATAAAACACCTGCCAGATATTGAAACACACATGGCTCCATGAATAAAAATTTCAATCTCTGCCTTGGTGTATTTTTTAATTTCTTTAATTTGCTCTAGCGTACACTCTCGAGCCAGAACAATTCTTTTAGCCCCTAGTTTTCTATAAAATTCTGCCGTCTCAGAATTTGCGATACTAGCTTGAGTACTAATGTGAATTTCAATTTTTAATTTTTTAGCAATTTGAATGATTGCAAAGTCCCAACAAATAATTGCGTCAATTTTTGCTGCTTTTACTTTGATCAATATCTTTTCAATTTTTTTTAGCTCAGATTCATATATAATGGTGTTTATCGCTAAATAGGCTTTCACCTTATTTTTATGAGTTATTCTGGTGATTATTTTTAAATCATTTACGGTAAAGTTTTTGGCTCCAGCTCGCATATTAAAACCCTTGATGCCAAAAAAGATAGCATCAGCTCCATTACTTATTGCAGCTGATAGGGAAGTATAATCCTGAACTGGCGATAGTAATTCTGGTATGTTTTTTGTCATCATAATAACTATATTTCTACCATTATATTGGAATAAATAAAAGCCCGTAGTTATTTTTAGTTTTGACTTTTACCCCAAAAGAGATAGTATGATCATGTGAAAAAGAAAGCTAAAGATACCTGTGACTGTCACGCCGATGGTGAAAATTGGCTATATTCTGATTTGGTAAAGGATCATTTTTTCAATCCACGAAACGTTCTGACCGATGAAACAAATTATCGGGCAGATGGGATAGGGAGCGTGGGTAGCCCAACTTGCGGTGACATAATGAATGTTTGGATTAAAGTTGATAAGAAAACAAAAAAGATAAAGGAGTGCTTGTGGCGAACTTTTGGTTGCGCCTCGGCCGTTGCTTCTGCTTCTATGATGTCCGTGATTGTAACAGAGAAGGGGGGTATGAATTTAAAGACTGCTAAGAAATTGAAGCCTGAACAAATTTCTAAACGTCTGGGCGGTTTACCGGATAGAAAATTCCATTGCTCCGTCCTTTGCCAGCAGGCTTTGGTAGAGGCCATCTTAGACTACTCAGGCTAGGTTTTGAATATTAAATTACACCGCAAAAGCCCAGTCTTGTATAGTTGTAAAATTATCTCATATATGCTATATTTTTAGTGAGATAAGCGCTGACAGTAACTTGATAATCAAGAACCAGGAGACCCTTCCCTGGAGATTTTGAATTATTGAAATCTTTATGGGGAGGGGATTTGGGTCATTTTAGCTACCCAAGACGTTGTCGGACGTCTTAAAAGCCCCCTTCTTTTAATATCATGAAGATTTTAAGAGCTTTGGGACTGGGTTTAACTATCTTGATCCTTCGTTCTCTTTTGCCAGCTGTTTTTCAGGCATTTGAAAACACCCTCCTCCAGTTCTTTCACTTAGCTGGTTCACTACTTGATAAATCTCAAGCTCTTGTGAACACGTTACCAATTTCTCATTAGGTATTATTGCCTGATCAGAAACCGACTAAAATCCCGAGCACTTTGTGTTTGGGATTTTTGTAACTAGAATATTAAGCACTTTACTTTACTAACTCAACTCGGTAAATTTAGTGGTATTATGAATAGATCTGAAATTATTCAACCTGAGACTACGGAGTTAATTCCAATAAGCTTAGAGGAAATCTCCAGGAGATTAGAAGGTCTGCGAAAAATGGAATATTTTATTCCAGTTAATGATGAATCTATAAGAGCCATTTCAAAAATACGTGGAGAATTTGTTGAGCAGTTATTATTTGAGAAAGAAAGATTTAGTCGTGTATTTAAAACTTCAAATGGCTCAACTTATTTTCACCTTAAAACAGGACAAACCCTAAGAGCAAAAATAATACCTGATCAATATGAGTTTATGATTGGAGAAGGTAAGCATTTGAAATTCCAACCAATCATGAGAGAATTATTTTTTGTTTCCCAAGAGGAAGCAGATAGGCTTAAAGAAGGGTTTGGCAGGAATCGACAGTTTCTTCCGGCAGAAGAAATAGTGGTAACTGAATACGGATTAGGAGCTAGCCCTTTTGAACTGAATGTTGTATATGACAGTGAGGGTGCTACTCAAGTTGTGTTTGAGAAAAAAGATAATAAGTTATTACTTAAGGGGTCTGAATGGAAAGATTTACATGGTATCAAAAATTTTGACGCAGAACAGTTGGTTGGAGGTATTCATTTAGGAAATCCTATAGTTGAAGTTTTGAAATAATCATTATATTAGTAATAAGCATGATAATGGAGTTTAAATTATATGTTATACTTTTAGCATGCAAAACCAGGATAAGGAATTTTTAAAAAAGGCAATAGAAAAGGCGAGGGAATCTGCTGCTCAGGGAGGTTTTCCCGCTGGGGCGATTATTGTAAAAGAAGGGAAAATTATTGGTTCAGGGATAAGTATTGGTAATATCCTAAAGGATCCTACCAGCCATGGAGAAATGGCTTCCATAAGAGATGCCTGTAAGTACTTAAATTTGGGAGATCTTTCTGGTGCTACTTTATATGACTCTGTGCAGCCTTGTTTGATGTGCTTTGGTGCCTCTATGTGGTCAGGGATTTCTCGAATTGTTTTTGCTTGTGCTAAAGAAAAAGTGTCACCAGAATATTACGGTGGACATTATAAGGTGACGGATATTAATAAGGATTTAATTAGGCCAATCGAAATTGTTCAAATTCCTGAATTAGAAGAAGAATCATTAGCTCTTATTGAGGAATGGGAGAAAAATTTGTTTAAGTAGCTTTACATAACGAACCTAAATTGGTAGATTAAAATTATGACTTTTCACATTATTACCTTGTTTCCGGAAATGTTTGACTCATATTTAAATGAGTCCATTTTAGCGCGGGCGCAAAAGGAGGGGAAAATCAGGTTTAATTTTTATAATCCCCGGGATTTTGTTATTCCTACTAAAGCACAAAAGAAAAACGAAAAGCCCTATTTACGCGTTGATGATAAGCCATATGGTGGTGGGCCGGGGATGGTGATGCAAGCGGAGCCTATGATAAAAGCTATTGAAGCAGCCAAGAAAAAGATAAAAGAAAATAAAATTAAAATTATTTTTTTGAGCCCGGCGGGCAAGCAGTTTGATACGGCGTATTCCAAAACAGCAGTTAAGAAATATACGGATATAATTATTATTTGCGGGCGTTATGAGGGTATAGATTCCAGGGTTAAAAAAATATTTAAGGCAGAAGACATTTCTGTTGGTCCTTTTGTTCTGACTGGCGGGGAATTACCAGCTATGATTATGGCGGATTGTATGGCCAGGCAGATAAAAGGGGTGCTGGGTAATTTTGATTCACGGGAAGAGGAGAGGATTTCTAGTTCCGAGATGTATACCCGGCCGGAGATTTTGAAATATAAAAATAAAACCTACAAAGTTCCAAAAGTTTTACTTTCCGGTGACCATAAAAAAATAGTGGAGTGGAAAATAGGCATAAAATAGAATCTATTGACTTTATTGTATAAAGGGTGTACTATTTGGTTTGGGCTTGTTCTGACGAGTGTCAGGAATAAGCAAGTATGTTCCTTAAACAATGCTGGAGGTAAGGCTCATGGTAAAGAGACAACAGGTTCGCGGTTTGCTGGAAAAATTTGGTTTCTCGGATTTGCTGGAAAAATCAAACGATCCGACCTTTCGTTTGTATTTTTCCGCCTATCATGACAAGAAGGACGTCCACGTGTTGATTTACGCAAGTACCGGGAAGCGGCACGACGGTGGACGTTTTGGTAAGCCAACGTGCAAGCGGCACGTCAAGGTTGAAGTCCGGAATAAAGCAGCGAAGCCGCTGCCTGGAGTCAAGACCTCCGTCATCGTCACTCGTCTGGGCGAGATCCAGACGATTCTCGAGGGGACCGCTAAGGGCGTCATTCCTCGTTGCATTGCGGCATGATTTCGGTCAGGTGAGCAATGAATACCAGCGTTCAGGTGAACGCTGGTATTTTAAATTAAAAAATAATACAAGACAGGGGTTAAAAAATAAACTACAATAGTAATATGTTGATGAAAGGAAATAAATTTAAATATATTATTGGCATAGATGAAGTGGGGCGGGGACCAATAGCGGGTCCGGTGGCCGTTTGTGCCTTAGCCATTTGTAGGAACCTAAATTCTAAAAATAAAACCAAGTGCGCCATGGCGCACTTTAGAAACTTTAAGGATTCTAAAAAACTTTCACATAATCAAAGATTAGAGTGGTTGGAGAAAATAAATAAGGAGAAAGAAAAAGGAAATATTTTTTATAAAGTTTGTTTTGAAAGTAATAAAGTAATTGATAAAAAGGGAATTGTTTTTGCTATTACTCTAGCGTTAAACAATTCTTTAAGAGGTTTAAATGTGCCTAATTCTCAGGTGGGAATAAATCCAAAAGACTGTCTGGTGCTTTTGGATGGTGGATTGCGGGCGCCAGTGGAATATAAATATCAAAAAACTATTATAAAAGGAGATGAGAAGGAATTAGCTATCGCTTTGGCATCTATTGTAGCCAAGGTCATTAGGGACGCCTTGATGGTTAAATTGGTAGACAAATATCCTGGCTATGGTCTGGAAAAGCATAAAGGGTACGGTACTCTGGCGCACTATAAAGCGATAAAAAAATATGGTTTGGCAGCTATTCACCGAAAGAGTTTCTTAAAGAAGATAAGGGCTTGATTTAAAAACGGAAATAAGCTATTATAGCCCCCATGGTAAATCACATGAGACATAATCGTTCCCGAGTGGGAATGACTAGATCACATCACGCCTTGACCGCTCAAGGTCTTTCTGTTTGTCCGGATTGTCAGGCTAAGAGATTAAATCATAAGGTTTGTACTAATTGTGGTAAATATAACGGCCGAGTTGTCATTGATGTCATGGCTAAAACTGTCAAAAAAGAGAAGAAACTCCAAGCTAAGTCTAAGGCCGAGGCTAAATAAAACACCAGATTCGATATCTGGTGTTTTTTGTTTGTTTGGTATATACTTATATCAGGTTATTTTAATTAATAAGTTATTTACATGGCCAATAGACATATAGCAAGATCAATAGTTTTGCAGTCACTCTTTGAACTAGATTTCAGGGATTATTCTGAATTAAAGGAATCAGACGATATTCTTTTACGTGATGCTTCAGAATTTGCTAATGATGTGGTGGATATGGTTTTTGTAAAATCTCTATTTAACGGTGTGATCAGTAAAAAAAGCGAGATTGATCTCGTAATTGTAAAAGCGGCTCCGGATTGGCCATTAGATAAAATTTCTACTATTGATCGAAATATTTTACGTATTGGTTTGTATGAACTTCTTTTTGCTGATTCCAAAGAAGTGCCGGCCAAGGTAGCAATCAATGAAGCGATTGAACTTTCCAAAAATTATGGTGGTGAAAAAAGTAGCAAATTTGTAAATGGAGTTTTGGGCTCGGTTTATAAAGAGCTTGGTGAGCCGGACAAAGATGCTGTTTCTAAAAAGAAGAAAAATGCGATCAAGGATATTCCTTATGAGGAAATGCCTATAGAAAAATTGGGCGGAGCGGTGGTGTATGCTTATAATGACGGCAATTATTACCTCGCCATGGTCCATGATGTGTTTGGTTACTGGACGCTATCCAAGGGAGGCCTGGAGGCTGGTGAATCTGAAAAAGAAGGCACTAAAAGAGAAATAAAAGAGGAAATTGGTTTGGATGTGGATGTTTTGGATGAGATCGGGCGAAATGAATACGTGGCTAATCATCCAGAGAAAGGTAAAATCCGAAAGCAAGTTTTATATTTTTTGGCTAAAGCGGATTATAAGGATCTAGAGTTGGAAAAAGATAATGGCGGTTTAGATGAAGCTCGCTGGTTTAAATTAAATGAAGTTTCCGATATTAAAACTTACGGTGATATTCTGCCATTCATTACCAAGGCCGTTACCTTAATTTCCGAGAAAACTAATTAAATTAATTATCAGGTTGACTTTTAACCTGATAGGGAGTAAAAAAGAGATATTATGACCAAGAACGCTAATCCAGATTTTAGTAAATTTGAAGAAATTTCCGGTATTACCTTTAAAAATAAGGAGCTTCTTAGGCGCGCCTTTACGCACCGCTCCTATTTGAATGAAAACAGAGGGTTGGAATCCTGTCACAATGAACGCTTGGAATTCCTGGGGGATGCCGTGTTGGAACTGATGGTAACAGAATATTTGTATGATAAATATCCGGATAGTAATGAAGGGGATTTGACTGCTTACCGCGCCTCTTTGGTAAATGCCATCACCTTGTCAGAAGCGGCACAAAAAATAAATGTGAATGATTTCCTCTTGCTTTCCAAAGGCGAGGCCAAGGATACTGGCAAAGCCAGACAATATATTTTAGCTAACACTATGGAGGCTATCATTGGTGCCATTTATTTGGATCAGGGTTATGACGGTTCAAAATATTTTGTGTCAAATAACTTATTCCATCTGATTGATAAAATAATAGAAGATAAAAGTTGGATTGATGCCAAGAGCAAGTTCCAAGAAAAAGCGCAGGAGAAAGAAAGTATGACCCCAGCTTATAAAAGCCTAAAAGAAGAAGGTCCGGATCATGATAAGAAATTTACTATTGGTGTTTATCTGGATAATGAGCTGATTGCGGAGGGTGAGGGTATGTCCAAACAAGAAGCCGAACAAATGGCCGCCAAAAAAGCGTTAGATGCTAAAGGGTGGTAATATCTCTTGGATTTTAAACAAAATATTTGGTAGAATAGGGCGATGTTGAAAAGTATTGAATTAGTGGGCTTTAAATCCTTTGCTAAAAAAGCACAGCTTAATTTTAATACTCCCATTTCTGCCATTGTCGGCCCAAACGGTTCCGGTAAATCAAATGTGGCGGAGGCTTTCCGGTTTGTGTTGGGTGAGCAGTCTATCAAGTCCTTGCGTGGCAAGCGGGTGGAGGACCTTATTTTTAACGGTGGTAAGGATGCTGCCCGGGCTAACCGCGCTTCCGCTAAGGTGGTTTTTGATAATACGCGCCGGATGTTTAATTTGGATTTTGATGAAGTATCTCTCGAACGTGTGATTCACCGTGACTCTGTTAGTGAATATTTTATAAACGGTTCATCTGTGCGTTTAAAGGATATTATCGAGCTCTTGGCCAGCGCGCATATTGGTGCCTCTGGTCATCATATTATTTCCCAGGGTGAGGCAGATAAGATTTTGAATGCTAATATCAAAGAGAGGCGAGAAATGATTGAGGATGCTTTGGGTTTGAAAATTTATCATTATAAAAAAGAAGATAGTCAGAGAAAACTGGAAAAGACGGAAGAAAATATCAAACAGGTGGAGTCACTGCGCCGAGAAATTGCGCCACATATTAAATTCCTGAAAAAGCAGGTGGAGAAGATTGAGAAGACAATTGAGATGCGTGATCAGCTGAAAAATTTTTATTTGGAATATTTTAAGCGCGAGGATGAATATATAAAGAATGAAAAAGCCCTTTTGGTGGAAGAAAAAAGAGTGCCACTGGCCGAGCTTCACCGGTTGGAAACAGAATTAAAACAGGCCAAGGATATTTTAAATAAAAGCGAGAGTAAGGATATTAAAAGTGATGAGGTGATGCGTTTGGAAAGTCAGTTACGGGAAACTCGTCAGAGTAAAGATTTGTTGATGCGCGAGATTGGCCGGCTAGAGGGAGAGATTAGTTATTTGGACCGCCAGCATCAGAAAATGCTTCAAGCCGCTAACTCTGTCGAGGCTAAAAAGGTGGATTTAACCGCCGTAGAAGGCTTAATCCAGGTGGTAAACGGTCATATTGATGAAGGAACCGCCAGTGGGGACTTATCCTTGATAAAGGGTGTTTTGACTAAAATAAAGGGTTTGTTACGGGATTTTGTAAACAGTAATAAATCTAACCAGGATGAAACCTCTTTAAAAGAGCTGGAACAAGAAATTGCCGATTTAAAAAAGAAGAAAGCCGAGTCTGATTCTGAATTATTTAATTTGAAAAATAAGGAGATAGAATTTACCTCTGACTATAATGCCGTCAAAGAGGAAATAGAAAAAGAAAAAGATTCCAACCGTGATGCAGAAAAAGCGGTGTTTAGAATTATGGCCGAGCAGAATGAAATAAATGCTAAATTAGCATCCTTGCGTTATCGCGAAGAAAAATTACAGATTGACGAAAATAATTTCAAGCAGGAACTCACTGAGGCTGGGGTGCTCGTAGGCTTGGATGCCGTGCGTTATAAAGATGTCCAAATTGAAATTGTAGCCGAAGAAAGAATTAATCAGGAAGAGCGCCGAAAGAATATTGAGAAAATTAAAATCCGTTTGGAGGATGCCGGTATTGGTTCCTCAGACGAAGTTTTGAAAGAATACCGCGAGGCTAGTGAGCGTGATGCTTTTTTGGAAAAGGAATTAGTTGATCTGGGTACTTCATCTGAGTCCTTACAAGCTTTGATCAAAGAGCTTAATGATAAATTAACCACGGAATTCAAAATTGGCGTGGAAAAAATTAATACACAGTTTCAGGATTTCTTCAGCAAAATGTTTGGTGGGGGAACTGCCCATTTATCAGTTATTAGAGAAGTAAAGAAAAAGAGAAGTGATACCGACCTTTCTATTTTAGAAGGAGAAAATTCTGAGGAGATGCAGGATGCGCCAGAAGAGACAGAAGAGGGAATTGATATTGAAGTAAATTTACCAAAAAAGAAGATCAAAGGCTTGATGATGCTCTCCGGTGGTGAACGTGCTCTGACTTCCATTGCCTTGCTTTTTGCTATGTCTCAGGTAAATCCTCCGCCATTTATTATTTTGGATGAAACTGATGCCGCTTTGGACGAAGCTAATTCCAAGAAATATGGTGATATGATTGCTGAACTTTCTAAATATTCTCAGCTTATTTTAGTAACTCACAATAGGGAAACCATGTCCCGCGCTGGTATTATTTACGGTGTGACCATGGGTATGGACGGCGTTTCCAAGCTTCTGTCCATCCAATTTGAAGAAGCCGTCCAGGTGGCCAAGTAACTCTAAATTTAGGTGCCTTATGGTATAATTGCCATATGAAGAAGAAAATCCAGATACTGATGATTCATGGCGGTGATACTTTTAAGAATAGAAAGGCTTTTTTTGAGATGTTGAAAAAGGAGGAAGTCACCTTGGAGAAGCGGGTGAATTGGTCCAAGGAATACTTTGAGAAGGAATTAAAAAATAATTTTGAAATTATCCGCCCGCGTATGCCCCTGGCTGACGATGCCCATTATGAAGAATGGAAGATTTATTTTGAGAAATATTTGCTCTTATTAAGAAATGAGGTGATTCTTCTGGGCTATTCTCTTGGCGGAATATTCCTGGTTAAATATTTATCAGAAAATATATTTCCAAAGAAAATTTTAGCCACATATCTGGTGGCCGCCCCTTTTGATGATTCATTTGCTAACAAGGATAAAATGGGTCGTTTTGTCTTGAAATCTGATTTGTCTTTGCTGGAAAAAAATTCGCCAAATCTAAATTTTTTCTTCTCTGAAGGTGATGACTTGGTCCCGGCTTCTCATATTGAAAAATATCGCCGTAAATTACCACACAGCAAGATCTTCATTTATAAGAATAAAAATGGTCATTTTAACGTTTCTAAATTTCCTGAAATTATAAAAATGATTAAATCTAATTTAAAATAATGAAAAAAATAATCTATTGGATCTTTGGAATATTAGCCGGCGTCGTTTTATTAATTGCTTTAGTGGCTTTTATCAAATTTAATTTTACAAACAACAGTGGCGCTATTTTACCGCCAGCCGGGAAGATTATGTTCGGTGAGCCAGTTTCTGGTGATTTAAATGCGGATGGTTTGATTGATAAGGCGGTCTGGCTGGTGGAAGAACCTGGTGGCAGCGGCACTTTTTATTATGCCGAACTATTTATCAATACCGGTTCTGGTTATAAAGGGACTAACGCCATGTTGCTTGGTGATAGGATTGCCCCTCAAACTTTGGAAATTCAAGCTGGCCGAGCGGTTTATAATTTTGCCGAGAGAAAAGCAGGTGAGCCGTTTACCACTCCGCCATCTGTGGGTAAAAGTGTTTGGATAAATTATGATGCTAAGACAAATAATATTAGTGAAGGGGTGAGTAATTCCGGCAGCAAAACTACCAATGATAATATTCGTGTTTCAAACCCAATTGCTAATACCGTGATAACTAGCCCGTTAATAGTAAAAGGTGAGGCCAGAGGCACTTGGTATTTTGAAGGTAGTTTTCCGGTGGTGCTGACTGATTGGGATGGTTTGATTATTGCTCAGGGTATAGCTCAAGCCCAAGGAGAGTGGATGACTACGGATTTTGTCCCCTTTACCGCCACTTTGAATTTTACCAAGCCAAGTTATGGCACCACCGGTTCTCTTATTCTTAAAAAAGATAATCCTTCCGGCTTACCTCAAAATGATGATGCTTTGGAAATTCCAGTGAAGTTTTAGTAATTATTAATAAATTTCATGACTGAGCTTGAACAAATAAAAAAGGACGTAGAAGAAATTAAGGAAAGAAATAGGCGAGTGGAGGCTGATAAAGCCTGGGAAGTCAGTTTGACTAGAAAAATTTTGATCGCCATTCTAACTTATATTGTAATTGTAATTTTTTTCTATTTTGCTTCGCTTCCAAAACCACTAATTAGCGCCATTGTCCCAACTCTTGGCTTCCTTCTTTCAACGTTCTCAATCCCTTGGTTTAAAAGAATATGGCTTAGAAATCATTAGGATATAACCATGCTTGACGAAGTATTTTTACTATTATAGTATCACTTCTAGAATCAAAATATAATGGAAAGGATAATCGGATGAAACCAGTTTTGTTCTTTGATTTCGACGACATGTTGGTCCTCACGATGGGTTTGTTGAGGGATTTCCTTAATGAGCACTTTAGCATCAAAATACCAAAAGGAATTTTCTTGTGCGGCTACTCACTGTGGGGAGAGGTGAATGACCTTCTTCCCCCAGAACGAAAAGTGACCAAGGATCAGTTCTACGAGGCCTGCGCTGTTGGTTTTTTGGCATCGCGTGATTGGCATTTGCGAGCCATGCCTATGCCGGGGGCCCAGGAATGTATTCCTAGGTTAGCCGGAAAGTATTCGTTGTGGTTAGCCACGGCCTAGGCAGAATGTTTGTCCGGAAATAGTTACTGAAGTGTGTCAAAGGCATTTTGGTTACAATATTTCTGGCGTGCATTTTGTTTGGCATCGAATTGGCGTGGAGAGCTTCCAGGTGATTAAGTCCAAACGGGACTTCATCGCTGATTTCCCTGGTGAGAAAGTGGCTTTCTTTGATGACAATCCTAGGGATGTTCGGGAGGTTCAAACGGTGATCCCGTCCTACCTCTTTGATCCGCAGGGTCATCATATATCTGAAACGGATATACCGAATCGGGTTCGCAGTTGGAAGGAGATTTCTGACCTGTTGTTGTGACTTGTTCGTTTGTGTGTATTGTTGCACCCCCTTTAGGCATAGGTCTATCGGGGGTGTTTAGCTATGGGGTCTCTTTTATTGTGAATATGTTATCTTTACTTTTTTAGTGAGATGTAATAATCTAAATTTAGGTTTCTATTGCAGTGAGGCTTTGGAAAAAAAGGAGGAACAGCATGCCACGTTCAAAAGGGAAGTGCCGGCAGAAAAAAGCGATTGCAGATAAGCGCAAGACTGGTACCATTACCTGTTATCGTTCTGGATCTCCAGTTCAAGTGAAGGTTGAAGTTGGAGGCAGTGGTAAGAGTGTGTGCACCAATGCGAGATGCCCACACTCTAACACACCCATTTTTCAGGCTTTCGAGTCCTGAATACACCCGTCGGATAAAGTCCGACAAAACCACCCGGCTAGCGTCATTACGCGGCCGGTTTTGCTTTGTAAATTTTTATCTAGAAAGGCTAGGCCTTTGTAATCAAAAATATATATGTGATCACAACACTTCTGGTGGGATGTGAATATATGTTAGAATAATCGGATGATGAAGACTATGAAGAAAGGGAAAACTGTAAAAGTGAAAAATAAAATGCAGATGGGTTATGAGTATGAGCTTACGGCTAGGCCGGGGCGGGATTATGATGTGCGTTTCAAGCCAGCCCTTACCCCAAAACAAATGCTTGCTCTGGGCGCGTTTGGTGGGCGTTATATCAGAGATTGTCGTAGGGAATATCCGGCGCTTTGGTTTACTAAGGCTAAATTGTATCCGGAGGGCCTCCCTGGTCATGATAAGAAATTAAATTATTTTGGCGTGGATGCCTCACAACCGTTAGCCGTTTGGCAAAAGAAAGGTTGGATCAATCCCCAAGACCCGCGGGGCTGGTTTGAATGGTATTGCCGTTATTATATGGGCCGCCGGACGGCTGATGATGACCGGCAGATAAAACGTTGGCTCGCCATCCGCCGCCACGTCAGCCAGCTCAAAAAGAATTGTCCCTCGACTGGGCTCGGGACAGGCCGCCCTGGTGACATTTTCTGCCGCCCCCGCCAACGCCAAGCTCTCCTCCACTGGGCGTATGATAGCCGGAAGATTTAAAGTTATCCACAACCATTTCGTTGGTATCGACTAAATGGTTATATACAAACTGTCTTTAGGACCAGA
>Ga0118677_10001265_pt1 | contig 54178 bp, 43 predicted proteins | sample AliMusrvi5mmetaG_FD_86154 | JGI IMG/M metagenome (GOLD analysis project Ga0118677, IMG submission 86154)
AGTTGAGACAGTGCTATTGACGCTGTGGCGAGGGTGCGGTATAATTTAATAGTTCTGATATTGCAAATCGGTAATGCGTATTTATGACTTTCTGCTAAGGAAGTGGTGGTACGCGCAAAACTATTTAATCTTTTGGTCGTTACGCGTGAAAGGAGGGTCTAGATGGTTGCCTGTTCTGACAAACACGGCTTTACACTGATCGAGTTGCTGGTGGTCATTGTTATCATCGCTATTTTGGCCGCGATTTTGTTTCCCGTTTTCGCGCAAGCGCGGGAAAAAGCGAATATGACCACCTGCATCAACAATCAGCGACAACTCTCGCTCGGGATACTGATCTACACCCAGGATAATGAAGAGACGTTACCGGCGTATAGGTCGCCGCGGTGGCCGCCAACGGCAACCAGGGGCAGGTATTCGGTTGTCCCTCACAGCGGTTAGTCGGTTCGGCCGGTCAACCGACCTATTTCTACATTGCCGGTCAATACAACGGTTTTCCACAGTATCTGTCGTCCCAGACGCTGGGCAATATCGTTTCCGGGCCGCAAATGGTGCCCATGCTGGCCGACCTCGCCAGCCCGGCGACTGCTCCACCGTATATGGTGAACGACGCTGCGCAGAATCCAGCCAACGTGTCGTCCACGATCGATGTGCGGCATAACGGCGGCGCCATCGTCGCGTTCCTCGACGGGCACGTGGCGTATGAGCGCGCGGCTGATTTGACCCCTGCGCTCTTCGCCCCGGCGATGAATTTGGCGTATGTTCCCCCGTATCCGATCTTTTGCGGCAATCTTACCAACGGTTTCACCCTCAAATGCAATACTTCGGATGTGCAAACCCTGTTAGCATCGTATAAGGTCACCGATCTGTTGTATAATAGTTTACCCAGCGGTACGCAGTGGAGCACGGTTTCGGCGCCATTTCCTGTGAAGGGCATGCCGAATTTACCGGGCTGGGTCACTGGTACCTCAGTGACTGCCACGATGTCCGGTACTTTGTATAGTAGTTATCAGGGGGCGTATTGGGGCACGATCGGTGCGGGTGGGTCCGTTTCCGGCGCCACGCAACTGTGCCCGATTATCGGCAACCAGGATTACGGTTCCAATACCGCGTCGTGCGTCGTGACGCTGACCACGAATGCCGGGACATCCGCCGCCGCGTGGATGGCCTTTATGATGCAAAATGTCGATGGGAGTCACACCTCGCCGCGCACCGGCTTCTGCGACTCCATCCAGGTCGGTACAAATGCTCCCACCGTGTTTGGCGGAGCGGTGAATTGCGGCGGTCCGAATAATTGCGCGGCGGATTTATACGAAATTCCGCTGCAACCCGGCGCTTCGACGATTACGGTGACCGCGCATATGAACCCGAGTTCCACGATGATGGGCATCGGACTCGCATTCAGTAACTAAACGGGAGGTTACATCATGAAAAAAGGCTTCACGCTGATTGAATTATTGGTAGTCATTGCCATCATCGCCGTGCTGGCGGCGATCCTCTTCCCGGTTTTCGCGCAAGCGCGGGAAAAGGCACGCCAGGCCAACTGTCAGAACAATCTTCGCCAGATGGCGGTGGCGGTTACGATCTATGCGCAGGACAACGGTCAGTTGCTCCCTACCGGCCTGGGCTGGACGCAGGCGGTCAAAGGGGCATTGACCAGCAAGATTTTCGATTGTCCGAGCACGGCGCGCATCGGTACCGCGGATGCTCCGGATTACTTCTATGTCGGCGGCCCGGGTAGCTTGCAACAGAATACGCTCGGTTCGTTTCTCTCCGGCGCCAAGCAAAACGATGTCTCCTTCCCCTCGCAGGCCATCATGGTTGCCGAGTTAAAGAATGCTGCTAATACGAATGTCAAGTCTTATATCAATGATAATGACACGGGGGACATCAATCTGGCCTGGGCGCAGTTGGATGTCACCCGGCACGGCACCGGCAGCATCTGCGCCTATGTCGACGGTCACGTGGCGATGTTGCCGTCCAACAGCGCCGATACCTCTGCCACCTTCGTTACTTCGCTGGCGGCCAGTTCACCTTGCACCACCGTGCCGGTGCAGAAAAATCCCATCGTGCAGAATGTCGACCTCACGTCGCAGCCCGGCGCCATGGATGCGGCGTTACGCACGGCAGGATTCAATTCCCTGCTCTGCACCGTCAGCGGGCAGCCGCTGATGCCGGATGGGCAGCCGTCCTGGATGAACGGCATCCCCACGGTATCCGTCGGCTCCGGCCAAAGCATCTATGATGGGAGTGCCCTAGCCGGACGCTTGACCTGGGCCGGCGTCTACTATCGGGTCGGGGTCTGCGCCTGGTATTACAATTCTGCCTGCCAGAGCGCGGTTACCATCACTCCGAAAGTGACCGGTACCAAGCGCATTGCGGTCGTCCTTCTTTCCAATGTGGGCAGTTCACAAATTTCATTGCCGAATGGAAACTTTCCGATGAATGGACAAATAGCCAGTGTCGTTTTCGGGGGCACATCCCCCAGAACTGTGACACTCAACAAAACGATGACGAATAACAAATCCCCCTTGGCAAACGGTCACTCTGATCAGGGCTATTATATGGGCGCCTATTACGTGATGTATTTGGGCGTGACTGCCGGGCAGCCGGTAACGATCAATTTGGCTAATTCGGGATTCAACGGCGCAATTTACCTGGCGTTTACCAAAAGCTGATGCCTATTAACTCGTGCAAGCGCCAGGTCGATGAAAGTTTGGCCTGGCGCTTTTTCATGTCTGGTTGACCAGATGCCTTTGGCAACCTTTCGCCGATCCTTGCATCAAACTGTTCGGAGGATTCCATCGTGCGTGTATTCACTGTGTTGGTCGTAATGGCTCTCGTTCTGGCGGGAAGCTGGTCGGTGGCGCGGGCGGCTGTAGTGGGGCGGGACGGCGTGATTACGCTGACCGACTACGGGTATCGCGACTGGGATGCGGAATTGCTGCATTACACCGTCGATCCGGCGCAGTTTAAGCCGGGCAATACCGTGCTGCACGATGCGAACGGCAACGAGTTGCCCTGTCAACTCGACGGTTCGACCTTGTCATTTGTGGCGGGAGTGAAGAAAGGGCAGACGGCTACCTTCACGCTGGCCGCCGGCAAGCCGAATCCCACGCTCAACACGTTGACGATGAAACGCAAAGGCCTGCAGTGGGAACTCGGCAACGAATATTTCACGCTACGCGTGCCTTCAGTCAGAGCGAAACACTTCAACACGCCGACGCCGGCGTCCAGTGTGGCTCCGCCGCTGTTCGGATGGCAGACTGCCGGTGGGCAATGGATCGGGGGGAGCCGTTTTGTCACTACGCGGCGGGTGAGCGATTATACCGTCACCATGCCGGTATGCGGTGCCGCCTGCATCGTCTACGAGGCGCGTTATCACTTTGTGCCGGCGGGCGAATATGTCTGCCGGATTCAACTCAGTCCCGGCATCGACCGCGCGGAGATCACGGAAGAATTCGACTTCAAAGAGATCACCAGCGGGCAAGATTTCCTCGTGGTGGACATGCAGCGCGGTTTCACCCCGGCCACCTTCGGGACGATCTATGGACTCGGTGAGGCGAAAGGGCAGGGGATTACCCGCACGCCGCTGGCGGATTACCTGGCGCCCAAGTTGAAAGACGGCGCCAATCCACCCGCTCCGGTGGGGGGCAGCGGCGCCACGCCGATGCCGCCGGTACCCGAGCCGGGGATGATCCTGCTGGAGAAGATCGTCGCCGCCGGGAAATGGGGCGGATTGCTCGGAGGGATTGAGTTGCGGGGCGCATCGCCGGACGCCACCAAACCGCCGGTCGATCACGTCGCGGTCGCGTTGTTGCACAGCGGCAGCTGGCGCCGCGCGATGGCGCTGACCGCCTGGTACAAGCCGGAAACCGGCGTCGAACTGGCGCTGCCGATTAGTGTGCGACCCATCACCTGGTATAACGAGACGACGGACGATATCTCACCCTTTTCGTCGCACGAGCATGATGAAGGCTTGAAGGCGAGTTATGGCCGTCGCCAATGGGCGTTGACCTTCTCCGCCTCGCCGGAAACCGTGCAGGAACGCGTTGGTTACATCGGCCTGGATAACTTTAAGGACTGGACGCTGGTGTGGCCGGAGCGGACGCCGGCGACCGATTACCCGCGCGCCTGGTTCACGCGCGCGGATGTCGAACGGTTGAAAAAGACGCTGGAGCAGCATCCGGATCGCGAAGCGCTAGCGAAGTTTTACGCCTTCAGCGGGAAGACGGAAGACGCGGTGAAGCACGCGCAGATCGCGATCGAAGGCACCATCGCCAATATGGGCTATCTGGGCAACTGGTACGTGCCCGGCCTCTCGCATTATCGCCAGGCGCAGACCTTCTCCCAGGTAGCGGTTTATGGCGATGACGCGCTGGCCTGTCCGAACCTCCCGGCTGAGCTGCGGCAGCAACTGCGGCGCACGCTGGCGTTCGCCGCCTACATGATGGCGGAGCCCGACCTGAACCCGCGCGGCGCCGGCGTGCACCTGGGCAACAACAACATGTCCATCAACCGCACCTGCACGCTGGCCTACTACGCCGGATTGCTGCCGGACCATCCGTGCTATCAATATTGGATGGATCAGGTAACGCGTTTTGCGCGGATGAAGTTGACCACGCACGTCGCGCAGGATGGTACCAATTTAGAGTGCCCGACCTATCAACTCTACGGCCCGATGCGCTTCCTCGATGATGTGACCACCATACTCCACAACACCGGCGGGCCAGATTTCGCACCGTACGTGGCGCGGAATGTCCGTTATCTGGCGAATCTCACCATGCCCGATCCGCGCGTAGACGGGCGGCGGTTGATCCCCGGCATGGGCAACAGCGCCAACATGCTGGAAAGCATTTATGGCATCACGCTGCCTTCCGTCGAGCGCACGGACCCGAAATTGGCCGCACAGATGATGATGCTCTACCTGCGTTGCTGGCCCAACGAGCCGGTATTGTCGTTACCCGCCTCCGGCAATCATCCCGGCCATGCGTTCCGCCTGCTGCCGGATATTGCACCGCAGGACGCCGGACTGCACACCACGATTATGCCGACTTACGGTGTGGTCTTCCGCGCGCACTTCGCTACGCCGGACGAAACGGGGATGCTCTTCCGCGCCGGCATCAACTGGGGGCATTGGGACACCGATCCCGGCAATATTATCCTCTACGGCAAAGGCGCGCCGCTGTCACCGGGCACCGGCTACCAGTATTACTATGGCGCCGCGACGGAGCACAACGCCATCTATCACAATCAGGTGAAGGTCGGCGCGTATGAGCAACCAGAGATCTTCGGTCGCGTCGACAGCGCCATTCAGGATTATGGTTTCGGGCCGAATGCCGATTACGCGGTGTCCAGCCGTTTCTATCCGCCGGAAGCTTTTACCGATCATCACGGTGAAATGAGCTGGAACCGGCATGTGTTGTTCCTGAAGAGCGCAAAACCGAGCGGCGCCAACTATTTCGTCCTGCGCGACACCTTCCCCGGCGGGGCGGGCCGTCCTACCTGGTGGACGTGGATGAACCTGGATGGCGCGGAGAAGATCAGCGTGGATGGCAAGGCGTTCGACCCGGCGAAGACTCCGCTCAACAAGCAAGTGCCACCGGAGCAAATGCCGGTGATGACCGGCAGCAACCTCGAAATGAAGACTGCCTACGGCGCCGGCACCGCCTTCCGCTTCGCCGATCCGTTGCCGATTCGGCTGCGGATGACGTGGGATTACGGGCAGGGAGGCCGGTTGGGGATGAAGTCCGACATGTTCCCGAAATTCGCGCCGAAAGAAGTAAAGACCACCGTCGAGGCGATGGCCGCGCCGGGCAAAGACTACTTCTATCTTGTCTACCCGCACAAAGATGCCGAAGCGGTGGCGGCGAGTGTCAAGCTGGCTGACGGCGTGATGAAGATCACCACGTCCGAATCCACCGACTACGTCTTTCTCAGCGATACCCCGCTGGCGGTGAATCAGGACGGCGTCGTCTTCACCGGCAAGGCCGGCGCGGTGCGCGTCTTCCCCGACCATGTGGTGCTCTGCCTGAACAGCGGCACCGGGCGGGTGGGGTATAAAGGCTATCTCCTGGAAGGAGCCGGTCCGTTTGAGCGTACCGTGAAGTCGGCTGATCTCACAGCCGGGGTGATCGCCGTCAACGCGACCTATCCCAAGGAGATACAGACCGTCGACCTCGGCGGCGTCACCGTGCGCGGTGAGGGACCGTTCACGGCTAAACAGGATGGTCACACTATTCGCATCAGCGCCGACGGCCGTGCCCGCGTGCTTTACGTCTCCCGTCCGAATTGGATTCAACGCCCGTGCTATGCGATTGATGGCCAGGAATGGATGGCCTGCTGGACGGACTATCCCTCCAGCGGTTGGGGCACCTTTAAAAACACCAATTTGATGGCGATCTCCGTGCCGGACGGCAAGCACGAGTTGACGCTGACGAACCTGGTCTTCCCGCCGGTGTGGGAGCGGAAGTTCACCCCGACGATTGCGGGCGTGGTGAAGTAGTTGCCGGCTGATCAGTCCCTGATGAATGAACCTGGCCCAGGACGCCAGTCCTGGGCCAGGTTCATTCGTCTCCGGAACTGATTACACGTCGCCCATTTTACGGCAACAGGCAATGCCTTCCGCCTCACACGGCGCTCATAACCATCTCATTTTCAACCGCCGAAACCGCTTTGAGCAATACTCTTCGTGCCGCGCGAAAGGCGGTGGGGTCGGTTTGGTAGTCATCGAATCCTTTGATAAGGCGTGAGGCGATCGCGTGCGCCTGGCGGGGATTTCCGGCGGCTAACCAGCGCAGCAGTTCGTAATCCTGCAATCCCTCGCGCTGCATCTCCCAGCGGATCGAGTCATGCGGGCCGTGCGGACCGGGATATACGACGCAGACATCGCCGGATTGCACCGGACCTTGTGCGGGGAGGAAGCCGGTCGTGTCGATCTCCGGCACCGGTCCATCGGCCCAGTTGTAGCCCCAATGGAGATAACCGGTGGCGCCGTATTTCGCCATGATCCAAAAGATCAGTCGCGGCAACGTGCTGCACTGGTCGATAAAGCGGTTGGCATAGCGCTCGACCGGGCCACAGCACACATAGGTCCAGACCTGATCGCCGGCCTGCTGTCGCGCGCGAAAGAAAGCCAGATTATCACCCCAGGCACCCAACTGCGGTACCCAGCAATCGCAGGCCGGCACGATCGGACCATGCAGGGCGTCAATGGTGCGAAAAGTGGGGGCGTAGCGTTTTACCGCGCGGTGAATGGCAATGTAGTCCTTTTCGACGCCACAGGGTTCATCCCGCAGATGCTGCCACCAGCGATCGAGCCAACCGCGTTCCTCCAGATGTCGATGCAATTGCGGGAGAAACCACGCCAGCCACTCCTGTGCCGGTCGCGTGTGTCCTTCGTGCAGGAGATAGCGTACCTGATCCTGCTCGATGCGGAAGGTATGCACACCGCACCGAAAACCGCCTTTGTCATAGGTATAAGTGGCCAGATGGTTCCCGGAAAGCGCAATCAAGCCGGCATGCAACGCCGTTTCGATGAAGCGGTCGAAACGCTCCCATCCCAATTGCAACTGCCCATCAGGTCCGCGATGGAAATCGATCAGTTCATACATCGGCACCACGATATGCGTCTGCCGGTGGTCGGCCATATTGCGCAGATAGGCCGCGGTGAGTTCCCAGAAGCGTTCGCTGAACCAGGCGCATTCATGCTGGCGCACCACGGAAGCCATGACAAACCAGTTTTCTACTCCGCAGGTCGGCGCGGCAGGCAAGGCGGCGGAATAGACGGTCAGGCGCACCGGCACGCGCAGTACCTCGCCATAATAGGCGATATGAATCTGTGCCTCACCGCGGTATTCACCCGGCACGGCATCCGCCGGGACGCGCGCCGTCAACCAGAGCGCCTGCGTACGGTCCGTGAACAGCGCCGCGCTATGGTCCGGGTTATAATGATGCGGGTGTGTTTGTGTCTCGACTACGGGATACAGCGGATCGGGATACAATCCCGGCGCGGTGCCCTCCAGATGCTCCGGAACGACACCACCGGCCGGCGCCGGCACGTAGGTATAGCCCACCCAGCGGCGTTCGACGGGAATGGTGTCCGGGCCATCCACCCGACGCAACGGCGTGATGGTGACCGCGTCGATGCCGACACCGATCTCCTCCGCGCGCAAGGCCAGTTGCCCGCTCACCACTTCGCCGCGCGCCGCTTCCAACCGCACCGACTTCGCGGGTCGCTCCGGCGGCATGGTGGTGCGAAATACCTTTTCCAGCGGATCGAGCGCCCAGAGGTGAATTTTAGCCCGTATGGTCTTTGTCGACATACCGTGGTCCTTTCAATGCGTTGGCTGGCTCGTTAAACTCTTTACGCTATCCCTTCGCGCCCATGTTCGCGATAGAAGGCAAAGCCTTCCGCCAGCGTTTGCAGGTTTTCCCAGGTGACGCCGGGGGTGATGCTGCTGGAGCCACCGAGCGTCAGCCCGGCTTTCGGACCATGTTCGACCAAAAAGCGCATTTCGCGTTTGACATCCGCCGGGGTGCCCATCGGCAGCGTGCGGGTGACGGAGACGCCGGCGATGATGAAGAGATCGTCGCCGTCTTTTGTTTTCATCCGGCAAATTTTTTCGTAGTCCATGCCGTCTTCGTATTGGAACCCCTGGAATCCCTTCAGGCCGACTTCCAGCAGGCGCGGCACCATCTGCGAAAGGTTGCCGTCGCAATGCCAGATCAGCTTGACATCGGTCTTCAACAGCGGCTCCAGGCAGCGGGCAAAATGTGGGAACCAGATTTCGTCCAGGCTGGCGATATCTACCAATGTGCCGCGCGAGTCGGCCATATCGTGATCCAGCCGATTGAGCGGCGGCAACTTGCCCTCTACATAGGCGCGCGCTGCCGCCCGGTTGTGGCGCAGCGCCAGATCGGCCTGCAGCGAGAAATTCCGTTCGATGATCTCGGGATAGAGCGCATAGGCCATGAAATAATTGGTATAACCGTAGCCATAATATTCGAAATAGGGGAAATGGATGAAAGCGTAACCGGATTTTAACATATTGGGACCGAGGACCTGCTGGATATCGTTTTCACCCTTGATGATCTTCCGCACACAGGCATCCTCGTCAAACGGCTGCGCCAACTCGGCCCGCAGGCGCGGAAAGACAATGGATTCCAAGTGCTCGACCACTGCCTCGGGAGAGTCGATGCAGATGCCGTCGAGAACGACTTCCTCCGCGCCGGTGGTGGCGCTATGCACGGTACCGGCCTCATAGCCCTCACTGCCCATTGATAATGGGTTCTCTGGAATCCACTGATCCACCAGGCAGGTGCCGATATTGTCGAGCATGCGATGGTAGGTGGGGATCGGGTTTTGCCGGTAGCTGCCTTCCGGTAGGCCGGCCAGGCGGTCGATCATCCGCCATTCCATCGGATTGATCAGCCAGGAGGGAATGCCTTTCACCGGCTTGCCTTCGATCACGTCGCGCGCCAGCAGCGCGCGCTCACCCAGGGTGATGGTATTCATGAGAGCCTCACTTCGTTAAACAGCCGCATGGCGTTCGCATAAAATACGTCTTCTACTTCGTTTGCCGTCAGGCCGGTGGCTTCACTGGCTTCACGGAATGCCAGTATCTCCTCGTAAAGGAAGGTGGTCAACTGTGCCGCTTCGTCGCCGTCCACTTCGCCCATATTCGGATCGTTGGAGACATCGCCGTATAAACCGCGCGGCACCAGGTTCACGTAATGACCGTCGCGAGTGATGCGTCGCATGCGCATCCGGGTAATCGGCATGTCGCTGCCGAAGAGGATACGCTGGGGACCGACACACTCGATGAGCTGGGTGAAGATGTGCGCGTTGGTGTTCGCGCAGATATCGAAGCGCAAATGGCGGGTCTGGCGCAACTGGGCGAAGGCGTCGCCGGCGTCCGTATCGCAATAGGCGCGGCCCACATGGGCGATAATCACCTGTAAATCCGGGTAGTTCCGGTCGATTTCCAGCATCTGTCCCAGATTGACCGGGTCTTTCAGTCGTCCGCTACGCGGGATATGCAGCATGACGATGGCGTGCAGCCGGTTCAATTCTTCGAGTTGATGCGGCGGAAAGATGTCGAAGATGCGGATTTCTCCTGCCGGCAGGTAATCCGGCGCCATGGTGAGATAACTTTTCACCCCTAAAAACCCATCGGCCAGCAAACGGCGTCGCAACTCCTCCGCACTCCACGCCGGATGCGAAAAGAGCAGCGCCGGCAGTTGATGCTCCCGCGCGGAGTCGGCGACGTAGGCGTTTAAGGCATCCTGATTGTCACCACTCGGCAGCGAAGCGAAGATCACCGGTGTCACCTGCTGAGCCGGCAGCAACACCCGGTAAGTCTCCAGCAAATGCTCGATCGGATTCTCTCGCGCTACTAGGTCCGGCCAGGTCACCGTCCGCGCTTCCCCCGCCGGCGCGATTGCCCGGATATCCTGGACGCGATAGACGTGGGTATGGACATCGACCACCTGCGGCGGCAGAAAGTCGCGCAGGCGCTCCGCATAGACGGCACGGTCGGTATTGGTAAGTTCAATGAGTGGGGAAGGCATATGATACTATCCTTATTTACCCCGAAGGGGCGGCCAGCAGTTCGTCAATGTGAATGGCATCACGCCCTGAAGGACGTGGCAAGGGCTTTGGGAAGCACGCTGAAGCGCGCTTTAACAGCGAAATATGCTTTCTGTTCTATACCATAGCGTTCGCAAATTCCTAGATCACGCTGGCTCAAGCCCGTTTGCACGACAGTATCGGTCTGAGCGCCGGCGTCTCGCCGGCACGTGACAAACTGGAATTTCCATACGTGCCGGCGAGACGCCGGCGGTCCGACCACGGCTCAATGATTCCTTTGCGCAAATCCGGTTGCGCCAGCGTGATCTAGCCGTTGCCATGGGTTTCGCTATGCTGCACCCGTGGCTAACGGCTCATCCCCCTTCGGGGATAACAAACTCATTTCTCGTCCTTACACCAATTCCGCCACTTCGGTATACGGCAAATTCAGCGATTCTGCCACGCCTTGATACGTGAGATGGCCGTTCCAGGTGTTGACGCCGCTGGCGAGTTCCGGCACGGTGCGGAGGGCGTATTCGACGCCGTGATCGGCCAGTTTCAACGCGTAGGGTAGGGTGACATTGGTCAACGCTTGCGTCGCGGTGCGCGCATAGGCGCCGGGCATGTTGGTGACGCAGTAATGGATGACCTCTTCCTCGATATAGGTCGGGTCGTCGTGGGTGGTCGGGCGCGAGGTTTCCGCGCAGCCGCCTTGATCGATGGCGATATCCACGAAGACGGTGCCCGGGCGCATGTGGCGGAGCATCTCGCGGCTGATCAATTTAGGCGCGCGCGCACCGGGCAGCAGCACCGCGCCGATGAGCAGATCCACGCCGGGCAATTCTTCGATGATATTCTGCTCGTTGGAATACAACGTGTGCACCGTGCTGTGCAGCGAGATATCCAGGAAACGCATCTTTTCCAGATCGACTTCCAGGATCGCGACCTCAGCGCCCAGTCCGGTGGCCATGCGCCCGGCATTGACGCCGGCCGTTCCGCCGCCGATCACCAGCACTTTGCCCGGCAGTACGCCCGGTACGCCGCCCAGCAGCACCCCGGCGCCCCCCTGCGCCTTACTCAACAGATAGGCGCCCACCACGGTGCTCATGCGTCCGGCGATTTCGCTCATCGGCTCCAGTAACGGCAGCCGCCGCCCGATCTGCACCGTTTCGTAGGCGATGCCGAGTGTTTTGCTGGCCAGCAGTTGCTCGGTCAGTGGAAGATTGGCGGCCAGATGCAAGTAGGTGAACAGTACCAGATCCGAACGCAGATAGCGATATTCCGCTTCGACGGGCTCCTTCACCTTGATTACCATCTCCGCGCTCCAGGCATCCGCACCCGTGGGCACGATGACCGCGCCGACCGTGGCATATTGCTCGTTGGAAAAACCGGAACCGAGTCCCGCGCCGGCTTCCACCAGCACCTGATGTCCGGCCGAAGTGAGCATGCGCACCCCCGCCGGCGTGCACGCCACCCGATTTTCCTTGTTCTTCACTTCCTTCGGTATACCGATTCGCATGTGCTTTCCTCCTCTGACATGGTCCCGTTAGCGGGCGAGACGCCCGCGCTCCCAGGGGTCCCTCTGCGGCGTCCTCCGCGTCTCCGCGTTGAAAAACTCCTCGATCGATCGTAATTCGCTATTCGCTACTAACCGATCACCTGACATTCGAACCCGGCGAAGCGGGCGAAGGCCGTCAAACCTTCCAACTGCTCCCCATAGACCAGCGCGCTGTGATGGGTACCGCCGAGTTCGGAATAGGTTTCCAGGAACTCTTCCACCGGCCACGCCGGCCTGACCCACGCGCGCAGGCTGTGTTGCATGGACGGATGCGTGCCATCCGCGAGCACTTCCACCGGGGCGAGAATCAGGCGGAAGGTGTCGCGCGGCCCGGGGGAGAGATTCACCAGTATCGCTTTCCCCGGTCGCAGCGCGCAGGCGAGTGCCGCCGGATTTTGCGCCGCGGAAAACGGATACGGCTTCTCGAATAGCACCGGGGTGTCCGCCGCGAGCGCGGGATTGATTTCCCCCATGTGGGAGAGAAAGATCGTGCCCCCGCTCCAGTCCGGGCAAAACATCTCGGTGAAGGTAGTGTCGCCGAATCCCGTTTGCAAGGCGCCGACCAGCGCGGCGGTCAATACGTCGCCTTCGCCGGCATAGCCGATCCCACGTGCCATCGCTTTCGAACATTCGAGAAACGGCACCACGCTGAGCGGGCCGTCCTGCTCGGTGAAGGCGAGGAAATTCATGCTGAACGCCTGATAATTGCCGCTGTTCAGATAGCGGCGCAGTCCCAGGCACAGGCGGAGCGTGTGGCGATGTATCGCTTCATCGACCTCGACGCGATAGGTAGCACGATCGGCGGCCATTTCCGTTGCAATCTGCTCTTCCGTCACCTGCGCGATCTCCGGGAGCAACGCGGATACTTCGATAGCCTGGACATCGACGCCCAGCTTCGCCTTCAGCACGCCGGGATCGACCTGGAAGTCGCCCATGCCGGCGAAATCCGCACCGACCCGCAATGCACGCGTGCGGTGCAAGGCCACGGTCGCCTGCGCCGCGCGGGCGATGGCCGTCACCCGCTGACGCACGCAGTGGTCCGACAAGTGCCCGGCGACGATGGCGAAATCGCGCTCGCGTCGCCGCAGCATGGCTGCCATATCCTGCACGCCATGAATGCCGTGATTGTACATCAGGCGGTCGAGATCCACGTCCAGTCCGAAGTCGAGATCCGGCGTGATATCCAGCAGCAGCAACGGCAACGGCTGGGCAGCCAGGATATCGACGGATTCCAGCGAGGGGGAATACGCGAGATGCAGCGTGACAATCAGATCGACGTTCGCCGCGGTTAACTGCGCCATCGCCGACGCCGTTTCGCTACGCAGGCAGCAAATGGGCGCCACGGTGACAGCCAAACCTTCGTAACGCAGCATCATCGCCACCTGCTCGGTAAATTCTCCTTGAATGCGGCGCGGTTCCAGCCCGAGCTCGTCATAGAGGGCGATATAGAGCGGAAGTATTCCAATGTGGGGTTGTGTCATCTGGTACTCCTATAACTTTTTCGTAGTTTTATTCACAGGATGCACAGGATGGTTTGAAGGATAGGCAGGATAATATTTCTGTCTTCGTCATGCCAATGGAATACATGGAAAGGAAGAATAACTTCACTATCCTGCCCATCCTACAAACTATCCTGTTTATCCGGTGAATTAATCACGCTAACCGTCGATCCGAAACGCCTGTCCGGCGGGTAGATGGCCGTAGCTGCGCGCGAACAGTTCATTATACAACGAATACGCCCGTTGAATTGCCGTCGTGTCGGTGGTGGGAGACAGCGCCAGCTCACGCACTTCGGCGTGACAGGCGGGGGTGTTGAAGGGATAGAGACTGCCGCGCGCACCGAGCCAATCCTCTTCCGTCACCTGCAAGACCGGCAGCGGGGCGAACAGGCTGAGAATCTGCTGTTGAAACTGCAGACCCCGGCTGGCGCCGCCGGAGAGGAGCACCGCTTCCACCGCGCGACGGTCGATCACCTCGGCGAAGATGCGCCGTAATTCATACACCATGCCGGCCGCGATGGCACGCAGCAGATCGTCTCGATCGGTCGCCGGCGATAAACCCAGCAGGCATCCGGCGCCATTGATCCCTTCGGCAAATGGATTCGGCATATTGAGCCACGGCAGCGCCGTGAGACCGTATGGGGGCAGCAGGCGTTGGGCGAAGATGTCGGCCTGTTTGGCCAGCGCCTGCTGGTGATCGGGATCGACGAACGTCGCCAGCGCCCAGTCCCAGGTGACATTGCCGGTCAACAACGGCTGAATCACCAGCCGGCCCGGTCCGAGCGGGGAGGGGATCGGCAGTTGCCAGGGAGAGCCGCCCTGCATCTCTGCCGGCAGCACGAAGTTCCCGACCCAGGCGGTACCGAGTGAGCACTGCAGCGGTTGCTTGACCACGTTCGCCGACGCGCAGAATGCGCCTTCATGATCGTTGTAGGGGCCAGCCACCGGAATGCCGGCGGACAACCCGAAACGCGCGGCCGCGGCTGCGGACAGCGGATGTGTTTCGTGGCCGTTGCGCAATGGCGCCACCAGCGAAAGTGGCGCATCGACCAGGGCTAACGGTTCGGCGGTCAGGCGGTCTTCGACGGCGTGATAGCAACCGATCTGCAGCGCGTTGCAGGCATCCTGCGCCCACGCGCCGGTCAACTGGTGGTAGATGAACTCGCCGGCGCCGCAGTAGAGATATCGTTCCTGCAGCAGTTCGGGCTGTCGCTCGCGCAGCCAGAGAATGCGCGCCAGCCCCATTCCCGGCGCATCGCGCAGCGAGAAGGAGCGCCAGAAATCCGCCGGCACTGCCGCCGTCACGCGTGACAGGTAGGGATAGGCGCGGGCATCGTTCCACAGATACATCGGACAGGCCGGAATACCGCGCTCGCGCTCGACCATCAGCGTGCTGCCACCCTGTGCCGCCAACCCGATTCCCTGCACCCGCGACCACTCCGCGCCGACCTCGGTCCGCAGTTGCGTGAAAAGCTCGCGCACGGCACCGGTGATCACGGTCGCATCCTGCTCACGTCCGCCATCCGCACTCACCGTCACCGGCAACCGCTGCGCCGCCTGCGCGCGCAACGTCCCCGTCGCGGCGGAAAAGACCGCGCCTTTCAATACCGTGGTGCCGATGTCGATGCCGATATACATGGGTTAACCCCTTACATGAAGTGTGGGAGTGTGGGAGTGTGAGTTCAATCACCCCTCCGGAACTAACAAGGGGTGCGTTTTGTCACCACAGACTCCCATACTCACACACACAACCACACGCATTTCACACGCAACGCACCCTTACCCCGGATTGCCGCAACCATTCGGCATTTTGTGGATCGAGACGGTCATCGGTGATGAGATGGGTAATTTGCGACCATTCGGCGAAAAGGGCGAACGAATAGCGGGTGAATTTGGTGGAATCGACGACGAGAATAGTCGCGTCCGTGTTGGCGATGGCGGCGCGCGAGACGTTGGCGACATGCAAATCCGAGGCATAGGCGCCCGTTGGCCGCGCGGCGTCCGCGCCGATAATCACCATTTGGGTATGGAATTGCCGCAGATTGTCTTCCGTCAGTGGGCCATACAGATCGGGAACGCTTTGCCGCACGTGGCCGCCGAGGAGGATCAATTCGATGTTCTCTTGTGCGTAGAGGGTCGAGGCGATGGCCAGCGACGACGTCAACACCCGCAGGCGCGGGACGTGCGCGATGGCTTTCGCCACTTCCAGCGTGGTGGTGCCGGTGTCGAGCAACAGTGTCATGCCCGGCTCGACCAGCGATGCCGCCGCGCAGGCAATCGCCTGTTTCTCTGCCAGCCGGTCGAGCGTGCGCTCCTGAAAGGCGAACTCCACGGTCAGACGCCGGGAGATCATTGCGCCGCCGTGTGTGCGCGTGAGCGCCTGCGCGTGTTCCAGCAGTTCCAGATCGCGCCGAATCGTCATCGGCGCGACGGCGAAGTGCGCGGACAACTCCTGCACGGTTAATTCGCGCCGTTCTGTTAACAATTGCACGATCTGTTGCTGGCGAGAGTTCATGATTCCCTTTCCGTCATCGCGGCGTCCATCGCCGCCAGGATGTGATCGACAGTCGCGTTATCGGCGATGAGGGGGATTTTGGTCAGCACCACCGGCGGGCAATCGGCTTTATAGGTCTGTGCGCTGATATCGAATCCGCGCCGGTTGAGTCGCGCCACGAATTCCCGCGCTTCCGGCAGGGCGGTGAAGGCGATGCCGGCCAGTTGGCGATAGCCGGTCACGCTGGTGATACGTTCCGGGTAGCGCGCGGCAAACTCGCGCAGTTGCACTTCGTAATAGTCGCCGATGCGGGCAATCGGTTCGGCGTTGGCCTGGACCCAGCGCATGGTGATCAGATAGGCCAGCGACGCGAGCTCTTCCTGTCCGTTGGTCACCAGCGCGCCGAATTGCGGCAGATTGTCGATGGCGGCGCTGCACAGCAGGCGCGACGCGGGATATTCGCCGCCCGGGAAGCCTTTGCCAACGGCGACGATACTTGGCGTCAAGCCGAATTCGCGGAAGAGAAACAACTCCGACGACCAGATGCCGGTCTGGATCTCGTCGACAATGGTGGGGACATCGTGCGCCGCGCACAGTTCGTAAGCGCGCCGGAGGAACTCCCGGCTCAGCAAACGACCGCCGTAATTCATCATGACGAGTTCATGGAAGAAGCCGGCGATTTTGTACGGCGGTTGTTCGTAGCGCCGGAACGCCGCCTCCAGGTCTTCGATGCTGTTGGGACGCAGGGGGCAGACTTCCAGCAGACCAGCCTGCCGGCAAATGGCGCCGATCTCCGGCCACATTCCGCGCAGGCACTGGGTGAGCGTGGTGGTGCCGTGATAGTTGGCATGCAGGCCGCCTTCATCGTTGCCCATCACCAGCGCCACCGGCACGCGACCGCGATACACCGGTGGCGGGGTGTCTTCCTGCACAATGTAAAAGCGCGCCAAAATCATCTTCAGCGCCGCTTCCGCGACCAGGCTGCCCGTTTCCAGGTTCAGCACGCGGTTGAGCACCGTGGGACTGGTTTGCGCCAGCGTCGTTGCCAGCGCGGCGTGGTCACTTTCCTGGATACCGTTGGCCGCCGCGACCAGTCGTTCTTCCAGCAAGCGGGTGAGGTGGCCGCGCGTATTGTTGTGCGTCGCGTTGGGAATCCCCAGCCGTTTCGCGTATTCAATCAATTGGTAACCGGGAAAGGCGTGCCCGAGCGGCGCATGGTAATGTTCGCTCTTCGTCAGCAGATACAGCCGGCCATCTTCGCCGATGCGATAATAGCCCAGGCCGCTGATCGGCGCCGCCTCGGTATGCGTGGCAGCCCGGAAGCGCTCCGTCGCGGCACCGCGCGCGGATTTCACCAACGGCTGTGGGAGCACCTGCTCGCCCACCCGCGGCAGTAGCGAAGTCAGTCGGCGCTGCAACGCCTCCGGATAAAAATCGACCGGGCGTGACGCCAGCGTCTGAAGCTCTTCCGCCGATTCACCACTCAGCCAAGCGCGCGCCGCGCACGCCGCCGCGAGATACTCATCACCGGCAATCTCCCGCAACGACAGCGCCACCGGACGAAACAGCGAAACCGCACTCACCATGTTGCCCCTTACCCCATGTTACTCTCTGTTCTTTTCTGTTCATTATTGTATCAAATAGCGGGTGAGCGGTCAATAGTAGGTGTCGGGTTATTTGTCTGAACCGTGATGAAAAGGATGGAAGGATGGCCATGATATACGGATGGTGTGATCTATACGCGACTTGCTGCTGGAGTCGAAACAAACTCTATGAACCGCCGGCAGGGATGCCCAATGCTATTAATGAGCCGGATAAAAATATTGGCAGATAATTCTATCTCGCAGGCGGAGCACGGGTCCCACAGCGTTGCTGTGGGCTATGGAATTGTATGCCAATATTTTGTCCGACTCATTAAAATACGCTTGGTTCCTTGGCCTACTCAACCACCAGACGGCGAGACGGACTTCCGAACGGACTTCTGAGCCGAGATTGTGTCGACACACAGCTCTTTCATGAGTAAAGCAAGCAGACACAATCCCGAAACCTGAAACCCGACACCCGAAACCTCTTCACGCATACACCTCTTCCAGTATCCAGTTGAGTTCCTGAGCGTTGAAACAGAGCTTGTAGGCATTGCCGGCGCAGGTGATGGCGAAATAATGCAGCCGCCCGGTGCCATTGCGCCCGGCCCAATTCTGTTGCACCTGATCCACCGTATAGGTGCGCCCACTCCAGCGAAACGCGCGCGGCACCACCTGCCCCTTCGCGAACACGGCATATACCTCCACCGTCTCATGTACCCTGGTCTGTCCCATCGCCGTTACCTCACCTATGCAAAATTACGTTTGCAGTCTAGCATAGAGAGCGGATGTTTGCAATAGGGGTTTCAGGTGTCAGGTTTTTGTCTGAACCTTGATGAGAAAGATGAAAGGATGATCAAGATGTTACTGTACGGACATCGATGAAGCCTGGGAGCCGGCAGTCCTCTGCCGGCACGCTTCCCCCCGATATCCGGCGCAGTAATCATGTCCATCCGCTCATCCTTCTCATCAAGGTTCAGACAAAAAACCTGACACCTGAAACCTGAAACAAAAAAGATGGAAGGTTGTCGCGTGCCGGCGACAGAACTCTTGCAAGAGATTCTAATGGAGAGATTATCAGCGATGACACGATTGACCATGCAGGATTATCCCTGGGCGCAGGTGGCGGCGACGCAGGACTTGCTGACGCGCGTGTTTGCCGGGGAGGTACCGGATCGGCCGGCGGCGATTGTGCATCCGACGGCGCTGGCGCTGCCGGAGGTTGCTCCGCCGGCGGGGTTGGATGCGGTGCAGCAGCGAGTGTGGCAGACGCAGGAGGGATTTCGCCGCCGGCCCCTGGGCGGGGACGATTTCGTGCCGGCCATCGGGGTTGGCGCGGGGACGTGCGCGATGGCCACCGCCTTCGGCTGCCGGGAGTCGGAAGCCTCCGGGGTCTATTGGGTCGAACCGTGCATCACGCGGCTGGAGGAGATCGACACGCTGCGCAAGCCGGCGGTGACAGACGGCAAACTGGGTGGGGTGCTGGCGGAAACGCGCGCCTGCGCCGCCTGTGCCGACGAACGGATGCCCATCCGCGTGATGGATTTCCAGAGTCCGTTTACCACCGTCGAGCAGATGCTGGGCAGCGACCGCTTCTTTCTCATGCCATACGATGAGCCGGCGCGGCTGCACGCGCTGATGGACGTGGTCACCGACTACGCCATTGACTTCTTCACCGCGCAGATGGACGCCGCCGGCCCGCAGTGTTGCCCGGGCAGTTGGCCGTCCTTCTGGTTCCCGCGCTGCGCGGGCATCCAGATGTCCGACGATAACCTGGTGAACGTCTCGCCGGACGTCTATGTCGAATTTGTCGTGCCGTACAACAATCGCATCGCGCAAGCCTTCGGCGGCTTGTTTCTGCACTCCTGCACTATCACCGAAGCCCACCTGCCCGCGCTGCAGCAATTGCGCGGCCTTACCGGCATCAATTGCGACATCTCTACCAGCGTTTCCACCGCGCGCCTGCTGGAGTTGTTCGGCGATGATATCGCCGTCTGCCCGCACGCTTATATCAATACCGATACCAACTTTCCTCACTCCGGCGCCTTCATGGAAGAGGTGCTCTCCGGTTGGCATCCCGGCAAGCGCCTGTTCATCTACCCCTGTACGGTGCTCTACCTCCCGGATGAAGCTCACGAGGTTCCCTTCGACGAACCCCGCTCCCGCGCCGCGCTGGAGCGGATTCCCGGGTGGAAGCGGGATCATGGGGGATAAATTTTAACAGGATGGGCAGGATGAGAAGGATAAGTGTGCCGGTATCAAGGCTTATGGGTCGCCGACTTCCAGCCGACAGAGACGGGCCGGCTGGAAGCCGGCGGCCCATAATTTGTTAATTTCACGCAAAGAGCCGTATTCCGAAAGACGCAGCAATTTCCCACAAAATGCTCCAAAACTCACCTACTCCCACACTCCGTCTGCCCACTCTATCCATAAACCCCAACCTGTATTATCATAATGTCGTGATCAGGCTCAAAAAAGATTGAGGGGTAGTCGAATGACGCGAAAGCAGGAGATCGAGGCGGGGTTAATTTCGGAGATCGCACAGTGGCGCAAAGAGCGCAACGCGGTGATTCTGGCGCATAATTACCAGCGGCCCGAAGTGCAGGAAGTGGCCGATTTCGTGGGCGATTCGCTGGAATTGAGCATCAAGGCCACCCAATTGCCGCAGTATGAGACCATCGTTTTTTGCAGCGTGGATTTCATGGCGGAGACGGCGAAACTGCTCTCGCCGGAAAAGCTGGTGTTGCTGCCGGATTCGCAGGCCGGTTGCCCGATGGCGGATATGGTGACCGCGCCGGCGCTGCGCGAGATGAAAGCACAGCATCCCGGCGTGCCGGTGGTATGCTATGTGAACACCTCCGCGGCGGTGAAAGCGGAGTGCGATATCGCCTGCACCTCGGCCAATGCGGTGCAGATCGTCAACAGCTTGCGCGCCCCGGAAGTCATCTTCGTACCCGACCGCAATTTGGGCGCGTGGGTGCAACGCCACACCGCAACGCGTTTGCTCCTCTGGCCGGGCTACTGCCCCACCCACAATCGCCTGCTGTCCGCGCACATCGCCACCCAGCGCGCCGCGCATCCGCAGGCGGAAGTGATGGTCCATCCGGAGTGCGCCGGTGAGTTGCTCGATCTGGCCGACCATGTGGTGAGCACCGGCGGCATGGTGCGCGTGGCGAAAGACAGCCCGGCACGGGAATTCATCGTCGCCACCGAGGAAGGCATGCTGCACCGCCTGCGCAAGGAGAACCCGGACAAGCAATTCTACCTCGTCTCTCCGCTGGCGGTCTGCCCGAATATGAAAAAGACCACGCTGGAAAAGGTGCGCGATGCCCTGGTCAATTTGCAGACTTCGGTGGAAGTGGCGCCGGAGGTGGCCGAGAAGGCGCGGCTGGCGATCGAGCGGATGCTGGCAGCGAGTTGACGGGCAACGAGCTCCTATGCCGGTAAGGATGAATACAGTGGCAGCGTGCAAGGTGGCGGTTGGGAAAGGTGAATTTCTGGCAGGGGTGGTAAGATTCGAACTCACGACCTACGGTTTTGGAGACCGCCGCTCTACCAACTGAGCTACACCCCTGCGTGATTGCGCGAGCGCGTGCCGGCAACGCACATGAGTATAAGTAAAAACTTTTCCGACGTCAAGAGCGTGCCTGATTAGCTGATTTTCGCCGTGAATGGCAGCCTGCTCACGCGTCGTTGCGCGACCGGCGCTTTTCCGGATTCGGTGTTTCGTTCAGTGAAAATACAAACAGAGGAACACCCCGGGCTATTCAGAAAATTGTCGTAAAATATTTTTTCAAAACCCCTAGCATTCCCTCGTGGTTTCCTGTATAATTTTCCCTTGTCGCAAACTTGCCTATTGCAACGGTTGCGATGCCGTATGAGTCCTTTGCAAATATAACCAGGACTTCAGCGAAAAGCACCATTATCTTGGGTGGGCGGATAACGCCACTCAGTCCATATGGGCTGGGGCCAGCTTGGGGGTGGTGCTTTCGCTTGCCTGCGTGACCCTGCGGCAACCGGGCTGGCCACCCGCCGGTGATTGCAAAAGTGGCCCTGGCATCTCACTGTTGGGGATGCGGTTTAAAACAGAGGGGGAAGTTGCCGTGCGCTGGTCCACGCCGACGTGTATTTGGCCGACTTCTGGACATGCCGAGGGCATGACGGAATTGAATGCATTTGATAACGCGCTGCTGCACGCCGGTATCGGCAATTTGAATTTGATCAAGGTCAGCAGCATTGTCCCGGCGGGTGTCACGCTGTTGCAGCAACGCCCGGAAGATTTAGAACCCGGCGCGCTGGTCCCCACGGTCTATACCGTGCGCGCCAGCGACACACCCGGCGACGTCGTCGCCGCGGCGGTGGGCATCGGGTTGCGCAAGGATGGGCATGGGATGATTTTCGAGAATACCGGTGGCTCTCGCGACGCTGTCGAGGATACGGTCCGCCGGATGGTCCGCGAGGGATTCGCCCAACGCGGTATGGAGCTGGACGAACTCCTCGTCTTTTCGTCCGAGCACAAAGTCGAACGCATCGGCTGCGCCATTGCCGCCGTTGTGTTGTGGTGGAGGTAACGAATATGCAGCGAATTGGTCGCCACCTGATTTTGGAGCTCTGGGGATGCGATCCCGATAGCATCAACTCCATTGAGACCATCACCCAAGCGATGACCGAAACGATTGAAGCGTGTCATGCGACGTTGCTGGACCTGCGGGTCTACCCGTTCACTCCCATCGGGGTGACCGGCGTGGCCATCCTGTCCGAATCGCACATGATGATTCACACCTGGCCCGAACACGGCTATGCGGCAGTGGATGTTTTCACCTGTGGACACCACACCGACCCCAACGAGGCAGTGCCGGTGCTGCGTCGCCACTTTCATCCCGAACGTATTCAGGTGATGGAAATGAATCGCGGGATCATCATCGACACCGAAGTTCCTGAACGACCGGAATTACCGAAGGAGCTGTATGCGGGAGTTTGCTGAGCCGTTCCGGTGCGGCTGGCGGCAGTCGGTGCAGGTGCGCGAGCTCCTGTACGACGGCGTGTCCGACTTCCAGCACGTCCAGGTTTTCGACACCGTGCCTTTTGGCGCGATGCTGGTGCTTGACGACGCCTGCCAGACCAGCGTGGTGGATGAATATATCTACCACGAGATGCTGGTGCACGTGCCGATGATGGCGCACCCCGCGCCGAAGCGGGTGCTGATCATCGGCGGCGGCGATGGTGGCGCGTTACGACGCGTGCTGGAATATCCGGTCGAGCGCGCGACGATGGTCGAGATCGACGGCGAGGTGGTGCGGGTGAGCCGCGAATTGCTGCCTTCGATCGCCGGTGAAGCCTTCGATCATCCACGCGGCGAATTGATCATCGGCGACGGCGTGAAGTATCTTCGCGAAACGGATGAGCATTTCGACGTCATCCTGGTCGATTCCACCGATCCCGTCGGGCCGGCGGTCGATCTGTTCAACGCGGAGTTTTACCGCAATGCCCGCCGCACGCTGGGCGATTCCGGCATCATTGTCACACAGAGTGGTTCACCGCTGGTGATGCTGGACGAACTGTTGCAAGCCACCGCGCGCCTACGGGAGATTTTCCCCATTGTACGCGTCTACCTGTGCAGCATCCCGCTCTATCCCGGCGTGCTGTGGAGTTTCACCGCCGCGTCGATGACGCGCGATCCCGCGAAGGTGAATCCAGCGGAGATTGCCGCGCGGTTGCGCGCTCATGGTCAACCGACCGGTTGGTATACCCCGGAAATTCATGCCGCCGCCTTCGCCTTACCGCATTTTCTTCAGACCGCGCTGGAGCCAGGAAAAGCCGATGATTTGCTCGCCCTCTCCGTACCCATATCTGGCTAGTCAAGCGGGACGTACCGGTCAGGTCACCCTGCTGGGCGCCCCGCTGGATCGCACCGGCTCGTTTCGTGCCGGGTGCGCCGAAGGGCCGACCGGCATTCGCTGGGCGTCGGAAAACCTGGAAACTTACAGCCCCCACCTCGACCGCGATCTGGAAGATATTACCCTCGGCGATCTGGGTGACCTCGATCTTGCCGGTCTATCGCAAACGGACGCGCTGGCCTACATCGAGCAGGAAGTCGGCGCGCTGCTGGATGCCGGCACACTTCCCTTCGTGCTGGGTGGCGAGCACACCATTGCGCTGGCCATCGCCCGTGCGGTACTGGCGCGCCATGCGAACGCCTGGATCCTGCAACTCGACGCGCATGCCGATCTGCGCGACAGTTACCTCGACGAGCCGCTGTCGCATGCCACCTGGGCCTATCGCGTGGGGGAAACCTACGGATTCGACCGCCTGGTGCAACTGGGCATCCGCTCCGGCTTGCGCGATGAGTTCAAGCTGGGTCGCGCGCGCAGCGCCTTTTTCAACGAAGGGTTGATGCTGCCTGCCGCGCTGCGCGCCAAATTCGCCAGCCGCCCGCTCTATATCACCCTCGATCTCGACGTGCTCGATCCCTGCCACGCGCCAGGCACCGGTACGCCGGAAGCCGGCGGTATCAGCTATCGCCAGTTGATCGCCTTCCTCGACAGCCTGGCCGGTTTGCACGTCGTCGCGCTGGACATCAACGAAGTCGCTCCGCCACTCGACCCCACCGGCGCCACCAGCGCCATCGCCGCCAAGCTGGTGCGCGAGATGGTGCTGTTGTTCAATCGATGATCGGTGGGATGGGAGTATAGTTACCACTCACTCCCATACGCTCACACTCTTCGTTATCTCCGGTCGATCCGCACCCAACTGGCGCTCGTTTGTGTGATATCCGGGCGGAGCAAAAAGCTTTCGCCGGTCTGGCCATCGAGCAGGATGACCAGGTAGCTGCTCTGATTCACCGCTGGATTCGCGTTGTAAAACGTGTAGACTTGCCAGCGTGAAGTCGAATAGAGCGGATAGGCGGTTCCCGGCGGCGGATACGCCCCGCCGAACGGCGGTTGCGCGTTCATGCCCGGCGCCCCATAATCCGCTGGCCGCGCGGTCGCGGTCGCTGTTGCCGGCGTTCCGCCGTGCGCCCCCGGCGTCCATACACTCCCGAGCAGCATCCCCGCGCCCAACATGCCGGCCAGCGCCAATCCCAGTGTAAAACGTCGCATCCTGAACCCCCTTTACGGTGTCGGAGGTAAGAATTTCCCCAATACCATTAAAAATGGAAGTGGCTCTCCCTGACACCTGACACCCGATACCCACTACCAGTATCGTCATCGGTGCGCGTGTTATACCTCTTCCTGCTCGACGGTCTTGACATGACAGGGGAGAATTCGTGACACTGAGTGCGTGACAGCATTAAATGTCGAAGAAATTCGTGCTCGGTTGGGAGAGGTGTTCCTGGTGACGCATTATCCGAGCGTTACGTCTACCAATGACCTTGCCATGCAACTGGCGCGTGACGGTGCGTTGGGTGGTGCGCTCATCTGCGCCGACGTGCAGACGGCCGGGCGTGGACGGCGCGGAGCGGTGTGGATCGCGCCGGCGGAGACCAGTGTGTTGTGCTCCTGGCTGGTGCGCGTGTCGCCGTCATTGCCCGCCTCACAGTGGGCCATCCTCACCGGCGTAGCCGTCGCGGAGGCGCTCGACGCGCTGGGGTATGCGACGAAGATTAAGTGGCCGAATGACGTGCTAGTCGACGAGCGCAAGGTGGCCGGCATCCTGGTCGAAACGCATGGCGATGCAGTGGTGATCGGGGTGGGGGTGAATTGCTCGGTGCCGGAGGAAGCGTTTCCGCCGGAATTGCGCGCGCGCGCCGGTTCGCTACACACGCTGGCAGACCGAGACATCCGCCGGGAAGACGTATTGGTGGCCGTCGCGCACCAGTTGGCGACGGTATACGCCGAGGTGACCGACGGTCACCTGTTGGGTGTGCTCTACCGCTGGAATCAGCACAACTGGTATGCGCGACGGGACGTGCGGGTAAGTGGGCCGTTCGGCGTAGTGGAAGGCGACGGATTGTTTTTGGAAGGACGGCGGCTGATGTGGCATGTCTTTAAAGACGCCGGGGTGATCAGCATGCCATTGAACAGCACCGTGGAGGCGCGCTGATGCGCATCGGAGCTGGTCAATTCGGTGGGCGCGTCTTGCGCACGCCTAAAGGCGAGGTCACGCGCCCGACTTCGGGATTAGTACGCGAGACGCTGTTCAATATCCTCGCGCACGACGTGCCGGATGCGCGCATGCTCGATCTCTACGCCGGCTGCGGCAGCGTGGGGTTGGAAGCGCTCAGTCGTGGTGCCGCGCAGGCCGTGCTGGTGGAAAAGGAGCGTTCCGCGCTACTGTGTCTGCGTGAAAATATCGCCGCGCTGGGGGTGGAAGCGCAGGCGGAGGTTATCTCCGCTCCGGTCGAGCGCGCCGTACCGCAATTGATCGCGCGCGGGGAGCAATTCGGCATCATCTTTCTCGATCCCCCTTTCGCCGACCTGGCCGCCTACCGGCAGGTGCTGGAGCACGCCGCGTCGCTCCTCGCCCCGGACGGCATGCTCATCGCCCAACACGACGCCCGCACCGTACTCCCAGCACCGTGTGGTTCTCTGACCCGCGTGCGCGTGCAACGGTTGGGGGATAATGCGCTGTCGTTTTACGCGACGGAGTAGCATAGATATAATCTGCGATTTCAACACTGCTATTTTGAAAGAAGACGCTAACGGTGGAATCTTTACCCCTTATTGCCAATGGCATCCCCACGATCTCGCTACGGTTGCGCGCCAATGCGACCGCCGTTGAGGAATTCGCGGCGGACGATTTATACCGGCAGTTGTGCCGGATCGCGGGGACGAAAGCCTGTCTGCGTACCGGCGATGTCCCGGTGCACCTCAACGATGCGGAAGCGGCGGAAGAGGCTGGAATTGATGTGACGGCGCTGGCGCTCGGGAGCGATGATTACCACCTGGAAACCCGCAACGGCGCTCTGTTCCTGCTGGGCGGTGGTCCTCGCGGCGTGTTGTATGCCGTGTCGGCGTTGCTTGAGCGCGTGGGCTGTCGTTGGTTCACCCCAGAGGTCGAGCAGATCCCACGGTTCCGTGAACTGGCGCTGCCGGCATTGGTTGAAACCGGACGTCCCGCCTTCACTTACCGCGAGCAATTCTACTGGGACACCAAGGACCCGTTATGGCGCGTGCGTAATCGTATCAATGGTTCACCGGAGATACCGGAGTATCTCGGCGGCAGCCTTCACTATGGCCTCTGGGCGCACACTTTCTTTCAACTGCTGGGGCCGGAGGAATATTTTCCCACCCATCCTGAGTTCTTCAGCATGATCGGCGGGGTGCGTCGCCGCGATGCCAATCAGTTCTGCCTGACTAATCCGCAACTGCCGCGGGTGTTTGCGGAGCGACTGTTGCAGCGCATGCGGGAAAACCCCGCCGCCGGCATCTGGTCGGTGTCGCAGACCGATGGGCCGGGCTATTGCGAATGCCCGGCGTGCGCGGCGCTGGCAGAGGCGGAAGGCGCGCAGAGCGGCCCATTGCTGCATTTCGTCAACCAGGTAGCCAATCTGGTGGCGGATGAGTTTCCGGATAAGTGGATCGATACGCTGGCTTACCAGTGGTCGGTGGATGCGCCGCGTCACCTCCGACCGGCGGCGAACGTGCGGGTACGGCTCTGTTCGTATGGTTGCTGTCAGGCGCACCCCTTCGGCGCCTGCGCTCACCCGGAAAGCGCGCGATTTCTGACGGCGCTGGAGGGTTGGTCGGCGATCGCCGCCGGGCGGTTGGACATCTGGCACTACAGCACGAACTACGGCCACTATTTACTGCCGATGCCGGACTTCGACGAGTTGGCAGGCAACTTCCAACGCTTCCACCGACTCGGTGTGCGCGGTATTTTCGCGCAAGGGCAGGGGGATGAAGGAGGCGGCGCGGAACTCTCCGCTTTGCGCGGATATGTGATTTCCCGTCTGCTCTGGAACCCGAATCAGCCGGTGTGGCCGCTGGTCGATGAATTTCTGCCCGCCTACTACGGCGCGGCTGCCGGTGCGGTGCGACGGTACTTGGATTTGTTCCATGGCGCGGTGCGTCGTGATCCGACGCTACATACCACCCTCGGCGATTCTCCCTCCAGTCCGCTTTACGATCCGGCGCGTATGCAGGAAGCCGATGCGATCCTGATCACCGGCGAAGGCACCGTGCGTGGCGTCGCCCGGCAACGCGTGCGTCAGCTGCGGAGCGGACTGGGCTATGCGCGCCTGCACACCGCCGTGCAGGGATTTCGGCTGGAGGGCAATCGCTATCGCAACGATGCCGGACCGGCCGAACGGAAGCTGTTGCAAACGCTGGTGACGGATTGGCAGCGATCCGGCGTGGAAGCGTTGAGCGAATGCACACGGCTGCACGATACGCTGGCGACGTGGAAAAACCGCCTGTCCGCGCATCGCGTCGCCTGGTTGCGCGATGACGAGATGGCCGTTGCCGTGGTACCGAGCCTGGGTGGACGGTTGTTGGAATTGCATGCCGGTGGCCGGCAATGGCTGATGCCCCCAGGTCCGGGTGAGTATCCCTGTCCCGAGGGGTATGCCGAGGTGTCGGGTTTCATCAGCGGTTCAGTCGAACCATACACCTGCCGGCGACAAGGTGAGTGGCTGTGTCTGGAGGGTATCGCCGGCAATGGGCTGATGCTGAACCGACGCCTGCGGCTGAAAGACGGGGTGCTGCGAATCGAGAGCCGGATGTGGAATCCCACCGCGGTGACGATGGATTGCTCCTGGGGAGGCGGATTCCGCATTGATCCCGGGGGATTAAAGGAAGCGCGCGTGATAATCGGCGGCGCAGTGGAATGCTTTGACGCCGCGCAGATTCCCGCCGATGGGACGCTGGCTTTTGAGCGCGAGCGATTCCCAAGCGACGGTTGGGAAGTGGATTACGGTCCTGACGGCGTGCTTCGGCACCGGTTCGGCGGCGAGGCGCTGTACCGTGCCGCGCTGGGCTGTAACGCCTGGCGACCGGGGTTGTCGCTGTACCTGTGCACGAATTTGCTGCAGCTGCCTCCTGCCGGCGCAATCAGTGTCTGGCAAGAGCTGGATGTGCGGATAAAGAATTGAAGGAGGCTTGCCATGGCCATCAATCCCGCGATTATTCAGCGTTTCGCTGATGCACTCAACTTTCGCCGGCCGGATCGCGCGCCGATTTGGGAGATGTTGCAGCTTCCAGCGGCGTTTCGGCATTTTGCGCCGGGGGTGCCGTTTCCCCAGTGCGCGGTGATCGCCTGTGAGCGGTTGGGCATCGATGCCACCTATGGCTTCTACGACGTGCCGGCGGAAGGGACACCGCGCGCGGATCACGCGGTGGTTGCCGGGCAGACCGTCTGGCATACCCAACCACTTTTCCGTACGCCGGAGGAGTTGAGCGACTGGCGCCCGACCCCCTTCGATGAACGCCGGCTGGAAGAGCAACTGCTGGCCGACTACGACGCGAGACAGCGGTTGTGCGGCGATAATCTGCTCTACCTGCCGCAAAACGGCGGCTTCGAGTTCATCCCTGGCTATGATACGGAAACTTTCCTGGTCTTCAGCGAGGCGTTGGGAACGGATTTACCGTCACTAGAGCGCTTCTGGGATGCGCAGATGGCAATGGCGCGGATGCGGAACGCCGTCACCGCCCGCCACATTCCGGTGCCGGTGATCCAGTGCTGCATCGACGTCGCCTACAATACCGGGCTGATCGTCCATCCCGATCTGCTGCGCGAGCACTTTTTCCCGCGCTTCAAAGAGGTGATCGCGCCGTTGAAGGACGCCGGCATCAAAGTCATCTGGCACAGCGATGGCGATATCTCCAGCGTATTGGACGATGCCATCGCCAGCGGCATCGACGGCATCGACCCGCTCGATGCGGGCGCGTCCAGCATGGATCTCGCGGCGATCCGGCAGCGATACCCGCGGTTGATCCTGGTCGGCGGCATCGGGCGCGATCACATATTGCGCTTCGGCACCCCGGAAGAAGTGCGTGCGGAAGTCCGGCGCTGCCTGTCCGCCGCCGGCCCGCACGGCGGCTATATCGTGCAATGCGCCGACGGCCAGATCGCCCCCGATTGCCCGTTGGAGAATGTGATGGCGTATCTGGACGAAGCCCGGATAGGTTTCGGGGTATAGGTATCAGGTGTCAGGTTTCGGGTGTCAGAATGTAGGAGTCGGATGTTAGCGGGTGGGTGCCCTTGTAATGGGGCATCGCCAATGGCTGATGCTGGTTTACTGAATCTAAAATCCTGACACCCGACACCCGAAACCTTTACAACAGCTTCTTCTCCGCCTCCGCCAGAATCTTCTCCAGCGCGCGGATGATTTCCGGCGGGTGGGCGGCGGGTTGGTAGTCGGTCTGGCTTTGCCGGAAGCGGGCGTGGCACTGGTCGAGGATTTCCTGCTCGGAGCGGGTGTGGGTGTCGCAGCGGAAGTAGCGCGCGTCCCAGCGTTCGTCGCGAAAATGCGTCAGCGTGTGTTCCGTGGTCAGGAAGTTGCCGGCTTCTTCCAACACCACCTGGCGGATGCGCGTAGCCGCTTCGTTTGCCGGCGGGATTGTCGGCGCGGCGGTGAGCGCGTCGAGACCCGCGAAAACTTCGGCATCCAGCAGGAATTGCTCGGGGCTGATCATGCTGCCGTTATCCAGACAACCGTTGACCTGAAATTGCAGCATGTGCCTGTCTACCAGGTTGGCATAGCCGAGACCCTTGAGGAAGCGCTCGAAGACCGCCTGCAGGCCGGGACGGCGGGCATTGATGTAGGAGCGGCCACCCACGCGCGTGCCGCCGCCGAAGCTGTGTTCCATCAACTGATACACCCCCGCATCTACCTGCACGGTCTGTGGAGTGCAGGAAGTGCCGTTGCCGGTGAGCATATCCACCTGGTTACAGGCGATATACCCGAGCAGCGGCGCCTCGGGATCGATGATCATCGAGAGGATCAATCCGCCGACGATCTCCGCGGTGCCGAGGACGATGCTGCCGTAAATATCCACCGGACCGCTGCCACCGATGCACGGCATCGGCGTGATCATGCTCAAACTATGGTAGCGACTGCGCTGCAGCATGGTTTCCGCCGTGCGTTGCTCCAGCCGCAACGGCGGATTGATGCAATTACACGCGCCGACGAAATGGGTGGGATTTTGCCCCAGCACGGCGCCCATCTCCGCGACATACGGCACCGCTTCCGGAATGGTAACATCCAGCGCTCCCAGCGGCTTGTCCGTCAGCCGCGCCATCTCCACCAGGCTGGCCATCTGCTCGATCGCCGGTGGCACGTCGCGCCGGGAGAGCGGCAAAGTGATGCCGGCAATTTGCGGGTGCATATGGGCAAAGCGCACCAGCGCCGTCAGATTTTCCAGATTGCCCTCGACGGCTTCTCCCGCGGCATAGTCGTAATACTTCGGCGTGATATTACCGAGCCAGAACTTCTGTTCGCGGCGGGGGTGCAGCAGATTGGGTTCCGGACTGCCGGGCGTCATCGGTGGATATTGTGCCAGCAAGCGATCGCGCAGGTGGCCGATCTGCTCCTCGGTAAACAGCACCCGTCCTCCCGGCGACTCCCGGCATCCCGCTCGCAGCGCCATCGCTTTCACCGCCGGATGATCCACCAGATACCCGACGTCAAACAGCACCTGCCGCACTTCGGCGGCCATGTGATCGAAAACAGCTTCAGGGAATAAGGCGGTGTTCATTAGCTGGCCTTTCTGGTCTGTCTGAACGTTTTTGTCTGAACCTTGATGTGAAGGATTAAAGGATGACCATGATTTTCAAATTTACAACGTCATGGCACAATTGACCGCTCGCTACGGTAAATAATGACCCATCAAGTGCCATCCTTCAATCTTTCTCATCACGGTTCAGACGAAATCCTGCTAGTCTGAACCGTGATGTGAAGGATTATAGGATGACCATGATTTTCAAATTACCATGTTACGGCGTTATTGACCGCTCGCTGCGTTCAATAACGCCCGATCAAGGCCATCCTTCAATCCTTGCGCATCACGGTTCAGACGAAACCCCGCTGGTCTGAACCATGATGTGAAGGATTAAAGGATGACCTTGATCTTCAAATGTATAACGTCACGCACAATTGACCGCTCGCTGCGGTAAATAATGACCCATCAAGTGTCATCCTTCAATCCTTCTCATCAAGGTTCAGACGAAACCCCGTGATACATTCCTTCGCCGCCTCGTAGACCAGCGGTTTCTTTACCCACTTTTCGTCGAGGACGCCATAGCGGAAGACGCCTTGGCCGCCGTTGTACCAGCGCCAGTGGATCGGGGCACGGAGGTCGGCCAAGTTCCACAGGCAGACGCCTTTGATCTCCGGCAGTTCGGCGAAGACGCGGTAGCTCTCGCGCAGCAGCGCGGCGTGACGCGCGGGATGGCCGAGTTGCTCGGGCGGGCAAGTGGCATCGCTCACCGACATGCTGCCGAACTCGCTGATCATGATAGGCTTATTGTACGGGCGCAACATCTCCACCAGTTGGGAATAGGCCGGCGACACTTCCTCCTGCGTCTGCACGTACAGGTTGGCGGAGAGAATATCCCACAGGTCGTAAATGTCGTCGGTGTGGCCGGGCCGCCAGTGCTGGCGTTCGGTGGAGACGCCGGCGAATTCGTCAGCGCGGGTCGGGTCCCAGGTAGGTTCGACGGCGATGCGATTGCCGGCTTCCGCGCAGGAGATCAGTCGCGAGGGATCCAGCGCACGCACCAGCGCCACCGCTTCGCGCCAGTAGGGGTAGTTGTTCTCCGCGTAATTCTCCGGATTGCGGTAGCAGCACTCGTTGGAGACCGACCAGACGATGATGCTGGCGCGGTTCCAATCCCGGCGGATCATCTCCTCCAGCATGCCGCACGCTTTCTCGCGCAGCGGCGATTCGTGAATATTGGTCAGCCAGTAGGCGGGCACTTCCTCCCACCAGAGCATGCCGGCGCGATCCATTGCCCGCCCGAATTCCTCGGTATAGGGATAATGCGCGCAGCGAAGGAAATTGGCGCCCAGGTCACGCGCGTGAGCGAGCATCAGTTCGATCCCGTCCGCGGTCGCGGTGCGTCCGGTGGCGGGGAAATCGGAGTGGATGCAGAGGCCCGCCAGTTGGAGCGGCTGGTCGTTGAGAAGAATTTCGCGTCCTTCCCGGCGGATTTCCCGCAGCCCGACTTCGTCGGTGAGCGTCTCGTGGCGGGTGGCAATCTCCAACCGGTACAGCTTCGGTGTTTCCGGGCTCCAGAGCGTGACGCCGGAACGCGGCAACGCGATGCGGGCGGTGGCCTGTTCGCCGCGCACGGCGGTAACGGTGGCTTCCACACCCAATTCCGGCAGCCGCACGGTGACCGTTTCCATTGCCCGTTCATCGCGCGATTGCAGCCACAGGTCGATGGTGACGGTGATCGTCTGCGCGTCCAGCGTGGTGCGTAAGCGGAAATTCTCTACGAAGGTGCGGGGGGTGACGATCAGTTTGACCGGGTTGACAATGCCGCCGTCGTTGTTCCAGTCATAACGCATACCGGGCACGCGATCGGCCTTGAGGTGGTTATCGACCAGCACGAAGAGTTCGTTATACGCATGCAGGCACTCGGTGACGCGCAGACTGAACGGCGAATACCCGCGATCGTGCGTCCCCAGATACTGCCCGTTCAGATAGACTTCCGCCTCGTAAATCACCCCGTCGAAGACCAGAAACGCTTCCTGATCCTCGGTTAACGCCGGCATCTCGAAGGGACGGTAATAGACCGCGTGCCCGTCGTACCACTCCAGTTGCGGAAACTGCGTCTTCCACGTGCCCGGTACCTGAATCTCCCATAGCCCGTCCGGATCCCAGCAGGGAAACATATCATTGGCTCCCGCCCGCCGCTTCCACCACTTCTGCGACCGGCAGCGTTCCATCGGATCGGGACAAAACTTCCACGCGCCATTCAACTCGACGCCCGGACGATTCCAGGTGAACATAGCTTCCTCCCTGTGGGTGTTTGAGTGGTCGAAAGGTAACCGGCATTAGGATAGCACAGGGGGTGGGGGAGGGCAAGGTTGTGGCTGGACAGGATTATTCATCGATAGCTAACTTGTTCGTAGCGCAAGGAAATATCCAATTTGACATCCATTGCAATGGAATATAGACTTGCGGTGATGAAGAAATCCCGGAATGAAACAGCAGGCGATGATCTTGGTCCGGAATATACGAAAGACGAGTTAGGCCAAGGGACACGCGGAAAATATCTCCAGCGCTATCGCACCGGGACGAATGTCGTCGTGCTATCACCCGACGTGGTGGAGGCTTTTCCGACCGAAGAAGCAGTCAACGAGGATAAGCGCATTAACGCCAACGAACCCTCAACTTCCACTATGAACTATTAACCCGCACCACTCTGTGATGGGGCGACAGCCAATAGCCAACAGCCAACAGCCAACAGCCACCCGTCCCTAATCGTCCTCACACCCCGGCGAGAGCATCATCGCCATCGAGAAGTTGTCGCGGAAGATGGGGTCGCCGGCGAGTTCAACGTATTTGACCCGGTGGGCGGTGGCGCAGATGGCGGTGTATTCGTCGCGGGAAATGAGCGCCATTTTGGCGCCAGCGCCGGCGGCGTTGCCGAGGAAGATGAGCTTTTCCAACGGCATATTCGGGATCAAGCCGATGGCGCGCGCGTGTTCCTTGTTGATGTAGGTGCCGAAGGCGCCGGCGATGCTGAGGCTGTCCAGTTCATCCGGCGTGTGGCCAAGCTTTTCCAGCAGGGTGGCGATGCCGGCGTAGATGGAGGCTTTCACCAGTTGGATTTCGCGCACGTCCTGTTGGGTGAGCACGATGTCGCGCCCTTCTTCGCGCTGGCGCGCCCACACCAGCACCACGCCGTCATCGGTCATTCGCTCGCGTAGCGCGGCGGGCAGGTTCGGCAGGTCGTCGAGGTCGGCGAAGCGCCCGCTGCTTTCCAGCATCCCTACCCGACGCAGTTCGCCCAGCGCATCGATGATGCCCGAACCGCAAATGCCCAACGGCGGGCGGTCGCCGATGGTGTGGACGAAGATATCCTGCCCGATGGTCAGCCCATCGATCGCGCCGGGCTGCGCGCGCATCCCCTGCGAGATTTTCGCCCCTTCGAATGCCGGGCCGGCCGCGGTGGAACAGGCGACTAACTCCCCGTCAATCCCCACCATCACCTCGGCATTGGTGCCGATATCCACCGCCGCGTGCAACCCTTTGCGGCGTTCCAAATCGCTGGCCGCCAGCACGCCTACGGTATCCGCCCCCACGAAGCCGGCGATGTTCGGCAGCGTGCGCACCCGCCCGCGCGGATGCATCGCTAGTCCGAGCTCATGCGCGGAGAGGGTGAGCGAATCGGTAAGTACCGGGGTGTAAGGCGCGTATCCGAGCGGCTGCGGATCGATGCCGAGGAAGAGGTGGGTCATGCAGGTGTTGCCGACCACCGTCATCTCGTAAATCTGTTCCGCGCCGATGCCGGCGTCCTTCGCCACACTATGCAAAATGCCGTTGATGGCTTTCGTCACCGTTTTGCGCAGCGTTTCCACCTGTGCGTGGTCGCCCTGGGCAAATTCGATGCGCGAGATCACGTCGGCGCCGTAGGCTGCCTGTGGGTTTGCCTGGAAGGCGACGGCGACTTCTTCGCCAGTGCGCAGGTTGATCAGATAGCCGACGACGGTGGTGGTGCCGATATCCAGCGCGACACCGAAATGCTGGCGCGAGGTGTCGCCCGGCTCAATGGCATACAGGCGGTTCTCCGCCATGAGCGCGGTCACGGCGAATTTACCGGCGGTCAGCGCCTGATGCAGTTCGCGTGCCGCGGCAAGCTCGACGGTCGCCAGCTCGGAGATGGCTTCCCGCAAGCGCGCCAGGTCATCGCGCAGATCGTTGCCGCTGATCGAGGGTTGCGCCACTTTCACGCACTGCTTTTGCGTATAGGATGCGGGGGCGATGGCGCGGTGCAACTCGGCGGTTGCTTTCCGGTGCACCAGATTCTGGCTGGACTCGGGGATCTCCACCGTCAGCGACTCGTGCACATAGGTAATGCAGGAGAGGCGAATTCCGGCCGCCAGTTCTTCCGGTTTGAGCAGTTTGATCTCACCGGCGCTCGGTTCACCGGGATTGCCGTCGATAATCCGCACGCGGCACTTGCCGCATTGCCCATGTTCGCCGCACGGCGCGTCGATCTGCATGCCGGCTTGACGAATGGCCTGCAACAACGACATCCCCGCCGACACTTCCAGCGTGCGCCCTTCCGGCAACAGCGTGACCACTAATGGCGCCACAGACAACGAACTAGATTCGGTAAACGACACGATGAACCCCCGGGAGAGGAAAATGTCAATTGCAAAGTGCAAATTGAGCAATGCCAAATCATGCTGCGTTCCACACAATTCGTACAGAACGTCTCAAATTAGCATTTTAATTTTCCATTTTGCAATTTGAAATATCTGTAAATAGCATACCACAGATGACTACCGGCATTCCAGGGGGTGAGACCTCTGTCTTACGCTTTTCCATGATGGATGACCACGATTCCGCCCAGGCTGGCGTGTTGCTGCACGTCGCGCAGGCCGGTGTCGCGCATGATCGCGGCGACGGCGTCAGGGGTGGGATACTGGCGCACGGAAGCGGGCAGGTAGCGATACGCGCTCGGGTCGGCTCCCAGCAGGCGCGCGAGCAGCGCGGGGAGGTGGGAGAAATAGAGGAAGAATAGGCCGTTGAGCAGCGGCCAGGCGGGACGGGAGATCTCCAGCGAAGCGACCCGGCTGCCTGGACGCGCCACCCGGCGCATTTCCGCGTATAGCGCGGGCAGGTTGGCGACATTGCGGTTGCCGAAAGCGATGGTGACGGCGTCAAAAGTGTCAGCAGGGAAGGGCAACCGCAGCGCGTCACCCTGCACCAGGTCGCTCTCCTCGCCCAACGTCTGTCGCGCCACCGCCAGCATCCGCGCGCTGGCATCCACCCCGACCACCCGGACGCCGCGCCGCGCAAATTCCCGCATCACCGCCCCGGTGCCACAGCACAAATCCAGGCAGCGCATTCCCGGCGCGACGGCGCAGCAATCGACCAACAGCCGCCGCCAATGCGCGTCGAGTCCCAGGCTCATCAGCCGGTTCAACAGATCATAGCGCGCGGCGATGCCATCAAACATGACGCGATTTGCCCGCGCCTTCTCTCGGCGACCGGATTCAGTTTTAGGATATTGTTCGAGAGGCAATTGCGGAATTCCATCCCCTACGAGCCTAACAACGCTCGATTTTGCCGCGCATAGAGCGTCGTCACCCGTCACCCCGACAGTTTCAGCGACGGAGGTTATTAAATCTCTCAAGCTCTCCGGCTCTTTATAAAAATAACGAGCACTTTTTTCGGAATTCTGCAATTGGCACTGCTGTATGAGAACATTTGCGGCACAGTACGGCCGACTCCGAGACTTCATACATCAATGCCTATATTGAATGATGACACTCTCTTACCAACCGGGTGGTTCGGATAGGCTATTTCACCAAAAACTGCTCCACATACTCCCGCACCGCGCGGTATACCTCAACGTTGTGTTTACCCCCAAGCAAGCCGGGGTTGTCTTCCACCGAGGTGCGGGCGTCGTAGCCGGCGGCATGTAGCGCGCAGAAGAAGCCGGCGAAGTCGTAGGCGATGCCTTCGCCCGTTTCCGGGATGGCCGGGGTGGCGAGGTGGGTGTGCACCAGCCGCTTGCCGGCTTTGGTGATGTTCTCGAACGGCTCTTCTTCAGCGGAAATATGATAGAGGTCGGTGAGCAGGCGCAGGCGCGGGTGATTTACGCGATCGACCATCGCAGCGCCTTCCTCCACGCGGTTGAAGAAGTTGCACGCGCGCTTCAGCAGCGGTTCCAATGCGATGGTCACATCGTAGCGTTCCGCCGTTTCCGCCGCCAGCCGTCCGGCGACATCGAACTGCGCCCACGCCTGGTCGATGGGAAAGCCTTCCGGGGCGCAGCGTGCGCCACCGCTGCCGAAGACCACGATCTTCGCGCCGACTTCGGAGGCCCGCCGCAGCGCGGCATCCATATAGCGCGCCACTGCGTCCAGGTCCACTTCCGGTCCGGTCACTTTCAGCGTGGGGGGCAGAAAGCCGTTGAACGCTTCCACGCGGATCGGCGCGGCGAGGAACTGTTTCCGCACCGGCGCAAACGCCGCCTCATCCTGGTCCGGCAATAGCGTCGCCACTCCCGACTCCACATACGCATACCCGGCCTCATACGCCGCTTCCAGCTTGTCCAACCCCGTGCAAATACCAATACGCATTGTCAGCACCTTTCATATGTTTTATTTAAACAGGATGAGTAGGATAATTAGGATAAGTTTCTTCTTGCGCTTTCCCTTCCTCTTCATCCCAATACAATCGTTTCACATCGGCACGGCGAGTTCCGAAATTGACCAACAGGCCGACCGAAATGCCGGTTGCTTTCAGATAATTGATGAGTTGCGCCTGGTGTTCCGGCAGTAACCGTATAATTGCCTTCAACTCCAATATTACCAGCTCTTCTACGATGATATCTGCGTAGAACTCACCTACCGGATAGCCATGAAATTTCACAGTTAAAGGAACCTGGGCTTTAACAGCCAATCCACGTTCTCGCAATGCGACCAGCAATGCTTTCTAATAGACCGATTCAATGAAACCATTCCCTAACTCGTTGCTGACCTCGTAACACGCTGAAATGATTTTCTCCGTGAGCTGTCTGTATTTCATATCCTGCTTATCCTGTTTAAAGAATTACACGTTAAACCGAATTTGCAGGATTTCGCCGTCTTCCACCACGTGGGTTTTGCCTTCCAGGCGGAAGAGGCCGGCTTCTTTGACGGCGTGTTCGGAGCCCAGGCGGCGGAGGTCATCGTAGCGGAAGGATTCAGCGCGGATGAAGCCGCGTTCGAGGTCGGAATGGATGCGTCCGGCAGCGACCGGCGCGGTGTCGCCGCGTTTGGTCGTCCAGGCGCGGCATTCATCCGCGCCGACAGTGAAGAACGAGATCACGTCGAGCGCGTAATAGCAGGTGCGAATCAGTCGGTCGGTGGCCGGTTCGGCGATGCCCATGGCTTGCAAAAATTCGTCGACTTCCTCGTCCGGCAATTGCGCGATCTCTTCTTCCAGTTTGCCGTGAAAGGCAATCGCCGGATTGCCGTTCACCAGCAACACGCCTTCCTTTTCTTCGACCGGCAGTCCGGAGAGCATTGCCGGGGAAAATTCCTGTCCTTCACCCAGGTTGATTGCGTAAATCAGCGGTTTGGCGGTGAGAAAGGTAAAGCTGCGCAGGAACCGCTCTTCATCCTCGGAGAATGCCATCTCCCGCAGCGGGCGCTCGGTTTCCAAATGCGCCAAGATGCGCTGCAAGACGGCGAGTTCCTTCTCGGCTTCCGCACGATTGCGACTCCGGGTGATATCATCACGCAGGCGGGTGATGCGTTTCTCGACGACACTGAGGTCGCCAAGCAGCAGTTCGGTATCGACGATTTGCAGATCGCGTGTCGGATCGATAGATTCGGCGGGGTGGGGAACGGCATCGTTTTCAAACGCGCGTACCACGTGCACCAGCGCATCCACTGCGCGCAGCGAGGCGAGAAACTGTCCGCTAAACGAGTCTTTTTTGGTGGCGCCTTCCACCAGTCCGGCAACATCGATGAAGTTGATAGTCGCATAGGTCGTTTTCTTGGGTTTATATTGCGTGGAAAGCCACGCCAAGCGCGCGTCCGGCACGGTGGCCACGCCGATATTCGGCGCGGCACTCGCGGAGAAGTTTCCGGTCTTCACCTTCTGCCGGGTCACAATATTGAACAGCGTCGTTTTGCCGGCGCTGAGTAATCCGATGATGCCTATTTCCATAATGTTTTACTCTAACACGCGCATATGCGTGGGTCAATCAGCGAGATTTCAGGTATCAGGTGTCGGGCGCGGTTTGGGCGCATGTGAGCGACACCTGAAGCCGAAATATGAAATATATCTGTCCAATACTTTAAATGATTGTCTCGACCGGGGTGATGTAGCCGCGCAAGCCGTGGCCTTTCTTCCGGCGTAGCTCGCGTAGGGCTTCGGCCAGTTGGTAGATCGCTTCGCGCTCGGCGAAGATGATCATCATATGGTAGCCGGGCACCTGAGCGTCCTCGTCATCCCCGAGTGAGTTCACCCGCGCGCCCACCACATCGGCAATTTTGGTATAGCGCGGCACCACCATTACCTGTTGAATCAGGTTATGGATGGTCATTTCATATTCCAAATAATACACCAGCGTCAGCGCGCACATCTCCGTGCTGGTGGTTTGTTCGAGATGCCCTCGGTTCGGCGCGGGCGGAATTTGTTCGGTCATGACGGGTCCCCTGTCACTTATCTACGTCCCTACAATCCAGGACAGCCGCTCGATCTACGTAATACGCCTGATCGGTGAGGCACCCTTAGGCTAACATAATTACTCGTGGGCGACAACAGATACCTTGATTGAGCGGAAGGTATCTTTGCGTGTTACCGGAATAATCACGATAAATCTCGGAACTATTGAGGAGCCTATCATGCAGAACGATCCCTCTCGCCATCATTGGCACCACGACGTGGTTTTTGGCCTGCATTATGATTTACATGCCGGCGCGCAGGATACCGAGTTGGGTGCGGCGTTGACGCCGGAGCACTTGCGCGCGGAGTTGGCGAAGGTACGACCCGATTGGGTGCAATGCGATTGCAAAGGGCATCCGGGCTATACCAGTTGGCCGACCGAGGTGGGCAGCACTTCGCCCGGCGTGGTGCGGGATGCGCTGCGCATCCATCGCGATGTAACGAAGGAACTGGGCATCCCGCTGGTAATGCATTATTCCGGCGTATGGGACAATCGCGCGGTCGAGCTGCATCCCGACTGGGCCTGCATCGGGCCGGATGGGGCGGTGACCGGCAAAGAAGGATTTGTCACCGGCGGCACCTGCAATTTGAGCCCGTATACCGACGAATTGATGATTCCGCAGCTGCTGGAGTTGGTCGAAAAATACGATATCGACGGTTTCTGGGTGGATGGCGAGAACTGGGCGACCAAAGCCTGCTATTGCTCGCGCTGCACGACGGCGTTCACCGCCGAGACCGGCATCACGGCGATCCCGAAATCCTCCCAGGAAGCGCACTGGACGGAGTGGGCGGCCTTTCACCGGCGCGTGTTCGCCGCGCACGTGCGGAAATACGCCGATGCCGTGCATGCTCGCAAACCGTCCTGCACCATCTGCAGCAACTGGATGTATACGGTGGGACACCCGGAGGAGATCGATGCGCCGGTCGATTATCTGAGCGGTGATTTCACCTGGGTCTGGGGCCTGAATGACGCCGAGTTGGAGGGACGCTTCATCGCCAGTCGCGGATTGAGCTGGGATTTGATGGCGTGGGGATTTACGAATGGCGAAGGCGGCATGGGCGCGTGGACCTTCAAGCCGGCGGCGCACTTGTGCCAGGAAGCCGCGAGCATCATCGCGCTGGACGGCGCGTTTCAGATCTACAATAACCCCCAGCGCGACGGGCATCTCACCGGCTGGCAGCAGGATATCATGGCGGAAGTGGCGCGCTTTGTTCGCGCGCGCCAACCCTGGTGCCGGCATACCGACACCGTGCCGCAAGTAGCGGTGTTGCATGCCGCTTCGCATTATTACCCGCATAACGGGGAGGTGCTGATGGCGAAATGGTCCGGGGCGCATCATCCGGTGTTGGGGGCAATGCACGCCTTGTTGGAAAACCACTGCGCGGTGGATGTGGTCAATGAGAACGGTTTGTTGGAGCGTCTGCCTGAATATGCGCTGGTGGTCATTCCCGAACAGACCGGTCTTTCGGAAGAGATGAAAGATGCGCTGACCGCCTATGTGCAGGCCGGTGGTCGCCTGTTGCTCAGCGGGGCGCAGGTCGGCCTCGATTTTGCCGATCTGGCCGGCGTCACCGCCGGTGGCGACCCGATCGAGGGGCATTTTTACCTGCCAGTGGGGAACGAAGCCACCATCGTGAAAGGGCCCCGGCGCGCGGTGACCCCGGCGGGAGCCACCGTGTTTCGGGAAATGTTGCGCCGGCAGGAACCGGAGGTGACCACCGGCGAGGCGGCCATCACGCAGCATCATCTTGGCGACGGGCGCGTGATCGCCGTGCATAGCGACTTCTTTGCCCACTTTGCCGCCACCCATTATCCCCGTTCGCGTGCGTTGGTGGGGGAAATACTTGACGCGCTGGCGCCGAATTTGCTGGTACAATTGGAAGCGCCGGCGCGCCTGCACCTGGTGCTGCGTCGACAAGAAAACCGGTTGATTGCCCACCTGGTAAACCTGGGGAGCGCGCATCCGACCTCGCCGTCGCAGGTGATGGTGGAAGAAGTCGCGCCGGTAGGGCCAATCACCCTGTGCGTGCAGCAACCGGATCGTCCGGCGCGCGTCTATCTGGCGCCGTCGATGGAAGGCGTGCGCTGGGAGTGGGCATCAGGCTTGCTTACGATACACGTACAATCGGTCGGTATTCTCGATAGTGTAATCATCGAAGGAAACGGGTAACAATAAGTTGGAAGAGTTCTAAAGGGGGTGGGTGATGCTGTTCATTGATTACCTACCGTTGTTGTTGATCAACATGGTGGCGGGATTGGTGCTGCTGGCCGGTTATGTCTATGCCGGCATGGAAGATCCGGATCAGAAGAAATGGGCGCCGGGTTTCATCGCTAGCGGCGCGGTCGCGCTGGTCTTCGGCGGGATCATCGCCACCACCTGGCCGCTTCCCGGTCCGTACAACATGCTGTTTGGCGAGTCGTCCGTGCTGTATGGGATCATCTTCCTGGTGGCCGGTCTGACGCTGGCGCTGGGCGGCAATCTGCTCACCATTGCCGTGTATGCCTTTTTTGCAGGGCTGGCGGCCATGCTGATGGGCGTGCGCATCTTTGTGCTGAAGCTGACGGCGTTTCCGCCGTTAACCGCGCTGGGGTACCTGGCGACCGGCGCCGCCGGGGTGCTGGCAGCGCCCGGATTAGCCTGGTTCAAAGGGAATAAACCGTTGCGCGTGCTGGTGGCGCTGATGATCCTCGGCGCCGCGGCGGTCTGGGCCTTGAATGGCTTTGGCGGTTATTGGATGCACGCCACCGGCTTCCATGATTGGGTGCCGACCACGCATCTGTTATTACCGAAGAAGTAAAGGTAGTTGGTAGTAGCGCCCCCGCCGCAGCAAGGCGCGTTTGGGTTCGTAGTAGCGTCGCCGCCGCAGCAAGACGCGTCTCTCCCATAGTTCGCGGAGGACGCGCCTTGCGGCGGTGATGCGACAACTACTGGTCGGTTTCTTCCAGCACGGAAGCATATAGCGCGTCCAATGCCGCGCGTTGGCTGTTAAGGCTGAAGTGCGTCTCGACACGCCGGCGACCTTCGCGACCGTAGCGCGCGCGTAGCGCGGGATCGTCCAGCAACGACGTTATGGCGGCCGCCAGCGACATCGGGGTGGGCGGGACCAATAACCCGGTTTTTCCCTGCACCACCACTTCCCGCGGCCCCCCGCTGTCAATCGCCACCACCGGCGTCTCACTAGCCATCGCTTCGATGAGCACGCGACCGAATGGTTCTCGCTCCGAGGTGAGCACACACAGATCGAGGGTGCCGAAGAGCTGGGACGGGTCCGACTGCCAGGGGAGCCAAGTCACGCGATCACGCAACGGCGGCGAGGCCAGCCGTTCCTGCAATTCGGCCAGATATGCCGTCTGGCGTCCCAAATCCGCGCCGGTCAGCACGGCGTGCCAGGGCTGTTCGCTCAGCAGCTCCAGCGCATCGAGAAAGAGATGGTGGTTCTTCCACGGCACAAACTGGGCCACCATGCCGATCAGCGGGTCGGTCGCGGGGAGCCCGAGCCGCGCGCGTCCGGCGGCGTGCTCCGCCGGCGGGGAAAATCGTGCGGTATCGACCGCCGGGGGAAGCAGGATTATTTTCGTGTCCCCTCTGCGCGTATAGCGCAGCAGGGAATCGCGCACCGCTTCGGAGATAGCGGCGATCATCGTCGCCTGGCGATACATCCACCCGCCCAGAGGACCGAGCGGGGTCAAGTCGCGCACCTGCCAGATGACCGGATACGCGCGGAGTGCCAGCGCGTACCACATCGCGGAGGTCGTGTTGGCGTGCACCAATCCCGGTTGCACTTCACGCGCAACGCGCAGCAATTCGCGTCGACCGCGGAACAACCACGGCAGCATCTGCAGCGTATCGGCGATGCCGTGCGGACGGCGTAGGGGGACGAACGGGAGCGGATGTGCCGGCACCTTCCGTGCCCGCACCTCGTCCAGCAATGGTCCCTCCGGCGCGGCCACGACCGGTTGCCAGCGCTCCCGATCCAACGCATCGAGCATCGCCAGCAAGCTCCGCTCTGCTCCGCTGATTTCGCCGACCGCGTTAATATACAAGATAGTCCGCATGAAAAATTACGACAGAACTTTCTGCGACCGCTTTAGTTCTTCGGTATAGGCCAAGTCCGACAGGAGGAATCCACCCAAACTGATCCCACAATCCTGTATCCCACATCCTGTATCCCGTATCCCACATCCCACATCCTGCATCCTGTATCGTATATCCCATATCCTGCTCCCGGTCTACTGCTCCTTCACGGTAATTTTGATCACCTGGGTGGCGGCAACCAGACGGTTGTCTTGCGTAAGCAGGAGTTGCAGGCGATATTCACCGAGTTGATTGATGGGCAGCGAAAGCAGATTTTCGAGATTGCCCTGGATCCGGTCGCCGTTCAAACGCATCTCGTAGCTGAGGATGGCGGTATGATCGTTAGGCGAAGTCAGTACCTGATATAGCTGGTACTCGCCGATGAGTCGTTCATCGTTGATCAACGCGGCTTCGATTTCCGGCGTATCGTTGATGAGCAGCGGTGATTTAGCCTGCAGGCTGAGCAGGCACGGCGCATTGCAGGCCAGTGCGGTCGTAAAGGCGATAGTTGGCGTGCCGTCGAGATGCCCCAAACCGGAATATGCACCGCTATGGCGCAGCCGGATAAAGTAACCGAGGACCGGTGCTTGCCGTTCGCGTCGAATCTGTTCGATCATGACCCGCAACGCGTTCAGCGTTTCTGTGACGGGTACGGATTGCTCATCCATCCCGCCGGCGGTTAAATCGATGCCGACCCCGCTGATCAACATCGGGTGGTGGTTGCCGTCGTCTTCGGCCTGTTGGAGAATATCTTCCCAGGGCGCCGATGCCGGCGCGTGCAGGGTATCCAGATCGGTAAAGGGAATGCCGTTGTCGTCGAAAGGGGGCACGAGTTGCGATTGCGCGCCTTGTCGAACCAATGCCGGACGCGCCAAATCGACGGCCCGCAGTTGTTTCAACTCGCGCTGCGCTTGCTCCGTGGTTCCCGGGCACTCCCAACTCCAGGCGACCACGCAGGGGTGATGTCCGCAGGCGGTGACCGTTTCATTGATTGCCGGAGTCATCGCCGGGTTTTCTCTCGTGTCTACCGGCGACAACGGAATCTCCGCGACCACCATGATGCCGATTTGATCCGCCACGGTCAGCACGTCGTCCGATAACGCGGCGCCATCGACCATAATGGCATTGAATCCCGCCCGGGAGATCAACGAGAGTTCGGTCTCGGCCACCTGGCGCGGTGTTTGTTCGCCTACCGGCGGAGTGCCCCCCGGTAGCCGCATCCCTTTCAATAGCGTGAGTTTGCCGCCGACATAGAGCGCCACGCCATTCAGGGCAATATCGCAGGCGCCGCACGGCATCTCGGCCACGTCGACTTCATGTCCGTGCAGGCTCAGACCGGCGCGCAGACGATAGACTTGCGCGGTCCAGTGTGTCTCGGTCTGGTTCATCCGTGGAGTCCATGCGAGCAGATTCACATTGGTGAAGGTGCGCTCTCCGTCCATCCCTTTCGCGGTAAGGGTCACGTTCACCACGGCATGGACAATGGCGCGTTTTTCACTCGCACCGAAGAGTTCGAGGCGCAATGATGCCGCGCCGGGCGTCTCCGCGGCCAGGCGGTAGCGCACGATCACCAGGTGCCGTTGAAGATCAACGGTCGTATGCAGCGCCTCGATGCGGACCGCGGGCAGCCAGCACACACTGATCGCCCCCAGACCGCACGAACATGTGCGCTGCATCACCTCCGAGCGTCCACTATCGGCGAGACGTATCCGCAGGCGCGCCACGGCCCCGGGCTGGCCGACCAGCGGAACCTGTTGGGTCAAACCGTTGCCGTGGAGCGTAGCGAGATGCTGAGTACCGAGAAAGATATCCAGCAGGCCGATGGGCGACTCAATGGTCAGTATGCCCCCCGCGGAACTCACCTGCGCTGGGAAGCGAAGATCGTGCGCATACCAAACCGCGCCGGTGCAGCCACGGGTATCCGGGTGACGATTCCAGGAGAGCGGCAGGTGCAACGACTGTGGGTGGGTTGGCTCGACGGGCGGCGCTGTCACGAGCGAGGCATGATCATCACGATCGACGGTATAATCCCAATTGTCCAGCGCCACGGTCTGCCGGAGCAGGACTGCCGGCAACGGCGCGCCCGGTGCTCCCCGGGAAGGCAAGCCCAACCACAGCATGGCAGTCAACAGCAATATCAGGTAACGTTTGAGTATAGCAGGCATCACCTAACCTGAATCCGGTTCAATAAAGAGGTGATTGCAACACCCTGGCCGGTGGATCGCGCGCGGATGTTCCCGTCAGGCAAAGAATCCGTACCACCCTTTATCACGGGTCGATAAACGTGGAATGGATGACGCGGCATGGCGGGAAAAGATGCCGCGAGCCGCCGGCCAGGGTTTTGCAATCACCGCTAAAGACATAAATTCGCTTTGCGCCGGCAATAACCTGCTGAAGGAGGGTGACAGCGTGTAGAATGTTGTTGATAATAGGCATTATTTCCTATAGAATGCAGGCAATACTATCCCAGTCGGTTGTTCCGCATGATCAAGCCGTGATGAGAGGAGGTGGCTGCCATGGCCAAGCATACAATTGAAGTGAAGTGCCGTATTGTCGGCCGGGAAGATGGGCTGGATTCCGTGCTGCTCGATATCGCCACGGAGCGCATCATCGTCGCGGAATTGATCCGGCGCACGGTGGAAGAGCAGATCAGCACCATGCTCCTCAACAAGCAAATGGAGCGGGAAGCCGTGCAGCGCGCGTTGGCACGGCAATATCTGACGCAGGAGGAGATCGACACCCAGGCACGACAAGGCAGCGTACGCGTGCCGTCACGACTTCCCTCCGCTGTCCCGGAGATCGATCCCGGCCTCGAAGTGCAGCGCGCGCTCGATGCGTTCACCCGTCATAAATTCTACATCTTCATTCAGGATCGGCAGGTGAATAGCCTGGAGGAAGAACTGTCCTTCACCGAGCAAAACTCCGTCACCTTTCTGCGGTTGATGCCGCTGGTGGGAGGTTGAAATGTGGGAACCGGATGCAGAGCAGCGCGAGCGGATGGCGCGAATTCTAACGGTGATGCGGCCTTTCCTGGAAGATGCGGAAAGTCGCCTCGAGCTCCAGAACATGTTTCAACTATATTATTACTCAAGTGATGAATTGCATGAGGTGCTGCGGGAGGTTTCCGCGGAATTGAACCGCGTATTGCAACACTCGCTTCCTGACGCGGCCTTGCACGCAGGCATGGCTGAATTGGTGAACTATCCAAAGGAAATTCGGGCGCTGTTCTTGCAGGAAAACACGGCACCAGGATTGCTGCAACGCTTGTTCAATCACACTGCGGCATCAAGGAGAGCGAATGACCGCTCGCTCGTCGTGCTGGTGAATATAAGTCGTCATTATGCCGAATGCTGGCTGGCCGCACACCCCCCAACCGATTATGCCGTCGAACTCTATCTTCGGCAATTTACCTATATTGTGAATCATCCGCAAGAATTTTGTGAGGAAGATTATCCCTATGCTTTGACGCATGCCATTACTTACTGTTTGGAAAATATTGCCCGACAGTTACCGCATCTGCTTGCACAACGGCATCTCGAACAAATACTCACCGAAGGTTTGCCGGCTTTTTTACTCTCGGAGCCGGCGCGGGCAGGTACCACGATACAGTTTGAAATATTGGCAAGGAATCAACATGAAATATCGCAAAAGATCGCCGCTGCGCTCTTCACGCATGGGATATTCACTTATCCGCTTTTCCGCCTGGGAGCATTGCATGAGCCGCGGTTGCAAGCAATTATGCCATATATGGACACGCCACGTATTTGGGGAGGTTGGTGGGTTAATCAAGCAATGGACGCGCAACTCGTTTCCTACACCCTGCGTTTGCATCAGGAATGCGCAAAGGATTTCCAACCGGAATATGCGCGCGCATTAGCGCATTGCGCGTGCTATCGCGGCGTGTTTTTCCTGCTGATGGCCTGTCAACATAGCGAGCGTTTGAAAGTGAAACGATTGGCCCCACAGGGAAGCGAAAGCGTGGAAGCGGCGCTGGGCCGCCTGGCGCATATTGCCGGTTTCCTGCCCGGCGATGACCTCGAAGCCGCGGTGACGACGTTGCGCGGGTACAAAAGGCAGACGCTGGAACTGGTGTTGCCGGTGGCCGGGGCGGGGAGCGACCTGGTGTTGCGTGCGCTGGACGCGGAACACTGGCGCCCGCTGTTGCAGTACGTTTTCCATCTCGCGGGCTATTCTCCCGAAAAAAGCGGATACGAGTTCGATCTCAAAAACAGCAGCGATCCGACCAATGGCGTGCTGGACCTGTCGCTGCTGCGTGAAGCGGTGTGCCAGGCGGGGGAGACGGAATCCCTTTCCCTGCTCGATCGGCTGCAGCGGAGTGCTCTGGGCCTGCCCAATGCGCTGCTGCTGGTGCGGGCGGCGCTGGGTGTCGGGCGCGAGGAGATCCTCAAGCGGCTTCCCAAGCGCAATCAGATGGCGGTGAAAGCCTATGGGCTGCTGCCGTTGGAAAACGACGCGGAACTGCTGGAACGTTACCTGTTTTTTCAGCGCTTTGCCAAGGAGAGCAAACAGTTTGGGCCGGAGCGGCAAGCCAACGAGCGCGCGGCGAGCGCGGTGGGGGTGGCCAATCTGGCGCAAACAGCAGGCTTTGCCGACACCGTGCGGCTGGAGTGGGCGATGGAGTCGCGGCTCTCCGCGCAGGCGCTTCGTCCCGGCGTGGAAGTGCTCATCGGTGAATACGCGCTCTGGTTGGAACTGGCGGACGGCGACGTGTCTATCAATTGCCGACACGGTGAGCGCGCGCTGAAATCCGTCCCCTCGGAAGTGAAGAAGAGCGCGGAATATAAAACCCTGACCGAGACGCTGGCGCAACTGCGCGACCAGGGCAGGCGGTTTCGCGCCGCGCTCGAAGAGATGATGATCACCGAGCAGACGATCTCGCGCGGCGAGTTGGCCGACTTGACGCGGTTGCCGATGGCGCGCCCGCTGTTGTCCGGGCTCATCTTCCAGTTGGACGGGGGAGAATTCGGCCTGTTCGATCCTGACAGCGGCACGTTCAGCGGTCTCGATGCCTGCCCGTTGCCGGCGCCGGCGCAACTGCGCGTGGCGCACGTGCTGCATCTCTTTCACGCCGGACTGTTAGCCGCCTGGCAGCGAGAGGTGTTGCGCAGGCGGCTGCGGCAACCATTCAAACAAGCTTTCCGCGAATTGTATCTCCTCACCCCGGCCGAAGCGGAAACGCGTGTCTTTTCCAACCGCTTCCTCGGCCATGCACTCGACCCGCGGGTGGTTGTTCGCCTCTTCCAGGCGCGCGGATGGCATATCGGTGCCGACGATTTTTCTTCACCGGTTAAAGTTTTTCCGCGCCTGGGTATCCAAGCGGAATTTACCTTCCCCGACGCGGGACACTTTTTGACGGAAACCGATGTCATCACCAGCGACACCCTCGCGTTTCTCCCGTATCCCCACCGACCGATATTCAATGGGCCGGACGCGCGCCTGCCGCTGGCGGATATCCTGCCGGTGCTCTTTTCTGAAGTGATGCGGGACGCCGACCTGGTCGTCTCCGTCGCCCAGCAGGGAGATGGGACACCTTCGCCGGAGATGATGCAGCGCCGGGGAGAAATGGCGCAAGCATTGCTGGCCGAGTTGGGATTGCCCGGCGTACGCGTGGAGGGCCATTTCGCGTATGTGCAAGGGACACGAGCGAATTACCGGATCCACCTGGGCAGCGCCGCCATTCATTTCGATCCGGGCAGCTACCTTTGCATCGTCCCCGCGAACCAGGTTCAGCGACCCGACCGGCTGTTTCTTCCCTTCGCCGATGCCGAAGACCCCAAGTTCTGCGAAGTCATCAGCAAGATCTTCCTTCTCCGCGGCGATGCGCAGATCACCGATGAAACGATCCTGGCGCAAATCCGGCGGCAACGAGAAGGGACGGTATGACAGGGAAGGCAAAGGGGGAGACACCTGTTGCGGCAATGGCGGCATGCGGATTTTTTCCGGAGCACCTCGCCTGCCCTTCACGGCATGGGGATCCGGTAGCGGGAGCCGCGGTCATCAGCATTGACGACATCCGGGTGCACCCGGTTCATCTCTTCGCGCATCGAGGGTTGGGCGATCAGGTCCATCGCCTGCTTGAAGGTAATCCAGCGGCTATCAGCACCACTGGTGACGCTCTGCGCATCCTCACTATCCACTTCAGCAGCCAATATCGGACTTAAATTAATGCGGTCGGTGGCGGCGTCATAGTTCATATGCACACCGTCCAGTGCCCAGAGACTGATGACGCGCAACCCGAGTTTTTCGCGGATTTCGCGGATTGCCGCCGCCACCGCCGTTTCTCCTTCCGCGAGATCACCCAGAAAAGGTTCCCAATCGCGCACGTTCGCGGTGCTGTGACCCTTTCTAAGCATCAAATATTGTGAGATGATACCAAATCGCCGGAAGACATAGACGATGATGGTGTCGCTCGCGATGGTCGGCATGTCGCCATTGTAGCGTATTCACGGCATTTCGAGAAGGGTGGCCATACTGTCGGAATGCTTGCCGGTATGCTATGATGTTGATCGCGCAGTGACCGATGGATTGACCGATGGCAGATCGCGAACCCCAACAACCGGATGCACCCGACGAACCGCTTTCTCCGCGTGGAATTACCCCGCCCGGTGGGATCGCCGTGACGTTCCGCGCGTTACGGCATCGCAATTTTGCGCTGTTCTGGTCCGGACAGCTCATCTCGCTGATTGGCACCTGGATGCAGATGCTGGCGCAAAGCTGGCTGGTGCAGGATCTGGTGCATCGCCAGTTGGGTATTGCCAATGCCTCGCTGTATCTGGGATTAGTCAGCGCGGCGGGCAGCGTGCCGACGTTATTGTTGACTCTGTATGCCGGGGTGATTGCCGACCGGCACGATAAACGTCGCATCCTGGTAATCACGCAAACCTGGATGATGCTGCTGGCATTCGTGCTGGCCTGGCTGTCCTGGCGGGGAACCATTCAGATCTGGCAGGTGATGATCCTGGCGGCGTTGCTGGGCGTGGGTAATGCATTCGACATGCCCACCCGGCAGGCGTTTGTGAAGGATATGGTCGGACCGGAAGACCTGCTCAACGCCATCGCGCTGAATTCCTCCATGTTCAATAGCGCGCGCATCATTGGACCGGCGGTCGCCGGCATCCTGGTCGCGTTGCCCCGTGTCGGCGTGACCGGCGCATTTTTCCTCAATGGCATCAGCTTCATCGCGGTCATCGCCGGATTGCTGGCCATCCGGCTGACGCCGCGTGCCGGCGCCTCACCACCGATCGGTAATACCTGGCAGCATCTGCGTGAAGGATTTCGCTATGTCAAAGGCAATAAGGTGATCCTCGTGTTGCTGATCGCCCTGGCGTTCTACAGCACGTTCGGCTTTTCCTATCTCGTCCTGTTGCCGGCGGTCACCACACAGATTCTCCACGGCGAGGCCCACATTTACGGATTTCTGCTCGCCAGCGGTGGGGTAGGGGCGCTGGTCGGCGCGCTGACACTGGCCACACTGGCCGGACGCGTGCGCACCGGTCAGGTGATGCTGTTCGGCAGCACGCTGTTTTCACTGGGATTGCTGGCGTTGAGCCAGAGCCGGCAACTGTATCTGACCGCCGTGCTGCTGGCCTTGATCAGTAGTGGACTGGTAGTCTGCTCCGCCAGCATCAACAGCATCATCCAAACCGTGGTACCCGACCATTTGCGCGGGCGGGTGGTCGGCATCTGGGCGTTTGTCTTTGCCGGCTTTACGCCCATCGGCGCCCTCTTCGCCGGCACGGTCGCGCATCTCTTCTCGATTCCGGTCGCCTATTTTCTCAGCGGGCTGATCTGCCTGAGCCTGCTCGTGGTAATTACCCTGCGCGTGCGCTGGGTCTGGGGATTAGAGTAAGGCCTGGGCTTACGCAAAAATTCCGGCAACAAGGACCGCACCCCTCACCCAAGCAATCGTCAATTCAACCACCCAATCCGACCGATCACCGTCCTCCAGACGACCGAAAGTCCACCCCACCGCCCAGCAACCCTTACACCCCTTTCTATCCCCAGGCCATAACTCTCATAACTCCCATAACTCCCATACCTGCCATCCATCCGTCCAATCAGACCGATCCGCCCGATCCTGCATCCTGTATCCTGTATCCTGCATCCGCCACCACCCCCCAGACGACCGACAGCCCGCCCCGGTCCCTTTTCTTTCAAAAACGACCGGTGCGAGCGTTTCCTGGTTCTTCTCTCTTTTCGCTGCCCCATCAGTGATGAGCGCGCAGGCCTCGCCGCTGTACCAGCCTTGCGTGGCTGGTTTAGGGGAGGCTCGCCGGCAACGCCGTGCGTGCCGGCGGGAACCCACTCCCGGAGGAGTGGGCATGCCGCTCTGCAAGCGGAGCGGCACGCTGGCCGCGCTCAACAGCGCGGCCGGTGTGTGCCGGCAAGGAGCACCCTCCCGGCACCGTTTGCCCGGCATTGCTACCGGACGCCTCCCCCTGTATAATGGCCCTCCATGGCCCTTTCAAACGGCGAAGCCTGCGCGGACATGCCCAAACGACGCCGCAACCATTGTCGGCCGGGCACTCCATCCCTGCTCACCACCGATGGGACAGCACATTCGTCAAGCGCCGACACCAGGTGTGTGCTGGCACCAAGCATCATTGCTCAACAGAATGCATTGTACCCAATCCACCGCCAGCTTAAACATACAAACGCCTATATCAAATATATTTTTATCACTAAATACGACCACCCCAAAAATCTAGCACCGTTTGGAAGCCGACGCCAGTCGCGCCCACCCCATACAGATTCCCTCTACCCCCACCAACAGCATCACCAGTAAATGACCATCTCTATTATACCCATCCCACCCAACACTAAAACATATGCTTGCTTTGAAGTGCGGCGCCGCCGCGCCGCTTTCGCCCCCCCCACCCAGCCAACGTCTATTGGGCTCGTAGTAGCGTCGCCGCCGCAGCAAGGCGCATACAGCATCCTGTCCTGGCGAAGAATCACGGGGAGGAGCTGTATTGAATCGCAAGCAGATTTTGGCGTCAGGCAAGGAGTGCATTTTCTACTTATACAAAGGAATGCCGTAACCGTGCAACTTCAGTGCTGCCACCAGGTAAGAATCGCGGTAGAAGGGGTATCATCATGCTGCGATTCCCATGATCGGAGAACCCTGATGAAACTGTATCTGGTACGGCATGCTGCGGCGGTGGAAGCCGACGAGTGGACGAACGGTGATGACACGCGCCCGTTGACGCCGGACGGTAAAGCGCAGGCGCGGCTGGTGGCGGATACCCTGGCCATGCTGCATATCGAGCCGGACGTGCTCCTCACCAGTCCATTGGTCCGCACGAGGGAAACGGCCGAGATCATCGCCGACCGGCTGCATCTGAAAAGCCGGTTACGTGAAGAGGAGCGATTGGCGCCCGGCTTTCATCTGCCCCTGCTGGCGGACCTGCTGACCGATTACCCCACCGTCAAGGCGCTGTTGCTGGTTGGCCACGAGCCGGATTTCAGCCGCGTAATCGGTGAACTGACCAGCGGGCGCGTGACGGTAAAGAAAGGTGGCCTGGCGCTGGTCGAGATTCCCGAACCCACGATATTGAGCGGTGAACTCGTCTGGCTGGCACCGCCGAAGCTGTTGGGTAAGTAGCGAATGGCGCTTGGCTGTTGGCTGTTGGCAATTAAACCGTAGAGAGAACAACCTCCGATCAAGTAATGGTCGTTGATTGGTAACCGTTCAATTGCTTCTCTGCGCCCTCTGCGTCTCTGCGGTCACCAATAGCCAATAGCCAATAGCCAACAGCCTCCCTGTGCCGTCACCCTGACATTGCCGCTGCTAAACGAAAAGAAATTGCCGGCGCTGTCGAGTCGTTTTGACATTGCCGCTGGTCTTGCATCGATATTGGGCAACATCGTCGCCGATTTTCGTTCAGAATAGTTTTGCACACACGGTGATGAGTCACTCGACACGTTGTGCCGCTTGCTTGTCGGGAGTCGACAAGTGTTGTCAGATAAGGAGGACGAGGGTGTCCCGCGCGTAGTTGAAAGTTGAAATAGAGACCGGTGGCTCTCTCCGGGGGCATCTGGTAAGATGTCTCCTGGGTACCAACCAAGAAGGAGAGAACCACCATGCAGCAAGTGTA
>Ga0118677_10001266_pt1 | contig 54139 bp, 48 predicted proteins | sample AliMusrvi5mmetaG_FD_86154 | JGI IMG/M metagenome (GOLD analysis project Ga0118677, IMG submission 86154)
GTTCAATCCTATTAGCTGCATTGTTAGCTCTTGCTTTAACTGCTTGTGGTAAAAAAGAAGAAGCTGCTCCTGCTGTTGAAGCTGCTCCTGCTGCTGAAGCTGCTGCTCCTGCTGCTGACGCTGCTGCACCTGCTGCTGCTGACGCTGCTGCACCTGCTGCTGCTCCAGAAGCTGCTAAATAATTATTATTTAGCAAGAAGTATTAAAAAGCCGACTTTTAGTCGGCTTTTTTTTGTTCAAAGCCTAGCTTTGATGTTTTTTTGTACAGGCACCGCATTTAACTAATCGTGCGCCAATCAAAACCCAACAATTGGTCAGCCACCCCAATCCACTCAGGTTCACAACCTAATACTTTAGCCAAAGCCGCCCTAGCTAAAGGCACGGTATTATTTTTAGCGCTTAAATGCGCAGCAACAAGATGCTGTAACTGACTATTATCTAGCTTAGATAATAAATCTGCAGAATCCTCATTATCCAAATGCCCCAAATCACCACCTACACGCTGCTTTAGTGTCCAACTATAAGGCCCCGATTGCAGCATTGCTGCATCATGATTGCACTCCAGCACTAGCGCATGACAGCCACTTAAGCGTTCTTCAATATGAGGGGTACTACGGCCAACATCGGTCAACACTCCTAACCGATGATTACCGTCAGAAAAAACACATTGCATGGGTTCGCGCGCATCATGGGGGACTGGATATGGTTGCACTTGAATGTCATCAATCGAGAATATTTGATGGCTATCTATCACATTTAACTGAAGATCATGCTGACTTGGCATGTAGCGCGTGACCATTTTCAGTGTGCCATAAGTCGTCCACACTGGAATATTGTACTTAGCTGCCAGTTTGAAAGCCCCACCGGCATGGTCGTCATGCTCATGAGTAATCACAATCCCAGCCAAGTCACTAGGGGATAACTGAAGGCGTGAAAGGCGCGCTACTGTTTCTTTGATACTAAAGCCACAATCCAGCATGACTTTAGTGTTTTTAACTTCGACCACTAGGGAGTTGCCAGCACTGCCACTCCCTAGTGAGGAAAAACGCATACTTTAAATCCTAAGCGAACTGCTTTATTTTAACTGCTCGTACATCAAGGCCACGATACGATTAGCAGTAGTAGTCTTGACGCGGTTACCTTCTTTATCAACCACAGCTACAGTCGTGCTGCTTTCTTTACCACTATCAGTAACTTTTACACGGTATTGTTTTTCTGGGTTTGTTTTTTTCTTATCGTCTGTACCCCAGAATTTCAACTTCTCAACCATGCTTTTTTCCTCAGCTTTCGGTTCTGCTGCCACTTCTTTTTTATCGCTGTCACCCCAGAATTTCAAGCTTTCCAACATCCCTTTCTTTTTCTTAGGCGTGTCATCAATATCTACATCCGCATAACGCACGAAGAAAATACCATTTGAACGATCTTTATCTTCGATCACAAATCCGACGCGATCTAAAGCTAAACCGACACGACGCCATGCGCGATCAAAAGGATCATTTAATAACAAGGTTGCGCTTCCGTCAGCTTCTTTAATCACTTCAACACGCTTTAAGTTGGAAGCCGAGGCCACTATAGATTTAGATTTTTGCTCCTCTACCCCTAATTTCACCATCAAGCGACGTAATAACTCAGTATCCAACTCAACATCCTGAGCGTCGGCTTCTTTTGCAGTTTTTGCATCTGCCCTGTAGCCCGTCTCAATTTCACCTATGTTCGTCCTGACACGATTTTTACCATCATCGGGCGCACCGGAAACCGAACGGTGTGTCATATAAATTTCTGTCGTATTTGAATCATTACCGCGATCTAAGCGTGTGCGGAATTTTTTCTTATCAGCGAAACCAGATAACTTATCTAACCACTTATCAAATTTATCACCCAAATTACCCGCATCTTTTTTCGCAATGGCTTCAGCGTCAATCCACTCGGTTTCCATAATACCTAACTGTGGATTTTCAACACGCACCGCAAAGCCCATGTCGGTCCAAAAATCACGGATTACTGGCCATATTTTTTCTGCGGGGGCATTCACTACTAGCCAACGTTGACCGCCGGCCTTTTCTAAGCGCACACCCTCTGGCGTTGCTAATACTTTTTCAACCGCGACTTCTTGTCCTTCTTGCGCTTGGCTATATGTTGAGTAGCTGGTGCTACCTGGAATCGAATAGGTGTCGCTGCTTGGGCTGGCTGTTAAATCTGGAGGCACTTCTAGCGGACGTGCGCGACCAGCCGTTTTATAGTCCGGCGTGTTATTAATAAAAGGAATTGAATCACAAGCGCTTAACCCAGCCAGAAGCAACAAGTAAATGGCTGTTCTTTGTATGCCCGCACGCTTAATTTTAGCTGGCTTATTGTTGATTTGTTTCATTCAGACCTCTTTGAAAAATATGCGAAATTGACGTGCAATTTACAATTATAAAATATGTGCGAATTTACAGGCAGCACGCAGAACATCAACATATTGCGCCGACAAATTCACCAATGGCAATCGAATGCCTGTTTTAATTAAACCCATTTGAGCCAACACCCATTTCACAGGAATCGGATTAGCCTCAACAAATAACTTCTGATGTAAAGCAAATATTTTTGCATTGATGTTACGCGCTACCACTACATCACCAGCAATCGCAGCTACGCACATTTCATGCATCAATTTTGGCGCGACATTTGCAGTTACTGAGATAACACCTTTTCCACCTAAAAGCATTAAGGATAGCGCTGTTGCATCATCGCCACTGTACACAGCAAAGTCTGCAGGTGCGCGTAGCAATAGATCTGTACCCCGCTCAATGCCGCCTGTTGCATCTTTAATACCGACAATGTTTGGATGTGCCGCCAATCGCAGGGTCGTATCATTACTGATATCGCACGCGGTACGACCAGGCACGTTGTAAAGTATTTGTGGAATATTGACCGCATCAGCTACTGCAGTGAAGTGTTGGAACAGGCCTTCTTGCGTCGGTTTGTTGTAATAAGGAGCCACCAGTAGACAAGCATCAACACCGAGCTCTTTGGCTTTTTTAGTCAGAAAAATAGCTTCTTTTGTAGAGTTGGCGCCAGTACCAGCAATCACTGGAATGCGACCATTCACCTGACTGACCGCAGTTTTGATTAACAAACAATGCTCATCAAAGTCAACGGTAGGCGATTCACCAGTAGTGCCGACGATTACAATACCATCGCTACCCTGCTCAACGTGAAAATCGATGAGTGCCCGTAACGAGGGAATATCCAACTGCCCATCTTCAAACATAGGCGTAACAATAGCAACCAAACTGCCTTGCAACATAGCAAACCCAAACAATACATAATCTTGTATTTTAACTTAAAAACTTGCCAAATAAACACCCCTAAAATCTAAACTTACAAAGTGAAATTACGCAACGCCAATTGCTAAAAGTTGACACCAAGTGCAAACAGTCAATGACTTAGTGCCAATTGAGATTGAAATGTACTGGCCTAGTTCTTTTGCCGATTATTATTGCTATATTTTTACGCAGAATATCAAGCACTAAACGCGTTATAATTACACCTTAAATCAACCTTTAACGCAGATTTTATGAAGATTCATTCGCCATGAACTTTGATTTCCATCATTACATTATGATTTTAATTGGCACCGTGTTTGTAAATAACATTGTGCTGGTCAAAATCCTTGGCCTTTGCCCATTCATGGGCGTTTCTAAAAAACTAGAAGCCTCTATCGGTATGGCGGGCGCTACTGCATTTGTACTTAGCATTGGTTCTATGACTAGCTGGGGAATCAATCACTACTTACTTGAACCAAATCATCTTGAGTATCTGAGAACGCTGTCTTTTATTGTCATCATCGCTGGTGTAGTGCAGTTTACCGAAATGTTGATGGAAAAGAACTTCCCCCCTCTGCATCAGGCTCTCGGTATTTTTCTTCCCCTGATCACCACCAATTGCGCGGTTCTTGGCATCCCCTTACTTAATGCACAGGCCAGTCACAGTTTTGTGGAGTCCCTGCTTTTCGGCATGGGGGGTGCTTTCGGGTTCTCTTTAGTCTTAATTTTATTCGCGTCAATGCGTGAGCGCTTAGAAGCTGCCGACATTCCTGTTGTGCTTAAAGGGTCGGCCATTGCCATGGTAACTGCCGCACTAATGAGCCTTGCTTTTATGGGCTTTGCCGGTCTAGATAAATATTAAAATTTGTCGCAACCTCCTATGTTGAAAAATTCACCCTTATGTTAACTGCGCTCCTCATCATGCTAGGCTTGGCGCTTTTGCTCGGACTGGTTTTGGGAATTTCCGCTTTGGTATTCAAAGTTGAGGGGGACCCCTTGGTGGCACGTATTGATGCAATTTTGCCGCAAACCCAATGTGGACAATGCGGCTTCCCCGGTTGCAAGCCTTATGCGCAGGCAATCGCAGCGGCAGAAGCGGATATTAATCAATGTCCACCTGGTGGCGATGCGGGGGCCCATGCTTTAGCCGACCTAATGGGGGTGGAATATAAACCGCTTAACGCCGAACATGGTTTACCAAAACCTAAATCCGTCGCCTTTATCAATGAAGCTATATGTATCGGTTGTACCCTCTGTATACAAGCCTGTCCGGTAGATGCCATTTTGGGTGCGGCTAAGCATATGCATACCGTGATTGCCTCAGAATGTACTGGCTGCGAATTATGTCTTGCCCCTTGCCCCGTTGACTGCATAGACATGTTACCCATCTCCGAAACCCCAGATAACTGGCGCTGGAAATACCCGATAATCCCAATCAAAGCCCTTGCATTCAATGCAGGTGAAGTATCCGCATGAGTACGATAATCAATTTCGTTAGCCAATTATTGCAAGGCAAGTCTCTCAATGAGCACTTCAATGATGTATTCAAATTTAATGGTGGTATACACCCACCGCAGCATAAGGTCGAGTCTACATTGTCTCCAATAGGCAAGCTGCCGCTACCAGAAAAGTTGACGCTCCCTTTACGCCAACATGTGGGCAATATGCCTAAAATTAAGGTGCAAATTGGTGATTATGTTCTAAAAGGACAAATGCTAGCAGAGGCTGAGGGTACGGTTTCTGCAGCCATACATGCCCCTACATCAGGCACCGTGAGCGCTATTGATGAACAAATAATTCCCCACCCATCTGGCCTGCCTGATTTATGCATTAGCCTCATTCCAGATGGCAAAGAAACATGGGGCGAGTTACGCCCGCTAGATTGGCGTAATACCGATAAAAAAGAACTAGTGAATAAACTGCGGGCGTCAGGCATCGTCGGACTTGGTGGCGCAACGTTCCCCACCCATATTAAATTGCGTACCAATGGCACATCCAATGTGCACACCTTAATTATCAATGCGGCCGAATGCGAACCTTATATTACTTGCGATGACATGCTGATGCGCGAACGCGCGGATGATGTCGTTAACGGTATCGCCATCGTGCAACATATCCTAGGTGCGCAGAAATCCATCATTGGTATAGAAGACAATAAAGTAGAGGCCATAACGGCCATGACGAATGCCTGCATCGGCGCCGAGCAAGAGAGCATCACAGTGAAAGTGGTGCCGACCCTCTACCCAAGTGGGGATGCCCGCCGACTGATTCATCTGTTATTGGGGACAGAAATTCCTAGTGATAAACGCTCAACCGATGTCGGCATACAGGTATTTAATGTCGCAACAGTACTAGCCATTTATCGCTACTTTGAGTTTGGTGAACCTTCAATCAGTCGCATCGTGACCATGACTGGCAACGTAGTCAACCCGCAGAATTTTGAGGTGTTATTTGGCACACCATTAATGTCATTGGTGAAAGCCGCAGGCGCTGCCAAAGCAGACACTACACACTTCATTATGGGTGGCCCGATGATGGGTTTTGACCTCCCTAATGCCCAAGTTCCCATTACCAAGGCTGCCAATTGCATTATTGCGGCGGCTCCCAATTTATTTGCAGCGCCACCGCCAGCCATGCCTTGCATCCGCTGCGCACGTTGTGCCGATGCCTGCCCAGTTAATCTACAGCCACAAGAGCTTTACTGGTTTTCAAAATCAAATAACTTTGCATCTGCGCGTGATTACAACTTATTTGACTGCATAGAGTGTGGTTGCTGCACCTACGTCTGCCCAAGTAACATTCCCTTGGTGCAGTATTACCGCTACGCCAAAAGTGAAATTATTGCCGCAGACAAAGCAACTAGCGCCGCAGACTTGGCGCGTGAACGCAATGATTTTAGATTAGCCCGCATCGAGCGCGAAAAGTTAGAACGCGCGCAAAAACATGCCGAACGTGCTCAAATGGCTAAAGAAAGTAAGTCGGAGTTAATGCTAGATGAGTCTAAGTCTAGAGTTGCGGAGCCTACGAGCACTGCAATTCCAAGCAACGATCAAGCCCTAGATAAGCAAGCCATTATCGCCGCCGCCATTGCGCGTGCCAAAGCGCTCAAGTTAGCGTCCACCGATGGCACTCTCGTTACCCCCACAGATCAAATTCCAATCCCCGATACTGACGTTGTGGCCGAGGTACAAGCTAAACTCCATAAACAAGCTTTAATTGCAGAGGCCATTGAGCGGGCTAAAGCCAAAAAACTGGCTGCAACTGGTGCTGGTGTTACCCCTAAAAACATTGAAAATTTAAGCGCTTCAGTACAAGCTGAAATTAATGCAATTGATCAAATCCGCGAACAGGCAGCTCAGGCAGCGACTGCCAAGAACCCCACTAAATAATTCACGGAAAAATTGAGGATAACCATTTGAACCGTTCACCTTATATTGCAGATGCACCTAGCGTCACCAGTATTATGTTTAAAGTATTGTTGGCCTTGCTACCCGGCATCGCAGCCTATGTGTGGGTCTATGGTGGTGGCATTTTGGTGACACTGACGCTTGCCACCATCACGGCTGTTGCAGCTGAAGCGGCTTTACTTAAGTTACGTCAACGCCCGATCAAGCCTTACCTATTCGATATGAGCGCTGTGGTCACTGCTTGGCTACTCGCTTTAGCCTTGCCACCCATCGCACCATGGTGGTTGGTCGTAGTGGGTACCTTTTTTGCAATCGTGATTGCGAAGCAGCTTTATGGCGGGCTGGGCTACAACCCATTCAATCCGGCCATGGTCGGTTACGCGGTATTGCTGATTTCATTCCCACTGATTATGACAAAATGGCCAGCGCCGTTAAGTCTAGCGCAGTCTCCTCTAAGCTTTTTGGATCAACTGCATTATATTTTTAGTCAGGCGTTGCCTAGCGACATCAAAGTAGATGCCATCACCTCGGCCACCCCCCTAGATTACCTTAAAACACAGTTGATGCTAAAACATGAAGTGGCGGCGATTCAAGAATCGCCTGTATTTGGCGTGATGGGCGCCACTGGCGGCGAAGTCGTTACTGGCGCTTATTTACTTGGTGGCTTGTATTTACTGCAACAACGTATTATTACCTGGCATTTACCAACTGCATTCTTAGCTGCACTTGGTCTTATTTCTTTAGGTTTTTACATTAGCAACCCATCACAGTTTGCTGATCCGCTATTTCACTTAATGAGCGGCGCCTCCATGCTGTGTGCATTTTTTATCATTACCGACCCTGTCAGCGGTCCCACAACACCGAGAGGTAAACTATATTTTGCGGCCGGCGTTGGGATTCTCACCTACTTAATTCGCGTCTATGGTGGTTACCCTGACGGCGTGGCTTTTGCGGTATTGCTGATGAATATGTGCGTACCCTTGATTGATGCCACCACGCAACCACGTGTTTTTGGTCATCACAAAAGTTAGGTTCAGCCATGGCAGAAACTCCAATCCAGCATACGCTAAAAACCACATTGACCATGATAGTCTTTGCGCTGGTCGGGACCGCGCTATTGGCTTATTTCTTTGAAATCACACGTGCGCCAATCGAAGCTAGTGAAAAGGAAGCACGTTTAGCGCTGTTTAAACAAATTTTGCCGGCGAGTGCATACGACAATGCCTTATTAACAGATGTAGTCGAGCTTCCCCCTAGCCCATTGCTAGGAAGCCAACACCCGACCACCGCCAATATCGCTAGACTGCATCATCAGGTCGCAGGCGTTATACTTGAAGCGGTAGCGCATGATGGTTATAGCGGTGATATCAAGCTACTCATTGCAATCCGCGCAGATGGCTCGATTAGTGGCGTACGTGTCCTTGCACATAAAGAAACCCCTGGGTTAGGCGACTACATTGATATCACCCACGGCAAGTGGATACAGTTATTCAATGATGAGTCTTTAAGTAAGTCCCCACCCCAATTTTGGCAAGTGAAAAAAGATGGTGGTAAGTTTGACTATATGGTGGGCGCCACCATCACACCACGCGCTGTGGTGAAGGCCGTATTAAAGGCATTACAATTCTTTGAGCAAAATAAAGATATCCTGTTTACAGAAGTTAAAAATACGACACTCCCTTCGGTATCGTCTATGCCAATACAGCGAGAGAAACCATGACTAATCAGTATAAAGAAATTACACTTAATGGTCTGTGGAAACAAAATACAGGCGTTGTACAGTTACTAGGTTTGTGCCCAACCTTGGCGGTGACAACCACCGCTGTCAATGGCCTAAGCCTCGGCCTAGCTACCGCTATCGTGATGGCATTAGCCAACGGTTCTGTATCCCCAGTGCGTCAGTTTGTTCCATCGGAGATTCGCGTGCCGGTATTTATCTTAGTGATTGCAACGCTAGTTACCGTTATTGATTTGTCAATTAATGCCTTCGCACACCCTTTACATAAAGTACTAGGCATCTTTATTCCATTGATTGTAGTCAACTGCATTGTATTGGCACGAGTAGAGTCCTTTGCCGCTAAAAACGATGCCGTACCGTCAATACTAGATGGCTTTATGATGGGGAGTGGCTTGGCTTTAGTGCTAGGCTTGCTTGGCGGTATACGTGAATTGGTAGGTAAAGGTACGCTATTTTCCGGCTTGGATTTGGTATTTGGACCTGCCGCAAAACAATTTGTGTTAACAGTAATTCCTGATTATCACGGCTTTTTATTGGCAGTATTGCCACCCGGCGCTTTCTTAGGTTTAGGCTCTTTAATTGCTCTCCGCAATTGGATTGAAATTAGAAAAGCTGCTAAAACCAACACTGATAGTATCGTGCTCAAATCTGCACCAAGCCATTAAATTTCATGAACGCGGAAAAACGCCTAGCAATCTTCAAGCGCTTAAGTATCGCGATACCGAATCCCAGCACAGAACTGCGGCATAACAGCACCTTTGAGCTCTTAATTGCGGTGATTTTATCAGCGCAGGCCACAGATAAAGGCGTGAATCTGGCTACTGAAAAATTATATGCGGTCGCCAATACCCCAGAAAAAATGTTGGCACTTGGGTTACATGGATTAGAGTCTTATATCAATAGCATCGGCCTTTATCATACAAAAGCAAAGAATGTTCTCGCCACCTGCCAGATGCTAATCAGCAAACATGGTTCGCAAGTGCCCAATACTCGCACTGATTTAGAAGCGCTGCCTGGAGTAGGTCGGAAAACAGCCAACGTGATTTTGAACACTGCATTTGGCCAGCCAACGATTGCCGTAGATACCCACCTATTCAGATTAGGTAATCGCATCAAACTCGCGACGGGAAAAACGGTATTGGAAGTTGAAACTAACTATGTAAAAACCATTCCAGCCGCATTTATGCAAGATGCCCATCACTTGTTAATCCTGCATGGCCGCTACACCTGCACGGCACGTAAACCAAAATGTGGTCAATGTTGTATTGAAGACCTGTGTGAATATAAGGCCAAGGAATATAATACCGCCTAATTTCCATCTTAAAAGAATACGCCATGAGTTTGTATAACCCCAGCCGAGATCAAGCGCGCCAATTCTTATTTGATGCTTGGAAGAAATTTCAGCAGCAAGTATTGCTGACCGATTTAGAAAAAATTGCGGTGGAAGTGATGCAGATGCATCCTGAATACCATCCGATATTAGTGGCACCAGAACGCTATATGAATGAGCAGTATTTCCCTGAAATGGGTGCGACTAACCCATTCTTACATTTAAGCTTACACCTATCTGTGATTGAGCAAATTAGCATTAATCAGCCCATAGGCATTGCGCAAATTTATGCACAACTACGGCAACAACATAATGACATCCATCTTGCGCAGCATGAGATCGTTGATTGTTTAGCCGAAACCATTTGGCAAGCACAGCGCAATAATAGTGGCTTGGATGCGGCGAATTACCTCACCTTGCTAGAACAAAAGCTGGGTAAAAATTAGCTAATCAAAGCTAGCAGATTGACGCTGTTCTAGTGACACTAGCAAGTCTTGCTGTGCCGTTGCGCCCATGTCCCACCAAGCTTTAATCTCATCAATAGTACGGTAGCAGCCATGACACATCCCACTTAGCTCATCCATAGCACAGACACCGATACAAGGTGATTGCACTTCCGCTACCCTATTGTCAGACATTAGCGCCCTAACCTTAGTTTAAGGTGCCATGGCATTGTTTATATTTTTTACCCGAACCGCATGGACAAACATCATTACGACCAACCTTGATACCCTCACGAATAATCGGTTGCGTGGTAAGGGCTTGCTCATCTTCATTGCTGACAACGCCTAGTGCCTCTTCATAGTCCGCGTGCTGATACTGTACATTTTCCACTTCAACCGGCTTTTCTACGGCTTCTACATCAGCCTCTGTTTTAACCTGAACTAACATAGTGACTTTGGTGACTTCACTTTTCACAGTATTGAGCAGACCTTCAAATAGCTCAAATGCTTCACGTTTATATTCTTGCTTAGGATTCTTTTGTGCATAGGAGCGCAAATGAATACCTTGGCGCAAATGATCTAATGCAGCTAAATGTTCACGCCAATGGTTGTCCAAAGCCTGCAACATCACTGAACGCTCAAACTGACGCATAATATCTGGGCTAGCCAATTCTTCTTTAGCTGCATAAGCCACATCCGACGCTTCAAAAATACGGTCGCGTAAGGTTTCTTCATGTAGGTCTGGATTATCTTCCAACATTTTTTGCAATGGAATCTCTAAACCAGCTTCAGCTTTCAATTCTTTCTCTAGGCTCGGCACATCCCATAGCTCTTCAACGCTATTGGGCGGAATATGTGCTGCAATCATGCTAGCTAATACATCTTCACGCATTGCTTTAATGGTTTCACCCACATCGGTAGCTTCTAACAATTCATTACGTTGCTCATAAATCACTTTACGTTGATCATTAGCCACATCATCGTATTCAAGCAACTGTTTACGAATATCAAAGTTACGGCCTTCCACTTTACGCTGTGCGTTCTCAATGGCACGTGTCACCCACGGATGCTCAATCGCCTCGCCATCTGGCATATTGAGTTTTTCCATAATCGCTGACACGCGATCAGAAGCAAAAATACGAAGTAATTGATCTTCTAAAGACAGGTAAAAACGGCTAGAACCCGCGTCACCTTGACGACCTGAACGGCCGCGCAATTGGTTATCGACACGGCGTGATTCATGACGCTCTGTACCAATAATATGTAATCCGCCAGCAGCTAACACGCTATCGTGACGTAACTGCCATTCTGCTTTTATTGCTGCGCATTTCGTGGCTTTTTGCTCAGTACTTAGCGCTTCATCCGCTTCTACCAATGCAATTTCCGGCTCAGGATTTCCGCCCAGGACAATATCCGTACCTCGACCAGCCATATTAGTTGCAATAGTAATCACCCCAGGGCGACCAGCCTGCACAATAATATGAGCTTCACGCTCATGCTGTTTAGCGTTGAGTACTTGATGATCTAACTTGGCTGCCGTCAGTAGCTTAGAGATCAGCTCTGAGTTTTCAATCGAGGTCGTACCCACCAACACAGGCTGACCGCGTTCTTTACAATCCGTGATGTCCAAAATTACCGCTTCATACTTCTCACGGGCGGTGCGGTAGACTTTATCCATATTATCTTTACGCTGCATCGGGCGATGCGTTGGGATAACCACGGTTTCTAAGTTATAAATCTGATTAAACTCATAAGCTTCCGTATCGGCCGTGCCGGTCATCCCTGACAGCTTGGCATACATGCGGAAAAAGTTTTGGAACGTAATTGAAGCGAGCGTTTGATTCTCTTTCTGAATCTCCACACCTTCTTTAGCTTCCACCGCTTGGTGCAAGCCGTCAGACCAGCGACGACCTGACATCATGCGACCAGTAAATTCATCCACAATAATCACATCACCATCACGCACTACATAGTGCTGATCTCTGTGATATAAATTTTGTGCGCGAAGCGATGCATACAAGTGATGCACCAAGGTGATATTGGCGGCTTCGTATAAGCTGGAGCCTTCTAATAACAAACCAGATTCCGCTAGCAATGCTTCTGCATGCTCATGGCCTTGCTCAGACATGACCACATTTTGACCTTTTTCATCAACCCAAAAGTCGCCAGCACCTTCTTCTTCTGTCTGAGCGATTAATTTTGCGGCCACATCATTGATTTGGCTGTAAAGAGCAATACTATCATCGGCCTGACCTGAAATAATCAGCGGCGTACGCGCTTCATCGATTAAGATTGAATCCACTTCATCAATCAAAGCATAGCTCAGACCACGTTGCACACGCTCTTCAATGGTATAGACCATATTGTCGCGTAGATAATCGAAACCAAATTCATTATTAGTACCGTAGGTAATGTCCGCAGCGTAAGCTTGGCGCTTAGCTTCACTCGGCATTTGCGATAAATTAATACCAATGCTTAAGCCTAGGAATTGATATAGACGCCCCATCCACTCCGCATCACGCTTAGCGAGGTAATCATTGACTGTAATAACATGCACACCTTTGCCAGTTAAGGCATTCAAATAGGTAGGCAATGTAGCCACTAAAGTTTTACCTTCACCAGTACGCATTTCTGAAATTTTTCCAGCATGCAACACCATGCCACCAATCATCTGCACATCAAAATGACGCATACCAAGCGCGCGACGACTGCCTTCTCGCACTACAGCAAAAGCTTCTGGCATCAACTGGTCTAGCGTTTCACCATTGATATACCGCTGTTTAAACTCTGCAGTTTTAGCGCGAAGCGCATCATCACTCAGCGCTTGTAGCGCAGGCTCCAATGCGTTGATTTCCTGTACTTTAAGTGCGTATTGTTTAACAAGCCTGTCATTACGGCTACCGAATAATTTTTTGAACAACTTTGATATCATGAAAAAATGCGCTTTCCGCTAAAGGATAAAATACTTTTTTGTAATTATTGAGATTGAAAAATTGATAGTGGAAATTTGAGTTTTTAGGCTGGCATTACCGGCGATATTGGCCTAGCTTAAAACCTTAAAGATAAATATCATGCTCCGAATGTTGCTGGTGATGTGTAATTCAATAAATGCGTCATATATTGTTGATGCGGCTTGTTTCCATTAATTCAATAACTGGCATTAAGATATTTTCTCGGATCCAAAGGATTGCCATCTAACCTAATTTCATAATGCAAATGCGGTCCTGTAGAACGACCGCTACTCCCTACTTCAGCAATTTTCTGCCCTTTCTCCACGCGGTCTCCTGCATGTACTAACAGCAATGATGCATGGGCATAGCGTGTTTCTACACCTAGTCCATGATCAATTTTTACAATTTTACCATAATCAGGGGTTTGCTCAGCAGCTGAAACTATGCCGCGTGCGGCAGCATAGATTGGCGTGCCTATATTTGCCGTAAAATCTAACCCTTCATGAAAAGCTTTATGCCCATTGAAAGGATCTAAACGCCAACCAAAGCTGGACGAATTGAAAGCAACATTGACCGGACTGCGATTGGGCAAAGTATCTTTCAATACTGTTTTTTGTAACAACTTAGCTTCTAAATCGCTTAAATGTTCCGTATCAGCATCAATCTGCGCCATTAACTCAGCAATCTTTGCCTGTAAATCAACCTCAGATAAAGGCGCTTCCCTCACTAAGGGTCCACCACGATTTGGCTTTAGCCCTTCACTAGATGCCGGCTTAATAGGGTCAGGAAGTTTAGTTTTACTTGCTGATTTATCCCCTGCCAGCTTAGATAAACGTTCACTTTGGGCATCTAATAGCATAATACGAGCCTGCATTTCACCTAATTGAATGGCATAGGCATCAAGATGTTTTTGCCGATTAGTGAAAGCATTTTTAATTTGCGCCAACATCAATGTTTTGCCCCCTTGTTGAGCCGGCGCTTCCTGTGGCACAATCAACATCAAACCGATGAATAGCGGCACTAAAGTCAGGGCGAGCACAATCATGCTCACTTGCAGCACTGATAAGGTTTTGGCTTTCGCCATTTTATTTGAGACAAAAATGATATTCATACCATTCCTAAACACCACCATCTTAGTAAGTTATGCGGAATATGCTTCGCTTTAACGCTTTACTAAATAATCCGGGGCTTACTGCACTGGATGCACACGCGAAAGAAGCGCAAGCTGCACAAAAAATTTGGGTGGAGATTGCTCCCGATAACTTAGCGCAGCTAAGTCATGCCGCCTCCATTAAAAATCAACAATTCACCATATTTGCAAACAACAATGCAGTGGCAGCAAAAATTAAACTTTTTATGCCTAGCCTGTTGATTAAGCTAGAAAAGCTAGGGTGTGAAGTTACTTCAATTCGGGTCAAAGTGCAAGTGAAATCTAGCCCACAAGCCAAGCCTAAGGTCATAAAGAAAATAAGTTCTAAAGCTGGACTTAATCTACAGCTCCTAGCTAAAAAGCTAGCTGGTAGCCCATTAGGCGACGCCCTTAGTAAACTAGCCAACAAAGCAGATTAGGTCCCCAAGGTGAGTTGGACGCTGCAAGTTGCGCTTAACAATCGCGGGCTACAGTCAACGCCAGCACATGATTTTTAGGCTTTAGTATAAACAGTTGTTAGGCCTTACTAATAGTGCAATAATGAGTCGTCGTTACAAATTATTTACAAATCAAGCTCAACCCGTAATGGCGCTCACCAATAGTATTTTAACTGAGGAATTTGCATCATTTAGATTGATCAGCTATCGCACTTAATATTTAGCAATACATGTTTAGCACTTGAGTTCAATTCGCACTAGTTTTATTTTAACGTTTTACGACAACCACTTACGTGGCGTAATTTATAAAAATTGAGATAGGGAGAAGTCATGTCAGTCGAATTAATGATTGCCATCGGAGCTGCTGTTTTAGCGGTCTTGTATGGTGCGGTAATGAGTAAATGGATTACAGGCTTACCAGCAGGTAATGCACGAATGCAGGAAATTGCGAGCGCAATTCAACAAGGGGCAGCGGCCTATTTAGCTCGCCAATACAAAACCATCACCATCGTCGGCGTCATTCTCGCCATCCTTATCGGTCTATTTCTAAATATCACTACCGCCATAGGCTTTGTAATCGGAGCAGTGTTATCTGGTGCCTGCGGCTTTATTGGTATGAATGTTTCAGTAAAAGCCAATGTACGTACTGCGCAAGCCGCCACCAAAGGCATAGGCCCAGCGCTTGATGTGGCATTTAAAGGGGGTGCAATTACAGGCATGCTAGTCGTTGGACTGGGGTTATTAGGCGTTGCTGGTTTCTATGCCTTCTTAGGTGGCCCAGCAGCCACTGACTTAAACCCACTGATTGGCTTGGCTTTCGGCTCTTCACTGATTTCAATCTTCGCACGTCTTGGCGGCGGTATATTCACTAAGGGCGCTGACGTTGGCGCTGACTTAGTCGGTAAGGTTGAAGCTGGTATTCCAGAAGATGATCCACGAAACCCAGCCGTGATTGCCGATAATGTTGGTGATAACGTAGGGGACTGTGCGGGCATGGCGGCAGATTTATTTGAAACCTATGCCGTGACTTTGATTGCCACCATGGTTTTAGGTAGCCTGCTGATTAGCAATGCTGGCCCGAACAGTATGTACTATCCATTAATGTTAGCAGCGGTGTCTATCGTAGCTTCCATCATCGGATGTTTCTTTGTGAAAGCGACACCTGGCATGAAAAACGTAATGCCCGCTTTGTATAAAGGTTTGGCCGTTGCAGGAACGCTATCATTAGCGGCATTCTACTTTGTCACAATGAGAATGTTCCCAGATGGTCTAGTTGCAGGCGAGCTTACCATCTCAGCCAACCAGTTATTTGGTGCATGTGCCGTAGGTTTAGTGCTCACTGCAGCTCTGGTATGGATTACCGAGTACTACACAGGTACTGATTACGCACCTGTAAAACATATTGCGCAGGCTTCAACGACTGGCCACGCGACCAATATTATTGCTGGTATCGGTATCTCGATGAAATCAACGGCTTGGCCTGTGCTTTCTGTATGTTTGGCTATTTTCGTATCTCATCATTTAGGCGGCTTATATGGCGTAGCAATTGCTGCGACATCGATGCTGAGTATGGCAGGTATTGTAGTGGCCCTAGATGCCTATGGTCCGATTACCGACAATGCTGGTGGTATTGCTGAAATGGCAGGCTTACCTAAAGAAGTGCGTGATGTGACCGATCCATTGGATGCGGTGGGCAACACGACTAAAGCGGTCACCAAAGGTTATGCCATTGGTTCCGCTGGCTTAGCTGCATTGGTGTTATTTGCCGATTACACGCATAAACTGCAAGGCGCTGGCATTGTAGTGAAATTTGACTTAAGCGACCCAATGGTCATTATTGGCTTATTCATTGGTGGATTAATTCCATTCCTATTTGCCGCGATGGCCATGGAAGCAGTCGGTCGCGCAGCTGGGGCAGTCGTTGAAGAGGTTCGCCGTCAGTTCCGCGAAATCAAGGGAATTATGGAAGGTACTGCTAAACCTGAGTATGGCAAAGCTGTTGATATGCTGACCACAGCCGCTATTAAAGAAATGATGATTCCATCACTCTTGCCAGTAGCGGTTCCGGTCGCTGTAGGCCTGATTCTTGGACCTGTAGCACTAGGCGGTTTGTTAATGGGCACCATCGTAACCGGTCTATTCGTGGCAATCTCAATGTGTACCGGTGGCGGTGCATGGGATAATGCGAAGAAATACATTGAAGATGGCAATCACGGCGGTAAAGGCTCAGAGGCGCATAAAGCGGCTGTTACTGGCGATACCGTAGGCGATCCCTACAAAGATACCGCAGGGCCTGCAGTAAACCCATTGATTAAAATCATCAATATTGTGGCGTTATTAATCGTGCCACTGTTACATCTGTAAGGTTTATTGTAGCAAGTGTAGCAATGTAAAAAGGCAGCCTAGGCTGCCTTTTTGCTGATCTTTAACTGACTGCAGTTAACTAGAAAGCTGGTTTTACCTTAGCTTTATTGTAGTTATCTACGCCTTCAAGGATCTCTTTTTTCGCTTGATCAATATCGCCCCAACCGTTTATTTTGACCCATTTGCCTTTATCCAAATCTTTATAATGCTCAAAGAAGTGTGAAATCATATTAAGGCGCCATTCAGAAACGTCTTTATGTGTTTTTAAGTGACCATATAAACCACAAACTTTTTCAACTGGCACGGCTAATACTTTAGCGTCTAGTCCGGCTTCATCTTCCATCAGTAGCACACCTAGTGGACGGCAACGTACCACCACGCCAGGAATTAAGGGTACTGGCGTCATGACCAATACATCCACTGGATCGCCATCGTCAGCTAGCGTATGAGGAACATAACCATAGTTGGTTGGGTACTGCATAGCTGTACCCATAAAGCGGTCTACGAAAATTGCACCACTTTCTTTGTCAACTTCATACTTGACTGGATCACCCTGCATTGGGATTTCAATGATCACATTAAAATCATTGGGGACATCTTTACCGGTTGGTACTTGGTTTAACGACATGACTTATTCCTAGAGGGTAATTTTTGATAGGGGTTAATTTTGAGCCGCAATTATAGCAAGCCCATGACAAAAGCACAGCAAAGTGCCTAATTAAATTAAGGGCTTAGCTAGACTGCACGTTCTCAAGACAGCTTTTCAGTTAAGACTTTGAGGTAAATATAAGGTCATAGAACTGACCTAAGTCTGAAATAAAATCAGTATCAATTAGTCTAGATGAAGCCCTTTGCCTGTGAGGCGTTCAAAGGCTTCCATATACTTGGCACTAGTTTTTTGTGCAACTTCTGCCGGCAAAACTGGTGCTGGCGCCGTTTTGTTCCATCCCGTACTTTCTAACCAATCCCGCACATATTGCTTATCGTAGCTAGGAGGGTTTTGTCCAACCACATAACTATCGGCTGGCCAAAATCTTGAGGAATCAGGAGTCAGCACTTCGTCCATCACGTGCAAAACACCGTGTTTATCTAAACCAAATTCAAATTTAGTATCCGCAATAATAATGCCGCGGCTTAGCGCATAGGCCGCAGCCTGTTCATAGAGGGCAAGACTCGCTTTAGCAACCTGCGCGCACATATCAGCACCCAATAAGTCTGCTGCTTGTTGCAAACTGATATTTTCATCATGCTCACCTACCGCGGCTTTGCTTGATGGTGTAAATATTGGCGTAGGTAACTTGGAGGCCTCTTGAAGACCAGCTGGCAACTGAATACCACAAACAGTACCTTTGGCTTTGTATTCCTTCCAACCACTACCTACCAGGTAACCTCGAACGATGGCTTCAATTGGCAAAGCTTTTAGTTTTTTGACTACTACTGAGCGGTTTTTCAACTGCATTTTTTCAACAGGATTGCTCACCACACTCACTGGATCAATACCGGTTAAATGGTTGGGTACGACGCCTTTTAGTTTATCAAACCAGAAGTTGGCCATTTGCGTTAGCATCGCGCCTTTATTAGCAATGCCGGTAGGCAAAATCACATCAAACGCAGAAAGCCTATCCGTGCTCACTAACAGCATGGTCTCGGCGTCGAGATCATAAATATCACGCACCTTACCTTGGTGTATGCGTTTCAAGCTAGTGATTGTGGTCTCTAATAAAGGCTGATTCATGATGATGGTTTAACTTAGGGGTGACTTAATAATTGCATATTATAAATGCGTAGCGAAACTTTACCTATCCATTTGCATGCGCTTATTCACTTGCAATGGCAGGTGCTAGCTCAGTCTGTTCTCACCAATTTTAATAATTTTTAGTGTGTTGGTTCCACCTGGGCTTCCAATCGGCTCACCAAAAGTAAGTAAAACTAAATCACCTGCATTGACCACTTTTTCTTGCAACAATACCTGTTCCATTTCACGCAAAATTTCATCGCGATTTTTGTTTTCTTGCTCAATCGGATACGGGTACACCCCTCGATGTAAAGTGAGTTTTCGCCGCGCACCTTTATCTGGAGATAGCGCATAGATAGGCACTTCAGCATCAGCACGCGATAACCACTGTGCGGCATTGCCAGATTGGGTTAGCGCAGCAATCGCTTTAATCTTTAAGTGCTGTGCGGTATAGATGGCGGCTGCGGCAACAGCCTCATCGGTTTTGATAAATATTTGATCTAGTTTTTGTACGTGCTGTTGGCTAAAGTACTCTTTTTCCGCCTCAATGACTACACGGTGGACCGCTTGCACTGTTTCTAACGGATATTGGCCAGCGGCAGTTTCAGCCGATAACATCACGGCATCGGTACCATCTAGTACTGCATTGGCGACGTCAGAGACTTCGGCTCGGGTTGGAATCGGGCTAGTAATCATAGACTCCATCATCTGTGTAGCCGTAATCACCAGCTTATTTTGTGCACGCGCCATGCGTATCATACGCTTTTGTAGGCCAGGCACTGCTGCATCCCCAACCTCTACTCCTAGATCACCGCGAGCCACCATAATGGCATCTGAGGCTTCAATAATCGCCTCAAGGTTACCTATGGCTTCAGCGCGCTCAATTTTGGCAATAATACTGGCATTACCACCAGCCTTTTTCACCAAGCTACGCGCCAACTCTACATCTGCGGCTGACTTAGGAAAAGAAATCGCTATATAGTCCGCTTCCAAAGCCACCGCGGTTTTAATATCTTCACGATCTTTTTTGGTCAAGGCATCGGCCGACAGGCCGCCTCCTTGGCGATTAATGCCTTTATTATCAGAGAGGGTGCCCCCATTCAGTACCACACAATGAATTTTCTGCCCAATCACACGATCTACCTGCATAGTGATGCGGCCATCATCTAACAATAAAATGGTTTGCGCGGAGACTTCTTGCGGTAGGGTTTTATAGTCTAGTCCCACATGGTATTGGTCACCCAATTCGCAAGCTGCATCTAAGGTAAAGAGGTCGCCGGTTTTTAAGCTGACCTTACCGAGTGCAAATTTTCCGATACGAATTTTAGGCCCTTGCAAATCGCACAAGATACCGATAGGGCGATTAAGCTTGGTGGCAATAGCACGTACCGTCTCTGCCCGTTGAATATGGTCTGCCGCTAACCCATGCGAGAAATTCAAACGCACGACATTCACTCCAGCAGTAATCATGCGTGCCAGCATTTCCTCACTGCTAGAGGATGGGCCTAACGTTGCCACAATCTTGGTTTTGCGTAAAGTCACTGGTTACCTTTGTATAGTTTCATTATTCAAATAAAAAAGGGGCTACTGGCCCCTATTTTCATTCTTGACTCAGGGCAAGTTCATACGTTTAGTGCTTAGATTCAGCCGCACGTAACTCTAGGATTTCTACTGCTGGCAATTTTTTGCCTTCTAAAAATTCTAGAAATGCACCACCGGCGGTTGAAATATAATCAATTTTATCTTCAATATCGTACTTCTGAATCGCAGCAATGGTATCGCCACCGCCAGCTAAGGTGAAAGCTTTGGTATTAGCAATGGCCATGGCTATGGCTTTAGTGCCCTCACCAAACTGATCAAATTCAAACACACCAACAGGTCCGTTCCATACTACCGTACCTGCATTTTCAATAATCTTAGCAATAGCTAAAGCAGATTTCGGGCCAATATCAAAAATCATATCATCGGTCGCAACGTTAGTGACGTCTTTACTGACGGCAACTTCATTGGCATCAAATTTCTTACCGCAAACCACATCTTCTGCAATCGGCACCGCGGCACCCCTTTGAGACATTTTGTCCATTAAGGTGCGTGCAACTGGCACTAGATCATCTTCACACAAAGATTTACCGACCTCAAATCCGACCGCTTTTAGAAAAGTATTGGCGATTCCACCGCCCACCACCATTTGATCCACCTTGTCCGCCAAGCTTTCTAATACTGTTAACTTGGTTGAAACCTTACTACCGCCGACAATGGCTACCATAGGCCTTGCAGGACTAAGCAAAGCTTTAGTCAGGGCATCTAGTTCATTCACCAACAATATACCCGCAGCCGCTATCGACGCAAACTTAGCTACGCCGTGGGTAGAGGCTTCTGCACGATGCGCTGTGCCGAAGGCATCCATCACAAAGATATCGCATAAATGCGCATACTTTTGTGACAAGGCATCATTATTCTTTTTTTCACCGATATTAAAGCGGCAGTTTTCCAACACCACTAGCTCGCCGACAGCCACTTCAAATCCCCCATCAACCCAATCCTGAATTAATCGTACCGGCTGGACAAGGCTATTGGTTTGTTTCAACTTGGTAGAAATGACGTCAACTACTGGTTGGAGTGAGTTCTCTTGAGAATAAACACCTTCTTCTGGGCGACCCAAATGTGAGGTCACCATCACACGAGCCCCAGCCTTTAGTGCAAATTCTATCGTAGCCATTGAAGCGGTGATACGCGCATCTGAAGTGACTTTGCCGGCTGAAATCGGCACATTAAGATCAGCGCGAATCAGGACGCGCTTATTACTTAAATCTAAATCGGTCATCTTAATAACGTTCATCACTATTCCTTTTACTCTGACTTAAGGCGAATTACTTGGCTGCCATCATTGCGGCAACGTTGTCTAACATACGGCAGCTAAAGCCCCACTCATTGTCATACCATGCACACACTTTCACCAACAAACCATCCTTGGTGACTTTAGTTAAAGTAGCATCAAAATTAGACGAGAAGCTGGTGTGGTTGTAATCCACAGACACCAAAGGTGCTTCGTTATAAGATAAGATACCTTTTAACGGACCGCTATTTGCGGCTTCGTGCATGATGTGATTAATCTCTTCTTTAGTGGTCGGACGCGCTGCGGTAAATGTTAAGTCTACGAGAGAAACATTAATAGTGGGTACTCGGATAGCAAAACCATCCAACTTGCCATTTAGTTCTGGTAACACTAAGCCAACAGCGGCAGCGGCACCAGTTTTGGTTGGGATAAGTGAAGTAGTCGCAGAACGCGCACGGCGCATATCAGAATGATGTGAATCAGTCAGTACTTGGTCATTGGTATAAGAGTGGATAGTATTCATCAATCCATTCACCACGCCAATCTTCTCATGTAACGGCTGGATCATTGGCGCTAAGCCATTTGTAGTACAAGAAGCGTTGGAAATGACAGTATGGCTGGCTTTAATTACCTGATGATTAACACCATAAACCACAGTTGCATCAATATCTTTATCGCCTGGAGCTGATAGCAGTACTTTTTTAGCCCCCGCATCAATATGCGCTTGCGCTTTAGCTTTGCTATTAAAAGCGCCTGTACATTCAAGTACGATATCAATGCCTAGGTCACGCCATGGCAACTCAGCAGGATTACGTGTAGCAAAAGTTCTGATTTTGTGGCTTTGAATAATCATGTCATCGCCGTCGACGCCCACTTCAAAGGGGAAGCGACCATGCGCACTATCGTATCGCGTTAAATGCGCGTTGCTTTCAGCATCACAGCCCGCACTATTGATAGCGATAACTTCAATATCTTTACGTCCAGACTCATACAGCGCACGTAATACCATGCGGCCAATACGGCCATAACCATTAATTGCGATTCGAATTGCCATGATCATTCCTAAGTTTTTTCAATTAAATCAAAACATACATTAAAACTGACTGCGCAAAGAATTAAGGCACCCCAATCTGGGGTGCCTTAATAAGCCAGCCTAGTTGGCTGTATTAAATACAGCGCCCATTAAATTAAAGTACAGATTTAACAGTCGCCACTACATTTTCAACGGTAAAGCCGAAGTGTTTCAACAATACGCCACCTGGAGCAGATTCACCGAAAGTATCGATACCAACTACAGCGCCTTCCAAACCTACATATTTACGCCAGAAGTCAGTCACACCTGCTTCAACTGCTACGCGTTTTACGCCAGCTGTTAACACACTGTCTTTATAAGCTTTATCTTGACGATCAAATACATTGGTTGAAGGCATAGAAACTACGCGTACTTTAGTACCTGCTGCATTCAACTCTGCGGCCGCTTTAACCGCTAATTCAAGTTCTGAACCATTGGCGATAATGATCACGTCTGCTTTACCTGATACATCAGATAACACATAACCACCTTTACGCATTAAATCAAACTGTGCAGCATCATGTTTCATGCCTGGCACATTTTGACGGCTTAATACTAAGCTAGATGGACCATTTTTACGTTCAACAGCTGCTACCCAAGCAACAGCAGTTTCAGTTGAGTTACCTGGACGCCATACATCCATATTTGGAATTAAACGCAAACCAGAAGTGTTTTCAATTGGTTGATGCGTAGGTCCATCTTCACCTTGACCGATAGAGTCATGTGTCAATACAGCAATCGTACGTTGTTTCATCAATGCAGCCATACGTAGTGCACTTTTCGCATAGTCTGAGAACATATGGAATGTACCGCCGAATGGAACTAAGCCACCGTGCAATGCCATACCGTTCATAATTGAAAACATACCAAATTCACGTACGCCGTATGAAATATAGTTACCTGGTTTTTTCGCATCAACATGCACGAAGCTACTGCATGAAGTCAAGTTAGAACCGGTTAAGTCAGCTGAACCACCCAAGAACTCAGGTAGTAAAGGTGCTAACGCGCCGATTACATTTTGTGAAGCTTTACGTGTTGCAACTGTTTCCGCTTTATCGTTAGTTGCAGCGATCATTGCATCAGTGGCTGACTTCCAGTTAGCTGGCAATTCACCGCCCATACGACGAGAAAACTCTGCCGCGTCAGCTGGGAAAGCTGCTTTATAGGCTGCAAATTTAGCATTCCAAGCCGCTTCAGCAGCAGCACCTTTGTCAGTCGCATCCCAACCAGCATATACGTCAGCTGGAATGACAAATGGCTCATGTGGCCAACCGATGTTAGCGCGAGTTGCAGCAACTTCTTCTAAACCTAATGCTGAACCGTGGCAATCATGTGAACCTGATTTGTTTGGTGAACCCATACCAATGACCGTTTTACAGCAGATCAATGATGGTTTGTCTGTGACTTTTTTAGCCGCTTCAATTGCTTTACCAATAGCAGCAACATCATGACCATCTACAGATTGAACGTGCCATCCGTATGATTCAAAACGTTTAGCTGTATCGTCTGTGTACCAACCTTCAATGTGACCATCGATAGAGATACCGTTGTCATCCCAGAATGCGGTTAATTTACCCAAGCCCCAAGTACCAGCTAAGGCACAAGCCTCATGAGATACACCTTCCATCATACAGCCGTCACCCAAGAACACGTAAGTGTTGTGGTCAACAATATTGTAATCAATCTCTTGATTGAAACCATCGAAATGGCCTTGTTTATTGAATTGGTCAGCGAGTAATTTTTCAGCCATGGCAAAACCTACACCGTTGGCAATACCTTGGCCTAATGGGCCAGTTGTTGTTTCAACACCTGGAGCATAACCATACTCAGGGTGACCCGCACATTTTGAATGCAACTGACGGAATGTTTTAAGCTCATCCATCGGCAATGCATAACCTGTTAGATGCAATAATGAGTAGATCAACATTGAGCCATGGCCATTAGAAAGCACGAAGCGATCACGGTTTGCCCAGCTAGGGTTTTTTGGATTGTGGCTTAAATGGTGATTCCAAAGCTCTTCTGCAATTTCTGCCATGCCCATAGGCGCGCCTGGGTGACCAGAGTTTGCTTTTTGTACCGCATCCATCGATAACGCACGGATAGCGTTGGCTAAGTCTTTACGTGTTGCCATTGATTTCTCCCTAATAATTAGCTGGGGCTTTAACGATTCATCTCAGACATTTGGCATGTCTTATAGATAATCATACAAAACCTTGATTGAATTCTAAAAAAAGCCTAGTTTTTAACCGCTTTTTTACAAAGGTCAAATTATTGCTTAAATACCCTTTTTCAGCAAGTGCTTAGCCGGCAAATCTCCACCAGAGTGGATATGATTTGACGAATTTGGCTTATTTTGGGCAGCTTCCATATTGGCATCACCCAGAAGGGTAAGCTAGACCAGATGCACCAACCGATTATTCTCGGCTGACTCTAGGACCGCTGCGATGACTTTGCAGTTAGCTTTAGCATCCGCAAACCCTAATAACGGCGTTTTATCGTTTAAAACGCAATCACTAAAATGTTCAATTTCTAAATTAAAGTGGTTGCTAGGGGCGAAGCGCTCTTCAGCAAAAGTGCCATCTTCTAGCGCCCAACTAATCACAGGCGTGTCATTCTGAAATACCCATGCAGCGTGGCATTTGACCCACCCTTTAGTACCGATAATTTCATATTCTGATTTTCGTGAACGCTCAAAGCTGACATCAAAATGGCCGAATCGGGCGCGGCCTTCTGCATCCAACCCAAAATCAAGAACTCCGCTGGTGACTAGATCCGCACCTACTTCGTTAAATTTGGCGTGTGCAATAACTGACTTAGGTTCACTAAATGGTGCATTTTGAAGTTTATTACCTAAACCTAAGCACCATCTTAGGGAATGGATGGCATAAGGGCCTATATCCCACATAGCCCCGCCACCCTGCCTAAATCCACTAGCAATACGATACATACGTGCTGGCTTCATTAAAAATGAATAGCTGGCACGAACCGACAACACATCTCCCACCAAACCTGATTCGACTATTTCTTTGACTCGGGCATGCTGAGGATGGAAGCGATACATAAAACCTTCCATCACTTTGACCTTGTTTTTAATCGCTGCCTGCTCAATGGTTTCAATATCAGCAACGCTCAGCGCCATCGGCTTTTCAATTAATACATGCTTACCCGCATGAATCGCCTTTAGCGCCCATTGCACATGCTCTTGATTGGCCATAGGGCAATAAACAGCTTGCACATGCGTATCTGCAAGTAACGTATCCAAATCATCATAGCAATTCACATCGCTGCAACCTAGCGCATATTTTTCCAAGGTTGCTTTAGCCGCGCCAGTGCGGCGGCTGGCAATAGCCACTAACTCGGCATTTGACGCTTCAATAATGGCTGGCAGTAAGCGCTCATTAACGCGCGCCGCGCCTAGAATGCCCCATTTTAGTTTTTTTTGTGCAGCGTTCATGAATACCGATTAAATTGACTCTTGAGGAAACCACTTAATGCTACAGCCAATACTTGGCGCTTGATGTTGAGGCCCCTTTTGCGTTTCTGCAATTAGCTTCATGGCATGAAACAAGTCTCGTGGATTATCTACTGGTGGCTCACCACGTCCAGCCGCATCAAAACGTCCACGATATTGCAACTCTAGCTTGGCATTAAATCCAAAAAAATCTGGTGTACACACTGCGCCGTAGGCTTTAGCTACCTCTTGCGTATCATCTAACACATAGGGAAATGAAAAGTTAAACAACTTCGCCTCTTCCCGCATTCTTTCATACGAATCATCAGGATAATTCTCAGTGTCATTACTTTGAATAGCAATGGTGTTGATGCCATATTGCAATAGCTCATGGCAATCAGCCACCAGCCTCGGCTTAATGGCTTTAACGTAAGGGCAGTGATTGCTGATAAACATTACCAACAATCCATTTTTACCCATGCTATTCGCTAAGTTATAACGATTACCATCAACACCAAGCAAGTTGAAATCAGTAGCGCGTTGACCAAAATTACAAACTGGGGGGTTTAAGCTCACCATTTTCTGCTCCTCGTTACATTACACCGACTTTTAGTCAGATTAGTTTTTTTATAACACAGTCTTTATACTATCATTTTTCCTTTCATCTAGAGACGATAAATCTGTGGCCAATTTGCGCTTTTACACCAATACCCCACTGGCTTTGGACGCCGCAGTTCAACTATCCGACAGTGCAGCCGCTCACGCTACGCGAGCATTACGGCTTGAGGTGGGAGACAGTGCCACCTTATTTAATGGTGACGGTTTTGATTATGAATGCACGCTTACTGCCGTTAAGAAAAATGCAGTGTTTGCCAACATAACGAACGCGCATGCAGTACTAAATGAATCGCCGCTAAAAATCACGCTACTGCAAGCCATTTCCAGTGGAGATCGCATGGATTTCACTATACAAAAAGCTGTTGAACTCGGCGTCACTGCTATACAACCGTTCACTAGCCAGCGCAGCCTAGTTAAGCTGTCGGCTGAACGTGCAGAAAAACGCACAGAACATTGGCAGAATATTGCCATCTCTGCCTGCGAGCAATCAGGCAGAAGTGTTGTCCCCATGGTCAGCGCCCCGTTGAATATGATGCATTTATTTGCGCATCTAGCCACAAATTCACAGCCTAATGACTGCAAAATTACTTTGGCGCCCGATGCCACTCAACAGCTAAAAATCCTCAACAAACCTAGCGGGCACATTTACCTTCTCATCGGCGCCGAAGGTGGGCTTAGCGATGAAGAAATCGCTTTATCCTTGCATCATGGCTTTCAGACCATACAGCTGGGCGGACGGGTATTGCGCACAGAAACAGCTGCGCTTGCCGCCATTGCTGCTTTACAGACTTTATGGGGTGATTTTTAATTAAGGCCTGCGATGGAACGAAGCATTGCATATTAATTTGCATTAAATACATAAATGTTTTACTATTATGTAAATATTACATTTAATAGGGTGCGGCTTTAACAATGTCACTCGGTTTATCCATACGCAAGCGGCGGAAGTCGCTGAATATTACATTACAAACCCTAGCACACGCCATTAGTGCTGATGCGGGTAATTTATCACGCATAGAAAGAGGTGAATTAGGCGCTTCCGAAGCGATGCTCCGGAAAATTGCACAGGCGTTAAACTGCACCCCCGCTTATCTATATGCGCAAAGTGATGTTGCACTAGCAGAATTGGTCAGCGCCGAACATAGAACTGGCTTCGCTGCGGGCGCTTCTGGTGAAGACCCCTCTCGCAATAAACCTCAGGCGCAAGACTTTGTACAATGGTTCCGTTCAGCTACGCCCTATATCCATGCCTTTGGAGGACGTACTTTTGTCATCGCATTTGGTGGCGAAGTGGTCGATGAGAAACAATTTGTCGCACTATCCCATGACCTTAATTTGCTCGCCAGCTTAGAAGTTAGACTCGTGCTCGTGCATGGAGCACGTCCGCAAATTGAGAGGCGTTTAAAACGCGATAAAATCACTCCTAAATTTGTCAACGGCCTACGTGTGACTGATGACGAAGCGATGGAGGCAGTCAAAGAAGCTAACGGCGCCATTCGGGTTGAAATAGAAGCCTTACTTTCCATGGGCTTGGTCAACTCTCCCATGGCTGGATCCGACATTAGAGTGGCTAGCGGCAACTTCATTACTGCCAAACCGCTAGGCATTCGTGATGGTGTAGATTTACAGCATACCGGTGAAGTAAGAAGAGTGGATGCCGTCGGCATCCAAAAGCGGCTTGATGACGGCGAATTGGTATTGTTATCACCCTTGGGCTATTCACCCACAGGGGCAGCATTCAACCTGAGCTTGGAGGATGCCGCCGTGAGCACAGCCATTGCGCTAGATGCGGATAAGTTGATTTTCTTAATGGATAGTGCTGGAGTGCATAATTTGCGCGGTGAACTCTTACGTGAAATGACCGCGGAGAAAGCCAAAAACCTTCTGGAGTCTGTGGCCAAAAGTGAGCAAGCCATTAACATCTCAGAAGATATTAACTACTACTTGCCAGCCGCCGTGCGTGCCTGTGAACATGGTGTTGCACGGACGCATTTAATCAGTCGCCATATTGACGGTGCAATTATTCAAGAGCTATTTACCTTGGACGGGATAGGCACCATGGTGACCGAGCTTAGCCTAGAAAGTATGCGGCAAGCTGATATAGATGATGTCGGTGGCATCTTAAAGCTAATTGAACCGTTAGAGGAAGAAGGCGTGTTAGTGAGGCGCGGGCGTGAGCGAATAGAAATGGAAATAGAGCATTTTTATGTGTTGGAGCACGGGAACCGTATAATCGGTTGCGCTGCACTATATCCATTTGTTGCCGAAAAAACTGCTGAATTTGCCTGCTTAGCGATAGACCCTGCGTTTAGAGGTGCCGGTCGCGGCGATAGGTTATTCTATTTCTGCGCCAAAGAGGCCAAGGCTAGAGGTCTTAAACAACTATTTTGCCTCACCACACATACCGAGCACTGGTTTATAGAGCGTGGTTTTATGGAGCAGAATGTAGAGAAACTACCGATGGAAAGACAAAAACTGTATAACTTTCAACGCAAATCTAAGGTTTTCATCAAAACACTTTGATTTTTTAGATACAATGGCAAAATCTAACCTAGATGCACTTCATCAATTGAAGAGACCCTGATGCTCAATATAACTACCGCAACGCAAAAAGCGCACACCCTGGCAGAGGCTCTGCCTTATATCAAACGCTTTTTTGATAAAACCATCGTGATTAAATACGGCGGCAATGCAATGACCGATGACCATCTTAAGCAATGTTTTGCTCAAGATGTAGTGCTACTCAAACTTGTCGGCATGAACCCCGTTGTAGTGCACGGTGGCGGTCCACAAATCAATGAAATGCTAGATAAACTTGGCAAAAAGGGTGAGTTTATTCAAGGCATGCGTGTCACTGATGCTGAAACCATGGATGTGGTGGAGATGGTTCTGGGCGGGCAGGTGAACAAAGAGATTGTGAACCTAATCAATCGGAACGGTGGAAAAGCCGTCGGTTTGACTGGTCAGGATGGTAATTTTATACATGCGCATAAGTTACTAATTGAGGATAAAGACAATCCGAGCAAAATGATTGATATTGGCCAGGTAGGTCAAATAACGTCTATAGATCCTAGCATTATTAATTTTTTAGATAGCGGTGATTTTATTCCAGTGGTCGCGCCAATAGGCGTGGGTGAAGATGGTGAGACTTACAATATAAATGCCGATTTAGTGGCCGGTAAACTCGCAGAGATTTTAGGCGCAGAGAAATTAATATTACTGACCAACACACCTGGCGTATTGGATAAAGATGGTCAATTGCTGACAGGGTTAACGCCAAAACAGATTGACGATCTAGTCGCTGACGGCACGCTTTCTGGTGGCATGTTACCTAAAATAAGTTCAGCCTTGGATGCTGCTCGAAGCGGCGTGAAGACAGTACATATTATTGACGGACGGGTTGAGCATGCGCTACTACTGGAAATTCTAACCGACGAAGGTATAGGCACGTTGATTAAGGCTAAATAGCCTGAAGCACAACCACATGTCTAAAGTTTGGATATTTGATTTAGACGATACGCTACACAACGCTTCAGCCCATATTTTCCCAGTGATGAATCAAATCATGACTGAATATATGATGGCGTCCCTAGATTTAGCTGAAAGTGAAGCCCATCGTTTACGCAAACACTACTGGCGCATTTATGGCGCAACACTTAAAGGCTTAATACGCCATCATAGCGGGCATCCTAGCTACTTTTGCCCCTATCATTTTTTAGAAAAAACCCACAGCTTTCCACAACTACACGAAATGGTCGTGCAAGCTAGCGGGCTTCGCCATATGCTCAAAAATCTAACTGGGCGCAAAGTCATCTTTACCAACGCTCCACGTAACTATGCTTTACGCGTCCTAGAAATACTAGGCATTAGCGATTGTTTTGAACTTGTATTTAGCGTTGAATCCGCACGCTTTCATGCCAAACCCTCAGTACGAGGTTTTCAAATGCTACTCAAAGCCATTAAGACGCCAGCACAAGACTGCATCCTATTGGAAGACAATTTGCCCGCGCTGATGACTGCTAAACGTCTAGGCATGAAAACCATATGGGTATCCAAAGAACTAAAAAAACCAAATTTTGTTGATTATCGATTACACAAAGTGTTAGCACTTACTCACCTTAAGCTATAATGACTGCATCAATGTAAGGGGGAAAGTATGGCCGGAGAACGTAAGCAACAGATCTTAGAAACCCTCGCTAAAATGCTAGAGGCGCCTAAGCGTGAGAAAATCACTACGGCCTTACTTGCCGCTAGACTTGATGTTAGTGAAGCCGCACTTTATAGACATTTTGCTAATAAGGCGCAAATGTTTGAAGGTCTGATTGTGTTTATTGAAGAAACCATTTTTGGCTTAATTAATAAAATTAGTAGCGAAGAAACTGACGGTCTGCGCCAAGTACAACGCATCATTACAATGCTATTAGTGTTTGCTGAAAAGAATCCTGGTATGACACGCGTGCTGATTGGTGATGCACTGGTTAACGAAGATGAAAGATTGCAAATACGCATGAACCAACTTTACGATCGCATAGAAGTGACCATAAAGCAAAGCCTGCGCATTGCACAAGCACAATCCGAATCGCAAAGCGATGCAGAAGCACAAGCTAACTTAATGGTATGTTTTGTGGCGGGCCGCTGGCAGCAATTCGCAAAAAGTGGCTTTAAACGTAAACCATCGGAGTTTATCCAACAACAAATCAGCATGCTGCTCAATGCGCATTAAGTAACTGGCATTTGTATCGACCACGTACTTGGGGGAAAATAGTTCGAACCCTGAATACTAAACGCGGTCTGATCTAACTGAATTTATGGTGGGTGCTACCCACAACACCTCACAAAATAGTAATGGAGAAGATTTTTGGAAAATACGATATTGGGTTTTACAGAGGCGCAGATTGCCGATTTTGGCACTACTTATGGCATAGCTGGACTAATGTTATTGATGCTTTTTATTATTGGCCACCTAGCGTGGGAATCTAAAGCTGGAAAATTTGGTACTTTTGCACTTTACCTAGGCCTGTCTTTTGGCATGGTAGGTTATATTGCCAAATACTTCATCCAATATAAACTTGGCATTCAGTAAGCTACTATCCTAAGGGAATAATGCTAAATTAAGTGCATCTAGTCTGGCAGCATACACTGCCAGCTTGATTTTCTCAGGTTCACTATACGCGCTAGCTACCTCACCAGCATTCACACTCAGTGACGCCTCTAACGCTTTCTTCATTAAGTCTGCTGCTGGTGTTTGGCAGGCCTCCTTTCCAGTTCGCCCCCTAGCATCTGCTTCACACGCCTGCAGAAAATCTTTAAATCTAGACGGTTGGCGTATGGCATCAAGTTCAATTAAGAAATTAAGGAGTGCTGGTGCTTTCATCAATGGAGCTTGATAAAGCTTGCCATGGAATTTTGTCACTATCAGCGCAAGTTCGCGACAATCATTAGGTACTTTTAATCTTAAACAGAGCGTTTTGACCAAATCAACGCCACGTTGCTCATGGCCAATATGTCGCGGCAATATCTCTGTTGGTGTCAGCCCTTTACCAACATCGTGCAACAGTGCGGCAAAACGTACGGCTAAAGAATACTGTTGGCTAGCAGCGTAATCAATGACCAACATCACATGCACACCACAATCAATCTCTGGATGATGTTGTTCCGGTTGCGGTACTCCCCATAATCGATCTAGCTCTGGCATTATCTTTTGCAATGCACCACAAGCACGCAACACCTCAAACATACGCGATGGCTGGCTCTCCATTAGGCCTTTTGCCAGTTCCTGCCAAACGCGCTCAGCGACCAATGCATCCACCTCTCCAGCTACAACCATTTGCTGCATTAATGCAATGGTTTCTGGGGCTAAGCTAAACTCAGACAAACGTGCCGAGAAGCGAGCTGCGCGAAGTATACGTACCGGATCTTCTGCAAAGGCCTCACTTACATGTCGCAGGGTTTTAGATTGGATATCGCGCAATCCATGATAAGGATCAATCAACTGACCTTCACTGGACTTAGCAATTGCATTAATCGTTAAATCTCTGCGAGCTAAATCTTGCTCCAACGTAACCTCGGGAGAGGCATGCACACTAAATCCTTTGTAACCCTTGGCAGTTTTGCGCTCAGTCCGAGCTAAAGCGTACTCATCATGGGTATGGGGATGCAAAAATACTGGAAAGTCTTTACCTACTGGGCGGTAGCCGGCAGCCTCCATTTCCTCTGGGGTAGCGCCAACCACAACATAGTCCTTATCCTGCACGGAGAAACCTAGCAACTCATCACGTACTGCACCGCCAACTAAATAAGTTTGCATGAATTGGGGTTTATCTAGCGGCTAAACTGCGAAAACGATCGTAAGCACCACGCGTATTTGCATCGACCAAGTAATCAGGAATCACTGCCTCCAAGGCAGTTGGTTCAAGTCCAAACACTACCGGAAATGGTGTGCTACTAATGCTATCCACAGCCATTGAGCGCACATTGTCGCGTGACATGAGTTTAACTGGCATGAGTTCCATCAGGGCAGCTTGGATGTAAGATAAAGAATCATTCAATCCTATAATCCGACGATGTATGCCTAAAGTCGTCATCACCGCTTTGACTAACTCGCGAAAGGTATACACCTTAGGGCCAGCCAATTCGTATATTTGTCCGTAACTAGTTTGATTCTGCAGACTAAGCACAAAACACGTTGCGACATCTTCTACCCAGACAGGTTGAAATTTAGCCTGAGGCTTTGCCAACATCAACACCGGCATCACTTTAATAAGGGTGGCAAAGAGATTAATAAAACGATCACCACGCCCAAAAATGACTGATGGCTTAAATATGGTCAGGTTTAATTTTGATAAATGAGATTTTTCTACCAAAGCCAACAATGCCGCTTCACCCGCACCTTTAGAACGCAAATACTGACTAGGCGCATGCTTGCCTGCGCGCAAACTACTCATATGCAATAGGCGAGTAATCCCTAAATCTATGCAAGTTTTAGCTAGGCGAGCAGGAAACTGATGGTGCATCAGATCAAAACTACTACGCCGAGTTTGGTGCAAAATGCCGATCAAGTTAATGACAGCATCAGAGTCGCCAATACCCTTACGTAACGCTTGATTGTCGAGTATATTGCATTCCAACACCTCAACATGAGGAAGCAGCAATAGATGCTTGGCCACTTCACGTCTGCGCGTGAGCACTTTAACTTTATATCCTGCAGCGTCTAATTTTGTCACGATTGCGCTACCAACAAAACCTGAACCGCCTATGACACATATTTCTTTTAATTGCATGTAATGCCCTGTCTTTAAATTATTCAATTTCCGCTGTCATGACTTCAGCTTTCGCTCTGGCAGGAATGATTCCCAAACGTGATTTCAGTGTTTGTATTTTAGTACCTAAACGCGGCGCATAGAAGTTGGCATTGGCCATCACTTTCTGCACATAGTTTCTAGTTTCGAGAAAAGGGATAGTTTCAATATATATAGCGGCTTCTAGCGGCTGTTTAGCCATCCATTGCTTTGCTCGGCTAGGTCCTGCATTGTAGGCTGCCGTTGCCATCACGGCTTGGCCATCCATTAAATCTAAAGTGTGACGCATATAGTAGGTACCAATGTCTATATTGGTACCTAAATTATGAATCATATCAGCACGATAGCCACGCATGCCCATACGATGCGCCGCCCATTTAGCTGTGGCAGGCATCAACTGCATCAGACCAGAAGCCCCAACGTTGGATTTTGCATAGTGCATAAACCGGCTCTCTTGCCGCGTTAAACCATACACCCAAGCCTCGTCCACTTGCGCATTATTAGCAGAAGTGTGAATTAAATCGCGATATGGGGTTGGGTAGCGCAACTTATAATCATGCAGCTGACGTGTGTTGTCGGCAGTGCTAATGGCAATGTCATACCACTTCTGGCGCGAAGCAAACTCAGCAGCAGCTAATAACTGCTGATCATCGAAATTACGTGTGGCCCATACCCATTCTGACTTCGCCTCCCAGCGCATGTCCAAACGTTGAAACTCTATCGCGCGCTTAATTGCTGGATGATTAGCAACGGCTGTGACTTCAAGCTCACTATTCACATAATTCTGCTCTGCGTTACTTAAAGCCGCATCTAACTCATCAGCTGCTAGCCAACCATAATAATGCCGCTCTGTGGATAAGCGGCTAAACAGTACATTCGCCTCTACTTGCTGGCTACTATTTTTAGGTGCTGTTGCCTTCAAGGCGCGCGCCTTCCAATAACGCCAACTACTTTCATCCATTTGCTTAGCAGGCATAGCAGCAATAGCTGTTAATACTCTAGGCCAATCTTCAGCGCGAAGGGCAGCACGCACTTGCCAGGCGAGTTGTTCTTTTTCCAAATTAGCCCCAGCTGCCAAGGCATAAAATTCGAGTGCCTGCGGATGATGTGCGCGCGCTGCATGGTAGGCAATACGTCCCCAACCATAGGCACGCTCATGCTCTGGCAGTGAGCCTTGCAAGCTGCTGTAGAGACTAATCGCATCTTCTAATTTAGTTCGAGCAAGGCGATCAAGTGCAAATAGAAAAAGCTCATTACCAAACCGCGTTTTAAGCATCGCTTTATCTACATCTTTTTTATTGCTGCCTTGCTTACCAATAGCTTGGACTTCTAATATGGCTTGCGGTGTCTGGTTGGCAACCTCCAACCACTTGAGTTCATTGGTATCGATATTGTTTAAACGGCTTGCGATCGCCCTAGCAAGGCTTGGCTTACCATCTAGTAGTGACAGCCTAAAACGTGCCCAAATATCATCGGTAGATAGTGCCCCAGTTTTTTGCAGTAAATCAAATAGTGCATTGCAGTTTGATGGTAAATCTACCGTCGTCATCCATAGGCTGCGACTGGCTTCTGTTACATCAACATCGCCAATTTGGGCATGACCGAGTAAGGCATAGCATTGCAACGTCACATCATCACGCTGGAAATCCGCATACTCTTCAAAGAAAGGTTGCCAATTACCTTGCTTAGCCAGCTTTTTCATCCATTCACCGCGCAAACGCTCAGTAAACGGCAGGTCAATATATTTTGCTAAAAAGTTCTGTACGTCCTCATCACGTGCTTGCTCTAATTTAAGCAACATCAGCCAATAGTCGGCATACGGGGCTAACACGTATTGTTGTGCATGCAACTGTTTGGCATCTTCTGCCAGAACCGACTCATTCCTACCCGCATAAGCATCACGCGCATGCTGGAATAATGTCTCATTCGACAAAGCATACGCTTGACCCGAAAATAGTCCAATGGCCATGCTAATGAGCAGGCCTAGTATATTGAAACTTAGGTGTAGTTTTCTAGTGCGGATGCTTAGGCTGTACATAAATACTTAAATATTAGAGTAGACGGCGTAGCATAAAAAGTACGGCGATGAATAACAGCAAAAACAAGCTGTACGTGAGTGTTTTTTTGAAATAAAGCAGATATTTCTTATCTTCATATAGCAAGTACAACCCCAGCAATAGCATCGCTGTAATAACGAGTAGGACTAGTATAAGGCGAATGATTAACATAATACGCCATTTTTCCTTAACAACATTAGCCGGTCAATAACGTCGGCGACTTGAGTAGCAGCTTAGTAGCTAGCTTGTGGCTTCAATTGTTTATTCTGCGCTAAAAACTCGCTAGGTGCATCTTCCGCTTTCTCAAAAGTAATGTATTCCCATGCTTCAGCATCAGCTAACAATGCGCGAAGCAATTTGTTATTCAAGGCATGTCCTGATTTATAGGCTTGAAAGGCACCTAAAATCGGGTGGCCTAACATATATAAATCACCAATTGCATCAAGTGCTTTATGTTTAACAAACTCATCGTCGTAACGCAGACCATCTGTGTTGAGCACACGATATTCATCTAAAACGATGGCGTTATCTAAACTGCCACCGCGCGCCAACCCATTAGACCTCAAATATTCGACTTCGTGCATAAAGCCAAAAGTGCGCGCACGACTAATTTCTTTAATATAAGAATCTACAGCAAAATCTATCTTCACATTATTGCCAGACTGCTCAAAAACCGGATGGTTGAAATCAATAGTAAAGTCTACTTTGAAGCCATGATATGGCTCAAAACGTACCCATTTATCGCCTTCAACGACTTCTACAATTTTTTTCACTCGTATAAATTTCTTAGCTGCGGCTTGCTCAAGCAATCCGGCTTCTTGTAATAAAAATACAAAAGGGCCTGAACTACCATCCATAATCGGTATTTCAGCCGCATCAATATCAATATAGACGTTGTCAACACCTAAGCCAGCAAGCGCCGACATGATGTGTTCAACGGTAGCAACGCGCACGCCATTAGCCTCTAGTGCAGAACACATGCGGGTGTCATGCACTGCACTAGGAGTTGCCAAGATTTCATTGGGTTGAGGCAGATCAACCCGCTTGAAAACAATGCCAGTGTCGACTGCAGCTGGGCGCAGGGTAAGAGTAACCTTTTCGCCGTTATGCAAACCAACGCCGGTGGCGCTAATCGCTTTTTTTAATGTACGTTGCTTTAACATCAATGCTTACAAACTCCCGTATTAAAACCATCAATCTAAACAGCTTAAATGCATGCACTATGAGCATGGTGCTCGCATTTCATTTTAACTAAATATAAACATAAGCGGTTAAATTTGCCTTAGTAATCAATCATATATTAGCATAATTACCGAATCAATGGCCAGTGATAGCGCCACCTTCGCCTGCGCATGGCAAGCCACCTCTGTATTGTATTTAATTAAATCTATCGCTATTTAATCTGCTTGTTTACGTAAAAATGCAGGAATATCATATTCTTCAACACCAGACATTTTCATCGCTTCTACTTGGGCACGACGATTGTTTGGTGTAAATACTGCAGGCGTTTCATCCTCCATCATGCTTCCACCACCGACAAACATAGGTTGATTAGTAGTGCCATCACGAACGATCTGTTGTGGTACTAATACTGGCTTTTGTGAACGACGTGCCATTCCAGTTAAACCAGTTGCGACCATCGTAACGCGTAATCCATCACCCATAGACTCATCAAACACATTGCCAACAATAACGGTAGCATCTTCCGCAGTAAAGGCTTTAATCGTGTTCATCACATCATAGTACTCTTTCATTTTGAATGAGCTAGAAGTAGTGATATTGACCAATACACCACGTGCATTTGCTAGATTGACATCTTCTAGTAATGGACTGGCAACAGCTTGTTCGGCTGCGATGCGTGCACGATCTGGGCCAGTAGCTAAAGCTGAACCCATCATCGCCATCCCCATTTCGCTCATCACTGTACGTACATCGGCAAAGTCAACGTTCACAGTACCTGCACAATTAATGATTTCAGCAATGCCAGAAACTGCGTTATGTAATACATCATTAGCGGCTCTAAATGCCTCTAAAAATGGAACATCTTCGCCTAAAACTTCCATTAACTTTTCATTAGGAATCACGATCAATGAGTCCACATGTTTAGACAACTCTTCTAAACCATCGGCTGCAACTTTGGTGCGTTTACCTTCAAATGCAAATGGTTTAGTGACTACGGCTACGGTCAAAATTCCCATTTCTTTTGCGATTTGTGCAATCACCGGCGCTGCACCTGTACCAGTACCACCGCCCATACCCGCGGTAATAAATAGCATATCAGCGCCTTCAATCAACTCTGCAATAGCATCGCGATCTTCTAAAGCTGCATCACGACCTACTTCTGGCTTTGCGCCAGCACCCAAACCTCTTGTCATGGCTTCGCCCATTTGCAAGATAGTTTTGGCTTGGCTCTTTTTCAAAGCCTGCATATCGGTATTAGCGCAAATGAACTCTACGCCACCTACACTTTTTTCTATCATGTGTGCTACGGCATTGCCACCGCAACCACCAACACCAATCACTTTAATAACGGCTTCCTGCGAATTTTTTTCCATAATTTCAAACATAATGTAACTCCTCTTTTTAACTTACCTAAATATAGTTGCTAGCCTTAAGCGATAGTATTTAGTTGATGCTCGCAACTTCCTACTAAAGATCTCTAAACCAACAACCTCTGCCAACCACAAACTCCCAAATAACTACTTAGAAATTACCTTGAAACCAACTTTTCATCTTGTCCATAATACGTGCAAAGGAATTTGATTCCATTTGCCCGCTTAAATGACGCTCTAATTGTTGTTTACCCATTAACACCAAGCCCACCGCAGTGGCATAGCGTGGATTGCTAACTACTTCTGACAAACCACCTACGTATCTAGGCATACCAAGTCGCACCGGCATATGAAAAATCTCTTCGCCCAGTTCAACCATCCCACGCATCATGGCTGAGCCTCCGGTGATAACAATGCCGGAAGCGATCATGTCTTCCATCCCACTACGACGCAGTTCATTCAGCACCATCTCATATAGCTCAACAACACGTGGTTCTAATACTTCAGCTAATGTCTGCACTAATAACTGGCGTGGTTCACGACCATCAACGCCTGGCACTTCAACGACTTCACGCGGATCAGCTAATTGGCGAAGTGCGCAACCGTGTTTAATTTTGATTTCTTCAGCTGACTGGGTTGGCGTACGAAATGCCACCGCCACATCATTAGTCATTTGGTCTCCAGCAATGGGCACCACTGCGGTATGGCGAATGGCGCCTTGCTTGAATACCGCAATATCTGTCGTGCCCCCCCCTATATCCACTAAGCAGACACCCAATTCTTTTTCATCATCCGTCAATACCGCAAGACTAGATGCCAAAGGCTGAAGTATCAGATCACTCACCTCAATACCGCATCGCTTAATGCACTTCACTATATTTTGAGCAGCCGCTACGGCCCCTGTGACGATATGCACTTTAACTTCAAGTTTCATGCCACTCATCCCTAGTGGCTCGCGCACATCTTCCTGTCCATCGATAATAAATTCTTGGGTCAAAATATGCAGGATTTGCTGATCGGCTGGCAGGGCTATTGCGCGCGCTGTTTCAATCACGCGGTCCACATCCATTTGCGACACTTCTGCATCTTTAATTTTAACCATGCCATGTGAGTTCAGACTCTTAATATGGCTACCAGCGATACCGGTATACACGTTATTGATTTTGCAATCCGCCATCAACTCAGCCTCTTCCAGGGCCCGCTGTATTGATTGCATCGTTGACTCAATATTGATCACCACGCCTTTTTTAAGGCCGCGCGAACTGTGCTGCCCTAACCCGATGACCTTCAGCGTGCCTTCAGGCTGCAATTCAGCGACAATAGCGACAATCTTTGAGGTGCCGATATCTAGTCCAACTATTAAATTTTTATCTTCTTTAACTCTACTCATTGCTTGCTCCCTCCGTGGTTAGCTCACGGCTTGTTTTTTGGTGGTATTACTTGTTTTCTTATCACTGCTTTTCATTGCATCGGTTGGTCTGCGTACGGCAAAACCATTGGGGTAACGTAAATCTGCGTAACTAATTTTCTTATTTAATCCGGCGATGGTCGTGGTGTACACCTCAGCAAACCTCTCTAATCTAAGCTGCATTTCTACACGTCCTAATTCCATCACCATGCCATTACTTGTGGTCACCTGCCATGCGCGCCTCGGGGTCAGTGCTAGGCTACTAATCTCTAAGTTTGCCAACTTCAAGGCTTTACTAAATTCTGCGTATTGCGAAGCCACTTCAATCACACCATCTCCGGGGCCATAAAATATCGGCAAGTCACTACCAGAGGCGGCATGAAATAATTCACCATGCGTGTTCACTAAGGCAATGCTGCCCCACCGTGCCAATGCTTGATGCTCTTCAATTGACACTTCCAACTTATCTGGCCAACGTCTGCGGAGACTGACATTACGTGCCCACGGTAACTTCTCAAATGCATCGCGTGCTTTAATCAAATCTAGGGTGAAAAAATTACCCTTTAAATGTTTAGCTACAATTAACTGAATCTGCTCACGACTGACATGATTTAATTGCCCTTCCACCTTCACTTCACGTAACGGGAAAATAGGCAAATGCACTACGGCAAATAACGCCGCATAAAGCATGCCCAGGACACACAGGGCAAACAGAAAATTGGCGACCCAATTTAATAATCGTGGTTTATCCCACATCAGCCAACTCCAGAATACGTATTACTAACTGTTCAAAACTGATGCCTGCAGCTTTGGCAGCCATTGGCACTAGACTATGATCAGTCATGCCTGGGCTAGTATTAATTTCCAAGAAATAATGTTGTCCAGCTTCATCCATTAAGAAATCCACTCGGCCCCAACCTTTGCAACCCACGGCACTAAATGCTTGCAAGGCTTGCTGTTGTATTTCAGCTTCTTTTTCAGCACTTAATCCGCATGGACATAAGTACTCAGTGTCATTACGCAAGTATTTGGCTTCAAAATCATAAAACTCATTTTTAGGCACAATACGAATAATTGGTAGTGCGCTATAACCCGCAGCACCATCGCCAATAATGCCAACTGTATATTCGCCACCGCCGACAAACGCTTCAGCTATCACCAAAGGATCAGCCTGAGCCGCTAACTCATAAGCCGCTTTTAAACCACCTGCTTGCTTAACCTTGCTAATACCGATGCTGGAGCCTTCATTGGCTGGCTTCACAAACATCGGCAAACCTAGTTTGGCTTCTATTGCGGCAAAATTACTATTAGCCGCGACCAGTTCAAAATCAGGCGTCACAATATTTAAAGCACGCCACAACAACTTGGTGCGCCATTTATCCATACCGATAGCTGAGGCCATCACACCACTTCCTGTATAAGGAATTTCCAACATTTCCAACGCGCCTTGAATGCAACCATCTTCACCAAAACGACCATGCAGATTAATAAATACGCGATCAAAATTTTCCAAGTCATGTAGTGGCTGCTCACGCGGATCAAAACCATGCGCATCTATGCCTTGTACCTGCAAGGCGCGTAGCACAGCAGCTCCACTTTTGAGCGAGACTTCGCGCTCGCCTGAGCGACCGCCCATCAATACCGCGACTTTCCCGAATTTTTTATCTAACTTCATATTCACCAATCACTTTTACTTCTTGCTGCAAGGACACGCCAAATTGTGCCAACACTTTTTCACGTATATGCTTAATTAACAACTCAATATCCAGTGCATTGGCATCGCCGATATTCACGATAAAATTGGCATGTTTTTCTGAAACTTGTGCGCCACCTATCAGGTAACCCTTTAATCCGCTTGCTTCGATTAGTCTGGCTGCATGATCTCCCTCCGGGTTTCTAAAGGTAGATCCCGCATTCGGTAAATTCAGCGGCTGCGAAGCCAAGCGTCTTGCCAATAAATCTTTAATCTTTTGTGTGGCTTCATGCGCTCCTCCAGCGTCTAACTTTAGCCATGCGCCTACAAACCATTCACTTGCTACTGGCATATCCACGTGCCGGTAACTGGCTTTAAATTCGGACGCCTCACGCGTATGCAATTGGCCTTGTCTGTCTACAGTCATCACGCGGCTCACCACACTCCAGGTTTCACCGCCATAACATCCGGCGTTCATGGCCAGTGCTCCGCCTAGCGTGCCAGGAATCCCTGCAAAAAATTCAGCCCCTTCTTTCGCTTCTTTAGCGCAGAATTTAGCTAGCTTGGAACAGGTCACCCCTGCCTCCACGTACACTAGACCCGCTTCCATTCTCAATTCAGTCAGTACGTTATGCATCAAGATTACCGTGCCGCGAATGCCGCCATCACGCACGAGAAGATTAGAACCTAAGCCTATAAAATAAATAGGTTCATTCGTCGATACACTTACCAAGAACCTGCATAGATCATCCAAGCTTGACGGGATATATAATCGATCAGCCTTGCCGCCTACGCGCCAGCTGGTATAGCGCGCCATTGGCTCGTTAAACAGCAGTTTTCCAATTTCATTTTGAACAGCGTTCATCATCAATTGAGCCTTGCTCTGTCCATGGCTTCAGCTAAACGCTTAGTTTGGCTCGCCACTTGGCCGATAGAACCTGCGCCCATAACGATGACCACATCATGGTCCTGCGCTAGACCTAAAATAGCCTGCGGCAAACCGTCCGTGCTATCTACAAAAAGTGGCTCCACTTTTCCAGCCACACGAATCGCACGAATCAGTGATCGTGTATCAGCAGCCACTATCGGCGCTTCTCCCGCGGCATAAACTTCGGTAAGTACGACTGCATCGGCACTGGAGATCACACGAACAAAATCTTCAAAGCAATCACGAGTTCGCGTATAGCGGTGGGGTTGGAACGCAAGTACTAAACGGCGTTCTGGAAATGCCGCACGCGCCGCGGCAATGACCGCTTGCATTTCAACTGGATGATGTCCGTAGTCATCAATCAGGGTAAAACTACCGCCATTCTTGGCGGCAACTTCACCATAACGCTCAAAGCGGCGACCGACACCTTTAAATTCTTTTAAAGCCTTAATGATTGCAACGTCAGGCACATTCAGTTCACTGGCAATCGCAATCGCCGCTAATGCATTTAATACATAGTGATTACCTGGCAGATTTAGCGTCACATCGAATTCGGTGGTCACGCCATTAATTCTCTGCACCGTAAAGTGCATTTTTCCATCATCAGCACGTACATTCTTGGCACGTATACGTGCATCTTCACTAAAACCATAGGTCATGACAGGCTTAGTCACCCGCGGTAAAATCTCACGAATATTACTGTCATCGATACAAACCACAGCCATACCCCAAAATGGCAATTGCTGTAAAAATTCTACAAAAGCGCTTTTGAGTTTATCAAAGCTATGCTCATAGGTTTCCATATGGTCTTGATCGATATTGGTCACCACCGCCATCACGGGCGTTAGGTGCAAGAATGAAGCATCAGATTCATCAGCCTCAGCCACAATATATTCACCAGTACCTAGCTTAGCGTTAGCGTTAGCCGCTTCCAACTTGCCACCAATGACGTATGTTGGATCCATCCCTGCTTCAGCCAAAATACTGGCAATTAAGCTGGTGGTCGTGGTTTTTCCATGCGTGCCAGCGACTGCAATGCCCTGTCTGAAACGCATCAATTCAGCGAGCATTAGCGCACGCGGTACCACTGGAATATTTTTTTGGCGTGCGGCAATCACTTCTGGATTTTGCTCATTGACTGCACTAGAGACCACCACGACATCGGCAGCACCTAGATTTTCTGCGGCATGGCCTTGATACACGGTTGCGCCAAAATCTGTTAGACGCTTGGTCGTAGCATTGACGACCAAATCTGAGCCGCTGACGCTAAAGTCTAGATTCAGTAGCACTTCTGCTATACCACTCATGCCAGAGCCGGCAATGCCGATGAAATGAATATTTTTTACTTTATGTTTCATGCGGCAAGCTCCATACAAATATTGGCTACCGATGCAGTCGCTTCTGGTTTTCCTAAAGCGCGCGCTTTAATCGCCATGCTTAAACATTGCTCACGGCTTAAATTTTGAATCAACCCTGCAAGTTTGTCGGCTGTAAATGTAGATTGCGAGACCAATATGGCCGCGTCTGCATCTGCTAAATAACTGGCATTACTTGTTTGGTGGTCATCCACGGCATGTGGGAACGGCACTAACACGCTCGCCACGCCAGCCGCTGACAACTCGGCGATGGTCAATGCCCCCGCACGGCAAATCACAACATCAGCCCAGCTATACATGGCAGCCATATCCTCAATATAAGCCATGGCCTCTGCTTTTACGCCCGCCTGTTCGTAATGCGCTTTTAATGCAGTGATATGTTTTTCACCGGCTTGGTGCACAACTTGCGGACGTTGCGCCATCGCTATGGTTGCTAATGCTTTTGGCAGTACTTGGTTTAAGGCTTGTGCACCCAAACTTCCACCAACAACTAACAGGCGTAGCGGTCCACTTCGCGTTTGCATTCTGGCTTCTGGTGCAGCCACTTGTGTAATCTCTCTACGTACTGGATTACCCACCAGCGTGGCCTTTGTTCCAAATGCAGATGGAAAAGCCGATAACACACGACTGGCAAAATGAGACAAGGTCTTATTGGTTAATCCTGCCACAGAGTTTTGTTCATGAATCAGCAAAGGTTTACGCATCACATAGGCCATCAATCCACCAGGAAATGCCGCAAAACCTCCCATGCCAAGCACAAGGTTTGGTTTAAATTTTGCAATGGCCGAGTACGCCTGAGCCAAAGCAAGACTTAATTTTATTGGTAGCAATAACCAGCCCATTAAACCTTTACCTCGCACGCCGCGCATGGTCATCATCGCTTTTTGGTAATTTTTATTGGCCAATAAACGGTTTTCCATACCCCCTACGGTGCAAAGCCAAACAATATTCCAGCCCTTAGCCTGCAGATAATCAGCCACAGCCATTGCTGGGTAGACATGCCCCCCAGTTCCACCGGCCATCACTAATAAAGTTTTAGTGGTTGCGGTCATGCCGGGATGCCTTTTTGTAAACGTCTATTTTCAAAATCGATGCGCATTAAGATGGCCATGCCGATGCAGTTAGCTAAAATACCGCTTCCTCCAAAAGACAGTAAAGGTAAGGTCAACCCCTTGGTTGGTAATACCCCCATATTGACGCCCATATTAATAATGCCTTGCACGCCTATCCATACGCCTAAGCCTTGGGATAACAGGGCCGCAAAATAACGTTCATTGGCAATCGCTTCTTTGGCAATCGCAAATGAGCGCAGAACGATCCACACAAATAAACCCACTACTGCCAACACGCCAATAAATCCAAGCTCTTCAGCGATTACCGCCAATAAGAAGTCGGTATGTGCCTCTGGTAAATATAGTAGTTTTTCAACACTGGCACCTAAGCCCACACCAAACCACTCACCGCGACCAAAAGCAATCAGGGCATGCGACAACTGATAACCTTTTCCATAGGGATCAGCCCACGGATCCATAAAGCCAATCACACGTTCCAATCGATAGGGTGAACTCCAAATTAGGAAGATAAATCCCACTACCAACAACACGAGTAGCCCAGCAAAGATGCGGCCATTAATGCCACCTAGCCACAGTATAGAAATTGAAATCGCGGCAATCACGGCAAAGGCACCGAAATCAGGTTCACGCAACAACAAGCCGCCTACTAATAGCATCACCACCAACATTGGCAAGAAGCCCCGTGTAAAACTATTCATTAACGCGGCTTTGCGTACGGTGTAATCGGCCACATACATGGCTGAAAAAAGCTTCATTAGTTCCGAGGGCTGCAAGTTGATCACGAACAATGACAACCAACGACGACTACCTCCTACGACACGGCCGATACCTGGAATGAGCACCAATACTAATAACGCCAGGCCAAATAAGAATAAGTAGGGCGCCATTTTTTGCCACCATGAGATAGGGATGTTGAACACCATCAGCGCGGCCGACAAACTGATCACAATAAATATGGCCTGACGCACTAAATAATAATGGCTGTTATGACCCACTGCTTTATCTGCTTCCGCAATTGCAATTGAGGCTGAATACACCATCACCAATCCAATGCCTAACAATATAAGTACCGTCCATAGGAGGCCTTGATCATAAGGTGAAGAATTGATGCGCTCACGATTAAGTATGTTGGTAATCATGTAGCCTCCTGCAAACCATGCACACAACTCACAAACACAGCAGCTCTATGCTCATAATTTTTAAACATATCAAAACTGGCACAAGCTGGAGATAGCAACACCGCGTCACCAGGACGAGCCATTTTCTTAGCGATGGTGACGGCTTCGCCCATATCTGCCGCATGGTAGATGGGCACCTCAATGGCAATGAGTGCTGCTTCAATGATGCCCGCATCGCGCCCGATCAATACTACTGCACGCCCATTACCTGCCACCGCGGCTTGTAATGGTGTGAAATCTTGACCCTTTCCTTCCCCGCCAGCAATCAGCACCACTTTTTGTGGTTGGCCATGTTTATAAAGGCCGGCAATGGCAGCACAGGTAGCGCCAACATTGGTGCCTTTAGAATCATCGTAATAATCCACTTCATTAATATTGGCGACCCACTCAACCCGGTGTGGCAAGCCTTTGAAGTTATAAAGCGTTTGAATAATCGGCACATAATCTAAGCCTATACCTCGACAAAGCGCTACTGCAGCTAAAGCATTCGCCGCGTTATGTAGGCCAGCAATTTTCAGATCCTGCATATTAATCAGCTCTTTTTTACCCTCAACTAACCATGTTTCACCGGACACCTGGCGCAAACCGAAACTTTGCGCATCAGTATCATCGTCGGATAACCCGAATGTCACTTGCGCTAATTTTGGCCGCGCCATCATCATGCTCCAGGCGTCGTCACGGTTTAGCACTTGTAGTGTTGCTTGGTAAAAAATATGGGCTTTGGCAATAGCGTAATCCTGCAGACTGGCATAGCGATCCATGTGATCTTCAGACAAATTAAGCATGGTGGCTGCATCAATTTGCAAGCTCGTAGTGGTTTCCAATTGAAAGCTAGACAACTCAAGCACGTAAACATCAGGTGTATCTAAAGCCAAAGCCTCTAATACTGGTAAGCCTATGTTGCCTGCAACGATCGTTTTCAAACCAGCGGCTTTGCACATCTCACCGACCAAGGTGGTCACAGTAGTTTTTCCGTTGGCGCCAGTGATTGCAATTAATTTCGCGCTGCTTGGGCGATATTGCGCAAACAGCTCTACATCACCAACGACGCTAATCCCACGCTGTATTGCTGCCTGAATTTGTGGTTCTGATAAAGCGACACCTGGGCTCACTACAATTAAATCAACGTTGGTAAACGTATTTGCTTGGAAAGCGCCACTAAAGATGCTGACTTGCGGATACAGTGCTTGCACTTCCGCCATTGATGGCGGTTGCTCACGGCTATCGGCAACTGACACTAGTGCACCCTGCGTGCTGAGCCAACGCAATGCCGAGAGCCCGGTTTCACCCAGTCCCAGTACAAGCACACGTTTATTTTTAAGCGCTATAGGCATCAGTTTTTGTCTTATCTTAATTTCAAAGTGGATAATCCCACCAACACTAGCATCATGCTGATGATCCAAAAACGCACTACTACCTGCGTTTCTTTCCAGCCTTTTTGTTCATAATGGTGATGTAATGGCGCCATTAAAAATATACGTCGACCGACTCCAAATCGTTTCTTGGTGTATTTAAAATAAATGACCTGCGCTGCAACTGAGAATGTTTCAATCACAAACACTCCACCCATGATGAACAGTACGATTTCCTGACGTACAATCACTGCCACAATCCCTAAAGCCGCACCTAAGGCTAAGGCACCGACGTCCCCCATAAATACTTCAGCTGGGTAGGCGTTGAACCACAAAAATCCTAATCCGGCGCCAACCATGGCTGAGCAAAATACGGCCAACTCTCCAACACCAGGCACAAATGGTATCCCCAGATATTTAGAAAAGTAAAAGTGGCCAGTGACATAAGCGAATAATGCTAATGCACCTGCCACCATGACAGTTGGCATAATCGCCAATCCATCTAGTCCATCGGTCAGATTGACCGCATTACTACTGCCGACCACCACAAGATAAGTCAAGACGATAAATCCAAACGCACTGAGTGGAATAGCTAAGCTCTTAAAGAACGGGATCAAGAGTGTGGTCTCGGCTGGTGTCGATGCGGTGTGTTGCAAAAATAACGCCACACTAAATCCAACCACAGACTGCCAAAAGTACTTCTCTTTTGCAGACAATCCTTTGGGGTTGCGATGCACAACTTTGCGCCAATCATCCACCCAGCCAATAATGCCAAAACCTAAAGTCGTAAATAGCACTACCCATACGAACTTATTACTTAAATCTGCCCATAGCAATGTAGATATTGCAATGGCGACCAAGATTAGTGCACCACCCATCGTAGGTGTGCCTGCTTTGATCAAGTGTGTTTGTGGCCCATCATCACGTACTGATTGCCCCACTTTGTAGTGTGTAAGCTTGCGGATTAAAGTGGGGCCGACAACAAAAGAGATCGTCAGCGCTGTCATCGTAGCCAGCACCGCGCGCAAGGTAATGTAATTAAACACATGAAAACCACGAATATCGTGGGCCAGCCATTGCGCTAGTGCTAGTAACATTTAATGCCCTCCATTAGTTTGTTTGTCATGGGTCACTGTGATGGCTTTAACAATGCGCTCCATCTTCATAAAGCGTGAGCCTTTGACCAAAACCGCAGTATTTGCGGTCATGTGCGCCACCAAATCTGCATTTAAATCTTCAACCGATGCAAAATGACGTGCTCCGCTACCGAAAGCCTTTGTGATATGTGCGCTTAGCGTACCTAAGGTAAGCAAGGTGTTAATGCGCCCAGCTTTAGCATAGCGGCCAATATCAGCATGAAGCGCCTCAGCGCCATCACCCATTTCACCCATATCACCAAGCACCAATATTTTCTCTCCCACCTGCGCCGTCAATACATCGATGGCAGCCTTCATAGAGGCGGGGTTGGCGTTATAGCTATCATCAATCACTAAGGCGCCATTAAACCCTGTGAAATGCTGCAAACGACCTGGAACGCCTATGTAATTTTCTAAGCCTTGAACGATTGCCGTTTCTGTTATCCCTAATGCTAGGGCAGCTGCAGTAGCAGCTAAAGCATTGCTCACATTGTGCAGGCCAGGTACTGGCAAATTCACTTCAAACTCAACTTGTGGCATTTTGATTTCAAGAACGCTGGCACTAGCTTCTAGACGATAGTACGCACTTACATCGGCCTTATTTTTTAGCCCAAAACTAATGACTTTGTGACTAGCAGCAGCAGCTTTCCATAACGGAGCAAAATCATCATCCGCATTAATGATTGCAACACCGTCAGCCGCAAGGCCGTCAAATATTTCGGCTTTGGCATTCGCTATCGCTTGCAATGATCCTAATTCACCAATATGCGCACTGGCTGCATTGTTAATGACGGCCACATTAGGTTTAGCAATATGGCTTAGGTAACTGATTTCACCGCTATGGTTCATACCCATTTCAGTAACTGCATAACGATGTTGGGGTTGCAGTTTGAGTAAAGTCAGTGGCAGACCAATATGATTATTAAGGTTACCCTGGGTGGCGAGTACCTGTTCCGGATGTTGGCAAGCAGCTCTTAATATTGATGCAAGCATTTCTTTCACTGTGGTTTTGCCATTGCTACCAGTAATGGCCACCAACGGAAGATTCATTTGGCTACGTTGATAGGCCGCTAGTTCGCCTAGCGCTTGATAAGTATCTTTCACCACTAGCGCTGGCGTAGCGCCTTTAATTTCATGATTAACAAGTACGGCTGCTGCGCCCTCTGCAATGGCTTGTTTTGCAAAATCATGGCCATCAAAATGCTCGCCTTTTAATGCCACAAACAATTGGCCAGGCACCACATGACGGCTATCAATACCAACAGTACTGAACATTGCATCAGCGCCAATTAACTTAGCTTGTGTAGTGCTAGCTGCTATGGATAGCATCATTGCGCCACTCCCACCATGTTGGCTGGTTTGTACTGCCCAAGCGCCATTTTCGCGACTGCAACATCACTAAATGGAAGTTTTACACCGGCGATTTCTTGATAATCCTCATGCCCCTTACCTGCCACTAATACGATATCACCAGCGTGCGCCGTCGCTACCCCCAAATGAATGGCTGCATTACGGTCTAGCTCAATCCGATAAAAACCATTTAACCCAGTCACAATCTGATGAATGATGGATGTTGAGTCTTCGTTACGGGGATTATCTGCAGTAACGATGACTTCATCAGCTAGCGCAGTAGCAATGGCTCCCATCAGCGGGCGCTTGCCTGCATCACGTTCACCACCACAACCAAATACACATATAAGCTTGCTGCTGGGTTCCAGTTGCTCTCGCAGAGTGGCTAATACTTTTTCTAAAGCATCTGGTGTATGGGCATAATCAATCACCACCAATGGTAATTCTGCACCCCCTAATTGCTGCATACGTCCAGGCACAGGTTTGATTTTTGCAATAGCCGCAACTGCGTCCGCTAGACTAATATCTATGGCCAGCAATGTCGCTAATACTGCCAGCAGATTATAGGCATTAAAACGTCCTAGCACTGGCGCGCTTACCTGAGCAACACCTTGCGGGGTTGTTACCCTCATGCTTATCCCTTGCTGTTGCAGTTGCAAATTACTCCCGCGCACATCACCGGCCTCTAGGCCATAGCTGAGTAACGCTTTTTGCTGGGCCATTAGCTTGATTGCAATCTCTTGTCCAAATGCATCATCGGCATTCACAATGGCACAAGCCAAACTAGGCCACGCAAACAAGGCTTGCTTCGCATCAGCATAAGCTTCCATCGTTTGGTGATAATCTAGATGGTCCCGGCTTAAATTCGTCAGAACCGCAATATCAAAATCGACCCCATTAACTCGCCCTTGATCTAGGCCATGCGAGGATACTTCCATGACTGCCGCTTTTGCATTTTGGGATGCAAAATTTGCTAACATTGCTTGTAACAATATAGCGTCTGGGGTGGTATTACTGGATACAGCTAATGAGGTATTTGATGCAGTCACCATGCCATTGCCGATTGTGCCCAATACTGCACTTTTTTGACCCAACAGGCTTAAGCACTGCGCAATCCATAGACTGACTGAAGTCTTGCCATTGGTACCAGTAACACCAATCATGGTCAACTTCTGTGAAGGCTGCCCATAAAAATCAGCAGCTATTTGTCCAACTTTTTGTTTTAAATCAGCAATACCAACATTAGCTATTTCAAAATTGCCAGGCCAACTAAATCCAGCTTGCTCCCAAAGTACAGCGCTTGCGCCAGCTACAATCGCCTGCGCAATATAATCACGTCCATCACTATGCACACCAGGATAGGCTAAGAACAATGCACCAGGCAGCACTTGGCGACTATCCGCAGTGATGCTAGTAAATGATTGCATAAGACCTAGCTTGGAAAGTAGACTCATATACTTTCTTTCACATCATCTACGTTATCTGAAGCGCCGCTCGGAATTACTACATTTCTGTAAGGCGCATCTTGCGGTATCGCTAGCAACCTTAATGTGTCAGCCATGACCGCACTAAATACCGGAGCTGCCGCTACTCCGCCGTAATACTGATCATTGGCGATATTAGGTTCGTCAATCATGACCGCCATAATCAATCGCGGATTAGACGCAGGTGCAATACCCACGAAAGAGGCTACGTACTTATTTTTTTCATAGCCATGCGGCCCTAACTTATGCGTGGTTCCAGTTTTTCCGGCAATGCGATAACCTAGCACTTGCGCCTTTAATGCAGTACCTCCTGGCAATACCACCATCTCCAACATATCTTTCATGCTTTGTGCGGTGCGGGCACTAAATACCTGCACACCCACTGGGGCTTCTTGTAGTTTTAATAGTGAAACTGGCTTTAACTCACCATCATTGGCAAATGCTGTATAAGCACGCGCCAACTGAAGCAAAGTCACACTAATACCATTTCCAAACGACATAGTCGCCTGCTCAATTGGGCGCCAGGTTTTATAGTCGCGCACACGGCCAGAGGCCTCGCCAGGAAAGCCGATATTGGTCTTTGCGCCAAAACCCATTTGATTAAACATACTCCACATGTATTTTGGATCTAGCGACAGGGCGATTTTGGAAGCCCCCACATTAGATGACTTTTGAATCACTTCCGCCACTGTCAACACACCATGGGCATGTGAGTCATGGATAGTAGCTGGGCCGATTTTCATAAAGCCTGGTGAAGTTTGAATTTTAGTATCGGGTTGATACAGCCCAGACTCTAGACCTGCTGACACCGTCATCGGCTTCATGGTTGAACCTGGCTCAAAAATATCAACAATGGCACGATTACGCGACTTGCCTTGAATGTTAACCGGATTATTTGGATTATAAGTAGGCACATTAACCATGGCCAACACTTCACCAGTGCGCGCATCCAATACAATAGCAGCGCCTGCTTGCGCATGATGTAACTCAACGGCTTTTACCAATTCACGGTGCGCCAAATACTGAATTCTGCGATCGATTGATAAGACAACGTCATGCCCATCTTGCGGCACTTTTACTGCAACCAAATCTTCAATAATATGGCCCGATCTATCCTTAATAACACGACGGCTTCCTGCTTTTCCTGACAAAGCCTTATCCATTGCGTACTCAAAGCCCTCTTGGCCTTTATCCTCTATTCCATTAAAGCCGACCAAATGCGCCGTCACATCACCAGCTGGGTAGTAACGCTTATATTCACGCTGTAGATAGATACCAGAAACGCCAAGCTTCATTACTTGCGCCGCCAACTCTGGAGAGATGCGGCGTTTTAAGTACACAAACTCACGCTCATCATTGGCTAACTTTTGATTAATAAACTCAACTTTAAGCTGCAATAAGTCTGCTATTTTTTTAGTCTGCTCAGCATCAATCTTTACATCTGAAGGGTTAGCCCATACAGACTCTACCGGCGAACTAATGGCTAGCAACTCCCCATAACGGTCAGTTATTTTCCCCCGCTGCGCTGACAGGACTAGCGTGCGGCTATAGCGCGCATCACCCTTTTCTTGCAAGAAACTCTTATGGTAACTTTGCAAATAAATGCCGCGCCCTAATAAAGCAGCAAAACCTGACAAGACAACCACCAATAATAGACGTCGACGCCATGCTGGTAGCTTCACAACAATAGGCATATTCATTGCCATTATTGCGCTGCTCCATTGGCATTTTTTTCAACATTGATTTGCTTGCTAGTTGAACCTTTAATTGCAACCACTTGCACACGCTTAGGCTCTGGCACTTGCATCTGCAACTGCTGGGCAGCAATCATTTCTACTCGCGAATGCATGGCCCAAGTACTTTGCTCTAACTGTAATTGCCCATATTCCTGATCGGACTGTTTAGCTTGCTGGTTTATTTGCTCCAACTCAATATAAAGCTTACGTGCTTTATGTTGTGCATTCACTAGTCCCAGTGAAGAAAAGATCAGTGCGCAAAAAAGCATAAGATTAAGCCGCGTCATACGACTTCCGTTCTTTCGGCAACGCGAAGTACTGCACTACGTGAACGGGGATTGGCCTTTACTTCCTTAGCGCTAGGCTTGATGGTTTTGCCTACACCTTTTAATTTAGGCTGAGGCAAATCAGCAGCCCGCACTGGAAAGTTAGGCGGCAAATCATCGCGATTAGCTTGATCGCGCACAAACTGCTTCACGATGCGATCTTCCAACGAATGAAAACTAATCACAGCTAATCGGCCTTGCGGTGCTAACAAGGCCAAGCATTGCGGCATAGTTAGCGCAAGCTCCTCAAGCTCCTGATTGACGTAAATCCGTAAAGCTTGAAATGTGCGCGTTGCTGGGTTCTGCCCTGGCTCGAAGCGCGTGACTGTACTTGCCACGATCTTGGCAAGTT
>Ga0118677_10001267_pt1 | contig 54136 bp, 41 predicted proteins | sample AliMusrvi5mmetaG_FD_86154 | JGI IMG/M metagenome (GOLD analysis project Ga0118677, IMG submission 86154)
CCCTTTGGGTTACCCCTAGGACGCCCGATTGGCTACATGTTGAATGGGTAATTTACATGGTGAGTTCCTTTCATCTCACTAGATCAAACCAGGCTTTGCCTGACGCACCAGATGGACACAGATAAATACCTTGACATCTTTTTTGGCCAGGCGTAGTATTGGATCAGAGAATGTTTTCTCGATAAAAGAATCTCGATATGAAGCCAGTCAGTCATTTGCGGCCACGAGATATACCGGAAGCCAGCCTTCGCCGGCTACCGATCTACTACCGGATTCTGCAGGACATGGCCGCCACCAGCGGCTCCCACGTTTCCTGCACCAGCCTCGCCCGGGTGCTGGGGCTTGACCCCACGCAAGTCCGCAAAGATATTGAAATGACAGGGATTGTCGGCAAACCGAAGGTCGGCTATCCACTGGCCGAGCTCACACGCTGGATCGAGAATTTCCTGGGTTGGAACCGCCCGAAGCAGGCCGTACTGGCAGGCGCCGGGCGACTGGGTGGCGCGCTGCTCGGCTACGAGCGGTTTCGCGACCATGGCATGGAGATTGTGGCCGCATTCGATAACGATCCCTCGAAAATCGGACAGCGGATCCACGGAATCGAAGTAGAGCCGCTCATGCTTCTCCCTGATTTCGCCCGTCACCGCCAGATCCAGCTCGGCGTCATCGCCACACCACCGGCATCCGCACAATCGGTAGCGGACCTGATGATGTCCGGCGGCATTCGGGCAATTTGGAACTTTGCGCCGGCCCATGTTGTGGTGCCTCCGCAGGTCATTTTACAGAACGAAGACCTTTATTATTCACTGGCATCGCTCTCTTTCAAAATGGAAAGCCGTTTGGGAGTCCAGCCAGTAGTGAACGGATATTAATATGCAGAAAATAATCGATGTGACTGAACTCGCCTTGCGCGATGCGCACCAGAGCCTCATGGCTACTCGCATGGCGATGGAAGACATGGTTCCTGCGTGCGCGGATATTGACCAGGCCGGATTCTGGTCTGTGGAATGCTGGGGAGGCGCGACCTTTGATTCGTGCATCCGCTTTCTCAATGAAGATCCCTGGGAGCGGCTGCGGCAGTTCCGCAAGCTGCTGCCGAACAGCCGCCTGCAGATGCTGCTGCGCGGCCAGAACCTGTTGGGCTACCGGCATTATGAAGATACGGTAGTCGACCGCTTCGTCGACAAGGCCGCCGAAAATGGCATGGACGTGTTCCGCGTCTTCGATGCCCTGAATGACCTGCGCAACCTGCGCCGCTCCATCGCCGCTGTGCGACGGACAGGCAAGCACGCCCAGGGAACTATCTGCTATACCATCAGCCCACTGCACGGCACGGCCGACTTTGTGGAGATGGCGCAGAAGCTGCTCGACCTTGGCTGCGACTCGATCTGTATCAAGGACATGGCCGCGCTCTTAAAGCCGCAGCCTGCCTACGACATCGTGAAGGGAATCAAGGAAGCGTGCGGCGAGTCCACACGCGTTCACGTCCACGTCCATGCGACCACCGGCGTCACGCTGGTCAGCTTGATGAAGGCCATTGAAGCGGGCGCGGACTGCGTCGATACCGCCATCAGTTCACTCAGCCTCGGACCGGGCCACAACCCCACCGAAAGCCTGGTGGAGATGCTGGAAGGCACCGCCTTTGCGACCAAGCTCGATAAAGCGAAGCTCATCAAGGTGAAGAAGTACTTCGCCGGAATCCGGCCGCGTTACAAAGAGTTCCTTTCGAACATCACCGGCGTCGAAACCGAAATCTTCGACAGCCAGATCCCCGGCGGCATGATCTCCAACATGGAGAGCCAGTTGAAGCAGCAGGGAGCGGGCGACCGGGTCGAGGAAGTACTGCTCGAAGTGCCACGCGTACGAGCCGACGCAGGCTATCCGCCGCTGGTGACGCCATCCAGCCAGATCGTAGGCACGCAGGCCGTCTTCAACGTGATGATGGGCCGCTACAAAGTGCTGACCGGCGAATTCGCCGACCTGATGCTCGGCTATTACGGCGAGACCATCGGACCGCGCGACCCGCAGGTGGTGCGGATGGCGGAGAAGCAGACCGGAAAGTCGCCGATCAATGGACGCCCCGCGGACCTGCTGAATCCGGAGTGGCACGAACTGCGCGACGGCGCACTGGCGCTCGATGGCTGCAACGGCAAGGACGAAGACGTCCTGACGTTCGCCATGTTCCCCAAAGTGGCGCCTCAGTTTTTCAAGACGCGCAGCGCCGGCCCGAAGAACCTGGGCAAGGATCCGAATGCCGAACCAGTGGCCGCACCGCCCAAACCCGCGGCGGCAGGCAATGGAAACGGAAACGGCAACGGCAAAGACACTCCACATGGGCCGGTGACTTACGACGTGAAGCTCAACGGCAAGACACACAAAGTAACGGTTGCACCGGTGCAGTAGCGAAAAGGAATCATCATGGCCATTCAAACAATGCAGGAAAAAATCGAGGCACTACGCCAGCGAACCCGCGAAGCGCAGTTGGGCGGAGGTGAAGCACGGCTGGAAAAGCAGCGCCAGGGCGGAAAGATGACGGCGCGCGAAAGAGTGGATGCGCTGGTAGATCAGGACAGCTTCGATGAATGCGGCCTGTTCGCCGAGCATCGCGCCACGCTGTTCGGCATGGCAGGCAAGAGCTTCCCGGCGGACGGCGTAGTCACCGGCGCGGCATCGGTAGATGGACGCCTCGTCCACCTGGCAAGCCAGGACTTTTCGGTCTCCGGCGGTTCGGCCGGCGAGGTCCATTCGATTAAAGTCGCTTCCATCATGGAGCAGTCACTGAAAACCGGCTCGCCGTTCGTGTTCATCAACGATTCGGGCGGCGCGCGCGTGCAAGAGGGCATCGATTCGCTCTCCGGCTACGGCAAGGTTTTCTACACCAACGTTATGCTTTCGGGCTCGGTGCCGCAGATTTCGTTGATCTGCGGTCCGTGCGCGGGCGGCGCGGCATACAGTCCGGCGCTGACCGACTTCATCATTCAAACGCGGCAAGCCCAGATGTTCATCACCGGTCCGCAGGTGATCAAAGGCGTGACCGGCGAAAACGTCACCGCCGAAGAACTGGGCGGCCCCGATGCGCACATGGTGCATTCGGGCGTCACGCACTTCATCGCCGAAGACGACCACCATGCCATCCTGCTAGCGCAGAAGTTGCTGAGCTTCCTGCCGTCAAACAACCTGGAAGATCCGCCGCGCATGGAGGGCGATCCGAATTTGGATCCCGATCCCTCGCTCGAAGAGATCGTCCCGACCGATTCGAAGAAGGGTTACGAAGTCCGCGAAGTGATCACCAAGGTGGTGGACTTCGGCGACTTCATGGAAGTGCAGGCGGGTTATGCGCCCAATATCGTGGTCGGCTTCGCGCGCATCGCGGGCCGCACCGTTGGGATCATCGCCAACCAGCCCTCTGTGAATGCCGGCGTGCTCGATATCAACGCGGCCAACAAGGCATCGCGCTTCATCCGCTTCTGCAACGCGTTCAACATTTCGCTGTTGACCTTCGCCGACGTCCCCGGTTTCCTGCCGGGCGTGAACCAGGAGCATGGCGGCATCATCCGCCACGGTGCGAAGATGTTGTTCGCGTACTCCGCTGCTACTGTTCCCAAGTTCACTGTGATCCTGCGCAAATGCTACGGCGGCGCGTATCTCGCCATGTGCGGCAAAGATCTCGGTGCGGATCGCGTCTTCGCCTGGCCCACGGCTGAGGTTGCGGTGATGGGAGCCGACGGCGCTGCCGACATCGTCTTCCGCAAAGAGATCCAGGAGGCCGAAAACAAGAAGGAGAAGCGCGCGGAACTGGTCGAAAAGTACCGCGAAGCGTTCTCAAATCCATACGTGGCGGCGGGGCGGCGGCTTGTCGATGCCGTTATCGAACCGGCCGAAACACGCAGGCACATCGCGCAGGTAATGGAATACCTGCACACCAAGCGCGAACTCCGACCTCCCAAGAAGCATGGCTTAATGCCGCTATAGAAAGGACCACGCCATGAGCAAACACAAAACCGACGACATTGCGGCAACGCTGGCGGCGCTACAGGCGCAGATCGCTGAGCTAACCAAACGGGTGGACCACTACGAACATCCGCTAGAGCAGGTAGCGCCCGAACCGGCAGCGGTAGCGGCGCCGCAGCATGAAGGAATCACGGAACAGGAGTTGATTGCGATCTCAGCGGCCATCGGCGCATTCTTAGGAGTGCGCGCGCATATCCGCCAGATCCGCCTGGTCAGCTCGACAGCATGGGCACAACAGGGACGCGTCTCCATTCAGGCGTCTCATCGATTGCAGGGATAGGTGACCGTATGAAATTGAATATCAAGATTGACGAAAAGACGTACGAGGTTGACGTAGAAGTCGCCGAGCCGGAACAGCACAGCGGCGCGCAGTACATCATGAGCGGCATGAACATCGCATCGGCGCCGGTACGGGTGCCGGCCGGCGCGGCGCCAACCGCTGAAAAGGTGGAAAACGAAGACAAGGTCTGCCGCAGTCCTGTATCCGGCATTGTGGTTAAAGTAGCCGCGCAGGTCGGCCAGACCCTACAGGCCGGCGACATTCTGCTGGTGCTGGAAGCGATGAAGATGGAGACCAACATCACCGCGCCTTCCGAGGGCAAGATCGCCAAGATCCTCGTAGGCCAGGGCGACAGCGTGCAGGGCGGCCAGATCCTTGTGGAGTTCGAATAATATGGAACAGATTCCTGGGTTTTTGTTTTTCGATCACGTCGCCATCTCCGTGAAGCCGGGCGAACTGGAAGCGCACGTTCAGGCCTACAAAGCGATGGGCTTCACCGAAATCCATCGCGAAGATGTGCTCGGCGGCGATCAGGTACGCGAGGTGTTGCTGCAAGTTGGGAGCGGCCCGAACCTCGTTCAGTTGCTGGAACCGCTGACGCCGGAATCGCCAGTGGCCAAGCAGATCGAAAAGAACGGCGGACGCGGCGGCATGGCCCATGTGGCCCTGCGCGTCGCCGACATTCAGAAGGCGTTTGATTATTTGGTAGCGAACGGCTTCAAGATTATCGACAAAGCGCCGCGAAAAGGTTCGCGCGGAACCACGGTTTTCTTCGTGCACCCGAAGACGACCGAAGCTGCCTCGTTCGGCTATATCATCGAAGTGGTGCAGGAGGGCGCTCATGCCTGAGCCGCTAAATCTGCGCGCCGATTTTCCGCCGGTCTCCACCGAAGCGTGGGAGGCCGTGATCAAGGCGGATCTGAAGGGCGCGGACTACGAAAAGAGACTGGTATGGCGGACCGAAGAAGGGCTGGCTGTTCGTCCTTACTATCGCAAGGACTCGGCGCCAGCCTTAGAAGGTTTGTTTTCAAACGCCGAGTGGCAGATCGCACAGGGCGCCGAACCCTCAGCGGATGCGATTCGCGCCGATCTGCTGCATGAGGCCGGCGCACACGCAGTGCAGGAGTTGGGCTACGGCATCGCGGCCGGCGCGGACCTTCTGGCCGCGGGCGCAAAGAACATCGAGTTCGTCTTCGCCGTGGGGCCCAGCTACTTCATGGAAATCGCGAAGCTGCGGGCAGTGCGAATTCTGTGGGAGCAGGTAGTGGCGGCGTTCGGCGAGGAGTGCCCCATGCGGCTGCATGTACGCACGCCGCAGCGGAACAAGAGCGTCTATGATCGCTACTCGAACCTGCTGCGCGTCACGACGGAGGCGCTATCGGCAGCGATCGGCGGCTGCGATTCGCTCGATGTGGTGCCATTCGCGTTCGACGAACATCTGGCGTTGAACGTTCAGCGCATTTTGAAAGAGGAGTCGCATCTGGACGCCGTTGCGGACCCTGCGGCAGGCTCCTATTACATCGAAGCCTTGACCGACGAACTGGCGCGGAAAGCCTGGAAGCTGTTTCAACAGGTGGAGGCCGAAGGCGGCTACGCCAAGGCAGCGGAGTCGATCGAGAAGGCGCTGGCCGAGACGAGAGCCACGCGCGCGAAGGCTTATTCGTCGCGGCGGCGCGCGTTGGTCGGCGTGAACAACTATCCCAACGTAACCGAGAAGGAACCGGCCGTGGCGAAATCCAAGCAATATCGGATCGCCGAGCCCTTCGAGAAACTGCGAGCCCGCACAGCGGCGCACGCCGAAGCGACAGGCCGCTATCCGAAGGTACTGCTGCTGAAACGCGGCGATGTGAAGATGAAGGGCGCCCGCTCCAACTTCTGCTTCAACTTCTTCGGCTGCGCTGGCTTCGATGTTGTGGAGAGTGAAGAGCTCGCCAGCGCGGACTTGATCATCCTTTGCAGTTCCGATGCAGAGTATCTGGCCTTCGCGCAGGAAGTCTGCACGGCGGTAAAAGTGCCGGTGCTGGTGGCGGGCAATCCCGTCGACCACATCGAGGCCCTCAAAGCCGCCGGCGTACAAGGCTTCGTGCACATCCAAAGTGACGCCATCCAAACCCTTACCGAGTGGCAGGACAAGCTCGGCATGAAAGGCATCCAATGAGACCGGACTTTTCAAAGATCGAATACAAGCCCGTGGCCAGCACCGCTGCCCCCGCGGCCGCCGGCAAGGTCTGGAATACGGCCGAGCAGATCCCGGTAAAGGCGGTCTATACAGCCGCTGACCTGGCAGGCATGGACCACCTCGAGTACGCCGCCGGAGTCCCGCCGTTTCTGCGTGGACCTTACTCCACCATGTACGCGATGCAGCCGTGGACCATCCGCCAGTACGCTGGCTTCTCCACCGCTGAAGAGTCGAACGCGTTCTATCGCCGCAATCTCGCCGCAGGCCAGAAGGGCCTATCCGTTGCCTTCGACCTCGCGACGCATCGCGGCTACGACTCCGACAACGAACGCGTCACCGGCGACGTGGGCAAGGCTGGCGTCGCGATCGATTCCGTAGAGGACATGAAGATCCTCTTCGATCAGATCCCACTCGGCCAGATGTCAGTATCCATGACGATGAACGGCGCCGTGCTGCCTGTGATGGCGTTCTACATTGTAGCCGCCGAAGAGCAGGGCGTGGCCACGAAGGACTTGAACGGCACCATCCAGAACGACATTCTGAAAGAGTTCATGGTGCGGAACACCTACATCTATCCGCCCACGCCATCGATGAAGATCATCGGCGACATCTTCCGCTACTGCTCGGAGAAGATGCCGAAGTTCAACTGCATCTCGATCAGCGGCTATCACATCCAGGAGGCTGGCGCGAGCGCCGACCTCGAGCTTGGATACACGCTGGCCGACGGACTCGAATACATCCGCACCGGCATCGCGGCCGGTCTTGATATCGATACCTTTGCCCCGCGGCTGAGCTTCTTCTGGGGCATCGGCATGAACCACTTCATGGAGATCGCGAAGATGCGCGCAGCCCGCATGATCTGGGCGAAGATCATCAAGGGCTTTCATCCGAAGAACGCGAAATCGATGGCGCTGCGCACACACTCGCAGACCTCCGGCTGGAGCCTCGCCGCGCAGGACGTCTTCAACAACGTGCCGCGCACCTGCATCGAAGCGCTGGCCGCGGTGCTCGGCCACACGCAATCGCTGCACACCAACGCGCTCGATGAAGCGATCGCACTGCCCACGGATTTCTCCGCGCGCATCGCACGCAACACGCAAATCTTTTTGCAGGAAGAGACGGGCGTTACAAAGGTTGTCGACCCGTGGGCCGGCAGCTATTATGTGGAGTCTCTGACGCATCAAATCGCCGAACGCGCCTGGCAGCATATTCAGGAAGTGGAAGCGTTGGGCGGCATGACCAAAGCCATCGAGACCGGTCTGCCGAAGATGCGAATCGAAGAAGCGGCAGCGCGTAGACAGGCGCAGATCGATTCCGGCCGCGAGACCATCGTCGGCGTCAACAAATACAAACCGGCGACCGAGGAACAACTCGACGTCCGGATTGTGGATAATAAGGCGGTGCGGGAATCGCAGCTGCAACGGCTGGCTGCCACCCGTGCAGCGCGCGATCAAATGGCGGTGGACGAGTCGCTCGCCGCACTGACCGTCGCTGCGCAGAATGGCTCGGGCAATCTGTTGGAGTTGGCGGTGAATGCGGCCCGCGTGCGGGCAACGCTGGGCGAGATATCTTCGGCGTTGGAGAAAGTGTTTGGGAGATACCAGGCTGTGAACAGAACCATTTCGGGTGTGTACTCATCCGAAAGCCAGGGTGATCCGGAGTTCATGAAGGCGCAGGCGCAGTCGCAGGAGTTCGCCGCTCTGGAAGGCCGGCGTCCGCGCATTCTGATGGCGAAGCTCGGGCAGGATGGGCACGACCGCGGCTCCAAGGTGATCGCCACGGCCTTTGCCGATCTGGGCTTCGATGTCGACGTCGGGCCGCTCTTTCAGACTCCGCGCGAAGCCGCAAATATGGCCGTGGAAAACGATGTTCACGTGCTGGGTGTTTCGAGCCTCGCGGGCGGACATTCCACTTTGATTCCTGAGGTCATCGAAGAATTGAAGACGCTCGGCAGGCCTGACATTCTTGTCTTCGCCGGGGGCGTAATTCCACCGCAGGATTACGATGCACTGTACAAGGCCGGTGTCTCGGGCGTATTCGGTCCCGGCTCGGTGATTCCTGTTTGCGCGCAGCAGATCCTCGCAACGCTGATACGGAGCGTGCGTGCGTCCTAAGCGGCTGCCTCTGCAGCGCTACGTGGATGGCGTGGCAGCCGGCGATCGCACGATCCTGGCGCGCGCCATCACCGTGATAGAAAGCACATTGCCTTCGGATGGTGACCTTGCCGCCCAGTTGCTAGACGCGGTTTTGCCGTTGAGCGGCAAGTCGCAGCGCGTCGGGATCACTGGCGTGCCCGGGGTAGGGAAGAGCACGTTCATCGATACGTTGGGCATGCATCTGATTCGCGATCTCGGCGAGAACGTCGCGGTGTTGAGCGTGGACCCATCGAGTCCGATCTCTGGCGGTAGCATCCTTGGTGACAAGACCCGTATGGAGCGGCTCGCCGTGGATCAGCATGCCTTCATCCGGCCTTCGCCATCGCAGGGGCATCTGGGCGGCGTGGCTCGCCGGACGCGCGAGACGATTCTGTTGTGCGAGGCCGCGGGCTATCGGAACGTCCTGGTTGAAACCGTAGGCGTGGGCCAGAGTGAAACCGCGGTCCGTTCGATGACGGATTTCTTCCTGCTGCTCATGCTCGCGGGAGCGGGCGATGCGCTGCAGGGCATGAAGCGCGGCATCATTGAAATGCTGGACGGGATGGCCATCAACAAGGCCGATGGCGATAACAAGCTGCATGCCCAGCGGGCACGCGTGGAGTACGAAGGCGCGCTGCATCTGTTCCCTGCATCGGCTGACGGCTGGACGCCGCGGGTGCTGACCTGTTCCTCCACGGAAGCGAAGGGAATCGCCGAGGTGTGGCAGATGGTGCTCGATCATCAGCAGCAGGTGGATATCGATCAGCTGCGCCATCGCCAGGCGATTCACTGGATGAACGAACTTACGATGCTCGGGTTGGAAGAGATGTTCCAATCAAACAGCGCGGTTGCCAGACAACTGCCGCAACTACGCGAAGAGGTGCGCGCCGGACGAGTGACGCCGCTTGCTGCCAGCCGCCAACTGTTGGAGCAGTTCCGCAATAAAATCTAAAGACCGCTCTCTTACGGTCGCGGTCTATTCCCACTACTGCTTCCGCAGCGTATAGATGTAGTTATTAAGCCCAAACGCCGCGGTACGGTCGTCAATGAAGTGGTAGTCCAGTTCGTTGCCGCAACCCGTCTCCAGCGTCTTCCACTTCGAGCCCTTAAATCCAACCGACGCCGCGGCCTTACCCGGATCTTTCGACTTATCGCGTTCGTGCATCTCGCCGAACATCCCCTGGAACAGCATGTCAGCCGGATACTCCTTCACCTGGTAACGAGGATTCACGCATGCCGTCTGGCGAGGGCCGTTGATATTCCTCCCGCCGATCACCACCGTCTTGCCGACCAGCGTCTTGGTCTCCGCCGGATCGGGCTTCGCCGCTTCCGTCCACCACGGCGCAACCACGGCAGAGGTGATCTTCCACGTCCCGACATAAAACGGGCCGGCCGCGCTCGCCAATCCTGCCAGTATCAATATCATCACTCTTATTGCCATAAACTTGTCCTTGCAATTGCGCCGGTCCGCTTGTCAATGGTGACAAGCACCGGCTCCGGCACTTTGCCCGGTTCCGAATTCCGCTTGCCAATCATTGCGATGTGCGCCGGAGCTGTCAGAATCTGTTGAAGCTGCGAATAATGAATCCCGGTATCGGCACTCCAAATTCGTTTTCCATCACGGTCCACACGCGCCACCGCTAGTGTCGCCTTCATGTCCGCGGAAGTCGAGTACACAATCAGAAAACTGTCCGGCCCCGTCAGCTGAATCGGCTCTGACGTTGGCCCGTCGCGAAAGAAGTTCGCTTTTCGATACTCGTTGTCTGGAAGCCTGAAGGGACCCTGGCACAGAAAGCCGGAGAGCCCCGGCGCCCTCAGCGGATTGGTTTCACCCGTGGCGGGAACAGCTTTCAGCGAATCCGGTTCGACTTCCAGAATCCGGTTGTAGTCGGGAGTCCTCACTAGAAGCCGCGTGCGGAAGGAGAGCCGCCGCTGCGCGTCTTCGCCGCTCCAAAGATCGGTGTCCGGGCGATCAATGCGGTGCACGTTAGGACTGATCAGCGGATTATTGCTATTGTCCACGCCAGGCAGATTCCTCAGTGAGGGATTTGCGGCCCCCAGGTCTTTGGCGGTAAGAAGGCGTTCCGTCTTCGGATCAAGGCCCTGAATGCCCTTTGCAAGGAGCCACAGATGCACGCCGTCCCAACCCAGGATGCGTGCCTCCATTGGGATATCCGTTCCACGCAAGCCGGTGGCGAGTTCGAGCTTGCGGCCTGATGAGCTTCCGTCGAGCGGATAGAGGAATAGACTGGCAGTGTAACGGTCGGCGCTCGGATTGCGGTTCAGGGAAACCACATAGGGCTCCAGAGTTTGGATCAGCGTCGCTACATATTTCCCCGCGACGACAGATGGGCCATATGGCGAGCCATTGAGGACCGTGATCTTCATATACTTGACCGCAATCATCCGCACCGCCACCAGCGCGCCGCCGGCCAGCAAAATCCCCAGCAAGAGCATCGTCGCCCCCTTTTGAACAGAAGAACTGGGCTTCTTCTGGGCAGCGGGCGTCCTCTGGTGCCAGTTGTGCCAGTAATAGCTCAGAAGATGCAGGCGCGTGATGAGATCGTACATCGCTGGAGTCGTAGCCGGCTCCAGCTCGCGCACCGCGATGAGGCCAATCGAGATCCGGCTGCACTGTTCGGGCGTCGGATCATTGCAGTTGGCGCTCCACTGCCGCATCGCCTTCACTTGCTGGTAAAGCCCTTGCCAAACCGGATACGCCGGTTCGCGGCTGGCAAGGTAGTCCAGTTCCGCTTCGGTCTGGTGCAGCAGGCGGAAGAAATCGTCCCGGCTGTTGATCTCCGGCTGTATTGGCGGTGGCGGCTCGGAGTGAAATGCTTTTTCAACCGAAGTAGTCGCCACAGCCTTGCCCACTGCAGGTGGAAGGTAGGATTTGCCGTCAATGATCAGTTGCGCCACTGGATAAACACAGGTGATCGGGCGGGCCTCAAAGGGAATGGCGTGTTTGGCCATGATCGATTCGAACTGCGGCAACAGCAGCTGGATCAGCGCCTCATAGGATTGTTGGGGTTGATGGCCTTGTGGAATGGACTCTGCCGGAGGAGTCTCTATCGCCACTTGATTCATGATCTGGGCGAGCACTTCCGGCCCTATTGATTGGCTGTTTGCGCTTTTCCGGATTGCGGTGCCGGCCAGGTACGCAGCACCGGCGATGGCAGTTGGCAGATGGTGGCCGCGCTCGCCTTCGAGCGAACGCATCACGGCATAATAGATATCCTTGCCAGCTTTGGATATTCGGTCGTGGAGCGTAGGGTCTGATGGAAAATTCATGCCGCTATCTAATAATGCGATAACGGGCGGCAAACTTCGTCATGAAACGAAAAAAGCCCCCGATGAACACTGTTCCATGTTCACCGGGGGCCAACAGGTCTTGAAGTATACGGCCACTAGCCTAGCCGCGACCGTAAGAAGATGTGAAAAAGAACAGGCGAAACCGCCTGTTCCACCTTTGAGCCACGTGACTTCCGGTGGTGGGACAGGCGGTTTCGCCTGTCCGTTAATTGCCTAGAAATGCATCTTCAAAGACATCTGAATCAGGCGCGGCGATCCGAACGAGGTGATCTGTCCGAACGTTGAACTGGTGAGGCCGGTCGCCGGGCCGTTCCAGTTTGCGTGATTCAGCATATTGAAGAACTCAGCGCGGAAGTCGACTTTGTAGCGTTCGTTGATCTGGAACTTGCGGCTCAAAGACACATCGAACTGAATCGTACCAGGGTTGTGGAAGATGTCGCGAGAGGCATTTCCAAAGGTTCCGAGCGGTACGCAACTGGGGTTGCCGACAAAAGCAGCCGTGGTGCAACCGCCTGCAAAGGCAGCCGGATTGAACCATTGCAGCAGCGTATGGGGCTGCGAGCTGACACCCGCAACCACGTTAGGACGATCGGCACCGACGCCGGTGAGTGAAACGTCCGAACCGGTGGTGATCGTGAACGGCTGACCGCTGTTCAAGCTGATGATCGGAGAAGCTTGCCAGCCTTTGGTCGCGTACTTTGCCGCGCCGCTGCCGATACCGGGGCTCTCCAGCACCGCGGAGGTGTTGAAGATGTGGCGGCGGTCAAAGTTGCAGTCGGCCTTTTCGCCCCGGCGGTAGTTCGGGTTCTGGTAGTTGTTTCCCGCCAGTTCGCCGCCGAAATCGTAGGTGCTGATGCAATGCGACCAGGTGTAGTTGGTCAGCCAGGTGAAGTGATTGGAGAAGCGCTTTTCCGCCTTCATCAACAGGCCGTTGTAGCTGGCCGTGTTGCCGTCTTCCGTCTGGACGATCGAAGCGTAGTAGGCGCCCTGCGTCGGGTTGAGGAGGCTCAGCGGACGGCGTGCCTGCTCGTTGCCGGTGGTAGCCGTGGGGCTGGGCGTGGGCATGTTCTGCTCGTTCGCGCCGAGGATGTGAACGGTGCGGTTGCCGATGTAGGTCGCGGTGACCAGCCAGTCTTTCGCCAACTGGCGCGAATAGCTGAGGTTCCACTGCATCATGTAAGTGTCATGCACGTTGCCGGGAATGGTGACGTAGGTACCGAGCGACGGGAAGATCGCGGCGCCGGGGAACGGATCGCCGGCCACACCCTTCGGAGAAACGTAGCCGTTCCACGGATTCGAGAACGGAGCGGTGATCGGCGGGTTGCTGATAGTGATGGCCGAAGCGTAGGGAGGATTCGTGGTCCAGCGTTCGGGATAGAAGAGCTCCATTGAATCGTGCATCAGGCCAAAGGCCGCGCGGATGGTCTGCTTGCCGCTGCCGGTAGGATCGAGCACGATGCCCAGGCGCGGCGAGGTTGCCAGCCAGTGTGACGAGGTCATAGCGCAACCGTGCTTGTTGATAGAGTCATTGCCAAACAGCAGGCCGGCCGGAGCGTCGGGGTACTGCGTGCTGTGGTAGCCGTTTTTGTAGGCTTCCAAATCGAACTGGTTGCCGCGGCATTGCTTATCCACCGCGGGTTGTAGCGGTTCCCAACGCACGCCGGCATTGATCGTCAAGCGCTTATTGACGCGCCAGGTATCCTGGGCATACGCCGCAAACACCGTCTGGCGCATGTAATCAGAGAGTGCGTTGCCCTGGTTCCAGCCGGACATGTGGCCGAGCATGAAGTCCGCCAGGTTGTCGCCGGAGTAGCCGGTGGTGCTGCCGCCGCTGAAGGTCCATTGTCCGTTGGATTGCTGGTTGTTGGTGGAGTTGAACTGTTCCTTGCGGAAGTCAAAGCCGATGGCCATCTGGTGATTGCCAACCGTCTTTGAATAGTCATTCGAAGCCTGGTAGTTGTTGACGTTGAAGTAGCCCGGAGCGCAGGTGCCGCAAGCTACGTTGAAGTAGTTGCCCACCGTGAGCTGGATGTAGTTATCGGGCATGTTGTCGGCAAACGGTCCGCCGACGGTGTTCTTGATGCCCAGTTGCTGCGGTCCGAAGAGGTTGGTGGCCGAACCGCGATTGTCAGCCCGGCGGTTGAACGTCAGGTGGAACGAGTTCAGTGTGGTGGGGCTGAGGGTGAAGGTGTCGCCGAAGGTCACCGTCATCGACTGCTCCTTGTTGCCGGGATTCGGGCCGGTGGGCAGCGCGTTCTTTCCATCGAAGGTGGCCTGCGCGGTGTAATTATAGATGAAGTAACGGCCGTACATGGTGTGGCGGTCGCTACGGACGTAGTCGACGCGGCCGATTGCCTGCCAGTCAGGGTTGTTGGCGAGCTGTCCGTAAAGGTACGTGCCGCACGGATCGGTCGAAGTCGGAATGTAGTTGAGGACCTTTGACGAAGCCGGATCGAAGCGCGATACCGGAATGATGTTGTTGGCGAAGGGAAGTTTGCTGAGCGGATCCTGCAAGGCTACGGCCTTGGACTGGCAACCTCCGGTCGAGGTAGCTGCATCCTGGACGCTGAAGTCGCCTTTCAGTGTCAATGCGGTCGGAGTGTGCGCGGTGGTTCCGTTCGGATTGCTGCGCTGCGCGGTCTGCTGATAGCCGCCAAAGAAGAAAAGTTTGTCCTTAATGATCTTGCCGCCAACCACGCCGCCAAACTGGCTGCGCTTCAGGGAGTCGCGCGCCGGCTGCGAAACGGAACCAGCGGCAGTGATCAACCCCTTCGGACGAGCATTCAACTTGTAGTTGCGGAGAAACTCAAACATGTCGCCATGAAGTGCGTTGGAACCGGACTTGGTGACGATGTTGACCACGCCGCCGGGGTGAAGACCGAACTGGGCCTGCAATGCATTGGTCTGGACGCTGAACTCCTGAACGGCGTCAGGGAAGGGAATCGGGAGGTTGACGTTGCTGAAGGAATCATTGTTATCGCCGCCATCGAGCAGGTAGCTGACGCCATTGGCCTGGCCGCCCGCAACCGAGAATGTGCCAGATCCATTCGATCCGCCCATGTTCTTGCTGCCGGTCAAGTCGCCCGCGGGAGCGGTGGTGCCGCCGCCGGTGAGTGTCAACAATTGGGTAAGGTTGCGGCCGTTGAGGGGAAGATCGACAATCTTGCGCTGCTCCATCACCTGGGCGATAGCGCTGTCTTTGCTTTCGAGCATGGTCGCGTTGGCTGTGACTTCCACCGATTCGCTGACCGAACCGATGGTCAATTGGACATTGATGTTGGCTGTCTGTCCGACAGCGAGTGATATGCCAACCTGGCGGTAATCCTTAAAGCCCGGCACTCTTACTTCCAGGCGGTACGGACCTACAGGAAGATTGCCGAGAATGTAGCGGCCCTCTGCGTTGGTGGTTGCGGTTCTAACTAGTTGTTTATCGGTTTCGGTTGCGGTGACCTGAGCACCCAGCACGCTTTTGCCGGAGGAATCTGTCACAACACCATCAATTTCAGCGATCGCGACGGCCTGGGCAAAAAGCCCGCTTGCCGGAACGAGGAGACAGGCTGCAAGCATTGCAGCTCTACATACAACTTTGTACATCTAACGTCCTCCCAAGACCATTTGAACTTGAACTAGGTTCAGCATCATCGACTATTACCCAACTGTGAGGCGGTTGTCAAGTTTACATGAAACACAATCAGCGAGCTTCGGGATTCCAAAATCCATATGCATGGTTCTGATTTTAATAAGCTTATGTTATTTTTATTTTGGTTAAAACTGGCAAGTACGCCATTCCGAATGGTATTGGGGACAGTGCTTTGGGCGATTTCATGAAAGCCATTTTCGTTACGGATACGTCACGAAAGGTCCATACCCGGCGAATCTTGATTCGGCCGGTCCGGTCCCAACTGGTTCCCCGTAAGTGAATGAGTAATGAGACCTGGCAGGTCTTTCGCGCCTTGCCGTGGCAGCGAGAGGTGCCGGTAGCTGACCATTGTCGCAGCAAGAAATCTCTTGTTTCCGCTTGCGTTTCGTATTCAGCCCGGTTCTTAACTTAGGAAATCCTCTTCGCCGCCATTCTGGTGTTCGCCTCGGCATCTGCGAGCGCTTCCATTATTGAGAGTTCGACGTCGATCAGGGCTTGTTCTCGATTGTCTTCGCGCAGCGAAAGCCGATATTCGGCGCTTTGAAGCGGCCCGGAACACTCACCCATTCGTAGAGAACTCCGTTTTCCAGGGGCTGGTCAAACGCCCCGCCCTTCATGATGTACCAGTCTTCGTCCGCACCTGGAGGCGGCTTCAGCTGCGAGGCAAAGTTCGCCAGGGCTCCGGCGCTGGGCTGCTGTTTCTTATTAATCCATTCCCAGGCGTTCCCGGTGGTGTTGAGCAGCCGGTTTGGACCTGCGCCCGCTTCAAACGAGATCACGGGCGACAGACCCTTGCCCTCGACATTTGCACGGGACTTGTCCGCAACATTGCCCCACGGATAGTCACGGCCATCGCTGCCACGCGCCGCTTTTTCCCACTCATGCTCAGTCGGAATCCGCTTGCCAGCCCATTGCGCAAAGGCCATGGCGTCCATCATCGAAACATTCACTACAGGCTGGTTGGGCTTCGCTTCGGCAAACCCTGACGGCAGGGGGTGCCCTGTGGCCGCGCAGAATTTGCCGTAGGCTTCATTTGAAACCTCGGTCCTGTCCATATAGAACGCGGGCAGCGTGGTGAGGGTCTTCTCTTTGCCGAACTGGAACTCCCCTTCGGGAATCAGCGCCATCTCGCCGGCCGGAGTAACCAGAGTCTCCAGCAGCGCTGGGGAAATCACCGGCTTCGGACGCAGAAACGCATACCAGCCACCTGCCGCAAGAGTCATTGTCACCAGGCCGACAGCTAGCAGCGGCGCGGCTTTGACCTTCGGAGCCGGCGCGGGGGCCGCTGAAACAGCAGCAGGCTGTGGCTCATCGGCAAGAAACGACCGCAGCAGTGTGATGATCTCACTGAAGTTCTGATACCTCTGCTCCGGCTTTTTCGCCGAGGCTTTTTTCACTACGGCCCGAATGGGCGCGGGGATTTCCGCGTCGATCAACGCCTGTTCCGGCGGGTCCTCATGAAGGATGACGTAGAAGAGCCGCTCCATGGTATCGCCCACCACCGGTTTGCGGCCGGACAGCAACTCGTAGAACAGCATGCCGAACGAATAGATATCCACCAGCGGCGTGATCGCCGTCCCCATCACCTGCTCCGGCGCCATGTAGTACGGGGTGCCGAGCGAATTACCGGTCTTGGTGAGCGCCAGGCCCTGCGATTTGGCGATGCCAAAGTCCATCAGCTTTGCGCGGCCAGTGCGCTCCACAAAGATGTTTTCGGGCTTGATGTCGCGATGGACGATATTGTTCTGGTGAACAAACGCCAGCGCCTGGGCGATCTCCAGGGCCAGCCGCAACTTGTTCTTCAGGTCGCCGGTGTGCTGCTTCTGGATGGCGTCCCGCAGGTCTTCGCCCTCCAGAAACTCCAGGACTATGTAGGGGCGGCCATTCTCTTCGCCGTAGTCATGCACGGTAACGATGTGATCGTGCTTGATGGTGCCGGAGAGTTTCGCTTCCTGCAGAAACCGCGTGCGTGCTTCCGGATCCTGCGAGCCGATCTCGGTCAGGATCTTCACCGCCACCTGCCGGCCGATGACCGTGTCGCGCGAACGGTAGACGTGCGACATTCCGCCTCCCAGGAATTGCAGGAGTTCGTACTTGCCTATGTTCGCCGGCAGTTGCATGTCAGACTATTTTGAACACTGCGAGGATTAAATACAATACCCCCATCAGCACCAGCACGCCAACCGCAACCAGCGCCATCAACGCCTGCTGCGACCGCAGCGGCGCAGGCAGGGAATCCAGAAAGGATGTGGCGGCCGGGGGCGACGGTGGTGGAGGAGGCGGCGCGGGCGGCGGAGCAAGGGGCTTCACCTGAGAGGATGAAGAGAGTGTTGATTGGCCGCGATGTACGCCGGAGGCTGCACTCATCGGGGCTCCGCCGAGTCCCTCGTAAATCTGCTGCAGCGCATTGGCAACCGCGCCCATGCTCTGAAAACGGTCGGCTGGATTCTTCGCCGTGCAGGTGGAGACCACGTCCTGAATGGGCTGCTGGACACCGCCCAGGCGCAGCGGATCCATATTCAGCGGCTCATAGAGAATACTGTTGAAGATCTTCTCCACCGTGTCGCCGATGATGGGTTTCACACCGGAAAACAGTTCGAACATCAGAATGCCGAAGGCGTAGATATCCGCCGCCGGAGTCACCTGGTTGCCCAACACCTGTTCCGGAGCCATGTAATAAGGTGTGCCCAAAGTAAATCCGGCACGCGTCAGGGACAGGCCTTCACTCTTGGCGATCCCGAAGTCCATGAGCTTGATGCGGCCAAACCCGTCAACGTGCACGTTTTCCGGCTTGATGTCGCGATGGATGATCTTCTTCGAGTGGATGTAGTCAACCGCCCGCGCCGTTTGCACACACATCGAAAGCTTGCTGAGAACGTCGCCGGCATGATTGGCGCGAATCGCATCGCGCAGGCTTTCTCCGCGCAGGAATTCCATCACGATGTACGGCTTGCCTTGCTCCTCGCCAAAGTCGTACACGCTGATGATGTTTTCGTGCACAATGCTGCCGGCCATGCGCGCTTCCTGGAGAAAGCGGGCCTTCGCCTCCAGGTCGGAGCATCCGGCCGTGGTAAGAATCTTCACCGCGACCATGCGCCCCAAAACCGTATCCTGGGCGCGGTAGACATGCGACATGCCACCGCCCAGAAACTCGATGAGCTGGTATTTACCGATCCGTGCTGGAAGCTGAAGTGGTGGTTCGTGCATCTACCTTCTCATTTTGCCACTTGCGACACACAACTCATACCGGATAAGAATTCCTTGGACAACACCGCCGGATCCACCGTGAAACGGTAGGTCACCAGCACCCGGCCGGCTTTACCCGATTTCATGTTCCACTCTATAACATTTCCTTCGGTCTTATCGGCATCGGCGAAGAAGCGGAAGACGCTCCACAAGCCCGGTGGAAAATCCTGCGCTTCGAGCGGACTGCCGCCCTTGAGATTAATGGTCAGCTTCACCTCGCCGCGGCCCGAACCAGGCCATGTGAACTGCTTCGACGTGTGCTTTGCCGTCTGGCCATCGATGGTCAGATTCATGCTGTCGATCTGGTCTGACTTCACCGGCGCCAGCGTGTAGAGCAGCTTCGGATCGGTCGCGCCATTCGGATACACGGCCTCGGAGAAGCGGGCGGCATCGTTGAAGAAGCGCAGGAAGGCCGGACTAATGGTGATGGCCCCCGAAGGATCGGGCTGCACCACGTACTGGTTGCCCTCCTTTTTCACAAACTTCTTCAAGCCCGATTCGTACAACACCCACAGCGCGCCTTCCTTGGGACGGAAGACCTTCGCCACATCGTCGAGCGTGGCCTCGGTGGTCGCCTTCTGGCTGAATGGGAACTTGTTCTTCACCGCGGCGAAGGTTCGGCACATGCCCGCGCCTTTCGCATTGAGCTCATCGCGGCCTGCGCCCTTGAGCATCGCCTCGACATGCGTGATCGGATCGCGCAGCAGCTTCTCGGACACCTGCTGCAACTGGCCGTCCTGATCGATCAGGAACGTGTTGGCCAGCGATTTCACAGAGAGCCCGGCGCTCGTCGCGCTGGAGAGCGTCGCCTGCGTGGCCGCCGGATCGTCTTTCTTCCCTGCAGCCTGGTCCACCGCTACCTGCAGGTTGGTCAGCGCCGTGATGTAATTTGAATTGGCCGGCAGAATATACTGCGGCGTGGTGGCCGGCGGCGGCACCACTTTATAGACGGAATCAAACGCCGCTTTCACCTTGTCCGATTCCACAGCCGTATTCTGCGATGCCAGCCAGAACAGCGCCATCAACGGCGTCTGGTTATTCGTAAGCGCATTCAGTTTCTTCGAGGCATCGGCAAGATCGGCATACGGCCTCACGATGGAGGCCTTTAAGTAGAAGCGCCACTGATCGATGAAGTCCTTGGTGTAGCGCTCCACCAGATCTTTTTCCAGTTGCTTGCGATCGATGTTGCCGGTGGTGTTGCGATCGCCGAGCACCCACTTTTCGCCATTCAGGAACTGATCCAGTTTCTTGATGGAGTTCTGCATGGTGGCCCAACCGGTCTTGGTAAAGGCTCCGGCGATGTCGCGATTGTTGACGACAACGTCTTCCGAACCCGGGAACTGCCTGTTGAAGTTCACCGGCTTGTTTTGCTTGGAGGCCTCGCTGATCATGAAGCGGTAGATCGGCTCCAGGCCGGAGAACTTCGAGAGATAGTCGCGCGCGTGCTCGATGGCCGCACCGTCGTTCTGCGACGAGAACGGATTCTCGGTTTTCAGATCTTCGCTGTAATAATCGAACTGCTTCTGCGCCAGCTTGACGCGCTCCGCATCCACGCCTTTGTTATTCGACCAGCGAGCAAGCAGCACCGGCGAAAGGAACTCGCGCGTGCTCTTATCGTGGTTCGAAGTGATGATCAGATAGCCCTTCAACGTTTCGTAGGTTGGCCCGTACTCATCGGTGGAGGGACCGGGCGCCGGCGGCAGCCCTTGCAGCGTGCCCAACATGCCGGTACGGGTCTGCGCCAGAAGAATCTGATCGAATCGTTTATAGTACAGCTTGCGAATCACCGGATAAAGTTCCGTACCCGTATACAAACCCCAGCGCATGCTCCACGGGGAACCGTCGCGCTCGTAGCCGGCCAGCCGTTCGAGCGATTGGCGCAGCGTCTCCAGCTTGCGCAGGGAATCGATATTGGCCACGCCCGCACCTGCCGGATCCACCGCAGCCATACCATTTGCCGCATCCATCGCGGTATTCACCATGGAACGATTCCGGAAAAACGAAACCGAAAAACCGGTCGCCAGGATCAGGCTCAGCACGGTCACGGCGATCAGCAAAACACGTTGCGAGGCCGATGTTTTGGTGGAAGTGCCGCTGGCGGCCATGCCATCGCGATCCCCCAGCACAACATCGTTGAACAGCCGCGTGAGAAACACCCACTGCGGGACTTTGCGGCTGCCGCCGGAGGGCATCGCCATCTGCTGCGGCTGTTGTGCGCGCGATCCGGCCTTGAACACACCGGTGGCACCGGCCGCGGCATCGAAAGCCGACTGTTGCGGACCGGCCACAGGCATCGGTGCGGCATCATTGATGATCACCGGCCGCACGCCCGAAAAATAGAAGCCGCGCAGGAAGGGCGAAACACGCAACTGGCTGGGACGGCAAAGGTCGACCAGGAACTGCACGATCGGAGCCCGCAGCTTGCGGAATTCGCGCGGGAACTCGTAAGCTCCGGGAACCTTCGACGGATCGTTTTCACGCGGCAAATACAGGATGCGTTTCTCGGCCAGCGAGTAGAAGAGCTGGTTGAACAGTTCGCTCAGCCGCCTGGTCTCCTCTTCGGCATAGACGCCGGAGCTGACCGGCTTCATCGGCACCGTCATGCCGAAGACCTGCAGCGCTTCGTCGTTGGAGAGGTTGCGAACGTAGTCGAGGAAGAACGGCAACCTGTCGGCGCGCGTGAACAGCACATACACCGGAAAGCTGATGCCCAGCTGCTCGGAAATGGTCCCCAGTTTCGCGCAAAGATTACGGGCCGCATTCACGGCCGCTTCATTGGCGCCCTGGCGCGTGAACGTTTCGGCATCGAAACAGACGATCGCCGCGCGCGGAGCCTGTTTGGCCGGAGCCAGTTTCCGGATCAGGCGGCTCCAGCGATTGGTGTCAGCCAGCAGTGCACCGCCGGCATCAACGAACAGAGCATTCTTAGCCAGAAAAACATTGGCTGCGCGGGTCGAGACGATGGTGGACGTGTCCTGATAGACCTGGCCCGCCATTAACTCCGGCTCCAGGCCGCAATTCACAACGGTGGTGGTCTTGGTGGAACCGGTATCACCAAGCAGGAACACGGCTGGCAGGTTGGCTGATTTCGGATTTCTGGAGGCAGCGAGTTTGTTATCCACTTCACGGATCAGCTGATCGATCTCCGCATCGCCGCCTGCGCCGCCCATACCCGCGGAGCCTGCCATCTCGCCAAGCTGTGCCTGGGCCGAGTCGGCATCGGCCTTTTTCTGCATGAACCACAGGAACGCCGCATATCCGGCAGCGCCCAGCGCGGCCAGCGAACCAAACAGGATGTAGTAGCTGTTCCCCTGCAGGTCCAGCATCTTCGGCAGGAAGAACGCAAAGATCAGGAACAGAACCAGAATTACTCCGCCAATGATTTGTGGCATCATGCGGCCTCCGTAAAGGTCCGGGCCAGATTCACCGCGGTGGTGGAAATCGCCGAACTCAAGCTGAACTTATAGATCACAAACAGCGCGATGGCCAGCAGCAGGCAGACTCCGGCCAGGATTCCGAGCCGCATCACCCATGGGTCGCTACCGGCTTTCGGTACAAACTGGCCCTGTGGCGGCAGCCAGGAAGGTGAGATGTCGCCGCTGGTGCGGCGGATGCGATGGATCTTTTCGGCAGTCATCTGCAGGATTCCCTGCATTTCGGCGCGATTGCCCAGCGTGTAGCGCCCGGCGAAACCCATCAGCATGCACAGGTAGTAGACTTCCAGCACGTCGGCCACGGACTGCGAGTCGCTCATGCCGAGCATCTTCTGCAGATGCTGATAGAAGATCTCGCCTGCCACGTGGTGGCCGAAGTACTCTTCCTGCAGCGGCTGCCGGGGCCAATCGGCGAAGATCGGATGGCGCAGGTTCAGGATCGATTCATCGAGAAAGGCAACCACGGCAAAGATCGCCAGCTGGATCTCTTCGGCCGTGTAGCCGCGCTTCCGCGATTCGGCGTCGGCCATTTTAATAGCCTCGCGAATCTGATGGCGGAAGCTCATCGAATCGCTGACCGCCTGCCGGTTGGTACGCAGCCTCCCGGTCACTGTAAACAGCTCCTGGAACATCAGGGCCAGGTTTTCCGGGCGCTTGTCACCGCCCGCTGCATTGGGATTCATAAAGAACCTCTCTCAAGCTTTGCGCAGCGCCTCTTCGGCCCTTGCGCACTTATGTCTCTAGGATGACTAAAAGTTCCAGTTTCGGATTTGGCAGATCGCCCGGTACGTAGATTCCGATCTGCCGGCTACTCACGATATTTTCCCAACACGGGCCAGCCCGGTTGATACTGAAATACTGCATGTCGACGCGGGTCGAGATGGCCGACGGAGGCACCGATAAGTGTGTCAGCGTCATGCCCGGCAGCGCCCGCTCCACCAGCTTGGGAAGATACTGCTTGGAGCAGACCTTCACCAGGCTCGGTGTCTTTTGGATGACGTCCACCTCGCCGATGCTCGATGATACGGCGAACACCCACTTCGCGCGGTCCAGGCAGCGTTGATCGGTCACCTGCGCCTCGTAAAAGAAATTGGCGCGCTGCACCAGCGGAATGGAGAGACAGTTGGTAGGCACAATCGTTTCCAGATGGGTGCGAATGTGCGTATCCAGGGCTTCAAAACACTTGTCGAGATTGCGGTGATCGTACAGCGGCAGCGACGTCGGATGCGAGTCGATCGCAAACGTGCACAGCGCGCCGCCCAGCCGGGCCAGTTCCACATATAACTCTTCCGGATGTTTGCGCTTGGAGATAAACAGATGCCGCAACGGCGCAAGCGCGGAATGGACCGTGTGCAGCATCCAGAAATTGGCGATGTCGCGCGTGGAATACTCCGACCACGAACGGGCGCCAGCCTGGCGGCCGCGGCCGAGCGCCTGGCTCTTCTCTTCCAGGATTTCGATCAGGCGGCCCAGCAGCGCGAGAATGCGATCGCTGGCGGCAAGCTCCAGGCACGGCGGGATAAAGGAAGGGTCGAACGCGAAGTGGCCGGCGCCATCGCGCATCACGCGGGCGATGGGCAGCGTCACCATATCGCCAGGCTCTTCGGTATCGAGCAGCAACCGCACGTTCTTGCGGCCGAGCCGCACGGGTTGTTCGTCGAGGCCAGTGTTTTCGTCGAACTGCATGGCCGTATGGGCGACAAATCGCACCTTGGCGGTGTTTTCAGTAGCCGGCGCGCAGTTCAGACCGTTGCGGCGGCGTGGCGGAATGGCAAGCAGTACGGTGACGGTATCGCGTGTGACTGGGAACAGGTCGGCGATCGTGCGAGGCTCCGGCAGCGGGTCCGAATCCGGCATGTGGAACGACAGGCCATCGGGCAACAGCCCGCGGGCATGGATCACGGAGACAACGCCGTTGATCAACGCTTCCTTGTCCAGTTCGCAGCCGACCAAACCGTATGGCTCAAACCACAGCGATGACGTGGCAAAGCGCAGCGAATCTTCAAAGTACCGGTTCTGTACCTGGAACTGGTGCGGACCAAGGTACATACCTTCCGACCAGACGACTTTGGAAAGGTGATTCATGCTCAATATCCAGCTGGAAACGCTGCGCAAGCCTCAGCGCAAACACTACTCTAGCATAGAGATTTTTTCCGGCATTAGCCAATCATTATTATGGCCCGGCTTCATGTTAAGCTGAGTCCATCTGCTAAGCGCCGGATCGGAGATTCGGGCTACTGCGCGGCAGCAAGCTGGACGTGTCTGTCAAGAGAGGCGGGAATGAGCTTCTATCAAAAATATGAACTGCTCGCACTGTTGCGCGATGACGGTGTAAAGACGTTTGTGGCAAGAGAGAATGCAACGGGCAGAGCGCTCGAAGCCCATCTGTTTACCGGAGGCAAGACGCCGGAAACCATGGCGCTGTTGGACCGCATCAACCGCCTGTCGCTCGAAGACCGCCGCTACATCGTCGAGTCCGGCGATCATGAAGGCACGCCTTATGTCGTGGCTGAGCTGTTACCAGGACGCGTCGGGCTGAAAGAGTTCCTACAGAATGCGGTATTGCTGCAATCGACTCCGCCCTCTCCCGCGACTGCGCCATTTCCAGTGGCGCCGTTGAAGCCTACCGCAGCGGCGGAAGATGCCTTCCAGAACCTGTTTGCCCCAACTCCGCCTCCGGCGCCTCCGCAACCCGCGACTGCTGTTCCTCCCACACCACCGCCTCCGCCAGCGGCGAGTTTTGACTATGGCGCGACCGCCTTTTCCGTGAATACCCCGCCATCGCGTACGTTGCAAGGCAGGACGCCAGTTACGCCAACCGCACCGCCGCCTCCCCCGGTTGCGGAAGCCGGGGAGTTCACGCGCATGTTCCAAACCGTGCCGCAGGCGCCTCAGGCTCCTGCCGTCTCAGTTCCGCCTGTTCCAGTTCAGGCGGCACCACCGCCTCCGTTACCACCTCCGCCGCCACCTCCATTGCCGGCCGCGAACGCCCAGGATTTTGATAGTCTGTTCCAACAGCCTCCGTCACCGGGCACGCATGAGCCGGGCGAGTTTACGCGCATGTTCCAGACCGCGCCGCCAGCAGTTGCTCCCGTGCAGCCTGCCCCGGTGGTTCCACCTGTGGCCGTCCGGCCGCCTATCCAGGCAGCGCCGCCACTTCCAGCACCGCAGCCTCCACCTCAGCCGTCTGCCCCGGCAGTGGAACCCGGCGAGTTCACGCGCATGTTCCAGACCACGCCGCCGCCAGTCGCACCCGTTAAGCCTGCCCCGGTGGCACCACCCGTGGCGGCGCCTCCGCCGGTTCAGCCGGCACCACCGCCTCCACTGCCGCCGTCACCTCCGCCGCCCACCCCGGCAGCGGAACCTGGCGAGTTCACTCGCATGTTCATGGTTGGCCAGGCAACACAGTCCCAGCCGGTACCTGTTCCGCCTCCGCCTCCTGCGCCTGCTCCGGCTCCAGCTCCCGCGCCACCCGCAGTTGGCGGGCCTGGAGAGTTTACCCGAATGTTCCAGACGGCGCCGCCTGCACCTCAACCAGCTCCGCCGGTTCCGGTAGCCGCCCCTGTCCCGCCGCCAGCTCCAACTTCGCCCGAACCGGGCGAGTTTACCCGGATGTTCCAGACCGGACAGGCAACACCAGTGGTGCCTCCCCCACCCGTGCCGCAACAACCCATACCGCCACAGCCGGCCCCTGCTGAACAGCCTGGCGAGTTTACTAGAATGTTCCAGACAGCGCCGTACGCCGCACCCGCGGCGCCTCCTGCCCCGGCGGCCTCAGCGATCCCAGTGCCCCCAACACAGGCCCCGGCTCCAGCCGCAAAACCGAAGGACGAGGACTTCATGAAGTTGTTCCAGGTGCCTGTCCGCAATAAGCCGGCGACTTCACCCATCAGCGTGAAGCCCGCAGAACAGCCGCAGCCAGCACCTGCGCCACCACCACCTCCTCCAGCACCGGCACCGCCCGTCCAACAGTCAGAGCCTGGTGAATTCACCCGGATGTTCCAGACTCAGCCCGGCAGCGCTGCCATTCCCCCACAGCCCACGCCACAGCAGGCGCCACAGGGTCCCGGCGAATTCACGCGGATGTTCCAGGCGCAGCAACCTGCGCAGCAGCAACCGCTAACACCGCAGCCTCCCATGCCTGCGCAGAGCGGCCCTGGCGAGTTCACACGTTATTTTCAAAGTCCCGGCGCAAGCCCACAGCTGCCGGCTCAACCCTTCACACAACAACAGCCGCCAATTGGTTTTGGCGCTCCCACGCCGGCCCCCGCTCCGCCTCCTCCGGCTGGTTCGCCTGGTGAGTTCACGCGCATGTTCGGGACCGTCAATCCAGGGGGTGGGGCTCCGCCTCCCCCGGCGATGGCACCGGCGGTATCGCCACTGGGAGGAGCGACGCAGGCATTCTCTACTCCGTCTCAACCGCGGCCGATGTCTGGCCCGCCTGTTGCGCAAGGCCCCAGTGAGTTCACCCAGATGTTCAACGCTCCGCAAGCGGCACTGCAGGCACCCAAGGCGGCTCCTGTTGCGCCCGCTCCGGTCAGGCCGGTCAAGAGCTCCAACAATGTGCTTTTGTTTATTATTCTCGGCGGCCTATTTATGCTGGGCGTTTTGATCGTTTTGTTTTTCGTTCTCAAGAAATAACCCAAAGAACACTATGGACACGCTTCGCATCGGCGGCAAGGAACAGTTTTCGATCGTCAGACAAGCTCTGCTTCAGGCTGACTTTACAGAATCAGCAGTGTGCGCACGCATCGGATGTTCCTTCATTTCCGATGCCAGATCCAGGGTCCGGCAGATGTCGGAAGTGATGATCGAGAATGCTCTCGATGTCTACATCCGCCTCTTCCTTGATGGAACTTATCTCCCGGTTGCCACGGTTGCCGGGTTCCTGACTCAGGAAGTACTGGAGGCATTTCTAACCATCGATCTCCTGCGGACCGATCCCACAGCGCCGCGGCAATGCGCCGCTACGGTCATGCTCTATCCAACAAAGGGCGTCTATATTGCTTCCGACCGCGACTCGAATCCCGACTCAAGCCCTTTCGAACTGCCTTCCGATACGGTCTACCCGGCTCTCATCAAGAATACGCAGAGGTTCTTGTCCCAGCTCCCAGACGTCCCCTGCGAACGCTACCTGGAGATGTGCGGAGGCGCCGGGGCAGCGGCTATCATCGCCGCTTCGCGCAAGGCGTCTGTCAGCATCAGTTGCGACATCACACCCAGATCAACGCATTTCGCCCGGTTCAATGGACTATTGAACGGCCTGGAGAATTTCACTGCGTTGTGCGGGGACCTCTACGCGCCCATAGGCGACGAGACCTTCGACATCATCGTTGCCCACCCGCCTTATGTACCTGCCACCGGCGAAGGGATGATCTATAAGGAGGGCGGTGACGACGGCGAGTCCATTACGCGCGCCATTATCGCAGGCCTTCCGAAGTACCTCCGCCCGGGCGGCCAGTTTCAATGCACCTGCGGCGGAAGCGACCGCGAGACCGGCACGTTTGAAGAGCGTGCCCGGGAATGGTTGGGGCCCGCCGCGGATGAATTCGATATTCTGTTCGTCACCGAAGGCCTCGTCCGCGGCAGTCAGATGAAACGGTGGGAAGAACTTCGCGACAGGTACAAGATCATAGAATTTGTTCTGGGATCATTCCTCATCCAGCGAAAGGCCACGGGCAGAAGGCCCATCACGCTGCGCAGGGTCAGCAACGAGACGGTCACGAGAGAGTCGTCGGAATCGTTGCTGGCAACCGCGGCCGTGCTCCATGCTTTTGACGCTCAGGAGATCCTGGCCCTGAAACCCAGAATCGCCGAAGACCTGGTCTTCAACGTCCAGCACAAATGGGCCGACGGCGCGTTTACCGCCATTGCTTTGCATTTGACGGTTCGCCGTCCATTTCCGAAAGAGATGACCGCCGAGCCATGGGTGATTCGCTTCCTCGAGGCGTGCGACGGCACACTCACCTGCGCTCAAGTTGCTGAAAAGCTGAGGAAGGCAGAGATCATGGGCGATGCAACGCCCGAGGCCCTGGCGGACACAATCAGCACGATGATCCTGAATGGGCTGCTGACGATCTGACAGAATAGCAACCACTCCGGGGACGAAGCTTGGACTGCGTCCCCCAAACTATCCGCCGAATGTCAGCTCGCTTCCGGCAATAGAATAATCAGCTCCAGCTGCGGCCGCGGGAAATCACCCGGAGCGTAGACCGCAAGGTTTCGCGCACGCACGATTGCCTCCCACGCCACGCCTGTCTGATTCAGGCTGAAGTACTGGCAGTTGAGCTTCACCGGAATCGCGGATGGCGGCTTGGGTACATGAGTCAGCGGCACTCCCGGCAGCGCCTGGCGAACCAGATGCTCAATGTGGTTTGCCGAGCAGACCTTCATTAACATCGGCGCGCGGGAGATCAACTCCCCTTCGTTCATCTCCGCGGCCACCGCCAGGTACATCCGCGTGTTCTTCAGGTACTTGTCGTCATCCAGCGCGGTGCCGTAGATGGAATTCTGAACCAGCTTCAACGGCAGTGACACGAAGTTGCTGGGTACTACGGTCTCGAGCAGTGTCCGGACCTTTTCATCCAGATCGCCGAAGCAGGCCGCCAGGTCTTCATGATCGTAGGTTGGCAGGTCGCGCGGATGGACACTCAGTGAGAACGTGGTGAGGCAGCCTGCCAGTGACAGCATAGCCTGAAACAACTCTTCGGGATGCCCGCGCCGCGTTTCAAAAATATGTTGCAGCTGCGGGAAATGCGAATTGATTGTGTACAACAGCCAGAAGTTGGCAATGTCCGCGGCGCCAAAATCGGCGAGAGTCAAATTCTTCTGGCGGCGCGTGCCGGAGAGCATCGAACTCTTGGCGGCAAGAATCTCCACCAGCCGCCGCGCGATTGCGGTCAAATAGTCGCTGGCCCGGATGTCCACCAGCGGCGGAACATATCGCGGATCCACTTCAAGCGTGCCAGCCGCGGTTTTCCGCACCCGCGCAATGCGCAGGGAGGAACAGCCATGGCGGGCTTCGCCTTCCACCAGAAAACGGAAATTCTTGCGGGCAATCATCACCGGCTTTTCGTTGGTGCCGGAATTTTCGTCGCGCAGCATGGCCACTTCCGAGATATAGCGGGTATCGGACTCGCTGTTCTTCATCGCGATATTCATGCCGGGGATGCGTTCGTCCGGGATAGCCAGGTAGATATCGACCGTGTCCTTATCGGCCTCGAACGCATCGGCCAACTGCTTCGGCGGAGGCGCGGGATCGGAGACGGGAAGGTCAAACAGCAATCCATCGGGAAAGATCCCCGAGGCCTGCGACAGGGCAAACATCCCCGCGGCAAGGGCTTCGTAGTCGATACGAAACTGGGCGAACCCCCACGGCCGGAAGCTCAGCGCTTCCAATTGAAACCGTATAGCGTTCTCAATGAACCGGTCCTGAGTCTGCAGATACTGCGGACTGAGGAACGTTCCCTTCATCCAGATGACGGGCTGTAGTTGCCTCATTCGAATCTCAACTTAGCAGATATCGGGCAGCACTTGCACCTGCCGGTGCGTTAGGACCCCTGGAAGGGTCTAAAATGGAGATGTAGGTCTTTAATATATGAGTCATTCATTTCCCATACTAACCGCTGAAGAAGCGGCTGAGTTAATTCAGAATAACCAAACGATCGGTTTCAGCGGATTTACTCCGGCCGGTTCGGCAAAGGCGATACCCGCGGCACTTGCAAAGAAAGCCCTGCGCGAACATGAGGCAGGCAAACCCTTCAAAGTCGGCGTGCTCACGGGAGCCTCCACCGGCAAATCTTTAGACGGCGCGCTGGCACAGGCTGAAGCGATCAGCTTCCGTACGCCTTATCAATCCGATTCCACGCTTCGTAAACAGATCAACTCCGGACAGGTGCGGTTCGTCGACATGCACCTTTCGCTGCTGCCCCAGGTAGCGCGCTACGGCTTTCTCGGGCCGGTCCACTGGGCCGTGGTCGAAGCGGCCGACATCACTCCGGGCGGAGGCATCGTCCTCACTACCAGCGTCGGAGCAACCAACACATACCTGAATTTGGCCGAAAGAATTCTGATTGAGTTGAACGCCAAGCATCCGTCGAGCTTGCTTGGAATGCACGATATTTTCGAGCCGAAAGATCCGCCCGCGCGGCAGGAGATCCCGGTTTTTCACGTAGCGGACCGCATTGGCTCCCCCATCTGCCTGGTGGACCCGAAGAAGATCGCCGGCGTCGTTCTTACCGACCTGGAAGACGAGTGCAATCCCTTTGACGCCTCAACTCCGGTCACCGAACAGATCGGCCGTAATGTTGCCGACTTTTTTATCGCCGAAATGAAAGCCGGCCGCATTCCGCCGCAGTTCCTGCCCTTGCAATCCGGTGTGGGCAATATCGCCAATGCCGTACTCGGCGCACTCGGCTCGAGCAAGGAGATTCCCGACTTCGAAATGTACACCGAAGTCCTGCAGGATTCCGTGGTCCCGCTGCTCGAAAGCGGGCGCTGCTCTTTCGCCTCCACCTCCGCGCTGACTCTCTCTCCGGAGATGATGAAGCACGTCACCGACAACATCAGCTTCTTCCGCAATAAGATCCTCATGCGGCCTCAGGAGATCTCCAATCATCCGGAGATTGTCCGCCGGCTGGGTATCGTCTCAATGAACACGGCGATCGAAGTTGACCTCGGCGGCAATGTGAATTCCACGCACGTCATGGGCAAGACGATGATGAATGGCATCGGCGGCTCGGGCGACTTTACGCGCAACGCCTACCTCTCGATCTTCTCCTGCCCGTCCACTGCCAAGGGCGGCAAGATCTCTGCAATTGTCCCGCTGGCTTCGCACATGGATCACAGCGAACACTCCGTGCAGATTGTCGCCACCGAGCAGGGCGTCGCCGACTTGCGCGGCAAGGATCCGCATGAAAGAGCCCAGCTCATCATCAACAACTGTGCACATCCGGACTATCGCGAACAGTTGCGCGATTACCTGAAGCTCACCAAGGAAGGCCACGAACCTCTATCGCTTTCGCTCGGCCTGGCAATGCACCGTCAGTTCATGCGTCATGGCGATATGCGCAACATTCGTTGGGAGGAGTATCGGTAGGCATCCTGGCGAGTGGCCAGTAACAGCTGCGGGTTAACATGAGAGCATGTCGTGGCGTAGATTCGTCCTCTGTTTTCTCACTCTTTCCGTAGCTGGCGGACTGGCCCAGAAAAGCCGCATCTCCGGGGAGGCCGACCGTTCGCGGACGGTCTCGCTGGTTCATCAGGTGCATCCGTACGCCCGCACCCTAAATGACGAGGGCCCGGTCGACCCTTCGCTCGAACTGAATAACCTCATCCTTCAGTTCAGACCCTCAGCGACCCAACAGGCCGAACTGGAAGTCCTGCTGGCCGGTCAATACACACCAGGCTCGCCCAGCTACCAGAAGTGGCTGACCCCTGATGAGTTTGGCCTGCGCTTTGGCGTTAGCCCGGACGATGTCGCTAGAATCTCCGGCTGGCTGGAAGGCGAGGGTTTTCAGGTGGAGCACGTCGCCCGCGGCCGCCAGTGGATCTCATTTAGAGGCACCGCCCAACAAGTGGAGCGGTCTTTCCGAACGCAGATCCGGCAGTTCAGTATGAATGGACGTGCCCATTTTGCGAACATCTCAGAACCTTCCGTTCCCGCCGCCTTTGGAGTTGTAATTGCAGCAATCCGCGGCTTTAACGATTTCCTCCTGCTGCCCGGCCGTGTGAAGAGTCCCAACCTCACTGCCGGCTTTACCAGCGCCAGCGGCCGGCATACGATCGCGCCGGAAGATCTGAGCACCATCTACAACATAGCGCCACTGTACAAGGCTGGCATCGATGGAACAGGCATGAACCTGGTGGTGGCCGGGCAATCCGATATCGCCCTCAGCGATATCAGAAGCTTCCGCACCACGTTCGGATTGCCTGCAAATGATCCCGTAACAAAACTCCTTGGCCGCAATCCGGGCAAAACCGCGGACCAGGATGAAGCCTCCCTCGATCTGGAATGGGCCGGAGCCGTGGCGCCGAAAGCGAACATCATTTACGCACTTTCCAACAATGTGATCACGTCCGCTCAGTATGCGGTCGATCAGAACTTCGGCCCGGTCATCACCATCAGCTACGGCGGCTGCGAGCAACTGTTCGACACGACGATTCAAGCGATCGCACAACAGGCCAACGCGCAGGGCATCACCATGCTGGCCGCTACAGGCGATACTGGCGCCGCCAGCTGTGACGCCTTTCGTGGTTCGGTGGCTCAAGCCAGCACGGGCCGTACGGTTAATCTGCCTGCCAGTATCCCCGAGGTCACCGCGGTGGGCGGCACGATGTTCAGCGAAGGCTCCGGCACTTTTTGGAATGGCGCGAACTCCGGCAGCGGTGGCTCCGCGCTTTCCTATATCCCTGAAGTCGCCTGGAACGAGACAGACCTGACCGGCTTCAGTTCCACCGGGGGTGGCGCCAGTATCCTCTTCCGCAAACCGCTTTGGCAGACCGGGCCCGGCGTTCCCGATGATGGCGTGCGCGATCTGCCCGACGTCTCCATGAGTTCCGCGATCCATGACGCCTATCAGGTATTTTCTGGCGGTACGCCCTTCGGCGTCGGAGGAACCTCAGTGGCGTCTCCTGTTTTTGCCGGCGTCGTCACGTTGCTAAATCAATACCTCATTTCTCAAAAGGTAATCAGCAAACCTGGACTTGGCAATATCAATCCTGCCCTCTACCGTTTGGCACAGTCGTCGCCAAGCGTTTTCCACGATATCACCCAGGGCGACAACATGGTTCCCTGCGTCCAGGGGAGTCCCGATTGCGTGGATGGTTCGCTTGGCTACAAGGCCGGACCCGGCTACGATCTGGTGACGGGGCTTGGCTCTGTGGATGTGAATAACCTGGTGACACAGTGGGACGCCAGGGGCATTGGCACCACACTCTCCTTGAGCGCGACCGCGGCGAGCGTGGCTCAGAATGGTGTGCTCAGCCTGACCGCTACGGTCAAGGCTGATGACGGCTCTGTTCCGTCAGGGGCCGTCAACTTCGGCCGTGCCGGCACTCCGCTGGGCTCCGCAGCGCTGACCGGCGGCGACGCCCTGGCAACTGCCACGTTTGTGGTGAACACCGCGGCCCTCAGCCTCGGCAGCGCGAACTTTACTGCGACCTACGATGGCGCCTCGCGCTGGAACGGCTCCGGAGCTTCCGTCTCCGTTGCCGTAACCGCCCGTGCCGGAGGCTCCTGGGTGGTACCTACAATCACACCAACTCCTGTTTTACAAAATCCGCTATCGGGAGCATGGAACTACTCCGTGCGTCTGAGAGAATCCGCCGGAGTCGCAACGACGATCACTTCCTTCACCATCGATGGCGTCGACAGCCTGAGCCTGCTTCCCCAGACTTCGCTGGCCGCACTGGGCTCGACCACGGTCGCGCTGGCCCCAACCGGATTGGCCGCGCCCATCTCCCGGTTGCATGTCTTTACCGGGCGCGATGCCGACGGCACAACCTGGTCACAGCAGGTCCCAGTGTTTTTCTACGGGCCAACCATCGCGTTTTCCCTGCAGCTCTCTGCCTCATCATCCACCATTTACCAGGACCCGGGCGCAGACGCTTCTTGCCAGTGGGCGCAGGCTGTATCGATCTCCGAGATTGGTGGCTATGGTGTTCAGTTGACCCGTTTTACCCTTGGGACCAATGATCTGACTTCGCGACTGCAGACGCTCTTCGGCACCACCCGGCTGGCGCCATTCGGCACCTTGCAGGGTACCGTCTGTGTTCCCTCTACGATGGCAACAGCCGGCCAGACCATGAGCTACAGCTTGCGCGGAACTGCCGACATCGGTTCGGTTGTTACGGCCTCGCTGCTCGCTTCCTTCCGCGCGCCTGTCGACGGCCCCGTCAAACTGGCCGTATCGCAGACCGCGATCAACCTCCGTGCCGCTACCGCCGCGGATAGTGCGGAGGCGAAGCTCGCAATCCAACTTCCCGGCAATGCGCAAACCTGGACCGCGTCGATCGCCGGATCCGTTCGCACCACCGGCTGGCTGCGGCTCTCCGCAACATCGGGAACGGGTCCGTCCGAGCTTTCCATCTCAACCTCCGCCACCGGTTTATCCAGGGGCGCGTACAACGCAACTCTGGTCATCCAATCGCCGAACGCGCTCCCATCGGCGGTAAGCGTACCTGTTGTTTTCGTAGTTGGAAATGCAAGCACGACAGCAATCACCGGCGTTGCTCACGGAGCCTCTTTCAAAACCGTGTTTGCGCCAGGCATGATCATGAGCGTCTTCGGCACCCAGCTGGCGCCCTCCGCGCAGCAGGCTTCCGGCACTCCGTTGCCGCTCAGCCTGGCAGGAGTTTCGGCAACCGTTAATGGCGCATCGGCCAGGCTCTACTTTGTCTCGCCGGGGCAGCTGAATATTCAGGTGCCGTATGAAACCAGCGCCGGCCTCGCCGTGCTTGCTGTCAACAACAACGGCAATATCGCTACCTTCCCCTTCCAGGTGCAGCCAGCCGCTCCCGGCATCTTCACTTCCGCTGGAGCGGCGCTCGTGCCCTATTCCGCCAGCAAGGCCGCTCAGATACTGTTGTTGTTTATGACCGGTGAAGGCGATACCAACACGCCCGTCAATGATGGCGAGACTCCTGCCTCCGGCACCTCCGTTTCGCGCCTCCCCAAACCGCGACTTCCCGTGGTGGTCACGGTCGGCGGTGTCAACGCCACCGTCCAGTTCGTGGGGATTCCGTCCGGCCTGGTTGGAGTCACACAAATTAACTTCGCCGTCCCTGACTCGGTGGCTCCAGGCACGCAGCCCGTCGTCGTGACCGTGGGCGGCGTGGCCAGTGAACCTGCCTTCATCACGGTGACGCCTTAGGCTGTCTTGAATTTATCGTCGATCGGCACCTGATAGCCGCTCGCCAGACGGTTGGTGGCATTTGCCATGGCCGTGACCGCCATCAATTCACCAAACATGGCATCGGTCATGCCCGCCTTGCGGGCCGCCGCCGTGTGCGACGCAATGCAGTAGCCGCACTGATTGGTGGCGCTTACGGCAAGGTAAATCATCTCCTTGGTTACCGCATCCAGCGCACCCGGCGACATGATCTCCTTCAGCGATTCCCAGGTCCGCCGCAACGTTGCCGGATCATTGGCAAGCGCCTTCCAGAAGTTGTTCACGGAATCGACCTGCCGCGTGGTCATGATATCGTCGTAGACTGCGCGGACTTCTGCGCTGGCATCGGAATATTCGATTAGCATGAGGTCATTATGCCCGAACTTTGGTTGATCCGTCATGGCGAAACAGAGTGGAGCCTCTCCGGCGCGCACACCGGACGGACAGACTTGCCCTTGACCGCGGAAGGGGAGAGGCGTGCCGCCGCACTGGGCACCCTATTGAAAGGGCATACCTTTTCGCAGGTCCTCTCCAGTCCGCTGGCACGGGCGAAGGAGACTTGCCGCATCGCGGGACTGGCAGGCACAATGACCGTCGATGACGATCTGATGGAATGGGATTACGGCCAATATGAAGGTCTCACCACCGCCGAAATCCGCCGTACCGTGCCCGGCTGGACCGTATGGCGCGAAGGTGTCCCAGGCGGAGAGACGCTCGCTCAGGTGGCCGCCCGCGCCCGGCGAATTCTCCACCGCGTAGCATTCGCCGAAGGCGATACGGCCCTGTTTGCGCATGGCCATTTTCTTCGCGTCCTGGCCGCCTGCTGGCTTTCACTTCCACCGGAGATGGGTGCACATCTCTTCTTGTCTACCGCATCGCTCAGCAAATTGGGATATGAGCGTGAAACCACCGTGCTTATTGGTTGGAATCAACAGACAAGCGGTTAATCATGCCGCGATTGCAAAGGATAGATCCTTGCATATTGAACAATAGATGTTCAATATGCAAGGATCGGTTTCGGCACTACACACCACCCTAATGATGACATCCTGAGCATGTTATGCTCAAAATACAAGGATCATCATGATCAAGCGGAACTCCTCGCTGGATGAAATCCGCCGCACCATGAAGAACTACGCTGTCACCGCGTTGTTCGGCCCCCGCCAGTGCGGCAAGACCACCCTCGCCCGCCAAATCGTCAAAGCCGGCGGCAACAACTACTTCGACCTCGAAGATCCGGTAAGCCGCAGCAGGCTCTCTGAGCCCATGACCGCCTTGCGCCCGTTGCGCGGCATAGTCGTCATCGACGAAATCCAGCGGCAACCCGGCCTCTTCGAACTCCTCCGGGTACTTTCCGGCCGCAAACCGCTGCCTGTCCGCTTCCTCGTCCTGGGCAGCGCCTCTCCGGATCTCTTGCGCCAAGGCTCCGAATCCCTCGCCGGCCGCATCGGCCTGCTTGAAATGAGCGGCTTCTCCCTGGCTGAGGTTGGCACGGAACGCCTGCGCCGTCTTTGGTGGCGTGGCGGATTTCCGCGCCCGTTTCTGGCACGCACAGAGACTGAAAGCCGCACATGGCAGGAGAACTTCATCCGGACATTCCTCGAACGCGACATCCGCCAGTTTGGCATCGAAGTCCCGCCAGCCGTGCTCCGCCGCATCTGGATGATGCTCGCTCACTACCACGGCCAGGTCTGGAACGCGTCGGAAATCTCGCGGTCGCTGGGAGAAGCGCACACCACCGTCAAACGCCATCTGGACCTCCTCACGGGAGCCCTCGTAGTGCGTCAACTCCAACCCTGGTTTGAGAACGCCGGAAAGCGCGAAATCAAATCGCCGAAGGTGTTTCTGCGCGATTCAGGCTTGCTCCACACCTTGCTCGGCATCCAGTCGTTCCAGATGCTGGAAGGCCATCCGAAGATCGGCGCCTCATGGGAGGGGTTTGTCATCGAAGAGGCGATCCGGATCGCCGGCGATCGAAACGTCTACTTCTGGGGAACGCAATCAGGAGCCGAGTTGGATCTGCTGGTCCTGTTGAAAGGAAAGCGCATCGGTATCGAAATTAAATATAGTGATGCCCCCTCGACTACCAAATCGATGCGCATCGCACAGCAGGACCTGCGCCTGGATAAACTGCTCATCGTCTATCCCGGAGATCAAAGCTATCCGCTCGATACAAACATCAAAGTGATACCCGTGGATCACCTCGCGGCCGAGCTCAAGTAAGCTACTTCGAAGCCTCAGGATCCCAATCCACGAGTGCCCATGCGGCGGTCACACGGTCCTTCGTGCGTGCGGGTGAACTGTCGAGGTTATCCTTCAACCACGGAAACTCCGGGCCCTTGCTACCGGCGAAGTATACCCGGCCCTCGCCCCATTTCATCTCGTAATTCTTCGCAGGCTGGCGGAAGATCGGACTCGGCAGCAGCTTGTCTGAAAACTGGTCATCGATAAAATACCAGGCGGCATCGCGGAAGTAAGAACCCAGGCCGAAGGGCGCAGGCCCGCCGATGCGCGAATCGCGGATCACCAGCTTGTCTGTTTGGTTGCGGTCATTCTCATTGAACAGGCAAGTCTTGTGCCCCAGGCACCAGAACGTGCAATGGGTGAAGTAGGCACTGCCGCGCGGCACAATGATGTGATACGTGCCGGAGATGTAGACATTGCTGAGATAGTATTTGCCGTGCGAAATGAGTGCTAGCGTGTCACCGCCGGAGCCAACGATATCGGCATTGCGGATAATTGTCCGAGTGGAGGCGCCAACGATCGATAACGCCGCGCTTTTGCCCCTGCCTGAAATCGGATTGGCGATCGTCAGATTCTCAATCGTGACATCGCTGGCATCGACGCGGACCGACGTGCAGTTCTCCTCCACCGAGCCTGGAATCTTGCACGCGCTGGTTTCAATTTCGAATTCGATCTGCGTCTTCTTGCGGTCCTCGCCGCGCAGCGTCACGAATGACTTTTCCAGGCGTAGCTGCTCGCGGTAAACACCATTGCGAATGGAGAGCACCAGCCGTTCGCGATTGCCCTCGGGAACCGAATTGATGGCAGCCTGAATGGTCTTGAAGTTGCCAGAACCATCGGCCGCGACGACAATCTCTTTGCCAGCCGCTCCCATGGCACCCGCAATCAGCAATAAGACGAACGCACGCATCGCTACGATACCGCGGCCAGCGGCTCCGAATGCGGCCAGGTTGTCCCGCGCAGAATCAGTTCATTCTGCAGCACCACTTCGGGCAGTGGCACCTGCGGAGACTTGGCCTTTTCAATCGCCATTTTCGCCAGCTGCCTGCCGAGTTGCAGCACCGGAATCCGCACCGTGGTCAGCGGAGGAATCTTCGAATGGGCATCCGGCAAATCGCCAAAGCCAATCACGGAAACATCGCCCGGCACACGCAGGCCGCTGGTGCGCAGCTGTTCAATCACGCCAAATGCCACGTCATCGGCGGTGGCAAAGATGGCCGTCACCGGATTCTTGCGGCGCAGGATAGCCTCAGCCGAAGTAAAGCCATTCGTAAAATTATCAGGCGAAAGCGCGACCGTCTGCGCGATCGGCTCCAACCCCGCTTCCTTCATCACATCCAGGTAAGCGGCGTAGCGCTCTTCGAACCAAATCTGCGAAATATCGCCGATGTAGCAGATCCGCTTGTGACCAAGCTTAACCAGATAGCGCGTGGCCATCCGCGCGCCCTCCGCATCGTCTGACCGCGCCTGGTCAAACGGAGGCTGTGGCGACGGCGTAATGAGGTTATTGCGGAACAGAACGTACGGCACGCCCGCACGCTTGGTCGCTTCAATCAGGTTCGGATAGTTCGTACCTGCCAGGATCAGGCAATCGGCGATACCGTGCTCGCGCAACATGGAGGGCAGTTTGATCTCCGAAGCCGGTCTGTCCACCGAGTAATCGAACTTCTTGAAGACAACGAAGTAACCGTTCTCCTCGCAATATTCTTCCGCGCCTTGCAACATCCTCGCGTGAACCGGGTGCAGGAAGTCCCGGTTGCTCAATACAAACGTGATGATCGGTACCGTTTCGCGCGACGCCCGGCGTGCGTTTTCGGCACGCACATACTTCAGGGCGCTCGCCGCTTCGCTCACCTTCCGCCGCAATTCCGGATCCACACCGCGCCGATTGTTCAACACCCTCGAGGCCGTGCCGAGCGACACCCCTGCCATCTCCGCCACATCAACAATCGTGGGCTTGCGTGTTTCTTTCTGACGCCTCACTGGTAGCTCTCCTGATCGGACAACACCCGATACCTATGTTTGCAATACCATATTACTCCAATGGCTGTTTCTTTTCATGAAATGTATAATTGGGTCAATCATGAGATTCAAAACTCTAACGGTATCGCTATTCCTTGCTGCTATAACGTTACCTGCGCAACCGATCCGCATCGCTCTGGTCGGTGATTCCACAGTCCAGGACGGCAGCGGCTGGGGCCCTGGTTTCACCGCATCCTTTGGCGCTCCCGTCGCGGTTTCAAACGCCGCCGTCGGCGGCCGCAGCTCGAAGAGTTTCCTCGGCGAGAATCGATGGGCACCCGTGCTCGCGGCCAAGCCGAACTACATCCTGCTGCAATTCGGACACAACGACGAACCCGGCAAAGGCCCCGACCGCGAGACCGATCCGAAGACGACTTACCGTGCCAACATGTCGCGCTATGTGGACGAGGCGCGCGCAGCCGGTGCCGTGCCGGTGCTGGTGACCTCCATTGTCCGCCGCAGTTTCACGGCTGACGGCAAGTTCCGCCCCGATGGCCTCGTGCCCTACGTGGAGGAGGTGCGCAAGCTAGCCGCGGAAAAGAATGTTCCACTGATCGACCTGTATTCGCTCACCAAGGTCCAGGCTGAAAAGCTCGGCGATCCAGGTGCCGAGGCGCTCGGCACCAAGACCCCCGATGGCAAACAGGACCACACGCACCTCGGCCCTCACGGCGCCCAGGAGATCGGCGCCATGGCAGCTGCCGAACTGGTGAAAGTGGCGCCCGCCCTGCAACCATATCTCCACGGATTCGTCAGTTGGAAGTCAGCAATGCGCCAGCGCAAGGAGTGGTACGGCAGCGCGGAGGCGATCCGCATCGCCGATAATCTGCTGGTCTATCAGCACAACAACGGCGGTTGGGAAAAGAACATCGATATGGCCCTCCCGCTCAGCGTCAAAGCGCGCGCCGCGGTGGTGAAGCAAAAAGCGGAAGGCATGACAACAATCGATAACGACGCCACCTACACTCAAATGCAGTATCTGGCCCGGGTCTATGCAGCCGCGCAAGACACGCGCTACCGCGCAGCGTTCGAAAAAGGACTCGCCTACATCCTGGAAGCCCAATATCCCAACGGCGGCTGGCCGCAATTCTACCCGCTGCGCGACGGCTACTGGCGTCACATCACCTATAACGACGATGCCATGGTGGGCGTGCTCGACACCTTGCGCCTCATTGCTCACAAAGCTCCCGGCTACGAGTTCCTGGACGACGCAACGCGCGCAAGAGCGAAGAGCGCGCTGGAGAAGGGAATCGAATGCATCCTCAAAACACAGGTCACACAGAACGGCAAACTCACCGTATGGTGCGCGCAGCACGACGAAAAAACACTGGCCCCCGTAATGGCGCGCAAGTATGAGCATCCATCGTTGAGCGGCAGTGAAAGCGTGGGCGTGGTGAAGTTCCTGATGGGCATCGATCATCCCTCGCCGGAAGTGATCCTCGCCGTGAAGAGCGCCGTGGCCTGGTTTAAGGAATCGCAGATCAAGGGCATCCGTCTCGATCGCAAGCCCGCACCTGGCACACCGAAAGGCTATGACCTCATCGTGACGCCCGACCCCTCGGCGCCGCCGCAATGGGCCCGCTTCTACGAACTCAACACCAATCGCCCCATCTTCTCCGGCCGCGACAGCGTCATCAAATACTCCATCGGTGAGATCGAATACGAACGCCGCAACGGATATCACTGGTACGTCGATCGCCCTGCAAAACTGATCTCCGAAGACTATCCGAAATGGGCCGCCAAGTGGGCTCGAGGCAACTGAGGACCCATGAGAATCATTTTGCTTATCCTCGCGCTGGCCACTTCGGCCCTGGCGCAACAGACGCGCCGCGAAATCGTCAACGCCGCGCCAACTCCCGAAGGCGACTCGAAACCCAATAGCGACAAGGTCCCCGACGTCTATGCCATCAAAGGCAACTTCGACCGCGTGGTCATCCTCCGCTTCAAGTTCGATACCGACCTGCTGGCAGGCATGGAAAAAATGGTGAAGCAGGAGAAGATCAAGAACGCAGTGATTCTCGCCGGCGCCGGATCCGTGCGCGGATATCAGGTGCACCAGGTAAGCAACCGCACGTTCCCATCGAAGAACATGTTCGTGAAAGACCCCACCGCACCTGCCGATCTCATCGGCATGAATGGCTACATCATCGATGGCAAGATCCACGCCCACATGACGCTGGCCACGCCCGACAACGCCTTCGGCGGGCACCTCGAGCCCGGCACTGGCGTCTTCACCTTCGCTATTGTGACAATTGGAGTGTTGAACGATGCGGCGGACCTGAGCCGCGTCGACGACAAAACATACCGGTAATCTTATGAAACGTTTCCTCTGTGCTCTGGCGGCCGCATCGCTGCTACTTTTCGGACAGGACAAACCAGTGATAACGAAATTGATGATCGCCGACCCCGGCCATTTCCACGCGACTCTCCTCCAGAAGGACATGTATCCCGAGCTCGACCGCCGCGTCTCGGTCTACGCCAAACTCGGCCCGGAACTGCTCGATTACCTCACGCGCATCGCGGCCTTCAACCTGCGCAAGGAGAATCCGACGCGCTGGGAAATGGATGTCCACACCAGCTCCAACCCGATGAAGGCGATGCTCAGCGAGAAGCCCGGCACGGCCGTGGTCTTCACGGGCCGCAACCGCGGCAAGATCGATCGCATCCTCGATTCGCTCAACGCCGGCATTCACGTTTTCGCCGACAAGCCGTGGATCATCACCTCAGACGAGATGCCCAAGCTCGAACAGGCCCTCGAACTGGCCGAACGCAAAGGACTGGCCGCCTACGACATCATGACCGAGCGCTATGAAGCCACCTGCGAAGTACCGCGCGCGCTGGTGAATTCGCCGGAGATCTTCGGCGAGTTTCAGAAGGGCACCACAGAGAAGCCCGCCATCACGGCTCGCAGCGTGCACCATCTGATGAAGGTGGTAGCCGGTCTGCCGCTGAAGCGTCCAGCCTGGTTCTTCGATACCGCGGAGTACGGCGAGGGCCTCGCCGACGTCGGCACCCACGTGGTCGACCTCGTGCAATGGACCGCCTTCCCCGATCAGGCAATCGACTACAAAAAAGACATCCAGGTGCTCGACGGCCGCCACTGGCCGGTGGTGATCGATAAAGCGATGTTCACCAAGGTCACCGGCGAACCGGACTTCCCCGCCACCCTTGGCCAGCATATTCACGATGACAAGCTCGACTACTACTGCAACAACTCAGTCCACTACACCATCAAAGGCATCCACGTGAAGATGGATATTCTTTGGAACTGGGAAGCGACCGAAGGCGGCGACGTGTATGAGACCGTCTACAACGGCACCAAGGCACGCGTTGAGATCCGGCAGGGCAAAGCGGAGAAATACGTTCCTGAAGTGTATGTGTTTCCGGTGCACGAATCAGGCATCGCCGATATCGTGAAGAAGGTGGCGGGCCTCCAGGCGCGCTGGCCCGGCCTGGGCATGGAGCAGTCCGGCAACGGCCTCCACATCATCATTCCGGACCGCTATCGCGTCGGCCACGAGCAGCATTTTGCGCAGGTGGCGAATCACTTCCTCGGCTTCATCAAGTCGCCGAAGTCGATGCCTGCCTGGGAGCGGCCCAACATGCTGGCGAAATACTACGTATCCACCAAAGGCGTGGAACTGGCGCAAAAGAAGAAGTAGGTTACGGCTTCAGAAAGTCCTCGCGAACCGGCGTGAAGCTATCGATCAAACGCGCAGTCTTTGACAGCAGTTGGATCGAATGCGGCACGCCGGACGGCACGGCAAACAGATCGCCCGCCTTCAACCGCCTCGGCTCGTCCCCCTCGGCAAAGAACAGAACCTCGCCTTCCGCCATGTAGGTGATCTGCTCATGAACGTGCGAATGCAGCGGATCAGGCGTAGCCCACGGCCCACCTGAAAACTCAATAACCACGGTCATGAGATTTGCCGTGTGAATGAGCCGCCGCTCCAGTCCATCCTTCACCTGTTCGGGCGGCGTTTGATCGAAATAAAGCACATGCGCTTGGGACATGAATAACCTCAATTCATTCGGAGATTGCGGAATAGATGATCTCTTCGAGACCAGAGTAGTCTTGCCGTCGAAAACTGAGGCTGGACGCCTCATACATCTGCTGCATGGAAACGCGCGACCAGTTCAGGCTATGCCCATGGTGGACTGCCAACTGACGGATGAACTCTCTCTGTGCGCGTCCGTTGCCATCGCGAAATGGGTGAACTGCGTTTATTTCACCCATAAGGAAGGCTCCATTCATCGCAAATCGCCGGAGATCCGGCTCTCTCGCCCACAGCCTATCGCTCAAAGCGTCAAAAACCTGGTCGAGACTCGTTGCTATGAATTCGTGAAACGCAAAGGTCACCCCAGGGAGTGAGATACTTACAGTCCGGTAATCTCCGGCCCACGGGTAAACATCCTGAAAGATGCAAGCATGAATCGTTCTAAGACGAGAAGCATCGAAAAGGCCAGATAGTTCACTTTGGGCCAATTGAGCAAGTCGGCGAGAAGTCATGTCCATCTCGAATCTGGACAGAACGGATGAGTCGCGAATCCCTCTTAGATTCTTAAGTACGCTCGTCCCCGGATAAACGTACGGGTCCGTATTCCCGGTCGGCGTGCTCATCAATGGCCGCTCCCATTTCGTCCAATGTCAATTCACCGTCAATGTAGCGCTGGAAAATAATCATCGCCGCGGCCGATGGCTCGAGCCCTTCCATCCGACCGCTTGCAAGGGTGTTCTCTATCACCTTGGCACGTTGCTCCCTTGCCTGGATCGGATTGAGAATTGCAAGACCTGAAGACGGCATTGGCATCGATTGTGAAACTAACCTCAGTTTAACACCTGGCATGGGAGCCACCACCCCTACAAAATCCCATGCTTCTCAAACGCCGCGCCGCTCGATAACCCCGCCTCAATCTCCGCCCGCACAACCTTCTCACTGCGAGCCTTAGCCAGCGCGCCCGAAATCACGTCCGCCTCAACAGAGCGAGGCACCACCACCACACCATCCACATCCCCAATCACCAGATCGCCCGCCTTAACCACCACGCGATCGATCTCCACCGTACAGCGGAAATCCTCCACCACACTCCGCACCCCCGCATCCTGCGCCCACGAACCGCGGCTGAAAACCGGCCACTCCTGCTCCAGCACCTTCAGCGTGTCGCGATGATAGCCATTGATCACAGCCCCCGCCCCACCGCGCTTCTTCGCAGTAGCCGTCATGATCTCGCCCCACGCCGCGCAGTTCATCGCGCCTCCCGTAGCAAGGTAGATCTCTCCAGGAGCCAGCTGATCCAGCGCATCGGTCAACTTCCCGAACGGCCTCGGTTGCGGACCCTCCACCGTGACGATCCGAACCGGCATCGCCCGGCCCACCAACCGCATGTGCTCGCGCAGCGGACGAACCTCGGGAGCCAGAAACTGATGATACAAACCAAGCGTATCGAGAATGTCGCCCACTACCGCCGTGTACAGATGCGCGGCGATCAGCCGGAACAACTCCTCGTCATTTTTCCATTCCATTACTTCGCCATGTATCCCATCTGCCGCATCCAGGCCTCCAGCCGATCAGGCCACGACGATACAGCGAACTTTGACTTGCGGATTCCAAACCCATGCCCGCCCCCAGTGAACAGGTGCAACTCCACCGGAACGCCCGCACGCTTCACGGCCAGATAATACTCCGCCAGCCCTTCGGAGATGTTCGGCCGGTCATCGGTGGCGGCGCACAAAAACGTAGGAGGCATCTCTTTGCTAATGCGAGCGTCCTTGGGCAACCCCGGATACATCAGCACCTGAAAATCAGGCCGTGACCCTTCGCGTTCAATCGGGTCGGCCGACGCCGCGTTGCCCGCATCGAAGCGCGTAGCGGCCAGCGCCGCCAATTCGCCGCCGGCCGAGAAACCAAGAATCCCCACACGCTTCGGATTCACACCCCATTCGCCTGCCCGCGCCCGCATCGTACGGATCGCCCGCTGCGCATCCTGCAACACGTGGGTCTCTACCTGAAACGGATTCCCCTCGGCCCGCGCCAGGCGATACTTCAACACCACGCCCACCACGCCGACGCTCGCCAGCCACTTCGCAACATTGTGGCCTTCGTTATCAAAGGTGTGAAACCGATGCCCGCCACCCGGAGCCACGATCACCGCCGCGCCTGTCGCAATGGACTTCTCCGGCACATACACCGCGATAGTCGGATTCACCACGTCAGAGACGCGCCGCTCCTTGCTCGCGCCGAGCAACTCCACCTTCTCCTTCGAAACCTTGCCCTCAGACCCGGGCGCGCCGTTAACCCACAGCGGAATCTCCGGCGGCTCGGCAGCGGCCATCAAAGAGCACATCGCAACAGCAACAAACAGGGCTTTCATGGTGACTACATTCCTCTCTTCAAGAACACTCGATCCAGGTCCCGGATCACTTCCTCTGGCATCTTTGATAACGTACCGATCGCCTTGCTGTTGATGATCGCCTCAGCAGTCGATTCCATCACCTCCAGCCGGTCAAACGCTTCGAGCAACGACGCGCCCGTTACCAGTGCGCCATCGTTCTCAAGCAACAGAGACGGGCTCATGTCCGTAATCAACCCGGTCAACTCGTCCAGGTCCGCAAACTGCAAGCCGTACCGCGCCTGCCCCACATTCCGCAGCACCACATAGCTTTCGGGAATCGTATGGCTATCAAGCCGCGTGCCCGTGACGCTGAACGCAGTCGCATTCACCGGATAGGCATTGATCACCGCATGGACGCTTGGATGCTTCCTGTAGATCGCATCATGCATGTGCGCCGCGCGACTGGGCAGCGCGCCCGCCTCGGCCTTGCCGTCCTTGACCAGCACCAGGTCGGCCGGAACCAGCGAAGCACGGTCAACCCGATAGGGCGTCATCAGAAACGACGACTCGTCCAACCGCACGGAGAAGCTCCCCTGCGTGCTGATAATCAGGCGTTGGCGGTAAGCGCGCTGCACGAACTCGCAGAGCTCACGGCGCGCTTCTTTCTCGGCACTGGAAACACTGAACCGTTCGAACGTCTCCATGTCGCCTGAGCGCTGCACCGGTTTCGTCAGCGCCTCATCGTCCAGATACTTCACCTCGCCCAACATGCTGCCCTTGATCACCGTCTTGCCGGCGAACTCCAAAGTCTCGAAACGATGGAAGGCCTCCTGCAACGTCACGCCACCGGTGACAACACCATGATTCTCCAGAATCACCGACTCGCAGCCTTGCGTAAAGATCCCCGCCACCGAAGCGCCCAATGCTTCACTGCCTGGCAGTTCGTATTTCGCAAACCCAACCTCGCCGCACACCGTGCGTGCCTGGTGAAACAGCCTCGTATCCGGCACGCGATGCACCATACTGAACGCCACCAGCGCCACCGGATGCGCATGGACAATGCCGCGCAGGTCCGGCCGGGCTTTGTAGATCGCCAGGTGAAACGGAAACTCCGACGACGGCCTGTGCAGCCCTTCCACCGTGCCGTCATCGCGCACCAGCACGATGTCCTCGCGGCGCAAGCTGCCCTTATCGACACGGGCAGGCGTAATCCAGATATCCCCGTTCGGTTCGCGGATGGAAATGTTGCCGCCTGAGGTCGTCGTCATGCGATACCGGTAGATTCTGGCGATGGTTGCAAGAATTTCGTCACGCGGATGCACGAATGATGTGGCGGAAAGCATAAAAGTAACTCCTCCCTGATAGTCTATGATGCTTTTAGACAGATCGCCATGAAGATAACACTGTACCCTGCAATGCTGCTGCTCGCCGCGTCCTGCCTCGCAGCCCCCGCGCCCTTTGTTCACCCGGGCATCCTTCACAATCAAGGCGAACTCAACTTCGTCAAAGCGAAACTCGCCTCAGGCGAAACCCCCTGGAAGGCCGCCTTTGAAGCACTGCAAAAGGATCCGGTCTCGCAGCTGTCATTCACCCCAAAGCCGATCGCCGAAATCAAACGCGGCGCCTACAACCGTCCCGACATCGGCGCCAGCGACATGGAGCGCTCCGCTGCCTCCGCGTACTCGCACGCCCTGCAGTACGCGCTCACCGGGCGACGCGAACACGCCGCGAAATCGGTCGAAATCCTCAACGCCTACTCCGCAACGCTGAAATCGATCGGCGACCACGATGCAAAGTTGCTCATCGGTATGGTCGGCATCAACTTCCTCAACGCCGCGGAGTTAATGCGCCACAACTACGACGGCTGGAAACCCCAAGACCAGAAACAATTCGAGCGTTTGCTGCGCGAGGTCTTCTATCCGGTAATCAAGGACTTCTTCCCGCTCGCCAACGGCAACTGGGACGCGGCCATGATCCAGACCACCCTCGCCCTGGGCATCTTCCTCGATGACCGCCAGATCTTCGATCGCGCCGTTGCCCAGTACTACAGCAAGTCCACCAACGGCTCCATCTACAACTATTTCCGCGAGTCCGGCGAATGCCAGGAGAGCGGCCGTGACCAGGGCCACACCCAGATGGGCATCGGCTATCTGGGCGCCGCCGCCGAGATCGCCTGGAAGCAGGGCGTGGATCTCTACGGAGCCTTAAACAACCGCCTGCTGGCTGGCTTCGAGTACACCGCCAAATACAACCTCGGCCACGACGTGATCTTCGAACCCTATACCGACCTCAGCGGACACTCCTCCTACACCGTGATCTCCGCCATCTCCCGCGGACGCTTCAGCTCCATCTACGAGCGCGCGCTCCACCACTATCAGGACCGAATGGGACTGAAGATGCCATTCACCAAACAGGTGGTCGATAAGATCCGCCCCGAACCGTGGATGATCCAGCACGCGGCCTGGGGCACGCTGATGTTCGCCGGAGTCCCCGGCTTCCCGAAAGGCTACAACCCCTCCGCACCGTTGCCTGATCCGCTGCTGTTGAGCAACGGCAAACGCGTCACCAACGCCGCCGACTGGCGTAAGCGCCGCACTGAAATCCAACAGATGTTGACGCGCGAAATGTACGGCGCCGCGCCACCCAGGCCCTCGAAGATGCGGTTCGAAGTCTTCGAAAAAGAAGCCAGCGCACTGGGAGGCCTGGCCACCCGCCGTCAGGTCGCGGTCTATTTCAATGGCGAGAAGAGCGGTCCACGCATGGACATCCTGATCTACATGCCTGCCGCGCGCAAAGCCCCGCTCCGCACCATCCTCGGCCTCAATTTCCAGGGCAATCACGCCGTGATCGACGATCCCGGCATCCGCCTCTCTACGAACTGGATGGAGACTCGCGCCAAGGCCGTGCTCAACAACCGCGCCACCGAAGCCTCCCGCGGCGCGATGGCAAGCCGCTGGCAGATCGAAATGATGCTCAAGCGCGGCTTCGCCTTCGCAACCATCTATGCAGGCGACGTTTCGCCTGACTCCAAAGACGAAACCGGCGAAGGCGTCCAGCCGCTCTATCCCGAACTCAAAACCAAGGGCGACAACTTCAGCACCATGGCAGCCTGGGCGTGGGGCCTGAGCCGTGCGCTCGACTATCTACAGACCGATCGAGATATCGAGGGCAAGAAGGTCGCCGTCTTCGGCTTCTCACGCATGGGCAAGGCCGCCCTGTGGGCCGGCGCCTCCGACGAGCGCTTTGCCGCGGTGATCAGTAACGACTCCGGCGCAGGCGGCGCAAAACAGTTCCACCGCGGCGTCGGCGAAAACATCACCCGCCTCAACACCGTCTTTCCACACTGGTTCGCCACCAACTTCAAGAAGTACAACGACCAGGACACCGAATTGCCGTGGGACCAGCACTGGGTGATGGCACTGGTGGCCCCGCGTCCGCTCTATGTCGGCAGCGCGCAACTCGACCGAGGCGCTGACCCCGAAGGAGAATTCCAATCCGCAAAAGCGGTCACGCCGGTCTATCGACTGCTGGGCGCTGAAGGTCTTCCCGCCGAAACCTGGCCTGCCCTCGATAAGCCCTCGCAAGGCCGCGTCGCCTATCACGTCCGCACCGGCGCGCACGATGTGCTGGCCTTCGATTGGACCGAGTACCTGAACTTCCTCGAAAGGCAGTTGCGGTAGTGCTGTGGTTGCCGTTCGTCTTCGTACTCTCCGCCGCGCCCCCGCAGGACTACGCCGGTTCGGCTGCCTGCAAGGCGTGCCACGCCGAAGTGTACGCAGCGCAATTGAAAAGCGAGCACGCCACCGCCCTCGCAAAATCAAAGCCGGAGCAGCCCGGTGAATGGGCCTTCGGATCAGGCCTGCAAGCCATCACATTTGTCAGTCGTGCCGATCAGGAACACTATCTGGAGCATGGCGAAAGCTGGTTCAAGGAATTGAATGATTTCGCAAGGACGCCCGGCCATCGCAATACGGCCGGCGTCCGCTATCGCGTCTTCGATCCCGCGGCAGGCATTCTGCGTTGCTTCGGCTGCCACTCTACTGGACCCGTAACGTTAGCGGCGGATGAATCGATTGTGCCGTTTGAACCCGGAGTCCGCTGCGAAGACTGCCACGGCCCCTCCGCAAAGCACGCCGCCGATCCAACCTCAACAAGCCCCGTCAATCCCAAAAAGCTCACCGCCGCCAAGGTCAACGAACTCTGCGGGGCGTGCCACCGCATGCCTGCCGCAGGTGACGACACTCCCGACCTGCGCAACCCCTGGAACGCCCGCCACCAGCCGCTCACGTTAGCCGCCAGCCGCTGCTTCAACGAGAGCAAGGGCGGCCTCAGCTGCAACAACTGCCACACCCCGCATGCCCGGCTGGAACGCAACGCCGCTGTCTACAATACCGCGTGCGGCAAGTGCCACCCGTCTCCCAAGCACCAGCAGAGCGTGGACGGAGATTCCTGCGTCCGCTGCCACATGCCCGGCGTAAAGCTGCCCCCCGGCATCGTCTTCGCCAATCACCGCATCGCCGTCTACACGGAGGCGGATCCGCTGACTCCAGTGCAGCGGTAACCTGCAAACCACGACACGTCGCAAACCAGGGACTGGCACGAATTTCCGGCCGCACTTGCCGGAATTTCGTTGCCTGTTTGAATGTATAGGGTCCCCCATGCAGAAGTTTTCTCAATTTGGTGAGATGAAAAGCAGCAGCAGTGCTGTATCTGCAGCACAACTGCACATCTCACCAAAAGGAGAAAACAATGAACGATTTCCACTATATCGGATTGGACGTCCACAAGAAAACCATCCAGTACTGCATCAAGCAAGCCGACGGCAAGCTGGTGCGCGAGGGACGAATCGGAGCAACGTTGGCGGAACTCACCGAGTGGGCCGCCTCGCTGCGGCATCCCTGGAAAGGCGCGCTGGAAGCCACCATGTTCAGCGGGTGGATCTACGATGCGTTACTGCCTTACGCGGCCGAACTCAAAGTGGCGCATTCGGCGATGCTGAAGGCCATCGCAGCCAGCAAACACGCATCCGATCGTTTGGATGCACGCATGATCTGCGACCTGGTCCGGACCGGTCTGATCGCCGGTGTATGGATGGCGCCGCCGGAACTGCGCGCCATGCGTATGCAATTACGCTATCGGAACCTGGTAGTTCGGCAAGCTACCCAGACCAAGAATCGAATCGCCTCTACCTTGATGGAGCAAGGTGTGGAATACAGCAAGCCCAAGCTTCATGGCAAGCGCTACTTCCAGCAACTGCTCGGCCAGTTAGGTCATCTGCCGGAAGCGGTGCGGCTGACTTTGCGTTACAGCCGCGGCAGCGTGGATATGTGCAATACAACGCAGGCGCTGTTGATCAAGAGTCTCAACGCCAATCCGAAGCTGTCGGCGCGCCTGGACCTGCTGCGGACGATTCCCGGCGTGGGTCAGATCACGGCTCTGACATGGGCGCTGGAAATCGGCGATCCGCACCGGTTTCGCTCGGCAAGCAAGGCAATGAGCTATTGCGGACTTGTTTCTCCGTTACAGGAATCGGCTGGCAAACGCTACCGCCAGCCGCTGTCGAAGAAGCGCAATGCGCATCTGCAGTCGATGTTGATCGAGGCTGCGCACCTGGTGCCGCGTTATCATCCGGCGTTGAAGACCCTTTACGACCAGACCCGGCAACAAAGCAACGCCGGCGTAGCGGCGATCCTGGTTGCGCGCAAGCTGGTGAGTTACTTGCTTTGTGTGGACAAGAGCGGTCAAGCCTTCCAGCAGCGGCCAACGGAAACGGCTCAAGACCCACCAACGGGAGAGACCGCTTTCCCGTCGGAACCGCCCATCGGCAGTGCGGTAATCGCACGGCGGTCCTCGCCGTCAAGGGTTCGCTCCGCCGCGGCAAAAGCAGCCGCGCCCTTGACGTCTCCGGGCCGCCGCGCAGCGAAAGTTTCTGCGATGGGCGGCTCCGGCGGGAAAGCGAAGGTGCATTGCAACAGATCGTTGCAATCGTAGATTTTGAAGTTAGAATTTTAGAACGAACGGCAATTAGCGAACCGCCTGCCAGTCCTCGCCTATCTGGGACTCTTGGCGCCGGAATTATCCTGGTGTCCAATCCATTTGTCTGTTTCGAGGCTGGCAGGTTTCAACTGACTCAAACTTCTTGGCCGGCTTTGTTCCGGTCCAGCCTATGGATGTCTTTTCCAGCTAATGCTTGGAGAAATCGAAGGCCTATTGTTGGCCACTTGGTTCTGCGAACGGCCGTTAAGAATATTTCGTCTCACCTCAAGCACTTAGCAGCTGTGGGGAGGGGGGCTCTCCGTTTTCCCCTTGACAAACCCCTATCATGGATGTCCCGGTTTGCCCGCAATCCATGGAGTGGGTTGAGAATTCCCGTCCAGCATTGGCAGATTGACTATCTGAGGTGGGGCAGATTGGAAATCTGCGCGGGGGATGTCTTCCCCCGCAGTTTTTCATCACATTTTGCGGGCCGACGGCAGATCCCAACAGACACCAGATTCCGGCACTGTTTGCCGGAATCTGGCTGTCCGTCCACGGTTTACCCCACACCCCCTACCAACTCAAACTGGCCACCGACAGGTTCGCCCCCAGTGGAAACGTCGCCGTGCACGTGGTGGTCGAAGCCGCCAGCGTGCCCGTCAATCCAGGGCACGTCACCGTCTGGTCCGCTACGTTCTCCGAATTCAGACGCAGCGTCACTGCCGTCCCAACTGGAATATTCTTTGCATTCAGCAGAACCTGTACCGGATTCGGATTGTTGATCACCACGTCAGCCCCAGTGATCAGGCCGCTGGGTGGAACGGCAACATTCAAACCATCCACTTTCGAAATCACTACTTCCGGAATTCCCGAAGGTAGCGGAATGCTGTAAAGTGGCCCTTGGATAGCGGTGGGAAGCGTCTGCACTTGGGCGAGTCCATTGACAGTGGTAGCATTCAGCCGGATCACGCCGGCGCCGTTCTTCAGCGGGACCTGTTCGCTAGTGCCCGTTGTCTCCGCGCTCAGTTTGTTGTTAAGTCCAAAGGTAATCGTCGGAGCAATCAGATGGATCATTCCTCCGCTTCCCCTTCCAGCAGCGGGACCGTTGCCATTAATCCCACTTCCGGCGCCGCCGTTTGCCGTGATCGTCGCGCTATTGGCCATGGAGATGGTACCGGCGGCGACAATCCGTAGCGCCCCGCCGCCCGCCCCGCCATTGCCGCCGAATGGAAAGCTCGCACAGTACCCGCCGGCACCTCCGGCTCCGCCCACCAATGGGATCATCGATAGGTTCATGTGGTTGTTGGAAGCATTTGTGGTGACCACCGTCGCACAACCGATCGTCTCCGCAATGCCCCGGCTTCCTGCCGGACCAAAGCCATCACCTGCCGCCGATGCAGCCGTATCGGTCCGGCTGCCAACGCCACCCGGATAACCGCCCGGCCCCGGATCAGACGGCCGCCGCGAAAGTTGCCCCGGCTGCACGAGAACATCTCCGTCGTCCCCGTTGATGTTTATCGATCCGGCGAAGCCGATCGTGACATCTCCACTGACAACAAAAACCACGCCCGCATTCTTTCGCATCTTGCTAGCCTTCAGCCGCAGCGTGCTATTCTGACCAATCGATACGGACGTGAAGTTGTATACATTGTCTCCGTCTATATCGAGACTCTTCCCAACCGGATCCAGGATCATGAAAGTGTTGTCCGGGACCACCAGCGCCCCATCCGGCGTCTGTGCCAGCACCGGGATAAACGTCAGACCCGCGCCCAGCGCGATGGTCAAGATGAAATGGGCAAATGGTTTGTTCATTGAGGTTACTCCTCCTCCTGCTGACGAATCTTCTGTGAAGTACCGGGCCTGCGCCGGCCCTCTGTTGAAATACGAATGACAATGGATTTGCTGCCGGCATTGACGGCCAGTGCCTGCCCATCTCCCTGCGGAGTTGTGGCAACCGCATCGAACCGCGAAACGGCATCCGGAACAGCGTTCAAACTGCTTATTTCAGGTGTCCGCAAGAACTCAGGCCGAATGGCTTCAAACACGCGATTCGCCCCGGTTTGCCGCCACTCCATCACAAGGAATGGCGCCGAATCGATTCCGCGATAGTGCAGCACTTCCACCTCAACCGGTACGCCAGCCTCGAGAGTCAGCCGGTCGCCTTCCTGAAGCGCCTTGCCGCCGAGTTTCAACTGCGCACCCGTCGAAGCGCGGATGCGGAATTCATACTCGCCGGTCTCTCTCGGCTGCAATGCACCCCGGTAGCGCGAAACCGTATCCCGCTCCGCGCCTGTTCCTAACGGGTCGTAGCCCAGCGGCAAATAATTAAGTAACGCCGCGAAGCCTGCGGCATCCGCTTTGCGGTCCGCGGCAATCTCTGGCATCTGCGCCAGTGGCCGGTCAAAGCGGAAGTGCTCGGCGGCCAGTCCAAAAT